>JAABUL010005060.1_pt1 | contig 16871 bp, 19 predicted proteins | sample 5559151 | NCBI WGS metagenome assembly JAABUL01 (sample SAMN10711876, study PRJNA513368) | rock metagenome | isolation source: Antarctica rocks | place: Antarctica: Victoria Land, Pudding Butte sud | reverse complement strand
GACCGCACAGGACGCGCTCTGGCGATTGGCCAGAGTAAGAAACATTGGTGAGGCAACGAACCCCCAAGAGTAAGATTTATCCGTGAGGCAATACGTGCGGCGCATAGCCTGGGAGTGGCTAAAAGGGCGGGGAGGTGCGAAGCTACCGGGATGGACCCTATTATCTGTCCCCGCTGCGGGGCGTGCGATCATCTGGACAAGGACGGCCACAATCGTTCCGGCACGCAACGCTATCGCTGCCGGGCGTGTCGGCGCGCCTTCACGCCGAGGCCGAAGGAGCAGGGGCATGGCGCGGTCACGCACGAGCAAGCGGTGCGGTTGTATCTCGAGGGGATGAGCCTGCGCGCCGTTGGTCGCATCCTCGGCGTCGTCCATCAGAGCGTCGCCAACTGGGTCGCCGAGGCAGCGATGGGACTGCCGACGCGGGTAAGCGACGCGACGCCGAGCGAGACGGTCGAGGTGGACGAGGTGTTCACCTTCATTGGGCGAAAAAAGGGGCGGCCTTCGTCGTGGTCGCCGTTGCGCGGGAGAGTCGGCTGATCGTCGGCGAGTGGGTGACACGGGTTTTCGACGCGCCGGGGATGCAGGCGATGGCGGACACGCTGCCGGAGGCGTCGCGCTATTGCACCGATGGGTCGGAGGTCTATCCGGAGATCATCTGGCCCGATGCGGCGTGGCATCAGATCTCGATCGCCAAGGAGGAGACGGACACGATCGAGGGGATCAATGCGGACTTGCGGACGTATCTGGGCCGTCTCAAACGGCGGAGCCGGTGTTTCAGCCGGAGTCTGGAGAAGTTACACGAAGCGGTGCGGCTGTTTGTGTGGCATTACAACCGCAGGCGGCGGGCCATCAACGCCGACCGACGCTATCGAGATTCCCTCCCCTACTCTTTTAGCCACTCCCCCATCCCCCTGTGCGCAGAACCAGGACCAGAGTTCCTGGGCGGGGCCGCCGATGATTTCCACCGCCCGAAAGACGCGGGCTGTTTCCGTCGTATCCCCCGACACTTGTGCGGTTGTCGTCTGGACGGAATTGGTCACCAGCAGCAACTTCTTCGCTCCCGCATCCCACTGGGCCTCGGTGACGTGGTCGAGATTTACCGCCTGATTTCCGACTTGGACCCATGTCATCGATACACTCCTCATCCCATCGCAAGAAGGCGATCCGCTTGGATAACTACGTGAAGACAGTACCCCGCCGTACAGGTCACGTCAACGTGCTCCACGAGGCCGATTGACCCTCCCGCGCCGAGTGTCCGTCGGTTCCCGGCAGTTCTCGGTGTCGTGCGCGCCGACCACACGCGTCGAATGGAACCCGATACGACAGCGCCATGCGGCAGTCCGATCCGGAGAAGGAGGAGGGCGAGAAGGCGTTCGACGACCGTGGCTTCAGGTATCCGAGTCATCCGGTATTCGCGCAGTCAGCGTGGCGAGCGCATACGCGATCGCCACATCGGCCGACCCGACGACCATCGATCGCGCTGCGGAACGGACGGCTTCCACCGCATCGCCCCTGCCGTGCTATCATCGCGCCGGCGCGACCGATCGATCGCGCCGCTCGGAGGATTGCAATGCGTCGTCGGCTTCTCTCCACCCTCATCACGCTCTTCGCCGTCGTCTGCACGGCCGCTCCGCTCGACGCCGCCGCGCCCCTCGCCGATCCGGCGTTCCAGGCGCAGTGGCGGCAGGGCGAGAGGATCACCGCCAACTTCTGGGGTCCCCTCGCCACTGCCGGTCCCGGTCGGCGGGAGCCGTACGTCGAGGCAAGGGGCGGTCAACGGCTGGTGCAGTATTTCGACAAGGGGCGGATGGAACTGACGAATGGCGCGGTGACGAACGGCCTGCTCGCGACGGAGATCGTCACAGGCCGGATCCAGGTCGGCGACGACGCCTTCCGGCCGAAATCGTCGCCCGCCATCCCGATCGCCGGGGATCCCGACAACCCGAGCCCGACCTACGCCCAGCTCGGCACGTCCGCCGCCTCGCTTCTCGCCCCCGCGCCCGCCAAGCCTGGCGCTTTCATCTCCGTGATGATCGACGCGACGGGCGCGGCGATCGACAGCGGCGGCTTCGCGGGCATCGCGATGACGCCGCCCATCGGCGCCTACGACGGCACGACCCGGCACAACGTCCTCGCGGTCTTCTCAGGCTATCGCAATACGGTCGGACTCGCCGCGATCAGCCTGGCGATCAGCGAGCCCTTCCGCGCTAATGTGAAGGTGGCGGGGTGGCAGCGGGCCGTCCTCGTGCAGGTCTTCGAGCGGCGCGTCCTCACGTATACATCCGGTAACGCCCCCCGCTTCCAGGTCGAGATGGGGAACATCGGCGCACACTACTACCAATGGCGGGATGGGCAGCCACTGTCCGGCGTGCAGGGCGCGCCAAACGCGACGACCGGCGGGTCCGCGGGGGCGACGCCTCCGAGCAGCACCCTCCCGCCGCTGCCGGACGGCACGCCCTATCGCGACCAGTTTGGGCGCTTCGCGACCCGCTATCCGGTGGGGTGGAGTGTGCGCGTGGATGGCGACCGCAATGTGAACTTCCTGGCGCCGCAAGCCCCCCCCGCCGCGGGGATCAATGTGTCGCCGCGCCCGGTGGCCGACGACGTCACCCTCGACAACTATCGCCGGAACGACTACGACTATCTGCTCCCGCGCCTGAAGGATTACCGCGAGATCAGCGACACGAAGATCATGGTCGGCCCGTACAACGGCTATAAGCGAGTATACACGATCACGAATGACGAGGGGCAGTTCGAGCTGATCGTGCGCTACCATATCCGTGCGAAGGGCTACGTCATCGTGGTGAACTGCTTCACGGCGCCGCACGACGAGGGGCGCTATATGGCGCTCTTCGATGGGGCGACCGGGGCGATCGAGCCGCTGGACCTTTAGGGGATCAGCAGTTTTGCGCGGTCTGCCTCGCCGATTTACCCTGGGAGGGCGGAAATCACGCGATGGAGACAGACCGGCCATCGATGATCGGCGCGGCATCGGCGGCTTGTGTCGAGGACGGGGATTCGAGCGCCGGACGGTTCCGCAGCGATCACTCGACGCCGGGTGTCTGCGGCGTGGCCTGCGGGGCGTTTGCCCAGCGCGCGATGATCGTGTCGACGGGACGCGGGGCCCGCCCCTCGATCGCCGCCCGCCACTCCTCGTACTCCCCCAGGAACTGTCGCCCCGACTCGGCGGCCTGCGGCACGGTCGCCGGGGGTGCGCCGGGCAACCCGTGCAGCCTGGCGTCCACATATGCGGCCTCGACGCCCGCCCCGGGGCCGACGCTCAGGGCGATCGCCCGCTCCATCACGTCGCGCTCGGCCGGGGTCATGTCCCGGAGCCGCGCCCTGATCGCGCCGTTGTACCCCGCGCGCCGCCACGACGCGCACAAGTAGGTCAGGAGCCCGTAGCTGAGATAGGCGAGATACAGCACGAGCAGCAGCTTGGAACCACGGGCTTTTCCACACGAGCCAGGGCACAGCGAGCAAGCCGACGACGAGGTTCTTCGCCAGCCACGTGTTCCCCCAGATCCGACTCGGTCGCGGCATCCCCGACTCCTGCGCCGACGGCCATCCTCCCGCGCTGATGGCGCAAACCCGATCATATAATCAATAGTCTACAATATGCCTCGCCATTCTGAGTAGGCGGGGCCTGCACCGTCTCCCCCGCATCGCCGACCATCGCGAACGCGGCCGGTGTGCTATCATCCGACCCTATTGTTCGGATACTGGAGGAGCGCGAAACATGGCATGGGCACGAATCGGCGAGGGCTTCATCAATCTCGACAACGTCCTCTCCATCGCACGGCATGATCTCACGGTGGTCGTCACCTTTGCCGTGGGCGGCCGGGATGAGAAGTACGCGTTCAGGCCGTACACGCGCACCTATTCGCTCGGCGAAGCCATCCACCTCGTCAGCACCGCACTGAAGGGATGCACGATCCCGGGAGATCCCGCCCCCGGCAGCGAGGAGCTGCGGGAAGCCTACGAAAGCCTCGGTATCCCTTTCACGCAAAAGGAATAATGAACCGGCCCGCACCGCGTCGCCCCGGCCATTCGCTCGCGACGGCAATCGACCCCGGTTGCGCAGCACCGACGCGTACGACTCGCCCATTCTGAACCGAGCAGCCAGCCGCCGTCGCCGCCCCGGTTGTGGCGGCTGCGATGCCCCGACCTCGCGCTCTGCGCCCCGCTGCGGCGTTCTCGCCTCATCACACGGTTTACTTTACATATAGTCTCCGGGCCGCTCAAAGGCGTGTGGCGGCGGTCAGTTGCTGCTGCGCCGTCTGCACCAGGGCATGGAGTTCACTGACCGAGCGATCTTCGATGGTCCGCGTGCGATATGTTCGCTCGGCAGTTTCATTCGGTCGCGTCCAGGCCGCTCACATCCAGGCGGGCCAGCGGTGTCCGTCCGCCGGTGCGGCGATCTTGCATGGCCTCCAGTTCGTGCAGGGTCTGGATCAGCTGCCGGTGGAGGTGCGCCTCGTACCGCATCACCTTGTCCGCATCCTCGCGACTCGGCAGGATGCGCTCGCGTTGCATCCGGTCCGCAGTCCGTTCCCAGAGCAGCGCCGTCGCCACGATCTCCTCCTCCTCCCGCTCCGCCTCCACCGCCCGATGCGCGATCATGTCGGCCGGAGACATCGGCCCACCATCCTCGTCATCCTCCTCGGCGGTGGCCGCGAGCGTGTCGAGGACCGCGCGGACTTGCCCCGCCGTCCATCGCGCGACATCGTCGAGCGCGGTGTCCTCGGGGATGCCGGGGATGGGCGGAAGGTCGAACTCATCGAGGAAGACGCCGGCGGCATCGGCGACGGCATCGATCACGATGCGCGCCTCCACCACCGGCAATCGACGGGTATCGGGGAACGTGGGGAAGCGCCGCAGCAGCTTCGCCTCGGAGCGCGCACGTCCCGCCTTCCCCCGCACCTCGGCCAGCGTGCGGCCATGGTCGATCGTCGCGCCGGGAGGGGGCGAGAAAGACGACGCAAAATCCCACTCCCGCACGATGTCGTCGTCGATCCGCTCCTGCAGCGTCGCGATTGTCGCCGTCTCGTACCGCGCGACGCGTCCGAGTCGCCAGAGAAGGAGCGCCACGCGTTCTGCCAAGGCCTCCTCCAGGGCCCCCTGGGCGGCGAGGGACGTGAGGATTGCTCCGCGATGCCCTTCCCAGCTCTCGGCGCTCTCGCCGGGGATCACGGGCAGCGCACTGCGCAACCCGTGGGCGACGCTATTCAGCCGCGCGATTTCCTTCCCTGCCTTCGTCCTCGGTCCACCCGCCATAGAATTTGTCGGCAGGGGACTCCCGGATGAATCCGGGAGGGGAATGCCGACTCCCCTTTCTACTAGTAGACAAATCGATGTTGTCTATGCTATACTTCGCTCATGGAGAATCAGCGATTGCAGCACGCCGTCTACAACATTACCTACCACTTCGTGTGGACGCCGAAATACCGCCGTGCCGTGTTGGATGGCGCGGTTGCGGATCGCTGCGTCGAACTGCTCAACAAACTGGTACTGTCGCTCGGAGGAGAGATGGTCGAGTTGGTCGTGCGTCCCGATCACGTCCACCTGTTCGCGCATTTCCCGCCGACGATTGCCCCGTATCAGATCGCGCATCGCTTGAAAGGCGCAACGAGCCACGCATTGCGGGAAGAGTTTCCCGCCCTGAAAAGCCGCCTGCCCTCGCTGTGGACGCATTCGTACATGGTGATGACTGTAGGGGAGGTTTCGGACACCGATATTCGCAAGTATGTGGAGTCCCAGAAGGGATTGTGAGCGATGCCAGCGACAAGCCGATTGTCCGACGCACAGATAGCAGAGATGACAACACGCTATTATGCTGGCGACACCACTACAGCCCTCGGCTTCGCATTCGGCATCCATCGCGCCACGGTCTATGACCTCCTTTCCACGCGGGGCACACAGATGCGTTCTCGTTCCGAGGCGAAACGGGTATATCCATTCAGAGAAGATGCCTTTGCGAACATCCTTGATGAGCGAACCGCCTATTGGTTCGGCTTCCTCTGCGCGGATGGATGTGTGATCCAACGGCGAGGGACAGGCGAAGTGCATCTCGTTCTGCAAGATCGCGATGCTGCCCACCTGGAGAAGTTTCGCGCTTTTCTCGACACAACCGCGCCCATCAAGAGCGAGAAGCGGTACGGCACGCAACGTGTCAGTCTGTATTCGGCGCGAATGGTGAACGACCTCATCAGTCTTGGCTGCACCCCGCGTAAGTCGCTTTCGCTCCCCTTCCCGCCGTTGCCCCAATGTTTCCTTCCACACTTCGTTCGCGGCTACTTCGATGGCGATGGGAGTGCCATGATTGCAGGCCGCTACCAGAATCCCATCATCCAGTTCGTTGGGGCGCCACATTTCATTGTTGGCCTGCGAGATGCGGTTCTTCAAGGCACAAATGCCACAGGGAGCACTTCTCAACACTCCACGAGTAGCGTGATATACGCCACGTACAGCGGCAGTTTTCAAGCCTCGGCTGTAGGTGTATGGATGTATGAAGGTGCGTCGGTCTGGTTGGACAGGAAACGCGAGAAGATCAAGCAGTTCCGTCAAGGAAAGAGAAGGGGATACCTCACCGCGCACACCTATGTCGGGACGGCGGGCAACGTGAGTAGCGAGACGATCCGCAAGTACATCGAAGCGCAGAAGGGGGTATAGGTGCGAAAGGCATATAAATACCGCCTGTATCCCACGAAGGCACAGGCCGTCGCGATGAGCGAATCCGTTGAGACGCATCGCATCCTGTACAATCGCGCCCTTGCCGAACGGAAGGCCGCATACGAAGGGCAACAGCGCACCGTCCACTACAGCGAGCAGTCCTCGTATCTTAAAGAGGATCGTCCCGCGAATGAGCGCCTTGCACGGACGAACTTTTCGTCCTGCCAAGCGACACTCAGGCGTCTCGATAAAGCATTCGTCGCCTTCTTCCGACGCATCGCATCGGGAGGCAAGCCGGGTTATCCGAGGTTTCGCGGTCGTGGCCGCTACAACACTGTTGAGTTTCCGTCGTACGGGGATGGGTGCAAACTCAAAGAGAGCCGCATCTACTTCCAGCACATCGGCGCGGTGAAGGTCAAGATGCACCGCCCGATTGAGGGCGCAATCAAGACCGTCTCGTTCACCGAAAGCGCGGGACACTGGTTCGTCGTTTTCTCCTGTGCGTTGCCCGATGTGCCGATTCCCCCTTCCGCCAACCCCGCTATCGGGATAGACCTCGGACTGAAAGCCTTCCTCACCACGTCGGAGGGCGAGCAGGTCGCGCCGCCGCAATTCTACCGGAAGGCACAAGCGAAACTGCGACGGGTACAGCGGCATCTGTCGCGCTGTCAGAAGGGAAGCAACCGCCGCCAAAAGGCGAAGATGCGGGTTGCGCGGTTGCATCAGCATGTCGCAAATCAGCGGCGCGACTGGCACCACAAGACCGCGCTCTCGCTTGTGCGGCGATATGGCGTGATCGCCCACGAATCGCTGAATGTCAAAGGCATCGCCCGCACGCGGCTGGCGAAGTCTACCCACGACGCCGGATGGACACAGTTCACGTTGATCCTCGGACACAAAGCGGCAGAGGCTGGTGTTGCGATGATCGCCGTCAACCCCCAGAACACGACGCAAGCGTGTAGCAACTGCAGCTGTTTGCCAGCCGTGCCGCTCACCTTGAAGGATCGTGTCTACCACTGTGCCTCCTGCGGGCATGTCGCGGACAGGGATGTGAACGCCGCGACGAATATCAAAACGCTTGGACTGGCAAGCCAACGAAAGGAGTGATATACTTACGACTGTGGCATTGAAAGTCGTAAGTCGAGGACGGTGAACGTTGTACAATCCGACGCAGAAGACCCGAATAGAGAAGGAGCAATGCATCGCTTGTGGTTCCCCTGCCGCGAAGGGAAGATTCTGTGTTTCTTGCGCGGAAAAGCGCAAGGTAACACAAGCGGTTCGGGTCGCACAACGAAGGGCGTTGGGTCTCTGTACTGCGTGTGGCTCTCCCATTGTGGAGGGGCGAGCGAAATGTGCGGCATGTGCCAAGCGAGACCTGAGATATGCGTCCACCGCACGCGACAGGCGGCTGGAGGCCGGGATGTGTGTTCAGTGCGGTAACAACGAACCTCTCCCTTCTCTCAAGAACAATGAGAAATATCGCCTGTGCGAGACGTGCTATCTCAAGAAAATGTCTCGTCAATCGCTTGGTACGGATCGGCATTGGGCAACACTTCGGGAAAAACTTGCTACACAGCAATACTGCTGTGCGTACACTGGTGAGGCATTGGTGCTGGGGGTCAATGATTCCCTTGACCACATCCTTCCAATGCATCATTTTCCCGACAGCGCGAGAACCCCTGCCAATGTGGAGTGGGTGACGCGAGAAATCAATGAGATGAAACGAAACCGGACACCGGAGCAGTTTCTTACGTTGATCCACCGCATCCTCCGTTATCGGGAATCCGGCTCGGACTGAGCCGTCAGATGCGAACCCCGGCAGTAGTCGAGGTTGTCTGAGAAGCCCCCGGATTCATCCGGGGGAGTGGTCACGGTTCGCTCACTTTCACCCAGGAAAACGGCGGCGGGGCGCATGGCACGCCCCCGAACTCGGTATGCACTCTCAGTGCCGGGCAACCATCGCCGGGGGGCGCACGAACGAAGATGTCCGGATTTAGCCCCGGGCGCGTCAACCGACGGCGATCCACGCCCGGAACAGCACCGAGGGCGCGCCGAGGCACGCGGGCTGCGCCCGTCACTGTGTCCGGGCAGTGCACCTGGTACCAAAAGCTCAGCGTCCCGCCCCCGCTCGGCGCGACGAACGTCTGGGCAATCGAGCGGTCCCCGTTGGTCGGCCCAGTGGGGCCGGGCTGGGCTCCGTAGCCCCCGAATGCTTCGCGCTCGCGCTCGCCGTCGCGGTTGACGATCGCCGGCCCCGTCGTCGCCGATGTGACGGCGAGCGTCACCGACGCCGTGTGCGTGAGCGATCCGCCCGTGCCCGTCACCGTCAGCGTGGAGGTTCCCGTCGGCGCGCTGGCCGCAGTGCCGATCGTCACAGCCCGGGGTCAAACACCATCGCGTTGGCGACCAGTTTCTCCAGCAGCGCGAGGACATCCCCCTCGATCTGTTGCGCACCAGGAAACACCTCGCGCACCTCGTCCACGATCATCGCAAGGCTGTGCTCGCCGTCGCAGCACTCCCAGATGAGCGCGGCGGTCGGGTTGAGCGTCATGGACTGCCCGGTGCAGGTGTTGTGGAGCACCAGACTCTGGTCTGCGCGCAGTTCGCCGTGCACACAGTTGGGTTTCATCGGACGTTCTTCGCCCGCCTCGAGAACGATCGTCTGCTCCGGTGGCGATGACGCGGACATTACTTGCATACTCCTCACGCAATGCAGCGACCCCTGCTACCGTTGAAATCGTCGTTCTTTATACCACGGATCGCCCATGTCAACACACGCACGACGAATACCGACTTTCCCGATAAAACAAAAGGCTCCCCGCCGCGTCACTTCTCGTGACGCGGCGGGGAGCCTCAATACTAACCCGGTTCCTTACGCCGTCAGGATGCAGGGGCTATTGATGACCCCATCGAAGACGATCGTCTGCGTGAAGTCCTGATCCGGGTTTGCCGTCTGGACCTGAACGGTCATCGGGCTCGCGGTCGCGGTCGCGGTGTTGCCCGTGATGTTGACCGTGATGTTGCCGCTCCCATTCGGCGTGCCAACCTGATTGAAGGTGGTACCGTTCACTCCCACGATCGCCCGGAGCTGGTTGAGCAGCGCGACCTGCACGTCGGTCAGCGTGAGGAAGGCCGTGAGCTGCGGAATGCTCAGGGCGAGGAGCGCCGCGCGCTGCGCGTCGCTGAATCCGGCGAGAACCAGGATCTGCGCCGAGTTAAGCCTGAGAAGAGCCGCAATCTGCAGCGCAGTCAGATTTAGGCCAGCGAGAGCCGTGATCTGCACTGTAGTCAACCCGCTGAGTGCCGCAACCTGCGCGGTGTTCAGCCCGACAAGAGCGACAATCTGCGGCCCGGTCAGCCCTACACCTACACCGGCCAGGGCACGCAAAGCGGCGTCCTGGGTGGAATTTAACGCTACGAGCGCCGTGACGTCAGCCTGAGTTAGCGTCCCAGCAGTCACAAGGGCTTGAACGTTTGCCAGCGACGTGGTCGTACCAGCCCCTGCGATCAGATTCACGGGCAATTTGGCGATCGCCGCAAGCTGAGCAGTGGTCAACGTGCCAAGCGCCGTGCTCTGAGTCGTGGTCAGACCAAGGAAAGCGTTGATCTGCGCCTGGGTCAGGCCCAGGGTAGCGATGACTTGGAGCTGGGCGGGGGTCAGGGCGAGAAACGCCGCGAGTTGTGTCGCATTCAGACCGCCGACCACCGCGAGGTTTGCCGAGCTCAGCCCGAGGAGCAGCTGGATCTGCGTCGGGCTCAACAGGCGGAGCACCGCGAGCTCGGCCGGAGTCTTGGTGGCGAGAACGTTGATCGTCCCCGAGTTGGTACCGGAGAAACCGAAGTTCTGAATGTTGAACTGGACATTGAAATTGTTCGTCGCGGTCGCGGTCGCGTTCCCCGTCGACTGGGTCTGGGTGGCAACGGCCGTGAGGGTACCGGTGCCATTATTCATCTGCTGTACCGTCACGGTGCAGTTCTGCAAGGAAGTGTCACTCGGGCGCGTCGAGGTCGTCGAGGTTGAGGTCGTCTGCCTCGGCGAGGTCGTCGTCGAGGTCGTCTGCCCCGATGAGGTCGTCGAGGTCGAGGTCGTCTGCCTCGGCGAGGTCGTCGTCGCGCGCGTCGTCGTGCTCGTGCTCGTCGCGTTCTGGTTATTGTTGTTCTGGTTCTCGTTCTCGTTGATCACCACGACGACCTGCACAGGGAAGGGGCCAATGTTGCTGCCGTTCACCTGGAAGATCGACGCGGTGTTGGTGATCGTCTCCCGCACCTCCAGAACTTCGACGACCGTCACGGCAACGTTCACCGTCACCGTCTCGTTGACGGCGATCGACCCGATGGTGATCACGCCGTCGTTGCCGCCGCTCACCGTGACGCCACTCGGTACGTTCAGGAACTGCGCGCCGAGGACTCGGCCGCTCCCGGAGCGAGTAAACGCGCTCAAGGGGTCGGCGAAGACCACGTTGGTCATGGTCGTCGTCGTGGTGTTCTGGGCGGTGAGGGCGAACGTGGCGACCGTCCGATCAACCGACAGACCCACCAGCGACTTGGTCAGCGTCACCCCGTTCGTGGCGATCGTCCCGGTCCGACCAGCGGGGCCTTGTGGACCGGCGGGGCCTGCGGGGCCGGGAGGGCCCTGGACGCCCGCGCTGCCCGTGCTGCCCGCGGTCGCCGGCGTCGCCGCCGAGACCATCCCCGGCACCGTCGAGGCGAGCACGACCGGCGCCGCGTAGGCCGCCCCCTTCAGCGCCGTCTTCATCGCCTCGCGCCGCGTTATGTCGTCCTTGAACAAGTTGCTACTCACTAACGCACCTCTTTCCTTCCATGGAACTCTACACTCCTGCACGCACCGATATCGCCGAAGTGGCATATCGGTATCAGTTTAGACCCCTTGTCAATACCACAGGTGTACCTCCTTTGTCAACACCTATACGCGCTGATCCAATTTTTATGTAACCGCAAATTCTTTGTAATCTCTGTGTTATGTCAACAAGCGTTATATTGGGCCGTCCCGTTATCCCGATATCCGGCACATCCCCGACGACCCCGCCGCTTTGTGCATCTTCCTTCCCTGCCAACCGCCGTGCGGCCGTGCGCTCCATGCCAATCGAGCGACATGAACGTACTGCCATCCATTACAACGAACGAGGTCGCACTTGGTTGCACCGGATCGGGCAGGGTAGCCTCCATCGGGCGGAGGGGCGGCCGGATCGGGCCGTCCGATCGCACCGCGTCCGGGCTCCCCGACTCGACGGAAGGGGAACGATCCGCTCCCCCGTCCAGGCGTCCGGGGTGGAACGGGGCCTCCCCACGTCCAGCAACGGGGAGGGTCGCGGGAGAGGTTCTTCCGCGAACGCATCCATCGGCATTCCCCCCGTTCTCGAGCTGGAGCTTCTGCGGCAGACTGTCGGTTCCCGCGCACCGGCCGCGTCACCAGGTGCGGGCCACGTCCCCACACCCAGCGACGACACTCCTCCGGCACGGGCGAGCGGCGGGGGCCGCACACCCATCGACGGCGGGCGCGCCGCGCATCCGGAGCCACAGAATCTGGGAGCAGGGGGCTCCCGCCTTTAGGCGGGAGGGGAATGCGACCTAAATCCACATCGGATATCATCGCAATCTCCTTTCGTATGTGGTATAATCGACAGATGGAGATTCGGCGCACCATCATCATCGTTCTGCCTGATGACGACGATCTGCGACGCACGCTCGGCATGTTCCGGGCGGTGCAACAGGACGTGTCCAAGACGTGCTACAACGATGGCTCTCCCCTTTCTGCCGTCGCTTTGCAGCGCGCCGTCTACCACAACGCGAAGGGGACGCTGAACGCACAAATGACGATCACCGCCCTGCGGCTCGTGGCGGGGGCGTACATCAGCGCGAAGCGGAACAAGCGGCCCGCCACCAAGCCCTTCACCTTCGCCCGCAAGAGCGCGATGTTCCTTATCGGCAAGCGCGGGCGGGATGCCGACTTTCGCAAAGACGGCACGCTCTCGATTTGGACGGTCGGGGGGCGGAAGCACATCACTTATCGTGTCCCCGATGACTTCCGCTCGATGTTCACGGCGGCGAAGGAGATCGATTCCCTCACCGTGATTGAGCGTGACGGAAAACTCATTGGGCGCGTGGCCCTCACATTGGATGTCCCCGAACCGCAGGGTGTCCTCCCCGTCGGCATAGACCTGAACGAAACAAACGCGCTCGTTGCCGTGGACGCCGATGGACGGCAACTCTTCGTCAGCGGCAAGGTGATCAAGGTTGCCAACACGAAGACCCGGAAAACCCGTAGCAGATTGCAGCGGAAACTTGCGACCCGTAAGGCAGAGCGACGCGACACCCGCAGCGTGCGGCGCGTCCTCAAACGGCTCGGTCGCAAACAACGGAACCGCACGACAACCTTCTGCAAGACGACGGCGAAGACGCTCATCCAGTGGGTTCCGGATAACGCGGTGGTCGTGGTGGAAGACCTGAACATGCCGCAGCCCTCGAAGAAGGCGAAACAGCGCAAGGGCGTGCGGCGGCGCATGTCGCAATGGCAGTTCGGGCAGATGCGCGCCGCGATTGAGGGGAAGGCTGCGGAACGCGGCATCGCCGTCGCCCTCATCAATCCCGCCTACACGTCGCAGGACTGTTCGCGTTGCGGTCTTCGTGGTGTTCGTCGCAAGCATTCGTTCGTCTGCCCTCATTGCGGTCACGCGGAACATGCGGACAAGAATGCGGCCCGGAACATCCGGGACAGATTTACTTCGCTTCGGCGGAGTGCGGGTCAGTCAATGCCCGCCGAAGCCCGGTCGCCCCATGGCGATGCGGGCAAGTCCCCGGCTTTAGCCGGGGGTCGTTGACGCATCCGTCTTCGCCGTATCGCCCGGCCGTCCGAGAACGGGGCCCCGCCAGCGGGATACGCGGCACCGCGCTACGCCGTATCACGCGGCTCGGTCGCGGCCGTATGGGGTCTTCGGCTTCAGCCGCCCGATCAGGCGGCCGGTCAACCGCGCGAGCGGGGCCAACTGCAGGCCGATCGCGGCCGCGTCGAGCGCACTCAGTGAGACATAGGCCAGGCGGAACCCTGCCGCACGCCGGTACTCCCTCCCCGAGTCCACCGATCCGCCGGACCACCACGCCATGTAGGTCCGACTGGGCAGGATGATCCGTCGAAGGGCGCGCAGGAGCGCGCGCGTGGTCGTCAGCCGCCCCACGCCGATCACGAGCGGCCACCACTGCAGCTGCATCTCCTTGGTTAGATCGGCGTCGCCGAGCGCTGCGGCGCGGGCCGCCAGGAGGCGGCCTTCGCCCGTCCTCTGGAGCGAGCGCCTGGTGCCCTCGGCCGAGCCCAGACGCCGCAACTGCGCCGCCGGGATCGACGCCGCCAGCCACCGGTCCGCCGCGGCGAGGGCGGCGTGGACAGGCTGCTCCAAGCCCAGCGCGCGCGCCTGGACGGCGATGTACCCCCAATCGAGCGCCCCGCGTTCTGGCGCGGTGATCAGGCACAGATCGTAGAGCCACAGCAGGCGCATGCCCGCGTGCCGCGTCGTCAGGTGGGTGGCGACGTGCAGCAGCAGATCCTCGGCGCCGATCTGCACGCACGGCGCCCCCTCGGCCATCCCCCGGGCCGCCCGCTCCCAGATCCGCGCGCTGTGCGCGTGCAGTCGGCCCGCCATGGTGGCATCGGCGGCGTGGAGCGCGCCGATCGCCGGGTCCAGCGGTTCGGCGCGGCACTCGACCAGCACGACCATGTCGTCGATCGCGGCGACGTACGCGTCCTCGCCGTGCCCCGCGTCCCCTTCGTCGATCGGCGACGGCGGGAGTGTCATGGTCGTGTAGCCGAGACCCCGGAGCACTGCCGCCATGCGCGGCAGGTCGGCCGGGTGGACGAGCAGGTCGAGGTCGCTCATCGGGCGGAGGGCGGGCGCGGCGTAGTAGCGGGTCGCCAGCGCGGCGCCCTTGAGCGGCATCACCGCTATCCCCGCCTCGGCCGCCGCCTCCGCGACGCGGCGCAGCTGATCCAGCAGCGTACGGTTGCGGAAGTGGCTCGTCCAGTAGTCGGCATCGAGGCGCTCCGCGACTTCGCCCGGCACGTCGCCGCGCCCCCGCCCGATCCACCGCGCCAGCAGCGGCGCGATGCCCTGCTTCTCCGCAGCGGCGAGGATGTAGCCCCAGTCGAGGCCGGCGAAGGCGCCGGGGTGGCCGGGCGGCGGCCCCCCGCGCAGCGCCGCGAACAGCACGGCGTTCTCCGGGCCGCGCAACCGCCGCCTACCCATCGTCGCGCTCGACCCGCCCGGCCACCAGGTCGAGCGTGCGATCGAGGTCGCCCGTCGCCAGGCGATAGCAGCGCGCACCGGCGACGATCCGGGCGGCGGTCCGCAGGGCGAGCGACGGCGATTGCCGGAGCGTCGCGCTGAACGGCAGGAGGCACGCGGCCGCATCCGCCATCGCGAGCGGGGAGAGCGCGGGCACGGTATCGGGCGAGAGCGTCGGGAAAAGCACGGTGCGAATTGGGCGCCCCTGCTCCGCCCAGCGGGGCGGGCGGAAATAGCCGGCGGGGACGTTGGCGAACTCCCAGGCGGGCGGCACGCGGAGGCCGGCCAGCAGGGACCGCGTGCCGTCGTCGATGTGGAAGGCGCGCCGGAACGCGGCCGGCGCGCCGGTCTCCGGGTCGATCAGCGTCGCGTCGTCGCTGTACGGGAGGAAGCCGCGCGCCATCAGGCCGAGGGTCAGCGTCGTCTTGCCGCTCCCGGAGACGCCGGCCACGACGAGGGCGGACCGCGAGGTGGGGGAAAGGAGCGCGGCGGCGTGCAGGTGGAAGAGGTCCCGCCGGTGGGCGATCGCATCGGTGACGAGCTGCCACTCGAGGGCGATGAAGGCGTCGGGGAGGATGTCGGTACGATAAACGACGAGCCCCGCGTGCGAGACCGCCCAGGACTCGCCCTCCCTCGCCAGGGCATAGGGGGCGACATTCGCGCCGTCGGGGTGCGCCGCCGTCTCGAATTCCCGGAAAATGGCCCGCACCGACCGGGCCGCGTCCGGATCGGCGATATCCACCGACACCCGGTATCCCCGCAGGTCGCAGTGCATGCGCTCAGTGCCGGCGTCGCGGCAAGGCCCCGTCGCCGCGACGCTATCCCTCATCGGGGCGAACCATCCCGCGCGTCCGGAAATCCCGGACGATTTCGTGCACATCGCGCTCGACCGTCGGGACGCCGGGGAAGACCTCGCGGACTTCGGCGACGATCGCCGCCAGGGTGTGGGCGCCGTCGCAACACGCCCAGACGAGCGCTGCAGTCGGGTTGAGGGTGAGGAGTTGATTCGTATCCGCGTGATAAAGCACCATGGTGCCGTCCGCGAGCAGTTCGTCGTGGGCGGATGCGGCACGTTGCGGCCGCTCGGATGCCGCAGGCGGGTCCGCCGCGTCGCCCTGTGGATGTCGATCGCTCATCTTCCTTCCCCTCTCCTTTTTCTTCCCGATTGCGGCCCGTCGCGGCGACCGCGAAGCGGGCCGGGTACGACACGCAAGCTTAGTCTACGAGCGCTCCGGCGCCGCTGCAAGCGCGGTGGACCGGCACCCTCCCCTTCGCCGAGCACATCGACGTGGCATCACGCGGACGGAGCCGGGCGGTGGGCGGCGCGATCCCGCCAGCTACGGAGGTCGGGATGTTCCCGCATGCGGCTCCGCAGCACGACCGGGATGTCGATGCCGCCGCGAGGGGCGCGAGGCCGCGACGTTCTCCGGTCATCGGCCAGGGTCCGCGGGAACTGAATCCCGGGCGCTTTGGCGGTGGCGCTGTCAAGGCCCTTCGCCATCTTCCGGGCCGCTCAGTTCGCGCAGCGTCGCGAAGAAGTAGGCCATTTTGTTGCCGACCTTCGTCTGGCGCTTCGTCTGCTGCCGCGCCGGATAGACATACCGCTCGACGAACGCCTCCTCGCCGAGCTCGAGCTCCACGAGGAGGTTGCGCGCCTGCGTGCAGTTGGACGCGAGGTGGGCGGTGTCGCCGAACTCGCGGGAGATGTCGGCGATCAGGTTGTCCAGATATCCGATTATCTCCGGGTTACCCACAGGGTTATCCACAGGGTTATCCACAAGTTGTCCACAAGGGGTGCAATTCGAATCGAATTCCCCTTGTTTAACTGTTTCTTGTAATACTGTCTCTTGTGGGTAAACGACGTTTACACCCCCCTGTAAACGTTGTTGCCCCCCCCGTGTA
>JAABUL010005059.1_pt1 | contig 16872 bp, 20 predicted proteins | sample 5559151 | NCBI WGS metagenome assembly JAABUL01 (sample SAMN10711876, study PRJNA513368) | rock metagenome | isolation source: Antarctica rocks | place: Antarctica: Victoria Land, Pudding Butte sud | reverse complement strand
GTAGACTTCAGGGGCTGGCGGGGGCGGGGAGGAATAAGGGGAAGAAGTGATGGTGTGGAAGAAGACTGTCGTTGGATGGCGTGGGTTGTAAAGGTATTTGGGCTGGGGTTAGCGAGGTGTTGGTATGGAACTGTACGATTGTAAAAGCATATTGATCTCCTGTACTGTATTAGGTGCGTGGTATCGCAGTGCACTAAGAGCCACTCGAACCCTTCACACAGTTCAGAGAAGGTGTTTCCGACCGGAGGTTTTCAATGATTCGTTGTTTCTCAGCCATGTGCTTTCGAAATGCTGTCAGAAACCGAACTATCTGTCATCGTTTCTTGACTCAGTCCTCACTCCCTCTCCAGAATAGCAACAGATCTTGCCTGGCAAATCTCATTGCTCGTGCTCTCGAAGCCTCCGAAGCCTTCCTCACCTCTTAGATATTACCGTCTTCCTCCTCGCTCTCGTATCCTTCATCATGCCCGGCCTCTTCATCGTCCCCATCTTCGCCATCGCTCTGATCTACTGCGTCACTCCCATCTTCGTCATCACTCACCCTCGCCATCGCTGTCCCATTCTTCATCACTCTCCTCTTCCGAACCGCTCGAATCTTCCTCATGCCCGCCGTTTCTCTTATCCTCGTCACTCTTCTCATCCTTGCTAAGCTTCCGCACCGCATAACGTAGCTCCCTCTCGCCAGACAGAACAAGCTCTATGCTTATGTTCCAGGCGTCTTCAGCAGCACTGAAGCCCTCAAACACCCGACGAACCCCAGTCACCCGCCCGTGGCAATCGAAAAGGTCCTGCGCGGTCACGCCCTTTGCGTTCTGGAGCGCGATCTGTCTCCGCAGCCACACCTTGCCCTCCTCATGCTGCGCGTACCAGTTCCGCCGCGCCGCACGCACACAAGCATCATCGAGACGTCTTTTTACGCCGCTCTTCGCCTGATAGCGCGTGGTCGTCGAGCACACGCAGCTGACCTCCATCAGGACGAGCACCTCGGATACCGGTGGTTGGGTGAGGAACATGTCTTTAGGCAGACTCCTCGCAATCTCGCTAACGGAGGGAAGATTCTCGCAGATCTCCCAAGTGCTGCGCCGATGGTCTGCGAATCCGAAGCTGTCGGTGAGGAGGGGGTTGACGACGGCTGTCCTGCTTAGAGCCAGTGTGCATACTTTCCCGCAGAACTCGTCTGCTGAGCCAGACTCGTGGCAATGTGCGTTGAAGAATTGCAGACTCCACACAAGCGTGTCCTCGCTACCGTCGATGGCATCGATCCGTCGCCTTGTGCTGGCAGGAGCGGCTGTCTGGTCGGGCGCCTCTCCGCGACTACGGTAGGCAGGATGTAAAGCAAGTGGTTTGAGGCACAAAGCAATTTGGAGTCGCAGTGACCCGGCGATAGTGTCGGTCCAGAGCCTTGCGACCTTCTTCGAACCGAATACTTGGCGGCACGGTAACTCAAGCAGGATCTTCTCGAGCAGCTCGACTGTATTCAGCACGCGGGAGCAGGCGGTCGTGGTGGTGTCATCTGCAGCTAGCCATCAGTATAGCTGTTAGATTTGGAAGCACGAAAGCGCGATACCTGTTGCCACGGTCGTAGGTACTAACTCTTCAATCTCCACAGTGGGGGTGTGTTGTGTTGTTGTGTTCATTGGAGCTGGTAAGTCAATTGTTGATGGTGTCGGAATAGTTGGAAGAGGAACCAAGACCCGTGGTGTGTACTGTTGAGCAGATCATGAGATGAAGTGACGTTGTCATCTGAAAATATTTCGGAGTGAGGAGCAAGTGAGCGAAGCGGTTGAGGCTGAAACCTGTCTGCCAGGAGAAGAATGTATTGAGTGATGACTGAGTGAACGCGATTAAATGAATTGCTTTTTGGGAATGTGAAGGCGAGCTCACATTTGGTACTTCATGTCACCTTTGCATAGAATCATGAGGGTCGATCCAACTTCACAGGTAGCCTGCTAATGTTACCAGCACAATCACACAGCCTGCCCCTTCAAATGCTTCACCCGCTTGCCTTCCTTATACAACCCATCAACCAACACCGGACGAGCCTCAACACCCTTAGCCGGCATCTCATTCAAGAAGTCCCAATGCATCTCCGGCTTCAACCCCTTCTCATACCAGTTGTTGATGGTTCCATTCGGGAAGAATGTCATCGTCTTCAGGGGAGCAGGATCATGAGCGATGAGCGTGCAGACTTTCTCGTTCGCATCGAACTCAATCAACGTTTGAATCGATGCCTGAGCCGTTGGCGGGTCGACGTAGAAGCTTGACTTTCCGGAGTTGCATTTGAAGAAAGGCGTGCTGCGGCTGTTCTCTTGGTCCGGGTGGTAGGCTGTGAAGATTGAGCATGGGCATGGTCGTGGAAGACGCTTATCTAGCAGAGCTTCTGGGATCTGGTCGGGAAGAGGGATGTACTCTGTGGGTCTGATATCTCCTGTATATCTTATTAGCACGCATTTGATTATCAGCATTCTGGAAACTTGCCAGTAAAGTGGCATACATCGCCACCAAGGAAGACAAACGTATCTGGAGTCGTTCGTACTAGCGCAGACACATGGGCAACAGCATGGCCCGGCACGTTGAGTACGTAGAGCGAGCCGTCGCCGAAGTAGTCCCAGGCTTCGAAATTCCCGATCCTTTTGTCAAAGGGTGCCTCGATGATATTCCGCTTGAGGTCTGCTTCCCAGAACACAGACTCCTGCTTCGAAGGATAACCTGGGGCGAAGGCGTCTTTGAACCCAGGCCCGGTGATGAGGTCCACAGATTCTGGCAAAGAGGCCATATTTCCACCTAAAGATTTCAGTCACCGTAACGTCTACGTTGTTCAGGACCCTGGGAAGCTCACAGTGATCAAAATGCCAATGACTCAGTATCAAGGCTTTGAGCTCAGTGAGCTTGACTCCATTGTCGACAAGGATCTCAGTGACATCTTTGTCGACCTTGAGTCCGGGTACATGGTTCTCGCAAAGGTCTGCGATGGCTGGTACCTACAAGAGAAGACATATCAGTGACTATTCGAGAAGACTCAGACTGGAACGATTGCTGACACTGTTCCAGAAGTCCTTGCGAGTGCCAAGATCGAACAGAACCTTGCCCTCTTTCGATGTTATCAGAAAGGCGTAGTCCGGGAGGTTTCTGTTGATTGGTCAATGCCCTACGGTCTTGGTCGAGAGGGGCAAGCAGCATACAAATAGTCCTTCCCTTCGATATGTGGTTCGATCAAGAAGTCGTCCGGAACCGTCAAGGTAGCTGTCTCCATTAGCAGGTCACGAGCAACAGTGCTTTCGCATACATACTTGTGGTATCAATGATCGATACATCACAACAAGCATCTCCTTTGGGTATGTTGAGAGCAGGCGCTGGCTTAGGCTTGATGTCGTTCACCATGATGGGCAGACTTCACCTATCAGACTCTCACTGTGATGTCCTGTATTGACACCTTTTTGGGTCAGTGTTCAGTGCTCAATATACCACTTCAGATAACAGACACCACGACACAGTAGTCGGTGTTCTCGAGTTAGTAAACCTCGGCCTTGCAGCCTGAGATGAGGGGTATGTGGTGTACGTTGTGTCGTGAAGAGTTGATAAGGCAGCAGCTCGATTACTTGAGCTAGTGACCTCTAAGTTTCCGAGACACTCCGTCAAACAAGATGAAATTTATCAAGCATCCTCGACCAGGGCTATACCAAGGATGTCTACAGGTAGATCCAACGAGTACTCTCGAAGAGGTTGCTGGCATCTGGTGACACTAGACACTGCCACTTGTGCTCTTTCGTGAGCGCTGTAGACGATCAATTCTTGATCGGAGATACGCTATCAAAGGCGGTGTTGTATTGACGAGGTTGATGGAAGTGAAGTCCAATATCGTGAAGTCTCCGGGCTCAGGCTCGGAAAAACTCATGCCGCTTGGTCCGGATCTATGCCGATCTAGGAAGGAGCGAGAAAAAAACAGCCACGCATAGCGAGAGAGCATTTCCATGCCTTCCAGCCTTTGTACTGTATATCGGTGTCTGTCTGAGCTATCCTGCGTGCGTCGATACAACATATGTACGTCAAACCAGATTCCCTTTTCCGCTCAGGCACTTCCATCCAATTCCAACATCCAGAAGAGGTGCTCGAGCGCGGCCCGCGGCTGGTACTGCGGCTGCTGATGCCCTGTTCGTACACATTGCGTCAGCATTGTCCACTTGCAGTCACTCCGTTCAACTTACCAGCTTGATAGGTTTCCACCCACAACAGCCCTCTTTCATAGTGCTTCTTCCCCATCACGCCCTGCACACCTGTGCCATACTGCTTGTCCTTGATATCGACGACGAAGTCCGTGGTTGGCGGCGACTGGAAGCCAAGCATGCCGTTCCAGGTCATGTTTTGGATCTGCAAGTCACATTTAGGGTAGCTTCAAACAATACTGATACATGGCATACCTCGAGAAGTGTTCCATTCGTTATCAGAAGCCTGTATAAGACAGACTGTCAGCGTTCGTTATTATTGGCAAGACGAATTACGTCAACTTACCCGTCCCAGTCGGCGTTGCTCACCAACACTCTGTTGGTTGCCTCGATCACTTGTGGTAACACGCCCTGAATTGGATCGGGCGAATGGTCGCCTTCTCCCTCGGGTCCTCCACTGCCACCATTCTTGAACACGTCGTGCTCCCCGCACTCGGCCCACTTTACGTCCACTGGAGCGTGAAGAGCTTTCTTGACGTCCTAGAGGTCCGCATGATCAGCAAGCACCTGACACGGTTTGATTCATGAGTGCTTACCTGACGATTGAAGTAGTAGGTGACACTACCCAGCGCGGAGTTCTCAGGATTCCCCAGGATGTTTCCGAGCATGGGGCAGTAGTCTGTGATGTGGTATACCTGAAAAGGACGTCAGTAGTGACTCACAGTATTGTTGTGACCTATCGGTACTTGCGTTAAAACAGGGATTGACTGTATATGCGGCCTCGTAGTATTTGTCGAAGACATCGCACTTCTTGTACCTACATAAGCACGAGTGGTCAGCTGCGCTCGATTTCTGGTGGTCAATTATGGATGCATACCCATAGACTCCACGATCTGGCTGATGCTCCGGCGGAGGAAAGGTAAGGTACTGCTCATCTTAGTATGTGCTGGTGCTAGAGTCGAGGCAGATGCACTAACCTTGTCAATATAGTCCCTATATCCGCAGTTGATGTGCTGTTGCTCCAACTCCGCCATGAAGGTATCGTTGAGGTTGAGGATATCGTTGTTGGCTTTCACGAAGTCGAAAGTCGGAATTTCTTGACCAACTCGTAAAAATTCTCCTATGCATGGATCATATATGATGTTGCCCGAAAGGTCGAAGTATTGCTTCAAAGACAGTCAGCATGCTTCCCATGCGATTCTCGCACCACTGGAGTACTGACCTTGTCCTTTTGGTCAAGCATAGCGGCCGAGATGTAGGGTACGTATCTAGATAAGTGTCAGGACTGTGTTCGATGTGCATCATCAAAAGTGGTATGACCTTCCAGCATAAGATTCGCCCTATGAGTCTCTATCAGCATAGCTTGAAACGCAAAAATAAGGCAGTTCTCACCGTGACGTAGATCTTGTAGTTCTCTATGCCAAACAGTACCTCGAAGTTCTTGAAGAAGCCTACAAAGTCCTGAGATATCTGTACTTCGTTCTTCGCCTCAATCTTGCCGGTGCTGAAACCGACGCCTATGCATACTGGTGTCAGCATTGTCTTATAATTGAGGATAGAGTTGCTGTGTACCGACGGGATGCTCAACCCAGAGCATATTGGTGTACTGTTGATCTATGTCAGTGCCCGTGGCCATGTGGCTATGCTGACATTCATCTTCTCCCTACCTTTGACCATGCATACGGATTCTTGTAGGCACGATATTCACCTGGCTGCCACAGAATGTTGCCGTTCTCCTCTGTAATTGAGGAGGATCAGCGGTGTTTCAGATGTTGGGAGGGGGCTGTGTGTGTGAGACGCACGAAAGAAACCGACCAGCGAACTGCAACCTGGACCTCCGTTCAACCAAATGGTGAGAGTATTGGTAGGCTTCTCGGCAGGAGTGAAGATGAAGAACAGGCTGCGTGATGGGTCCGACTCGTTGATTGGCACCTTTGCAAGCTCGATCAGCACACACTCGGTAGAAACCTTCCTTCTGGTTTGTAGAGCATACCGTCCCTGAGTACATCTCTCCAGTATCGAAATCGATATCCGGCCATGAGTCAATGAAGTATGGGGAGGTCTTGTCGTTGCGGAATTGATAGTCCGTTTTCTCAGCTCCAAGTGACTGTTGCCGCGCTTTTGCAGCCGCTGCAGTGCTCAATCTCTGCTGCTGGTGTCTGTGGTAGTAGTTGAAGTCATCGTTTACAGCAATGGACGACTGGAATAGGCAAGCAGCGGACAGCAGAGACGTATAGCTGAAATGCATCTTCGACACGCTGTAGACAGAATGCGTAACAATGTTGGAGGCGGAAGGGATCGCCAGAGACAAGGAAATTGCAATCCATTACTACTTATCCGAAATCTTGTCGCCTACTGGAGGCGCAGTGTGGGCCCGATCTGGTAGGTAGTAGTGTGCGATTGCAGGGTATCATCGTATCTACTTCATCCTGCGAGGCGATGCTCCATGTTCCGTGTCGTCTCCCCGCACGAAACGAGCTAGCGAACACTCCAACAAGTAGTGGCGTGGGGGCCTTTGTCTGTATCCTGGGTATATGTGAGTGGGAAGAAAGACAGTGTTCGAGGCTATGAAATCACTGCGGGAGTATGTGCGCAGTGAGCAGTGTGAACCGTTCGAAACTGCTGGTAGAAACGAGGCGCTGTGGGGTGCTGTGCTAAACAGAAGCTCAGGGTGGATCCGCTAACATGGAGCTTAAATTGCAGCAAGCATTCGACAAGCATTGCAACGCCACCAACATCATCCTAAAGTCGTCCTTCATCAATCCGTTTGGTCATCAGACATGACTGCGTTCCTCTAGCACCTACCTCCTGGCTCATCTGTCAGAGACTAATCGCACCTCCATCAAGTTCTCCCCGCGTCCGAAGGTGGATCACGATCGTTGGAAGGTCGTCCGGTGACGAGGGAGCCCAAAGGATCGAGAGACGTACGAAGAAGAGCCTGGTAAAGTCAATGAGAAGAACAGCTCAATTGCCACCAATCCATACACTTACGCCTGGACCCATGGACTTGGCGTGCCCGTAGCTCACATACTTCACACCATCACTGCGATCATATGCTTTGACCGCTTTGAGGAGTGCTTCGATCTGGTCGTCGCCACCCAATGTCTGAGACCGGAGCCAGAGTCCATGATCTGTGATATTGCCCTTGGAAAACACTGTCATCCTCGTCAAGCCAGTATCTCTCGCATCGCTGCATCGTTTGCGAAACTCTTTGGCCTACGTGAAAACAATGCGTCCTTCGAAGATGTCGCAGAGAGGGCCCTCGATATCGTTGGTGTTCGCATTCTGTTGCTCGTCGAGTGTAGCCAACGTCGGCAACATGGTCATGCGGTGTAAAGAGCGTTTGCCGTCCAACAGCTCGGCATCTTGGATATTGTCCAGGTCTAAGCGGGAGTGTTTGAACAGGGTCTGCGGCTGAGCAATCCAGATGGGAAACACCGGCGCCCTGTCACAAAAGATGTTGTTCTCCCAGCGAAGACTGGATGTTTGTATCTTCTCTTCGAAAGTGGCCGACCTCCAGGCCTAGGAAATCACTGTTCGGTCAGCAGGCTCGTGAGACGTAGCTGTTGTCTTGAACGCCTCTGTCTTATCTCGTGGTTCTCGCGAGAGCGCGTGCATGGTGCCCAGTACAGTGGCGCACCACATTGCCAGACCTGGTTGGCGAGATCTTTGCGCACCGCGGACGTGCCAGAGACAGCGACGAAGAAGTAGCCGTCAATACGTGAGCCTCTCACCCGAAAGTCGCTCGTGCGCCTGAAGTTCATCAGCTCATGCAATCACCTTCGACGACACTTGTAGGTACTCATTGATGGCGTCGTTGAGCGCAACCGCCAGTTTCACGATCCAGGATACCTTTGCCCTACCATGACGTGCTTCGTAGATGTCCTGGAAGACGAAGGAGAGTCCACCGTCTTTCGGCGAATACACCACATGGTCTGGTCCCAGTTCACCTACCACGAGGCGTGTAGAGTGAAGCAGTGTGCCGTCCATGGTCATAACGACGTCCGCGAAGGTGGCCTTATGGACGCCGTGTGCGAAGATCGATGAGGTGAAACTCCAGGTGAGCCAGGCAAACATACATGCAAACACGTGAGAGTGGGGCGCACTAATGCATCAATTCAAGCTGGAAGTCGTTTGCCCTCTTTTGTTCCACTCACATTACTTCTACTCGAACAACCATGCTCGCCATCATCTAGTACAAGCTCCCAGAAGGACGACATCTGACGCACAGAAGCTCGGTGAGCCCACCGCTCGACATGGTAATTAAACAGTCTAGCCTGAGGCTCCCGTATCCAGTACGCGTCTCCGTAGAGCATGGAGTCAGGAGACGAACGAATGTGTGTAGATAAAACGAAGTCAAACGCTGACACGTGAAAGTGATCACCCCCGCGGCGAAATAGAGTTTCGCTAGCTCAGCCTGGATTGTTAAGGACAACTTGACAGATAAGCTTCGCAGAGCCGCACGGATTGGATTGGACTCGAGGACAAGTTTGGTGCTTCGAATTCCTCGCTGTACATCCTCCTGTCAACTCACATACACTTCATACAGTCTCTCTCGATTTGCGCTTCTTACGATGTTATAACAGAAATTTGAAATTCGAGATTCTCCCACAACAACCACATGCTTGAACGAACCTGAGAAGAGATGCTCCTTTTCTCGACCCTGGCACTTTTGTGCCTCCTGCCACTACTCGCACTCTGCGCCGAGGACTATTACAAACTCCTCGGACTGAGCAAAGACGCCGACGACCGACAAATCAAGAAAGCGTACCGCAACTTGTCCAAGAAATACCACCCCGATAAAAACCCTAACGATGAATCGGCGCACCAGAAGTTCGTGGAGATTGCAGAGGCGTACGATGTCTTGACAGACCCCGATGTACGAAAAATCTACGATCAGCACGGCCATGAAGGTGTAAAGCAACATCAGCAAGGAGGTCAGCGAGGAGGAGGTGGCCATGATCCATTCGATCTGTTCAGTCGCTTCTTCGGTGGTGGAGGACACTTCGGCCGTGGACAGCGACGAGGGCAGAACATGGAGGTGCGGATTAACGTGCCTTTGCGAGACTTCTACACTGGTGCGGAACACGAGTTCAAAGTGAGCAAGCAAGCCATCTGTGACGATTGCGAGGGCAGTGGCAGTGAGGATGGTCAACGCGATACATGTCACAAGTGTAATGGACAAGGTATGGTGATCCAGAAGCACATGTTGGCACCTGGCATCTTCCAGCAGATGCAGATGCAGTGCGACGTCTGTGGAGGGAGAGGCAGCACGGTCAAGCACAAGTGCAAGAAGTGCGGTGGCCATAGGGTGGTTCGCGCCGAGGAGAGCTTCGAACTGCACGTGGAGAAGGGCATGCCGCAGGGCGTCCGAGTCACGTACGAGAATGAGGGCGATGAGAGTCCGGACTGGGAAGCCGGTGATCTGGTTGCCCACCTGGAGGAGAAGGAGCCGGAGATAGGCAAGGAGGATAAGGAGAGGACGGACGGAACGTTCTTCCGACGGAAAGACCAGAATCTGTTCTGGCGGGAAGTGCTGTCGCTGCGGGAAGCATGGATGGGCGGCTGGACACGCAATCTTACACATCTCGATGGGCATGTGGTTCAGCTGTCGCGTGAGCGAGGCCAGGTTGTGCAGCCGGGTACGGTGGAGATGATCAGCGGCGAGGGCATGCCGATCTGGAGGCACGAGGGTGACGGCCCCGCTTATGGTTCGCTGAATGTCGAATACGTTGTCGTCATTCCGGATGCGATGGACAGCTCGATGGTCAAGGACTTCAGCAGCGTATGGGATAAGCACAGGAAGAAGAGTGGCATCGATCTCTTCGCCGACAGTGGACGACCTACTCCGAAACCTGGCGGTCATGACGAATTATAGGAGAGTTAGACGATAGACACTTACCCGACTACCACGATACAACGATCCCAAATTCCACAGTCATGCGCTCGAACGACAAGCCGTCGGCCAGTATTATCACTTCTCCTTTCATCTCCATCTCCTTTGAACAGCTGACGTTGGAGAATAGTCTTGGGGTCGGACTCGCAGTTGACCGAACCTCTCTCGACCAAGGTAGCCTCGGTCATTGACATATATACAGCGACTATGTCACAGACAGTGCGGAAACTGGAGCGCGCTTCCTAAGCATGATAAAGGCAGCTGCACAGAGCTGAGGTATATAGGACGCGAAAGAGACCAGCTCTTCCAGCCCCGCGCGTGTGAGATCAGGCACCTCTACCCTTACACTCTCAGCGTCACCTACAAAAGACACTGTTATTGCAACAATCTAGAAAGTATCTGCAACATCACTGATGAATTGAAGAATCGTACCTGACCGTCTTATAACGAGGCTGAACCAAATGGCGACTAACGGGAACACCGACAAGATTCTGTCTCCGACGGAGCTATGCCATGTTGTCCTGAAGACGACCCCAGAGAATCTTCAAAAGATGGTGTCGTTTTACACGACGTTCTTGGGAGCTAAGGTGATCAGCTCGAATGAGAGGATCTCGTTTCTGGTAAGGATGGACTCTGCTGCTGAGATAGACCAAGCTGTTGTTACAGCGCATGTACATCTTGCTGATGCAGGCCTCTAGACATACGACGAAAAGGACCACCGCGTTGCGGTAAAGCCCAGACATCCATCAACTTGCCTGAGACACTACTAACCTTTCCACGCTCTGTTCTTAGATCGTCGCCTTTCCCGGAATTACCAACCTGGATTCTTCAAAAAGTGTCGGCCTCGCTCACGTGTCATTCGGCTTTGACACCTTGGATGATCTGGCAACCAGCTACGAGCAGAAGCGAGACCATGGTATCAAGCCTACGTGGTCCGTTAACCACGGCATGACCACGTACGTCGTCTAATCCACCACCACTAGTCTGACTTCTGTTGACAAGTATAGGTCGATGTACTACGCTGATCCGGACGGTAACGGCGTCGAAACACAAGTCGACAACCTCGACAAAGCACAGGCTATGGAGTTCATCCAAAGCGAGAGCTTCTCGACGAATCCTATTGGCGTCGACTACGACCCGGAAGAATTTGTGCGAAGGGTACGTAGGGGAGACGATCAAGCGATGCTGAAGAAGAGGCCGGATATTGGAGCTCGGGGTCATCCGGGTGAGAATAATGTCAAAGTGATGAGCGTGGAATAAGTCTCAAATATACACCTGTACTGTAAGACACCGACAACATCCCTCTCCAATTATGTGCAGCCTTGTCGCATGCCACACTCTATACACATCCAGCTACCAGTCAATTTTTGAGTCCGCCCATGCGATCTTGTTCCTCGCCGCTCTCGTCCACGATAGCTTCGAAACTGCTCCCCGATTCGCCTGCAGCTTGTCCATAACTCTCCAGTTCGGCGGCGAGGTCGTATGCCTAGTTGCCCTGCTGACTCGGGACAGCAGGTATGCCGTTGATAGTTCCATGGGCGAGGTCATCGATCACATCTGGATCCTCAATGCTACCAAGACCCAGTCGCGAAAAGCTGTCGATCTCTTGCATATAACCCTCACACCACCCCTTCATCTCCGGGCTCTCATACCGATGTCCCATCTTCTTATGTTGGACGTCATTGGCGATGAAACATGGACTCGGTGTCATCCCCAACACCCACATATTACGTGCCTTGTTGCTCAAACTCTCGACCAATGGGATACATTTGTCCTCGAGTTCGAGACCGCGGCCGAGTTCCCAGTCCGGCCCACAGCCTGGAAGCGAGACTTTCGTGATCCAGGCAGCCGCTTCCATGTTACTGAAGTGCTTGACATATTCGTCGCATTCTTTCCACTGGTAGTCTTCTAGCACGGGCACTCGGTGGCCGTCTAGACACTGAGGAGGCGAGTCTGCGATGGATCTGAAGTGCGGGATGTTTTTCATGGCGTCGACAAGCGCGGGATCGTCTGTCAATCCATTCGACTCTTTGAGTGCGGCAGCTGCAGCCTCTTCAGGAGTTAGTGTGTGCGTAGGTGTCGGTGAGGTTGTAGACGTCGGAGTAGTGTCTGGATCCGCGTTATTGTAGTTGTTGATGACCGTGGCGCCTGACTCGATGATGATCGTGCCTGCCGGAGAGGGTGGCATCGATACAGTTGGTGAGGCGACGAGATGGGTTTCTTGGATGGCCCTTTCGAGGTTTGCGATAGCATCCGAGGACATCGTATCCGGTGGTGGGATCAACTCCATGCGGTCCGGACCACTGGGGACATGGATCTTCGGGGGAGTTGGTGCTGCCAGGACGGCCATGGGTAGCGCAGACAGCACGGAGGCTGCTTGCAGGTATTTGAGAAGCTGCATGGTTGATTGTGACGACTGATTGATTCTGTTGGTTGGTTGTGCTATTGTATTGACGTTGGAAGTCTTTTGTGGAAGGAAGTGTTCGATATGATGAACTGATGAGACGATGAAGATAATCACTTCAGAGTAGGGCACCGCACCCCCTTATATAGTATCGTACACACATGCATTCTCCACTACGGTTCGGAATCTACCTGTAGAGTTCTCCGACATTATTTATTCTACAACAGCTCTTCTGCGATTGGAGTGCCAAGAGATGGTCAGCAAATTGTAGAACTCTAAAGCGAACAGAACTCAGAAGGCAACGCCCACGCTTCAAGGACAGTTGACGAAGGCATCGTAATCGTTGACCTAACCAGATTGCTTCGTTCACAGCGGCGAGAAGCGGCGCCTCATTTCCGATCGTCTCTGGACGTTCACCATGAGCTCAACGAGGACTGACGAGCTACAGTCAACGATATGGCCACCGCTGCTTCGAACGCAATCTCGAGAGCGCAGAATCACATATGCGCTTTGGTCTTCGATTCGAGTAAGAAGTGGAAGTGATATGGTGTCGTTTAGTGTACGGAGGGAAGACGGATGGAGATGGGAGATGGGATGGGAAAAAGGGAGGAAGTAGGAGGCTGCTAGCGCGGGAAGTTCCGTGTCTTTCAAAACCATGTGCAGTACAATATATCTAACAAGCCAACTGAATGAGATCTATCTAAACCCAACGCACATACTAGCATACATTTCCACCTCAACCTTCCCACTGACTAGTCTCCATACCATAGACAATCCACAACTTTGCTCCCATCACAAATCTGCGAGCTTCCGCAATCTGTGGTCAACATGCTTACAGTTCTTCTCCTCATGCTTGTCGCTTGACGGACACTGCAAGGGCGTGAGTCCTATGACAACCGCCTGTCGTTCGTCCCTGGTCAAGCCCCGGATTGCTTGCTTACACATCTTCTCGTCTTCGTCACTCACTTCAGACGTAAACTTGCAGTCCGGGTTCAATCGGCACTGCTCTGGTAGGAAGTGCGCGACCCACAGGTTTAAGTCTGAGCGTGACATGGAGCTGATTTGCTTGTCGCACTGTTCCCGCGCGTCGTGGCTCAAGGCGCTCAGCTCCATCCAGTTTCCCAAACAATCGGTACTCTCACTATCGCTCGTAGCAGCCGGTGGTGGGGCTTGTCCTTGCTCGACGCTTTCAACGTGCTGGCTGGCAAAATCCACGAGTTGACGTTCTAGATCGTGGCACTTCTTCTTCTGGTGCTCGCCAAAGTCCATGTGCTTAACCTCGTCGTGGTCGACAGCGCACTCTACAAGCGGCATCATCCCATTGACCCACGACTTCTTCTCACTGCCACTCATGCTGGCTACAAGAGGGAGACAGCTGTCGTCAATGTGTACATCGTGGCCTGGCTGGAGGTAAGGTGCACACTTTTTCGGCGAGATAAGCTGGACCCACGCGTTCGCCTCGGCATGGTTGAAGTGCTTGATAATGTGCTCGCACTTCGAACGATGATGGTCGTCGAGCTGACTCATGGTGTGGCGATCAAGGCACTCTCTCGGTATGTCTTTCAATGCAGCGATCCCGGTGGCGGTTGGGGTGTACTTGCTGGTGGTTGTAGATGTATGAGCAGTCGAGTGATGCGTCTTTGTGGGACGTGTCGTGGTCTGCAGGGTGGTGTGGTGTTCCTCATGGTGCTTTGACTTGTGGTGCTTCGACTTGTGATGCTTATCTTTATCCCCATGGTGCTCCTTGTGGTCGTCATCATCGTCGTCGTCGCCGCCAAAAGGGAGACCAAAGTGTGGGAGACCAAAGTGTGGGAGACCAAAGTGTGGGAGGCCAACGTTGGGAATGCCAACGTTTGGGAAACCAATGTGTGGGCCGTTGCCACCAGGGGAAGGCACGCCTGGCACATGAACAGCTGGTGGGTCAGGAGGCGGACCACTCAGCGGAGTGGCTAGTGGAGCTGGAGCCGGCAGAGCCGGACTCGGTAGAGCTGGGGTCGGCAGAGCTGGAGTCGGTACCGATGCGGGCGCTGGCCCCGGGGCCGGTCCTGATGGAGCTGGCACAAAGCGGCCCCCCTGCTCGACCGCAAACTGCGAGGTAGGCCTCAGGTCCCTGAGATCACGCCACACTTTCCTGAGCACGTTACCCTGTGCATCGAGTACTCGGAACGGCAAATGCTTGGACGCAGTGAATGTCCTGCTGGCATCTTGGAAGATTTTAACGGCTTCAGCCTCGGATGCAATGGGCACCAGTGTCTCGCCAGCTGCGTTTGTGAACACCGGCAAAGATCCCGGTGCAGCCTCGACCGGCGCTACGGGCACATCAACGGGGACATCGACAGGGCTATCGACCGGCGCTGGTGGCGGATTGTCGAGTGGCGAGTCGACAGGAGTATCGACAGGAGTATCGACAGGGCTATCGACCGGCGTATCATCGTCAGGCAAGTACGGCTCACCGCCACCATCGGATCCCGAGGGCTCAGAAGGATCATACACTGGGTCAGAGTCTTCCGATCCTGGGAAGTCGTCGTCCGAAGTTGGGTAGTCGTCTTCGGAGTCGGGGTTAGGCTCGTTGTGCACCGTAAAAGGATCCTCCGGGATGGGTTCTAAACCCGGCTGTGGGAAATATGGCGCGTTCGGATCGTAGGGAGGTATATCCGGAGGAGATATATCGTGGGGCGGGCCTACCTCGGATGGAGGCTCAGAAGGGTCCGAGATTGAGTCAGACTCCTCCGAGCCTGGAAAGTCGTCGTCGGAGGTTGGGTAGTCGTCTTCGGAATCGGGATTAGGCTCGTTGTGCACCCTAAAAGGATCCTCCGGGATGGGCTCTAGAGGCGGTTGTCCCGTGTAAGGCTGGTTCGGCGGAGGGATTTGCGGTGGGTGCACGTCGGGGTACGGGCCTTCCGGGACAGGGAGGTCTTCTTCGGGCACTGGCTGGGGCGCTTCTCCGGGATTGTCGACTGGTCCGGTTGAAGGCTCATCAGGTGTGTAGACAGGATCGGAGTCTCCGGATCCTGGAGAAGAAGGTTCGTCAGGCGTATAGACAGGATCGGAGTCCTCCGAACCTGGAGGTGTATCTGTTCCAGGCTCATCGTCAGGCTTGGAGACAGGATCGGAGTCTTCGGACTCTGGAGGAGATGAATCATCATCAGGGTCATAGGAAGTGTCGGAATCCTCCGAGCCAGGCTTGGACTCCGGCTCAGGCTGCTCGTCAAAGGTAGGAACATCTTCTTGGGGTGGGGGTAACTCGTCAACGGTAGGCACATCTCCGGGCGCTTCATCAATGGTAGGAAGTCTCTCGGGCTCAGGCCAGTCGATAGGCTGTTCCGTGAAGTCGTCTGGTACCTCGATCAAACGCTCCTCCCACCATGGGGGAGGATATTCTGTGATGACCTCTGCTTCGGGAGCATCGGGTATCACGTCAGGCCGGTCTTCAATAATCTCGTCGTAGTCTTCAATAATCCCGTGAGACTTGCTGATGACCAAGAATGGAAGTGGCACGGGCACGAACTTGCTGTCGTGGTGGTGCTGTCCTCCGGAGGTGTGGTTGGACAGAGCTGGGACGGAAGTGCCATTAGTCGGTTGGGAAGGGGTGTAGCCATAGCGGACACTGTCGCATGAACATCTCTGGCCTTGGTTCAATGACCATAGTGTCTGACGAATGTGAACCTCATCGCTGTTGTGCAAGCCGGCGCTTTCGTAGTCGTTTGCGTGGTCGAAAATGTTCTCAGCCCAGCGCATGCTCCACCTGGTAATTAGTTAGCACATACATCGGCACCGAAGCAGAAGGATATACGTACATCGCTGACTTGGCCGCGACTTCGCACTTGAGACGTAACAGACAGGTGTTATTGCGGTTGCAGCCTTCGAGCGGAACGTCAACAGAGGCCACCGCAGCTTTGGCGATTTCGACGATGGTGTTGTTCATGGACGCTGCACATGAAGTGGAGGCGCACCACTCGCCAGCGGAGTAGGCCTCCACGACCATAGCCATACCTTCGCAGGCGGCGACATGGCTGGTCTCGTAAAGGATGCGGTTGATGGTGGTGGTGTTTGGCGAGTCAGCGTGGGAGAGGTCAGTTGGTGCTGTGTGGACGGGAAGCGCGGTGGTGACAGGCGCGGCCAGGGTGGCGGTGGCCAGGAGGAAGAGGGCAAGGCTGCCTTGCAGCATCTTTGAGAGCTGCATGGCTGGGTTAAGTGAGGTGGGTGCTGGTATGTTGATGATACGTCTTGAGTAGTTGAAAGTACTGAAGGCTTGGTTGAGTCGGATCTTGACAAGAGATGAAGAGCGGCTCAGTAGTGTAGAAGATGTTGTGTGGGATCGATGAAGAAGTAAGAGAGACCGAGCTCCTTATATGCATTTCAGAGACTCTGGTATGCAGTAGAGTTCAAGAGTTTAGTGGAGATAAGTG
>JAABUL010005057.1_pt1 | contig 16881 bp, 30 predicted proteins | sample 5559151 | NCBI WGS metagenome assembly JAABUL01 (sample SAMN10711876, study PRJNA513368) | rock metagenome | isolation source: Antarctica rocks | place: Antarctica: Victoria Land, Pudding Butte sud | reverse complement strand
GCGCCATCAATTGACATCGATCGATATCTGCAGGGGGTATCATGACGATTGACGTCAGTGAGATTGCTCATCTATCTGCGCAACTGCCATACTGATGCTGATCGACGCCCTCCACAAACCAGAGACGCAGGTCCATCCGCCGGCCGCTCTCGCGATGCATCACAGTCATGTGCTTGTCCGCACAGTTGCACTTGCTGCACATATGCATTTGAAGTGTAAGATTCAGTTCCTGGTGGTCCCTGCATGCACGCATTAGCGCATGCAACTGCTATGCCTAAGAACGGGGGCTGGGCCAAACAAACAGCGCATGCAGATTAATGGCCAGTGCTGCTCTCATCTTGGAAGTAAGGCTCAGAACTTTGCCTGAAGGCAGCAAACTCATGACTGCATGGTGGCCACCGACCAACAATGGGCGCACCGGCTGACGCTCGCGGCGCGGGGCACCAGGTGGCGCGGCGGCGGGCTGTAGGTGAACGCCACCCCTTCCACCTGCTGCACCGGCGGCACGGCCTGCCCTGCAGGATGAAACAGAATAAGAATGATTATCTGTGGTCAAGCTGGCAGCAAGACAAGAATGCCGGACCAGGCGCTTCAAGGCAGGCCCTGAAAGACATTGACAGCACAGCTGAATTGGTGTGAATCTTCAACTACAGAGCGCTCCAGAGCGGTACTCTGGATCATTGTATTCACTCTTAGACGCTGCAGTGACAGTGCCACCAGAAGGATAACGCGCGCATACAGACTCGGCACCCACCGGCGTAGCTGCCCTCGCTCAGTTCCTTGTAGCGTTCGGCCGCGCGTGAGATGATGAACAGGGCGTGCGCCACACCCTCTGGAGGTCCCTGCAGTGTTCCGCAGCAGTGTTTTGATTGCAGCAAGTTTATAACTGGTCTTGCATGGACGGCAAGCGTGGCAAAGAACAGTAGTGCACAACCTTCGCCTAGTGCACAACCTTCGCCTGCTAGGCGAAGGTTGTGCACTACCATGACACCCCCGCTAGTAGCAGGGGTGTCATGGTAGCATTCAGAATTCAACCTGGGGTTATGCCATCGCATTTGCGCGAGTATCCATACCTGAATGTCAAAGGCGCGGGCAGCGCGGCTTCCTGTCGTGGCCGCCTCAATCCAGGACCGGATTTCCGCACCCGTACACTGCTCGATCTTGCGCACGGACGCCCCTGCGGGGCCTGCAGCTCACATCGTGGTGATCATCAACGGTGTGGCACGTCTACGTTCTGAGACACGACGCTGACAACATAGACGACTGCCAACACATAGAAGCAGCAGGAAAGGAGCAGGGCTATCCGCAGGAAAGCAGCAGCATATCTGCAATGCCGCTCACCAACGATGAAACCGGCAGCCAGCAGCGTGACCTTGATCAGGACGCCCCTGCAGATATTGTACTATGCAGGTGAGGATTATCACCTGAGCGTCATCGCCATTGGAGACGACAGAGCAGGTGCGACAAAATGCCTAATCTCCCGCAGCTGATGCCCGCACCCGCGCTGCAAAGCGTCGGCGCTGACGACTCCCTGCTCAGCGCTCTCTGTACCCTCCCCCTGGAGCCTTGGACCTGCGGGTACATGGCAGAAGACGCTCACGGTGGTGAATTTGCATCGTTGAAACGCATGCTCCGCTGTGCCGCATGCGGAGGACAGTCCTCAGAATGACACAGCAATGTCCAATCACAAGTAAGCGCCTTCTCGATGTTCTGACAAGGATCCTACGCTGCAATGACCTGCCCTGCCAGGAATCGTGTCATAAATTACATCTGCAGCATCATCGATCGGTGAAAACGAGCGCACCGCTGGGCTGCACGAGCCGCATGCGTCCAGCAGGCTCGCCGCCAGCTGTGACGGTCCTGCTGGGCGAAGAAGATGCTGCTGCCGGAGCCTGCCGCTCGTGGACGATGCAGCCCCTCAGGTGCTGCAGCATCTCCTGCACCGTGCCCAGCGTGGGCCTGCCAGGCAGCCCACACAGTCAGCCGCTTGTTGCTGTAGTTTCCATGTGAGCAAGGCGACACTGGCATCGACGTGACCAGCAGGAAATCAGTGTGTCTCCAGTGGCGTCCACTGCATGTCGAATACTACTTGCGGAGTCTGACTGCACGTTCTGCGAAACAGATCAATGAGTCACCAGCTTCATGGACGCCCGCACTTCGCACCTCTCATCTTGGCATAGCGGACTGCTGTGCTGCGGGGACGGGCCGCCCTGTTGCAGGGTGCTGTGACGGATGGGGTGCAGTGGTGTTGCCATACTGACTGAGCCGCTGACCTGCGTGCCAGAACTGCAACATCTTCCCGTGTTCTGCTGGGCATTTGACCAGAAGGCATCAGCGTTCGACCGCACAGAACAGCGCACAGTGTGCGCTGGGAACGCGACATGCATCGTGCCTGACACTGCCATCAACAGCTGATGCTAGTCCTGTGGTGCAACCGGAGGAATGTAGGTCCTCGCAAACACATAGAAGCTGCTAACGCGAACGGGCGACTGGGAGTTGCTAAGTACCTTCTCACCTTCGTTCTCAGCGCAGGAACGACCTGGCGGCTTATATTGCGGTGCAGCGCGAAAGCTGCATTCCGCTCCTCGTCAACAAGTATTGACACTTGGAGAGGGCTGTCTCGTTGTCTGCACTATGCCCAAGCCAGCCCTGCTGTAAAACCCTGACACAAGATGCATTTCAACCAATGCGACGACCACAACTGATTCGATCCGCTCATGCGTCTTCGCTTTGGGAGTCAGCATCAGCAGATTGCACGGCGGGCAGGAGAGACGCAGGTGCTTGCTGGTGGCGAGGCGCTCTGTGCTCTGCTGACTGAGCGTGATTTGCGTGCTGTCGTCCCACACTCGGCAGTCCAGAGCGCACGATTTCAGCCACATTCACCTCCTCAGCAATACGATTTGTTCCGCTGGACCTCTGGACCTGCGCTGCGCTTCAATGGGCAAACGCCCAAGCGGTGACCAACATGCAGCCAGCAGCCACAGGAGTCGCCAGCAGCGCATCATCCAACGCCAAAAAGAAGCAGCGAAAGCACAGGAAGCCGAGCCACCTCTTTTCCTCGTCGCTGCCTCTGGCACCAGGTGGCGCGCATCGCCGCAAAGGTGAGATTGGCTCTTCATAGCCCCGAAACTTGGTGCAGTTTCAATATTCTTTGCCGCTTGTTATGTGGAGACATGCCATTCTCTTGCACAGCTATCGCCGGCAGGCCAACCATGCACTTCCATTGCGCTGTGCAGATCCACTCGCGGCTGCAAGAGCCGGACACCGGTGAGTCAATGGCCAAGGCAGTTGGTGGCATGGAGATGTACAACAGCCTGCTGCAGGTAAGCTTGTGATGAAGGCCTCTACAACCCTGACATTATGCACAATGAACTTTAAGCTTTCTTCTGCATCATTGCGCGCCCACATAAATTCTGCTGATAATCCAGGGTTCCAGCTCGAGTCTTCATGTCAAGTCTGTGCTCTTGCGCACTGCAGGAGCTGCAGCTTGTGGAGGCGGAGCCGCACAACTTCGCGCCGGCTGAGTGGCCAATCAACATTGTGGACTACGAGTTTCGTAAGACAGTCGCCGCGCGCGAGTCCTGATGGCAAATGTTGTTCGATCATGCAGTAGGCATCTATTGATGCAAACGGCGCAAAGCGTGAACCTTTGACAAGTTGCATCATTCATGCTGTGATTCTCGTAGCTTCAGCTCTGGCATCCTGGGTTTCCAGCATAGGATCGCTCGCAGATTGGCGAATTTAATGTATGGAATTTTTGTGTAAGGCCCTGGAATTCCATCGTCCGAATCCAGCCATCATCCTTGAAAATCCAACACTCAAATGCTGGAAATCCAGCAACAATTCCAGCGTATGTTCGGCTAAATCCACCGTCGACAATTCCAGCGAGGCCATATCCAGCGCTGGATTTCCAACACTTCCAACACTGGGGCGCATGATGGAATCCAACAGGGGTCTCCGCACTGGAATTCCAGGGCTACCAGCGCTGGAATCCATCGTGACCAATTTTCCGACGTATGACATTGAGCATGCTCTGCCTTGTTATGCCAATGCACGTGCTGCATGCCATATCATGCTGGTAGGGTGACAGGTGGCGGCACAAGACCTGCCTCATCTCCAACAGGACTAGCTGCATCGATCCAATCGCAGCTATGAGACATGCGGCGACGTCAGTACTATTGTTATTGCTGCGCAGATGTCGCCCGGATTGCGCAGGCATGCACAGACTCTCACCGAGCTGGACCTCAGCGAATGCGGCTGGATGGAGGGGCATGCCCTGTCCAGCTTGCCAGCAGCCTCACGGAGTCTGTACATATCCGACGTCGAAGAGGTTCAGCCCGCCTTGCTGATGGCGGCATTGCCGAATTTTTGCGGCCTGGAGCATGTGCGACTGAACGCCTGCAGCTTACCGGACGACGGTATGAAAAAGTTCACATTGACAACCGACAATTCCGGCTCATCAAACGCACATTCAGGTGTGGTTCTCATTCAAGGGACACAGGTCACTGCTGTTGGCGCACACACAGACCCCACAACGAGTGGGCAGCCGATGTGACTAGATTCTATGCTCATCACATCGTAGCAACGTGATGTGGCGTTGTCGCTGCGCAGCAATGCGGCCATGCCCGCGTCAAATGCCGCGCTCGACCGCGGCGGCCACGGCAGCAGCGGCGGCAGCCCAGCCAGCCAGCCCGAGGCAAGCAGCCAGGGCGCTGCAGCGGCTGCTGCGCTGCCGCGGCCGGCTACCGGCACGCCCACGCCCAGTACCGCACCCACTGGGTGCGGCGGGACTGGGTGCGGCGACTGGGTACCGCACCCACTGGGTGCACCCACTGGGTGCTGACAGCCGTGACAGCCGCGGCGGCAGCGGCGGCGGCCCAAGCAGCCAGCCCGAAGCAGTCAGCCAGCGCCCTGCGGCGGCAGCCTCGGCGGTGCCGCGACAGCCTCACAACATGCCCACGCCTGATGCCGCACATGCCCGCATTGGCCGAGGCGGCAGCAGTAGCAGCCCAAGCAGCCAGCTCGAGGCAGTCAACTCGCATGTCCAACCGGCAGCTGCAGCGCCGCGGCAGCCCGGCGACGCGGCTGTGCACAATGGCGCGCCGGACATGTTTTGGCGCGCCCAGGCGGCAGATGCGGGTCACCAGCGGCACATGGCAGGCGATGGTGGCGCCGCCACCAACCCCATGGACTGTGTGACGCGCGACGCCGTCATGATCGAGGGCCGCCCCGGAGAGTGAGCATGCTGATCAGCTTGACCTCTGGTGGTGGTCTTACACACCTGGTGCACAATCCTCTCACACGCGCCTGCGACTTTGTCGCCTTTCGTGAGGGCCACAGTCGTGCTTGTGTGCAGGGAAGCCAGGCTTAATGTGAGCGCGCTCGGCCTCACGATCGTGGAGGGGGACATGACGTATCTGCTCTCGGCCATGTCCAGCCTGGAGCAGCTGGTTGAGGAGCTTCGCGCTGAGAAACACGACATCATGCACATGCTGCACGTGAGTGCCTCGGGGTCCTCATGCATGTGATCTCGTGCAGCGCCTTCTTCTAGAGGTGTAGCAGCCTTGTAGCGGCCCCATATTGTGATCCTCCGACGCCGCCTGTGCTAACTGCAAATTGCCTGACTGTGCCTGTGCTTGTGCCAGCAGCAGACGGCAGCTTTGGACCGGCAGCGAGGTGCGCGGGAGCGCGAATCTGATCAGGTGATCCCAGCTCTCCTCCTCCAGTCCTCTCCTATTCTCCTCCTCCTCCTTTTATCCTCCGTCCTCTCCTCCTAAGTCTTCTCAACATTGTATCGGCTGCCGAATCCATGTCTGACCTTGCCGCCCACTGCCCTTGAGACAATGCTGTGATGGTGTGGCTGCAGTCGGCTTTCCTGGCCGCGCTGGCGGCGGAGCGCGCGCGCTCGCAGGAAGCCTTCACCGTCATGCTGTCCATGCAGTTGTGAGACGTGTTGTTGACGTTGACGTGTTGCGCTTGTCTCTTCCTGAGAATGCCATACGATACCTTAAAAGTTGTACACACTCTGCCTGATCGTTGCTGGGCGGGTTTTCTTGCGCCAGGTGCAAGGCGGTTTGCACGGCCCGGAGGCGCTGCGGCTGCAGCAGCAGGCTGTGCAGCAACAGCTGCAGCAGCAGCAGCAGTTTCTGCAGCGGGACATGAATGACAACGACGGTGCGGGGGCAAGGTTCGGGGACGGGCCGATGCCCTCATGTCCAGAACATGGAACGCGGCATTCTTTGATCTCATGCATATCAGGTCGTGGTTGTGCCAGAGTGCTATAGGCGGCGGCGGTTGTTTGTTTGTTGCAGTCTGCGCGGCGAGTGCACTCACTGGCGCAATGTGATTGTCCAGGAGGCGGCATGCCCCCAGCATTTTCGAACGACACACATGTAAACAGTGCAAGTTATAAACTTTAGGCATCGGAGCCACAATGCACTTGGAAATATGCGAGCCAGCAACGTCAAAGCAGAAGCTGGGTGCAGATACGAGCTCGTATATCGCAGCTCGTGTATCGTATACGCTGGTTAGGGTTTAGGGTTAACCGCAGTGCTGCCATGTGAGCAGGACTGTTCAGATTAACCTGCACACCGCCTCAAACTTCGCTGCCACACACACCATCATGCACACACTTTGACCAGGCCGTCCTCGCAGCCGGCGGCCAGCACGCGGCTGCACGGCAGCAGCGCCAGGCCGGCAATGTGCGCCGATGACTTGGCGCCGCGGGCGCTCGTCAGCCGCGTGAGCTGCACCTCCGCCGCAAACGGCGGCGCTAGCGGCGTCAGCGCCACCTTGCCGCGGCTGCGGCAGATGGCTGTGCCCAGGTGCACCGTGCAGCCGGACACGCCGTGCTTGAAGCCGCCGAAAGTGTGCAGCAGGCCGGGCGCGCCCACGGCGGCGCTCGCCGTGCTGCCGCTGAAGCCGCCGCTCAGCCGCCGCAGGTCCCACAGCTTGAGGGTGCGGTCCTGCACATGCGACGTTGGGTTCGGCGACCAGAACAGCTTTCGTGCCGCACGAGCACGAAACCGTCTTAATGGCAAAACCTCGGATGCAACAGCACAGTATGCGCAGCTGTTATCACAGCGCACTGGACGTGACTATCATCGTAAAGCGTTGTGGCCACGGCAGCAAATCAACTGCGCACTTGGGAGCCGGTGACGAGGCTGTAGCCCTCGGCGGCCACGGACGTGACGCGCTCGCCGTGCGCGGCCCAGGAGGCCGCCAGGTCGCCGCATCGCGCGTCCAGCAGTGAGGCGGCGCCGCCGTCGAAGCCCGCCGCCATGCAGGCGTCGCCCGCGCCGGCGCACGGCTGCACGTCTGACACCGCGGCGGCGTCCTACGCCCATTGCAACGGTAGGGTTTAGGGTTCAAATCAAGACTGCAAATCGAAGCCAGCAACCCTGCATGGGGCTCCTGCTCAGCTGGTCGGTGAAGCCTTGCTTGCTCATGCAACAAATCCCCAATAGTCTTGAGTGACACAAACCCCACTGAGTGGCGCCGCAAAGCGGAGCCCACCTCGAGGTCGGGCGTCGCCAGCATGCTGGCTGTCTGAGAAGCGGTGGCCACGTCCAGCACCTCCACCAGGCCTCCGGCGGTGCCGGCCGCCAGGCATAGCCCACCGCTGCGCTCCAGCGCCGCCATGCACGTGTAGCCCTTTGGCGCCCTGCGCACAAGTCACGCAGTCACACAACTGAGGAACCCTACAATTTGCGGCGCCGGCCGCGATGCAGAGGTTGCCAACGCACTCGAGCGCCGCCCTGAGCCCACTGGCGCCCTGCACAGCGCACACAGTTCATTCACATTACTGGAACCTGCAACATTTGGTGCCAGCCGCCAGCACAGGCCGCCGCCGCGCTCCAGCGCCGCCAGGCACGTGTAGCCCACTGGCGCCAGCATGTTCAGCAGTCTCATCTCGCACCTGCTGGCGGTCAGCTGCTCCTGCACACCATCGCCGGAGGCCCCGGCCGCCGCCAGCCCCTGTGCCGCCGGCCGCTGCACGCCCACGGCTTGCAGCCTTCTCGTCGGCAGCCAGCCGCGGCGTGAAGCATTGCCGCCCTGTCGGCCGCTCGCCTGCGGCGGCAGCCCGGGGCCGGGGAAACAGGCCGCCTGGGCGCCGGTGGCGATGGACCAGAGGTGCAGAGCGCCGGCGGCGTCTCGGGAGGCTGCCAGCTGGCAGTGTGCCGGCAGCAGGCAGATGGCGGTGACCGCCGCCGTGTGCTGCCCGTACTGCCTGCCTGCACCACAGTTGGTCTGGCTCAGCCTTTGCAAGGGCGGGCAATTGGGCATGCAATTTGATCCCAACTCATTTGTGCAGGATGTTCTGCGCGAAAAAGACAGGAGCCGAGCTGCCCAGCCCGGGTGTGTCGCAGTTCAGCTGGATTGATGAGATACAGACCGGGTAGAGATCTCCTCAGGCTCTGGACCAGGACATACAGAAGACGCACCGGCGCTGCCGTCGGCGAGGATCCAGCACCGCAGCACCTCCGCATCGGCGCCTGCCAGCGTGCCGCGCCCCGCCGTTACTATCGTCAGCTCGTCCTCCGACGCCGCCAGCGCGCGCAGGCGCTCCGGAAACGCGCGCCACTGGTGCACCACCGCCGTGCGCAGCCGCCAGGGCTGCGCCGCTCCTGCGCCGGCGGCAGTGGTGAGAAGCACTGCATCGGCAACTCCGCCAGCATAGACAGGCAGCATAGAGGTTGCTTTTGTGTCACATCAAGCATCTCTCCACCCCTCTTGACTCGGCAGTCTGCACCAAGGAAAGCTGCCCGGGAAGCTGCAGGGGCAGAAAATTTCACTTGCAGACGACTGCATGGCGTCAGCACACGCAACGTCAGGCAGCCAGTGCCAGGGCGGCGGCGGCTTCCCTTCGGCTGCTGAAGACCGGCTGCTGCTGCCAGCCCCTGCACAGATGCACATATTTGTGGCCATGCCTGCCAGCACGAGGAAAGCGCAGCATTATTGTGAAGCAGCGTGTTGCAAGACATCATGCATGGCTGCAAACAAACCAAACATTAATTCTTTTCTTAAATTGGTCGCAACAGCGCTACCTGCAGTGTGAGCTTCTACATCCAGAGCAGACGTGGGCCTGCTGGTGCTGAGCCGCCGCGATGCTGGCGCCGCCGCCGCTGCTGGCGTCGCAGTCGCCTGCGGCCTGCCGTTGCCCTGCTGTAGCGCAGGCTCCGCCCAGCCGAAGCCCTCCACGAACAGCGCTGTGTGCTGCTCCTGCTGCTTCCGCTGCTCCGCCAGGCCGGCCTGCTGCATCGTTATGCTAGGTGAGGCAATTTCAGCGGTCGTTGACTCAGCAACGGGCCCTGGACCGGTGTGTGTGTCGGCAACAACGAGAATTCGCAGGCGCCATGAGAACCGTGTGAAGTCCCTGTGCAGCTGGATAGAGACCTGCGGACCTGCATGCGGAGGCTGTCGGCCACGGCGGCATCTGCGGCGTGGAGCGCCGACGCTGACGGCTGCCACCCGTACTTGACCTGCAGTTGCGGGTGTGCCTCATGCTGAGTCGCCATACTTGACCTTCATGTGAACGCCAGTAACAACATTGTGCTGTGCAGGCGCAGTCCTCCAGCTCAGCACACCGAGCTTCCTGCATTGCCAGATGATGCAAGGCAAGGGGATTGAGATTGCCCACCTTCAGGGCATGCTCCAGGGCCTCCCAGCCGGGCACAAAGTCGTGGGCCTCCTCCAGCCCCACTGTCTCCACCGCCTCAGGGTACAGAATGTAGACCAGGTCCCAGTAGCCGCTATCTCCGTGGCCGGCGTCTCCACCCGCGTCTCCATCCTCGTCTCCACCAGCGTCTTGAGTTGTGACCCTGCCTGAGGCGGCCCGAGCGGCGCCGCCGGCGGTAACGCTGCTGCTTCCGCCCGGTGCCGATGCCGCCTCGGAATGAAAGGCATTGCCATAGGCGGCGCGAAGCGCTATGGGGCAGGTGAACAGCGGCACCAGCTGCGGCAGCAGGCCGTCGCGGAAGGCCTGCTCCCCACCGCCCACCTTGCACGCCTGCGCTCGCAAGAGTTTGCATTGTCGAGATTGCAGGACACCTACCTGTCTCTGACCATAGCCAGAGAAGCGTCTCCGAGCATGCTGTACTTATGAGACGGACCCCAGCATTGCAGCTCGAACCATCCACTGAAGTGCGCAGATATGAGCCGTACACCTGTAGGAGCAGGCCTGCGACGCGGTTGAGCAGCTGCGGCGACGCATGACGGTGCACGTCCGGCGCCAGCAGCAGCTGCAGCAGCTGCGTCGGGCGCGTGCCGCTGCGGTCGGGTGCTGCCACTGGCCCCACCTGCAGCATGGCAGAGCTCAGCAACTGGAACACAGCGTCGCCAACACCATGGCTAACACTTGCTCTCTGCGGCAATTATGCCGACCCGTACACCTTTCTTTAAAACCTAGTTTTTGCAGGAGGTATGTCCACAGAGGCTTGGGGCACAGCAAGGACATCGGACTTTGGGTTTAGATTGGAATACTGTGGTTATAACTGCTCGTGAAATGGTCTCTTCGAGCCGCACCAGCTGCTGCAGGATGACGTTCTCCGGTAGGCAGGGCAGCAGGCCCTCCACGACTGTGACGGCCCCCAGCATGGCGGCTGACTCAGGCGTCCTCCCTGTGGCACAGCATTGGAGCAAACTCACATCTTCATGCTGCACAACTTGCAATTTGAGCGTGCCGCATCGTAAGCCACAAGGCAAACTGAGCGAAGAAGGCCTGAGCGACTGCTTGTCAGCAGAAATGGTCTCACCTGGGGGGCGAAACCGCTGCTCTGTTGCGGACGGGTGCACCGCGCTGCTGGTCAGCAGGTCCAGCAGAGGCGGAAGGATGTGGCGCGACGCCGCGCGGCTGCCCAGGTGTGACGCCACCCGCACGAGCGCCACCGACACGTCGGGACCAGAGTCCAGACACGCCAGCAGCGACTGCATGATGTGCCGCAGCGTGACGGGCAGCGGGAAGTGCCGGCTGACCGCCTCCACTGCCGCTATTGCCGCCTGTGGACGCCAACGCGTTGGTTCATTCCATCAAGGCAATTCGACAGAGAATTTAGGGCTGCTTGCGCACTCACAACAACAGCTGGCGGTCCTTGCAAGTCTGTGTATTTTCATGACATTCAGCTGAACTGCTGATGATATGACGACCAAGCCTGCATTATACAAAGTACCAACCTGAGATAGCGGCGGCGGGCGGTGCTCGGCATGGCTGGAGCCCAGGAAGCGCATCAGCACAGGGTGCACACTGTCCAGAAATGCCTGCGGCCCGAGCTTGGCGGCCAGGCGCGTCAGCAGGCCAGGCTCCAGGCACGCCGCCTGACACGGCGCCGCGGCCCCGCTGTTACTGCGCAGCGCCTCAGCCAGCAGCGGCGGCAGGCGCCGCTGCGCCTCTCGGCGGCCGAGGCGGTCCGTCAGCGCTGACAGCACCTGCGAGCGATGGAGTCATGTGTTTACGGCCGTACGCTTTTCATCAGGCGCAAATGTTGTCTTCCCAGCTAAAGATATGGACGACATAATTTAGCATGCACGAAAACGAGCTAGGCGCAGCGGGCACAAGTGGGCATTGGCTGCAGATTCATCCCTGGTGTCAAGATCCAGCCAATGCAGGAGCACCTGGCCAAAGTGCTGCTGCAGCGCTCCGCCGCTGTGCCGTCGCTGCTGCAGCGCTCCGCCGCTGTGCCGGCGCAGGGCGCAGCGCAGCTGCTGCAGGCAGATGGGCATTGCCAGCTGCAGCAGGGCGGGGTCCGCCTGCTGGAGGCCGCCACAGGAGATCCAGCCAGCCAGCCGCCTCAGCTGGTGCGCCGTGCCTGCGCACAGCACGGCACAGACTTCAACAGCTGCTGTGCATCACTCTGGACCAGCCGATGGAAGCTTTGGTACCCTGGCAGATGCCTTTGCAAGAAGGCTTTCACAGAGTAGCAGGACAAGGATTCTCGGCTCGCACGCGGTCATCAAACCCCAGAAATCCTACTTTGACCCAAAGCGTGCAATTCTACATACCCGTGGGCATGGCGCCATGGATGCCGTTCAAGAGACTGGCCGCCTGTCGCACAGCCGGGCTGAAGAAATCGGAGGCCAGTAGGGCGTCCGCCGAGACAGCTGCGCTGCCGGCGCACGCGCGCAGGCAGGCCAGGACGAAGGGCTGCACATGCAGCGGCAGGCGCCGTGCCTGCAGGCATTGAGAATTGATGGGCTTGATCAAACAAGCCCGGATGCTGGAAACTGCGTGACGAAATGCAAAGTGGCACTGGACAGGGCAGGAAGAGGCTGAGAAGAGGTCATGAATCTCCAGATGACTGATGCTGAGGTACTGCTGACAGACGTGGCAGGAACCGGTGAGTTATCTACCTGTGCATCCCACGCGGCAGCGTCGCCATCGGACAGGAGCAGCCGGCGGCGCAGGAACAGCTGCACGGCAATGCGCCCCACCGACCGCAGGTCAGCAACCTGCGCCTCCGCCAGGGCGTCTGGTGTCCGGCCGCCAGCTGCGGCGGGCGATGCCTCATCGGCTGCAGCAGACATGGTGCCGCGCGTGCTGATGCCGCCAGCTGCTTCCAGCTGCTCCAGCCGGGCTACCAGCTCTGACGCGCTGGCGCCCAGCGGCGCCATCTGTAGACAAAAGCTTCAGCTTGATCCAGGCAACGACGTGGTGGATGAACATAAAGACGCATCAATGTTGACCGCAAGGCACCACAACGGACTTTAGGGTTTTTCACGCATCAAGACATTGCATGCCGACCAAGCAGGAAGGCCTGGCCTCGGAAACATCTTAAACAGCTCACCGGCAGGCGCTGCGGCTCGCCCCAGCAGCTGCGCGGCGGCCGCCGCGGGTGCGGCGCGTCAAACAGCTGCGGCCGGCGGCGGCGCCGCAGGTCTGCCGCCTCCGGCTGCGGCAGCTCCACATTGAGCGCCTGGAGAGCAGCGGGCCCCCGCAGCGCGTGCCCGAAGGTGAGGTCGATCCAGGCGTGCAGGCTCTGCGACACCCGCTCGCCCTCCAGCGCGGCCCTGTCCATGTGGACGATAACCTTCTTGTTGAAAGCCGAAACAATGTGCAGACAACGCTGTTCACACCACATGCATCCAGGAACGCCGCCTGCTCTCAATGGCACTGGCATTGCGACATGTCCTGGAGCCTGCAGAGCACACAGCTTGACCTATAGATCACGTGGCGCGCTGCGGAAGGCACCGAGCAAAGACCAGATGTGACATTGCACACCAAAAAGCTTAGGGTTTAGGCACCTGTGCCGCTTGACGAAGTCTGCGGTGTCAGACGCCCAGGCGGGGACGCTTAGGTCGGGCATGCCAGGGTGGACGGACTGAAACACCGCAGGGTCGGTGTAGAACTCGGGGATGGCCTCGTCCGGCGACCAGCGGTACAGACGCTCCATCGACGCCGGGTACTCCAGCGCCTGCCCAGAGCGGACATTACAGGGTTTGACGAACGCTGAAGAGATGGACAAGTCTGAAAAAGGATGCGCTCTGAAAAAGGATGCGCATTCTCATAGTTGCTGATGTCCCGACGTTTCAGCGCAATGCAGCAGGCTGAGTAGATTTCAAGCAATTGTTTAGCGGCAGGACGAGAGTCATGAGGGTACAAAGCTCACCTCGAAGTTGGAGCGCACCACGGCGGTCAGCACCTGCTTCGGCAGCCGCCGTGCCTGCAGCGGGATACCACAAGGCTCGGACGCAAAGTGAAGGTGCGGGAAACCCCCTTTGGTTACATGGACATCAGCAGCCCCATGCAGCGCTTACGTCGTGACTGCGAGTCTTCGATTTAGTATCATGGTCATCATTCCAAGGCACCTGGTAGATGCAGACGGCGAGCTCGGACAGCGCCTCGTCGGAGATGTGGTGCGGCGGCACCGTGCAGCGATACGTTGCCTCCAGCTGCTCCTCGCCCTTGGCCAGCCGCCACTTGGTCCTGCCCAGGTCCCGCCACCCCGGCGCCCCCTCCTGCACGCGATGATGCAGGGTTTCGTGAAGCAGTTGCAGCCGACTCGCCCTTTGCTCATTCGCGAACCTATGCGAACAACAGTCGTATCCTTCTCGTTCAGCGAGTCGCTACGCGCCGCAACGCGTGACGGAGGAAAGGTAAATTGAATTGTGAAGGCAAGAGGCACCTAGAGGGCCAATCCCACAGAGGCTCTAGAGATCGTGTCGTTGTTCCAAGAAGAGCTGTCCCAGATCTTCAAAACAGGCACCTGGAGGCTGTCCATGTCGGGCTCAGGCGGCACGCTGAAGTCCAGCACCCAGGGCAGCAGCGGCGCGTGCGCACGGTCCCGCGCCGCGCGCCCCGCCAGGGCGTTCAGCCGCATCAGGTAGTCAAAGTTTGACACGTCGCCGATGCGCCAGCGCTCCGTGAGCTCTACCAGGCTGGCGTCGGCTGCGGGGTCCGGCGGCGGCTCCGCCCCTGGGGCGCGGCCAGTCAGCTGCACCAGCCTGCATGATCGTGGAAAAAATCACTGCATTGTCTGCGTATCACACAGTCTCAATTGTTGCTGCACCTATGGTGAGTACATGGAATGCGACTGCTGGTGCAGTGTGAATGGAGCTAGCCAATCACGAAGCTGTTGTGGAGGAGCTTCGAAAGCCGTGTGCAAGTTGCAGATCGGTACCAGTGACAGCATGATTGATGAGACTCACTGGCGGTCGTGAAGCAGCACGTCCGCTGGCTGCAGGCCGCCGAGGGTGCCGCCGCCGCCGTGCACCGCCGCAAGCGCCGACAGCAGCTGGAAGAGGACCAGCTGTGCATCCAGGCTGCCGGCGTCCTGAGCGCCTGTCAGCTGTCCTGCCGCGGCGTCTGCCTCGCCGCAGCCGCCACTGCTCCCGCTGCCGCTGCTGGCGCCGCTGCCAATCAAATCCGCATCACCGCCCAACAGCTCCGGCGCGCACAGCAGCACGTCCGCCAGGCTGTCAGCAATGTGCCGCCGGAGCTCGTATTGCCGCTGCGCCAGCTGCTGCGCCGGCTGCTGCGGCATGTCTGCGCCGCCCTCAGCGGCTCCGCCACTGGCCAACGCCGCCTCGTCAGGCAGCGTCAGCCGCGCTAGCACCGACGGGATGTTGAGGTGCTTCGGCAGCGCCGAGGGCAGCGGCGCCTGCGCGTGACTGCCTGATTGGCCACCACTGTGATCGCTGCCGATGGCTGAATCTGCATCGTGTGAAGAAGCAGGCGCAGCCTCCGCCAGGTCATGCGCCAGGGCTGCCGCATCGTACGCCGCCGGCTGCTCCTGCATTCAGCGAGCCTCCGGGATGGTGACACATTGTGAAACACCAATTGCTCTGTGACGATGAAGCAATGGCACAACGGCATGGTATCGGCCTGCTAACTGCATCTGGCATGCACAGTGCGCTGAATACATACGTGCAGCATGCTGATCATCACTTACCTCAGAAAGCCCCGCAAGAAACGTCGCCAGGCCCACAGGCGTGCCAGACTGCTCCTGTGCAGCGTTGCCGCGGACGGGTGACAGCCCGGCTGCAACGCCGCCAGCTTGCCCGCTGTGCTGGCGGCCGGCATTCTGAGGACTCAGCAGGCGCACTGCTACGCGATCGCCAGAGTGCAGCCCCAGATCCTGCAGGAGGCGCTCCAACCTGAGCCTCGCGTCCACAAATCGGCCGCCCGCCGCTGGCTGCTGAGCTGCGTCGCGCCTGGCTAACAGCGCATGCATGAGCTCGACGGAGCACAGTGCTGCCTGATCGGTGCCCCAGCCTGTACAGCACAAAAATAAGAGAGTTGCCCAGAGCTGAAATACGTTCAGAACCTGCCGCCAAGGATGCGTTTACCATGCAGCATTGACACATGCGCGTCATCGAGAGCATTGCTACGACGACGAAAATGCACAGATGTCCAAGTGCAGCCTCTCACCCTGGGGAGCATGATCCAGGCGCAGCGTGCCTGCAAAGTCACTCAGCAGCCTGCCCGAATGCTGGCGCTGCATCGCATACCAATTTCATGCAGACTTGTGCAAAAGCTTCTTCAGTGTATCCGCGTCTGAGCAAGACTGAGCGTTGATTTCAAGCCAGTTTGACTGACGAGTCTGACAGCCCTAAACCCCAGCTGGCACCTGGGAACAGCCAATATTGGGAGTTGGGGCAGAAGGACATCTGGAAGTCAACAAAGCGGACTTCCCGCTGGATGTCGAGCACAGCTGCTGCACAGCTAGCTCGCGGAAGTTCGCGTTTTGCAAGACAATCCCCAACACCCTCTGACTCACAAGGCTGCACGTTCCAGAGCAGTTGCCGACTTCCGCTCTGGATGAAATCATCTTGCTACATGCGATCGATCAACCGCGGCTACAGTCAGCCTGGCGAGCAGTACAGTGCTGCGCTACCGCTGCGGCGGCCGGGATGCCAGCGCAGTTGTAGCCGTAACTCCCTTCCGGCGTCAAGATTTCGCAGGAGACAGCTGATATTGAGCAGCCTGACCAGGTTTAGGCGTGCGCTGCGATGTGCATATGCCTTTGCCGGACAGGTATTTGCCGCCACGTGATGTCTGCTGGCAGTGGTGACGGCATAGAGAGTGCAAACTCTGCACCCACGCTTGTTGCTGGATGATCATGCAGTTGCGCCGCTGCAGTTGCGATAAATGTCATTTGTTGGCAGAGACAGCGAGTTTTGCTTTTTGTCGTAAATTCGGTGAAAGCAGGCTTCACCAACGTTTTCCAGTTCATTTGATTCCATGAGTGACATGACATGCGAGTCTATTGAACATGCTGCTCACACGGATGATGCGGGAGATGACGACAATATATTGTCGTCACTGTGGGGACGAGACTCCTCCCAAATGGTCACAACTGGTGCTAGACTGGTAGTATTTGGTCACAATTGGCACAAATGATTATGAGACCTCGCACCCGCGCGGGTCCGGGAGTCACAGATGGTCAC
>JAABUL010005054.1_pt1 | contig 16894 bp, 2 predicted proteins | sample 5559151 | NCBI WGS metagenome assembly JAABUL01 (sample SAMN10711876, study PRJNA513368) | rock metagenome | isolation source: Antarctica rocks | place: Antarctica: Victoria Land, Pudding Butte sud | reverse complement strand
TTGTATTAACAAATCTTCGAAATTTATAAATTAAATATATATATACAATTTAAGAAAAGTAACTTTTCTAACAATAAATAGTTAAATTAAGTAAGAAAAGAATTTAATTAAAATTTAATTAAAAATTGTTTTAAAATTACAAATTTCTTATTTTGCAATATTAATAAAATTTAATAATTAAAAATAAATACTTTTTAATTAAGTAATCTTAAATATTAAATAAAGTAATTACAATTTTATATATATTAGAACTCTTAATTAGATTTGTTAGTTTACTAAATTAAAAAAATTTATTTTGACAACAATTGTATTTGTGCGTTAGCAACAAGCTTATTTAAATAATCTAAATAAATTAAAATAAAATAATAGAATTTAGCAATACAAATAACTTAAAAATAATTATTTTATTTTTATAATATTTGCAATTAATTTACGCAAATAAATAAAAAAAAGAAATAACTTTTAAGTTAAGAAATACTTTGTATATATATATATTTTAATAATTTGCTTTAAATTTAATATATATAATTTTAGTAAATTTAATTAGCAAATAAAAAAGATATTGCGTTGTTCGAAAGCTTAAGATAATTATATCGATATTTAACAATAAAATTATATATAATTTTAGAAATTGTTTTTGAAAAAATAATATATTGTTAAATTGTTATCAATATATAAAAAGTATTTTATTGAACAATTATTATTTATTTTATTTATTATAAATTCTAAAAAAAGAAACAAACAAAATTAAAAAAAAAACAAATATTAAAATATTTTTAAATATTTTTAAATAATATAACAAAAAGAAATTGAATAGATTAAACAATAAATTGTAATTAAAGTTTTAATTAACAAGTAATACAAAGATTTTGCAAACTATTAACAATCAACAAATTTATAATATAAACAATATTTTTCGAAGTATTTATATAATATTAATTGAAATAAATTTTTTAAAAAAGTTTGTATTTAGTTTTAATATATATTTTAATTAAAATTAATATAATATTTGTTATAATAAAGATTTTATTAAAAAAAGAATTTAAACAATAAAAAAATTAATTAATATAAAATTAAAAATATCTAAACAAAATAAAATAAATTTGTAGTTTATAAGATTTAATTTGCTATTATTTGTATTATTTATATATAAAGTAAATAGAAATTATTAGAAAACAATAAGAAGTTAATTTCTATAATTTATTATATTTAAGATATTGTTTAAAAAACAAATATATTAGATTAAATTTCTAATAGTATTGTTAGAAACAAAGATACTTATTATATAGTTAAATTAATACTATTAAGAATCGAATTAGATATACAAGATTTTATTTTTTTTATAGCAAAAAATAGTTTAAGTTGCTATATCGAACTAGCATAAATTTAATAATTTTTATTAAAATTGTTTGCAAAAAACGCGTCTTGCTTTTTTTATCTTTTTTTATATTAAATTTACTATTATATATTTTCGACAATTATAGAATTAAGCAATAGCGCATTTGTACAATACTTTTTTAAATTTCTTTTAATACAATTATTTTTGTTAACAAAAAGTAAATAAATTAAATCTAAATCTATATTTGCAACAAATATTATTTAAGATATTATTAAAATTAAAAAAGAATATATAACTATTGAATCTTATTTATATATAAAGATGTTAATAATATTTATAGAAAATTTCTATAATATTATATTGTTTTACTCTCAATTTACAAAGAACTTGTTTGTTCGAAATTCTAAATATATTATTAAAGCAATATATAAATAATATAACTAAAGAATGCTATATTACAATTAAAAACATTAATACAAACAAAATACGCTTGTTGCTAGTAATTATATTTGCAAGATATTTAAAAAAAATATATAAAAAAGAGAAGTAAGTAAGTTTTGTATTAAATAAAATATATTAAAGAAAAATATATTAAAAAGATTAAATTAATTGTATAATTGTAGTCTATTAATAAAACTTAATAAAATAGATAATTAACAATATACTACAAAGAGAACTTGAACTAAATAAAGATTTAAGCGCAATAATATTGTATTTTAATAGTAAAATATTTAAAATTTTATAAGCAATAAACAACAATTGTTAATATAAAAATTTTAAATTTAATATAAATATAATTTACGCAAATAAATTTATAACAACAAACAATATAAATAAGAATCTATTTATAAAAGCAAAAATATTATAAATACAAATATTAAAAATAAAGTTAAACAAATTTTGTTTGTATTAAAATATAGAATATAAAATAAAAAATAGTATTGTTGTTGTACTTATTATAACAAAGATATTTAACTTAATTTCTAAATATATAAACTAAAACACTTTTGTTTATAAATACGTATTATAGATTAGACAATTTATTAATATAATATAAAATAAAATTAAAGACTTTAAAGTATTAATATCTAAACTTAAAAATACAAGTATTTAATAATTATTTTGCTTATTTGTTATATTAATCTATTGTAAATTCTTTAACAAATCGAATTGAATTTTCGATTAAATATATTAATTTAATCGAACAATCTAACTCGCAATACAAACAATATTATTATCTAATTAAGTTGTTCGATTGAGCTTAAAGATACTTAGATAACAAATAAAGAAAATTTAGAGCACAAAATAAACTTTAATAGCTAGTTTTCGCTCTTGTACTCTACTAGTATTATAGTAGAAGTTGCACTAGTTGTTCGGAACTAAGCGACAAAATAAAACGTCGATATTGTATTCTCTCTTGTTGTCTTTTTCGTTTTTGTTTTTTCTCTTGTTGTTATTGTGCTTGTTCTATTTTGCTATCTTTGTATTAACAATAGATTGCAATTGTTAGTAGAGATCTTCGAGAAATAAGAGCTAACTAATAGTTGTTTTAATATTGATTTTTAATTTTAGATACTATTTATACAAGAATTAGTAATTAAGATAACAACTGTAAAAGAATTAAACATTTTTTAATAAAAAAAAAATTCTGTCGATTTACAAGTATACGTTTCGAAGACTTACTATTGTAAAAAAATATAAAAAAAATACTTAATAATATTACTGTACTATATAGATAAGCTTGCAATATCTATATTGTTATATATCTTATATATATATTTTTAAACTTTCGAGACTTAGAATTAAGTATCTTAATTAGAGTAGAGCTCAACTAATTAATTTTTAACGTTAGAAAATTAAGTATTGCTTAGACAAAACTAATATATAGAAACTATAAATTTCGATATTATTTGTTAAAAAAAGTCTTCGAGGATTGTTTCGATTATTATACTATTGTAAACAAATTACTTGTTTAATAATTAAATTGCAAAACGCTTTTCTATATTAGTAGAGATTTATATTGTAACAAGCATTACATATCTTAATAGAATTACTTAAGTTCGAACAAAATATATTAATAAAGCTATCGAGAGTTGTCTATATTATACTAATAAAAATAATAAAATATATAATATTTTTTAAAATAATTATTATGCTAATAAACATTAGCTTATAATAAATATATAGCTATTAATTGTAACTAATACTTTTATTCTTAATTAAAAAAGTATATTATTGAGCAAGCTTATTGTATTGCTATTTTTGAACAATAATTGTTGTATATTAAAGATATAAATTGTTATAATCAAAAATAGTCTAAGAAATTATTGTTAAAAATAAAAGTAAATCGAAAAAGTAATTTCTAAGTAAATCAGAAATTATTTCGATTTATCTTAGAAACAAACAATTCTTAATTATTAGAAAATATAATAATAAATAAAAGAAAATTCAAAGATTGTTTTGTGTTGTTTTTAATTAAAAGTAATAGTACTTTAAGTAGCAAACAACTCTATTTGTATAGAAGTTTCTAAACTCGAGATATATCTTGCTTTTTTGCGTTAGTAAATATAGAGAATCTTAATATTTAAAATACAATATTCTATACTAATAAGTTCTACAATGTTAGAAGATAAGCAAATATATTTCATTGTTAATATCGAATTAGAACAAACAAATTGTAATTAATTGTTTTCAAATTTACAACTTTTATCTACTACAATATTAATTAATAAATATAAGAAAAATTATATTTAAAGTCTTTAAACGTTAGTTGAGTATTAATAATAATTATTGTCAATTATTGCAATCTGCAACAATATCTAACTAAACTTAAAACTAATTATTTAAAAATATAGATAACAAATTTCAACAAGTTTTTAAATTTTAAACAAATTATTTCGAGTTGCTATATTACTTAGAACTTCTCGATTATATTTAACTTATTTGAATAATTAGACAACTATTAATCTTCTATAGAACAACACAAAAATTTAACAATAACAAGATTGTTTTTTAACAGAAATAAATTGAGAAGAGATCGAGATATTTTAAAAAATCAAAAAAAGATTTCTTAGATTATTTGAAAGTTAATAATATTATCGACAAAATACTAGTTAATATATTGCACAAAATAGAAGAAAAATATTGTTTGTCGAGAATTGAAATACGCGTCGAGCATAATAGTATACAAGCGAGTTGTATACAAGTACAAAAACTAATTAGTGCTAATAACAACATACTACTTACTTGTACACAATATTTAAAATATATAAAAAGAACAAAATAATATTAGAAAATGTAGATTTAATTAAAACTAATATTGTTAATTCTTTAATTAGTATTTAATATTTGTTACGTACGCGTTTAATTTTAAGATCTATAATTTAGAACAAATATAGAGCTTTGCAAATAATAGATAAATAGTATATTTTTAAGAAAATAATATCTAAATTCTTGTATAGAGTTGTTGTACTTTTCTTTCTTATATATAAACAACTGTTAAAGTAAATATATTCTCAAATTTCTCTTAAGAAAAGCAAGATCGAATTATTAAGAGCTTGTATAAGAAAAAGAAATACTTAAACAATACAGGTTTCTTATTCTTTAATTAGATTAACAAAATTACAATAGTATTTTACAAAATTCGAAATCTTGTTATCGATAAGATATCTTTATCAAGCTTAAGTTAGTTTGCAATTAAGAAAAATAATATAAAAATAACAATTAATCTATCTAAACTTTAAATTGCTTAATTAGTTTGTTTTTTTAAATATAATTTACAACTTAAGTTATTTTTGTATATTGCAATATAACTATAATAATCTTTAAATTAAAAAGAAGTTTTGTTAGACTTATTAAATTTGTATTTTAATTCTTTTTAACGCTTTGTAACGCGCTTATTGTTTTCTAAACAAACTCTATAATATGCTTGTTTTCTTTTACAACAATCTTAGACAATATCTTTAATTGTGTCAATATTTTTTTATATTGCGTTTTTTGTATTTGCTTAATACTTTTAAGTTGTATTATACTCTTTTTAATAAATTAACAAAGAAAATTTCTATAACTTAGTATTAGACTCAAAACTCTTTGTTATTAAATTTCGATCTCTCAATAATATATATTGTTATATTTTTTGTTTAGAAAAGAAGTAGATTTAGAAAGACTAAAAGAAGTATTAATTAAATATATATTGTATTTTGTGTCTTAACAATTTTTTTAAAATTCGAAATTAAAAAGTTTAAATAAATTAGATCTTCTTTTATTGTTTTGTAAAAAAATTAATAATTTGTTTATTTGTTCGAAAGTATCTTACTTATTAAATAAGAATTAATAAAAGATTGCTTTAGATTTTGTTTAGCAAAACAAAATTAAAATTCTATAGACTTTTACAATATTAAATCGAATTAAAAAGTCTTTGCAATTTCTGCTAATATAGATTTTCGAGTTTTTGATTTACAAGTAGAGAAATTGTTTTGCAATCTAGTTAAACAAAATATAATAGAAGAATTTAATTTGTCGATAATTTAAAAAATACAAAATCGAGCGTTGTTTGTATTAGATAGTAGCTATTTGATAAAATTCTATTGTTATAAGTATAAGTCGAGTAGTTCGAAATATTATAATTGTATTAATCTCAAATTTATCTATTATTAGTCTTATGCGTATTAAATTATTCTTGTATATTTTGTTATATTAAAAGTATAGTTTATTAAATACAATCGAATTTAGATAAATTTTCGAGTATTTCTTATTAATTGAAGTTTTGAGTTTGCTATATTGTTAATTGTTAATTTTAAAAACAATATATTTCTTAAAAGTTGCAATAGTTACAAGCTCTTTTTTAGACAATTTCTTATTTCTAACTAAAAATAACAATTAAGTATTGCTTTGTTTGTCTATAATCGAAAACAATAATCGAATATTGTAGACAATCAAGAATTCTAATATAAATATCGAAAAAAAGAAAGAGAAGCAATATTAGATCTTATATTTTGAAAAATATCTATTGTTTAATATACAATTAGATTAGTTGTTATTAACTAATTCCTTTAATTTTGTTACAATTGTTAAATAAGAATAACTAAAAATATTCTTAGTTGCTAATTTCAAATTTTTTGTTTGCTCGAAAATATTTTTTAATTATATAGTTTATCTAAAATACTTTAAGTATCAAAAACACAGTATTTTAGTTCTATTATTTGCAAAAACAAAAACTATAATTTTTCGAAAACAAAAAAAAGAAACTTTCGATTAATACTTTTTAAATCTTTTAACTAAGATAGCAATTAAAGCTCGAAAAATAAAATTTGAGTATTAAAAACAAATTAAAAAGATATTGCAAATAGTAAGTAATATAGACTTGTAATATAAGCTTGTAAACAAATAAATTTTGTTAGCTAATCAATATAAAAGTTTGAGTAAAATAATAGCTTAAAATTCGAATTAGATAGTTCTAGAGTTAAATCTTATTATAACAATATATATAATCTAAAAAGCGTAACAAAAAATGCAAAACTTGTCTCGCAAAATCTTCGACAAAACTATAGTTCGAAATTAAACAAAATAGAGCAAAACAAAAAACAAAAGAGATTAGCAAACGCTATTAAAAGAAATTCTTGCAACATATTGCAAAAACTATTGTTGTCTATAGTATATTTTGTTTTATATATCAATTAATATTCGATCAATTACAAAAACTTGTTATTAAAATATATATTAGTTAAAGATTTCGAAACTTTATTCGAAGTTACAATTAGTTTCAATTGCAAATCTAATTATAATAATATATATAACTCGAGTATCTTATCAATTATTAAGAATTTATATTGTTTGCTATTTATCTCGACAAATTTTAAGTTAATTGCAGTTTAAATCTTTGAGAAACTTATATTCTTAATAGTAATTGTATTATTTTCTAAGTTAATTTAAATAAAGTTTACAATCTTAATATTTTATAGAACTAAAAAAGTTTATATTTGTAAACAAAAGAAAATAAGATTTTTGTTAAAAAATATAAAAAGAGATTAATCGAAAAAACTTATAGTTAATTGCGCAACAAACTTATTTGTATCTTCGACAAAAATTGCGTTTTATTATAATATTTTAAAAATCTTCTAAATATATTTAATAATACTCTAATAATATATATTGAAAATAAGTCTTTTGTATTAAAGAAATTTAAACAAAACAAATATAATAGTTTGATTAGTTTTGCAATCTATAATCTAAATCTTATTACTCTCGACAATTATTGTCGAAATTATTGTCGATTTTTTTTTAATACTAATTTTTGTTGTTCTATTCTAAGTTGTTGTTTAAGCACTAAGCGTCTTACTAAATAAAACAAATCTTTTTATTAATATTAGCAACAATCAATGTTAAATTATTAATTGTATTTGTTTTTATAGTTGCAATTGTTTATTGTAATTGTTCTTTTATATATTGTCTCTAATTTGCGCTTCTTATTTCTTGCAATATATTAATATAAAGAAATCTCTTCGAACAAAAGAAGTTAATTTTGTTAATAGTATAAATTAGATTCTTAAACTTTTGACTTTATATTAGATTTATTATATATTTTACAATAAAAAGTTCTCTTAGATTAAAAATAGAATTGCGATATTAAAAGATACAAAAGATACAATATATTTTATTCAAAAAAAAATTTACTTGTTTCTTATAATTATATTAATCAAATTATCTATATACTATTGTTATATTAATATCTTTTCGAACAGAATTCTTTGTTAAATCGATGTTGTACAAGTATATATTTAGAGTACAATCTTTAATTGTTTATCAACAAATCTAATTGTCAAACAAAAGATATTTAATAAAAAAAATTCAAATATTATAATAAAATAAGAAAGAAAATATATCTTTCTCGAAGATTTTAAAAATTTTGTAATTAAAGAAACTAATCAAGTATACTTTAATGTTGCAAGACTTCTAAAAAGTTAATAGAAGATTTATATAAATATATTTCGAACAAAAACTAAAGTTATAAAGTTATAAAATCTATTACAACGCTTTTTTTGTTTTATAGAAATACTATATAGCAAATCGAAAAAACTAATATTTTACAACAATATTATTCTAATACTAAATAAATAATTTGTCGAAATTATATTTCTTAAGATCTTGTATACTTTAATCTAAATTAATATAATTGAGCTAAATAAATATCTTAAAAATATAATCGAGATTACGCTATTTGTCGACATACAAACTTAGCTAGACTCTAACAATATAAATAAATTGAACGTTTATATAATTTAGATAAAAATTTAAATCAAAGATATTTTAAAGATTATAAACAATACTCGAATAATTAGAAAAAAGAAAGACAAAAAGTTTTAAAAATTAGATTTTGAATCAAACTTTAAAATATTCTTAAAATTATAAATTTCTAAAGATAGTTAATTAAATATCGATAATTCTTAATAATATTTAAACAATAATTAGACTAATTTAAATAATATAATTGTCTTCTCTTGTATTAGACTTATATAATTAAGTTATACAAGCTTGTACAATCTTAATTAATATTGTTTAATTTTTAATAATATTTATATTGCTTGTTTTTTGTACAATTGCCGAGACTTTGCATATATGCGCGTAAAAGTCTATATATTAATATTTGTTGTTCTTTTCTTTCTACAATAGATTTAAAAAATATATTAAAAATAATTGTAAGTTATTTAATACAACACAATATCTTAGCTATTTATATATAGCAATTTAATTGAAGTAATATACTTAAATATAATCGACTAAGTAAACAACAATTAGTCTAATTAGATTGCAAACTAATATAGCATTTCTAATTCTTACAAATATTAATTCTAATTCTCTCGATATCTATATTATTGTTTCGATAATACAAAAACAATTACGTATATCGATATCTGCAATTTTAACACTTAAATTTGCAACACATTTCTTGTTAAATATATGCAAAAATATACGAGTTAAAAATATAACAAAAAAAATGTACTCTCGAATAGCATTTTTGTTAAAAAAAAATTATAAATCGAAGTCTCATAAATAAATTACAAAATGTTAATAATCGCAAGAAATATAAGTTACTCTCAAAGTATTTAAAGAGAATATTTTATACAAAAAACAAGTATTCGAGATCTAGTATTATTAAGTATGCAAATTATATTTAATGCAAAGATAGCAATAGTATATTAGATTACTACAACTTTAAATTTAATTATATATGTTAGCTTTTATTAAATATAAGATAAAAAAATATTGCTTTAAAAAGATATTTATTATAAAAAAGATACAAATACAACAATATACAATCTATATTGCTTTTAATATCTTAATATTAAAAAAAAAAGTATATAATAATACAAGAGCTTTAGAAGTTAAATTCGAGCATAAAAGAAATTCTCTAAGATTGATATTTTTCTTTATTGTGCTTATTTGCTATAATTTGTTACGTTAATATTTCTTAGCACGCTTAAAATAGTTGCAACTAGATAAATAATACAATAAAGAAGATATCGAAATCTCGACTTTAATTAATTTTGTACAAATTGATAGTTTGCTAAGACGTATTTGTTTGATATATAACAAATTGCTTTGTAAGTCTTTATAATATTTATTAGTATCTTTTTATTTTTTTTGGCTTTTTGTATTGCAATCTTTTTAAAATTAAAAAGTTTAACAATTATAACAATTAACTTCTTTTTGCTCTAAATTTCTTTGTTAGCTACAAAGATCTTTAGTGTTCAAAATATATATATTATATTCTTAATATTCTTTTCGAGCTTTTTGCTTACTTCTTGAATCTAAGATAAGAATTTAAAGTAAACAATTTTCAATAGATATATATTGTTTTGTTTAATTGTAAATTAAGTTATTAAACATTCTAGCAAAGAACTTTTTAGCAAAAGAAGACTAATAATATAATTTTTAACAAGTTTAAGAAATGTTAATTAATCTTTTTATAATTTGCAATCTATCTATATATATTTTAGATCAAAAATAATAAAAGATACAAAACTAAGTATCTAGTCTTTATTAGAAGACAAAAAAGTATTTAGATATAGATTGCAATTTTTTTGTTAAATATTGTATTATTGCTATTTAGCAATTAAGTTTGTGTTAAGCTTTGTTAATACAAAGCAAGCAATCTATATTTTAATACTATTATAGAATCTCTTTATTCGATAAGCTTTTGTAGACAAAATCTAATCTATCTATTAACAAACTTAAGAGTCTAGAATCTTAAATAATAACAATACTAAATTTAGACAAATAGAAAATCTAGAAATATATCTAACTTAATTTTCTTATTAAACTAACAATTGAAGAGCTATTTACAAAAGAAATTAAATAGTGTTGTACTACTTTTTATATAGCAAGAAATATATTTATTATAGTTAAACAACAAAAAATATACAATTTTAAACAGCAATCAACTATTATATTTAATATAATTTTTTTATTAATTAATTTATTAATCAAAATTGTCTTTATTTGTTTTAATAATACTTGACTTTCTTTTTTATTAATTTTAGCAATTGTCTATAATTTGTCTTTAATTTGTTCAAATATCGCATATATTGTTTTTAATTATAATACTATTGAAGTTTTATAAGTTTAAGCTTTAACAAACTTCTTTTAATAAAAATTATATTGTTTCGAGTCTATTCGAAGATCTATTTGTAGTATATTATTGTATTAATATAGATTTGTACAATTTTGTACTATAGAGAAAAATTTGCGATATATATAAGATTGCTTAGTTGCTACAAATAATATTTAATAGTCTTGCATTGCTATTGTATATTGCTAATATATTATTATTAAAATTAAGCAAAATTATAAATTACTATATTTGAAGAAATAGAAACAAATAGAAATAAATTAGAAACAATTGTTTTAGAATATATTATAAATTTATAAAGTATTAAAATAATCAAAAGTGTATTAAGAATCTAATATTTGTATAATTGTTATATTATATTGTTTGTAATTAATGCAATCGAGCTTGCAATATTTAATATTATTGTAAAAAAATCAAATATAATTGCAATATTGTTGTTTAATATTTAATTAATATCTAAGTAGCTAAACTTTTGTTAAAGTCTAGAATTGTATAAGTTGTTTACAAAGTTTGCAAACAATTTAAGAAAAATCGAACAAAAAATTCTTATTAATTAGTTAAAATTCTTGTTCAAAAGTGTAAAAAAAATTGTTTTTGTATTTTTAATAAGAAATTCTTGTTGTTTTAAAAATATAGATTTAAAAGAATTTATAAATATTGCGTTCTTTAAAGATCTTAAACTCTCTTTCTAATAAATATTTGTTAAAGAACAATTTTAATTTGTTTATCTATAAATCTTGTTAGTTAAATATTTAAAAACTCTATATTGATTTAGAACGCTCGTTGTCGATATATATAAATTTTCTAATAACAATAACTAAGAATATAAAAATTAGTACAATACTAACATTAAAAATCTTCTATAGACTAAATTTTTAGCTCGAAAGTTATTGCTTATATATAAGCTATTTTTTGTATAAAAGTTGTTTGTATTAAAGTAATCTCTTTTTTTAAAAATACTTTTGCTTTTGTTGTAATAGTTGTTTTTGTCTCGAGTATCTATATTATGCTTGTTATTATTGTTATTATTACAATAGTTGCTTTTATTGTAACAATTAGAATTAAGATCGAATTTTTTTTGCTTAGAAAAAATATTCTATAATTAGTTATAAGAACAATTATTATTAAACTATATAATTAAACTTATATTGTTCGAGAACTTCTTAAGAAGAAATTCTTGAAAAAATAAATAAAAAGAAAAACAAATATCGATTTAAATTTGCAAAAATTAATCGACTCAAAAAATATAAATTGTTTTTCTATAATTGTAACTTTAATATTAAGTATATATACTCTACTTACAAATCGATAAGAATAAAATATATAAAAATAATTTTATTATATAATATACAAACAAACATACAAAAGTATTTTGTTTAATAGAAAAAACAAATAATAAAATAGCAAGTATTGCTACTTATATTTGTTCTATACTAGTTGCAAAGTATTAATATACTTAATTTTAATAATTAATTAAGAAATAATTAGTTCTAGTATATCTAAGCAACTTCGAAAAGAAAATTGCTAAAAAATAATTTAGCTATTATAGTACTTTGTCGAACAATAGAAGTGTAACTAATTATATTTAGAGAATTAAATACTAATAATAATTTTGCTATTAATCAATTATATAATTTGTATTGCTTTAACAGATTTTTAGTATTAAATAAATATATTTGACTAGAAATTAGCTTGTTGTTAAACAACAAGATTTTTTTGTTATTTAGAAGATATAATATCTAAATATTAAGATTTAGCAAATTCTATACGTGCGATCTCGCAATTAATAGAATTGTTTTAATATAATTGCGTCGATCTCTATCTTGTTACAAATTATCTTATAATAAATCGATCTTCTTATATAATGTTGACGTTTTATTTTGTCGCTTAGTCTTAAACAACTAGTACAATTTCTATTGTAATACTAGTAGAGTACAAAAACAAAAACTAGCTATCAAAACTTATTTTGAACTCTAAGTTTTTTCTATTTGTTATCTAAGAATTTTTGAGCTTAATCGAGCAACTTAATTAGATAATAATATTGTTTGTATTGCAAATTAGATTGTTCAATTAAATTAATATATTTAATCGAAAGTTCGATTCGATTTGTCGAAGAATCTACAATAAATTAATATAACAAACAAGCAAAATAATTATCGAATATTTGTATTTTTGAGCTTAGATATTAATACTTTAAAATCTTTAATTCTATCTTGTATTGTATCAATAAATTGTCTAATTTATAATATATATTTATAAACAAAAGCGCTCTAGTTTGTATATTTAGAAATTAAGTTAAATATCTTTGTTATAACAAATACAACAATAACATTATTTTTTATTTTATATTTTATATTTTAATATAAACAAAACTTGTTTAATTTTGTTTTCAATATTTGTATTTATAATGTTTTTGTTTCTATAAATAGATTCTTATTTATATTGTCTATTGTTATAAATTTATTTGCGTAGATTATATTTGTATTAAATCTAAAATTCTTATATTAGCAATTGTTGTCTATTGTTTATAAAATCTTAAGTATTTTATTGTTAAAACGCAATATTATTGCGTTTAAATCTTTATTTAGTTCGAGCTCTCTTTGTAGTATATTATTAATTATTTGTTTTATTAAACTTTATTAATAAATTACAACTATACAATTAACTCAATTTTTTTAATATATTTTTTTTCGATATATTTTATTCGATACAAAATTTGTTTAATTTTTTTTTTTATATTTTTCTTTTTGAATATTTCGCAAACATAATTATTAGCAACAAATATATTTTGTTTGTATTAATACTTCTAATTATAATATAATATTTTTTAGTTATATTATTTATATATTGCTCTAGTAGTATATTTAGAATTTTAAACAAACAAATTCTTTATAAACTAAAAACAAAACAATATAATATTATAGAAATTTTTTGTAAATATTACTAATATTTTTGTATATAAATAAAATTTAATAGTTATATATTCTCTCTTAATCTTAATAATATCTTGAATAATATTTATTGCAAATATAGATTTAGATTTAATTTATCTATTTTTTGTCGACAAAAATAATTGTATTAAGAGAAATTAAAAAAGTATTGTACAAATATGCTATTGTTTAATTCTATAATTGTCGAAAATATATAATAGCAAATTAAATATAAAAATAGATAGAAAAAGCAATATATATTTTTTGCAAATAATTTTAGCAAAAACTATCAAATTTACGCTAGTTTAATATAGCAACTTAAATTATTCTTTATTATAAAAAAAGTAAAATCTTATATATTTGATTCGATTTCTAATAATATTAGTTTAACTATATAATAAGCGTCTTTGTTTCTAACAATACTATTAGAAACTTAATCTAATATATTTGTTTTTAAAACAATATTTTAAATATAATAAATTATAAAAATCAACTTCTTATTGTTCTCTAACAATTTTTTATTTATTTTGTATATAAACAATACAAATAGTAGTATTCTAAATTTTATAAACTACAAATTTATTTTATTTTGTTTAGATATTTCTAATTTTGCGTTAATTTATTTTTCTACTATTCGAGTTTTGTTTTTAATAAAAAATTTGTTATAACAAGTATTGTATTAATTTTAATCAAAATATATATTAAGACTAAATATAAACTTCTTCGAAAAATCTATTTTAGTTAATATTATATAAATGCTTCGAAAAATATTGCTTATATTGTAAATTTGTCAATTGTTAATAGTTTGCAAGATTTTTGCACTACTTACTAATTAGAATTTTAACTACAATATATTATTTAATCTATTTAACTTTTCTTTGTTGCGCTATTTAAAAATATTTAAGAATATTCTACTATATATTTTTTTTCAATTTTGTTTGTCTTTTTTTTAGAATTTACAATAGACAAAATAAATAACAATTGTTCGATAAAGCGCTCTTTATATATTGATAACAATTTGACAACATATTGTTTTTTCGAAAAAAAATTCTAAAATTATATATAATTTTGTTATTAAATATCGATATAATTGTTTTAAGTTTTCGAACAACGCAATATCTTTTTTATTTGTTAATCGAATTTATTGAAATTATATATATTAAATTTAAAACAAATTATCGAAATATATATATATACAAAATATTTTCTAATTTAGAAATTATTTCTTTCTTTTATTTATTTGTATAAGTTAATTGCAAATATTATAAAAACAAAACAACTACTCTTAAGTTGTTTATATTGCTAAATTCTATTGTTTTATTTTAATTTATTTAGATTATTTAAACAAATTTGTTGCTAATATACAAATATAATTGTTGTCGAAATTAATTTTTTTAATTTAGTAAACTAACAAATCTAATTAAAAGTTCTAATATATATAGAATTGTAATTGCTTTGTCTAATATTTAAAATTACTTAATCGAAAAATATCTATTTTTAATTGTTGAATTTTGTAAATATTACAAAATAAAAAATTTGTAATTTTGAAATAATTTTTAATTAAATTTTAATTAAATTTTAATTAAATTTTTTTTCTATTTAATCTAACTATTTATTGTCAAAAAAATTACTTTTCTTAAATTATATATATATATTTAATTTATAAATTTCGAAGATTTGTTAATACAAAAATAGAAATTCTTTATTAAATATATATAAATATGCTTGTTGTTCTCGATATTAAAGTTGTTAATTATATTAAATTTTTTAATAAACTTCTTATAATAACTAATAATATAAAATTTAAATATATTAAAATAAACTTCTTTTATCTTTATATTTATTAATCGATATTTAACAAATATTTTCTTTAATATATTGAATTGTTCTTGCGCATATTGTATATATAACAAAATTGTTTTATTGTAAAAATAATATGTCGCAAATATTATAAAATTAATTATTAATTTTGTTGCGTAAATTGCAACTAAAATATAATAGCAAAACAACAATATTATAATTGTTATTAGTTAATAGAGAATAGCACTTTGCTCGATTTCAATCTATTGTTAAACTTTGCTAAAATACTTAAAAGTGCGCAAATTAAAAATCTTAAAAATTAATTTAGAATTCTAATTTAATTTAAATATAATATTTGTTTTTTTTACTTTCTTGTTTTTATAAACGTATTTATAAGTTGCTTTGATTTAAAAAATAATATTTGCAATAAATTTTTTTAGTTAATTTATTAAACTTATTAAGATATTTTTTTAAATTAATATAACAAATTTATTATTATTATATTATAAATATTTATTTCTAAAAGCTTTTACGCGAAGTTTCTTATATTATAAATGTACTTAAAATTCTTTTATTAACTCTATAATTGACTTGAAACTCGAGTTGCTATAGTATATTTTTATATATCTATAACATTTATATATCTATTAAATTGTTATATTTGTTTAAAAAAATCTTGTATATAATACAATAGCAATTTTGCTTAATTTCGATTACAAATATTTGTTTCAAATAATTAATTATTAGTTTTGTCAATACTAAATAGTAGTATTTGCGTTAGTTGTTTACGCAATAAATTATTAGCTCTTTTGTTAAGAAATTGGGCAAAACTAGTATTAAATAATTAACGCAATAATCTTTTAGTAGATTACTTTTTATTTATATTTTGTTATACAACTTATAGCATTGTAATATATTTCTATATTCAAATATTCTATATTGTTTTTTTTAGTATATACTATCGAAATATAGTCTAATAGTATTATATTTAATTGATAGTTTTGTTGTGCGTTTCTATTTAGATTTTTAATAATTATATATATCGATTATATATTTTGATTTTTTTGTTTTCTAAAAAGCTATATTTTATTTGTCGAAATAAAAATCGATACTATAGTTGTTTCGATTAGATAAAAATTCTATTTTTTCTATTAATTGTTAACTATATAATATTAATTTTAGAGTCTATTGCTCTCT
>JAABUL010005053.1_pt1 | contig 16896 bp, 20 predicted proteins | sample 5559151 | NCBI WGS metagenome assembly JAABUL01 (sample SAMN10711876, study PRJNA513368) | rock metagenome | isolation source: Antarctica rocks | place: Antarctica: Victoria Land, Pudding Butte sud | reverse complement strand
CACGGCACCAATACCGTTGGTTTCCTGACGCCGTCGGCCCGTTCTTTACTTGACGGTCGGTACTCTGGCAATTCGGACATGTTGTCATGCCCTATTTTATCATGCCCAAATCTTTAGCCACTCCCGGGGGCCTATGATAGTACGCCACTTGGGTGTAGGGGTGATATTCTTAAGCCATATGACCGAGATGCCCGAACTCTTTGATCTCTACGACCCGGCAGGGCGTCCGCTCGGGCGAACCAAGCCGCGCGACGAGGTACACCACGATGGCGACTGGCACCGCAGCGCGCACGTCTGGATATTCACGACCGACCGCCGGCTGCTGTTCCAGCGCCGCGCCTCGGATAAAGATACCTGGCCGGCCCGGCTCGACGCCTCGGTCGGTGGGCACTACCATGCCGGCGAGAGCGTGGAGGAGGGCGTGCGACGCGAGGCGCGCGAGGAGCTTGGCCTGACGCTCACGCCGGACGAACTGATCCCCCTCGGCGTACGCCGCGTGGAGAGCCGTGAGCCAGGCATCGACGACCGCGAGCTACAAGACATCTACCTGCTGCGTCGCGATCTGCCACTCACGGCCTACCAGCCAGACCCTGTCGAGCTCGACGCGCTCGTCCTGCTCGACGCCGCGGACGCGGCGTGGCTGCACGCCGAGGAGGTCGGGTCCGAGTCCGAGATCGACGACATTCCGCCGGCCGAGGCTGCGAGCCTGGCGGTCGGATCGGGCGCGGTGGTACGCCCGATCATCGTCACACCGCGCGACCTCATCCCCGGCCGCGGCGCCTATATCACGGCCATCGCGCGCGCCGTCTCCGACGTGCTGGCGGGGCGTCCGCCGCGACGGCTATAGGGCCTCGCATGGCGAACCACAGAGCCTACGACCGCGGTCGCATGGCAAACGACGGACACTGCGGTGTCACGACCAACCGACCGCAGTCGAGGTGGTTTGCCATCGGGGTCCCCACCGCAGTGGGGGGGCAGTCGCAGACCCTATGCGGTAATTACTAACTCCCGAGGCGCCCTATTGAGCCGCTCGACCCCATCGGGTGTGACGAGTACGATGTCCTCGATGCGCACGCCGAAGCGGCCGGGTAGGTAGACGCCCGGCTCGACGCTGAAGACCATGCCCGGTTCCAGCGGCGTGTCGTCGCCCGCCACCAGGTACGGCGACTCGTGTAGCTCCTGGCCCAGACCGTGACCCGTGCGGTGCACGACGTACGCGCCGTAGCCCGCCTCGTCGAGCGCGTCACGCGTCATGGTGTCGACCGAGCCGGCCGTCGCGCCGGGCCACACCGCATAGACGCCGGCCTCCTGAGCCACGCGCACCGCCTCGTAGGCCGCGCGCGCCTCCGGTCCGGGCTCACCCACGGCGATGGTGCGCGTGATATCCGAACTGTAGCCCCCTATGGAGCCGCCGTAGTCCAGCACCACCAGGTCGCCCCGCGCGATGCGGCGGTCGCCCGTTTCGTGGTGCGGCGACGCGCCGTTGGGACCGGAGGCGACGATCGTGAAGGTAGGGACATCGTGCCCTTCCTCGACAAGCAACGTCTCCAACAGGCCAGCCACCTCGCGCTCGCTGCGTCCCTCCAGCCCTATCGTGCTGATACGATCGAAGACGCGGTCGGCGGCGTGGGCGGCGCGCCGCAACAGGTCGATCTCGGTCTCGTCTTTAATCACACGTAGGGGCTGCAGCACGGGCGCGGCCGAGACCATGCGCGCGTTGGGTAGGCGCGCCAGCAGCGGCAAGAGGTCGCGCGCCCACAGGCTCTCGCTCACCCCAATCGTGGCGACGCCGTCAAGGCGGGCTACGAGCAGGTCAAGTGGGTTGGCCCCATCGGGCCATCGCAGTAACTCGCCGGGCAGCGTCGCCACGTCGAGCCCCGCCGCTTCGAGCGTGGGCACGAGCAGGACGGCCTCGCCGCTAGCAGGCAGCAGCAGCGCGGTCAAGCGGTCGCCCGGCTTGGCGTGCAAGCCCGTTAGATATGTCAAGTCAGCCGATGGGGCCACGATCAGGGCGTCTGGCCCCCCCGCGCGCATGCCCTCTTGCGCGCGCGCCAGCCGCGAACGATAGTCCATATGAACCTCCTTCCTCATATCTGCACTATAACACCGTCTCTACTCGGTTCACCCGGCCTAATCATGCGCGCCCGTATGTTGGCATATACTTTGCCGTTTTCCCATGATGCGAAGAAACTAAGGGTATGCCCGATTTATCCGTCAATCTCGCTCCACGCAACCCGAGCGGACTGCTCTTGCGCAATCCCGTGGCCGCCGCCTCCGGTACCTTTGGTTACGGAACGGAGTACGCGCGTGTCGTGGACATCCAGCGGCTCGGCGCTATCTTCGCCAAGGGTACGACGCTGCACGCCAGGCGCGGCGCGCCCCCGCCGCGCCTGGCCGAGACCCCCGGCGGCATGCTCAACGCCGTTGGCCTACAGAACCCCGGCGTGCGCAACGTCGTGCGCGAGAAAGCCCCCATATGGGCGCGTTGGCAGACGCCGGTCGTCGTCAACGTGGCCGGCGAGACGATCGACGAGTACGCCGATGTGGCGGCGGCGCTCGACGGCGTGCCCGGCGTGGCTGGCATCGAACTCAACATCTCGTGCCCCAACGTCGCCGCCGGCGGCATGATCTTCGGGACCGACCCGCGCCTGGCCGGCGAGGTTACAGCGGCGGTGCGCGCCGCCACGACGCTGCCGCTGATCGTCAAACTCTCGCCCAACGTGACGGACATCCGCCCCGTGGCCGTGGCCGTGGCCGAGGCCGGCGCCGACGCGCTCAGCCTCATCAATACGCTGCTGGGCATGTCGATCGACATCGACGCGCGCCAACCGCGCCTGGGCAATGGGACGGGCGGCCTCTCCGGCCCCGCCGTCAAGCCGCTGGCTCTGCGCATGGTTTACCAGGTCGCGGAGACCGTCGACCTGCCGCTCGTCGGCATCGGCGGAATCACGCGGCTGGAGGACGCGCTGGAGTTCTTTATGGCCGGGGCCTCGTGCGTGCAGGTCGGCACGGCCACCTTCGCGCAGCCGCACACCATGCTCCGTCTCGTCGACGACCTGACCGCGTGGATGGAGCGCGAGGGCGTGCGCGCGCTCGACGAGATCGTTGGCGCGGCGCACTAAATAGGCGCACTAACTAAAGGAGTCGGCTCACGGGACACGGCTCCTCATCGTCCGCGGGTTAATCGACGGCGATAGCCGCGACGGCGAGGTCCTCGAAGGCCACGCCAACCGACTTGAAGACCGTTATGTCGGCGGGCGCGCGCCGCACCGTCGCGCCGCGTACGACCTCGGACAGGTCGGCCACGATGTCAGCGCGCGCGATGATACCCGACCGGAGCGGGATGATCAGGTCACCTGCCTCGGCCAGCGCCGCCTCGCGCGTCTCCACGACCAGCCGGCCGCGCCGCACCGTCGCATCGTCGATTTCGCGCGTCGCGGGCGTGTAGGCGCCGACGGCGTTGACGTGCGCGCCCTCGGGGAGGAGCGCGCCGTCGAACAGCGGCGTCGGGCTCGTCGTGCAGGCGCACACAATATCGGCCTCGGTCACGATGTCGGGTCCGGCCACGTCCGCGTCGAGGCCCATAGCGCGCGCCTGCTCGACCAACCGGCGCGCCCCTTCGGGCGTCCGCGAGACGACCCACACGCGTGTGATTGGACGGACGGCGCGCATGGCGTCGAGGTGCGCGCGCGCCTGTGTCCCCGCGCCAAAGATGACCAGGTGGCGCGCGCCTGCATGGGCGAGGTAGCGCGTGGACAACCCCGACACGGCGGCCGTGCGCAGCGCCGTCAGCGCGGCCCCGTCGATGACGGCCAGCGGCGCGAGCGACTCCGGCGCGAACAACACGTAGAGCCCGTGGATGAGGGGCAGGCCGCGCGCCGGGTTCGCGGGATTGACCGTCACCAGCTTGACGCCGGCGCCCGCCGCGCCCGCCGCCGGCATCAGCAACAAGTCGCCACTCGCGACGGACAAGTGCGTGCGCGGCGGCGTCTCTGGCAGCGCGCCAGCCCCGAACGCGCGGTCGAGGGCGTCGATGGCCGCCGCCATCGAAACACGGCGCGCCAGTTCGGCGGCGTCGATAAAGTCCATGCCCACATGATACCCTGTCGCCGGTAGAGACCTGTGGTATGCTACCTGTGTACCGAGCGATCGACATTGAGGAGGATTCGTGGGAATGACGCGTTTACGGCTGGTCTAAGCGGACCCCGCCACACGAATATGACGCTGTAGCGCGGCGCGCCGACCTGCTTCACTAGCAGCTAAAATCGCGCGTCGTTGATCTGGCCGTCCTTTCAAGACAGGGCTCCGCTTATTGTCGCACATGCCTTTGGCAGTGCGGCTTTTTTGTGCCCTTCAAGTGTTGAAAGGATAGAGCGCCATGTCATCTTCCCAGTGCCAGCACAGTCGCCGTCGCATCGCCCTAGCGCAGAATTTCCTGACCAGCCGTCGCCTCGTCGCTATACTGCTCAACCAGTCGAGTATCAGTCCACACGATACTGTCTATGACCTTGGGGCGGGGACTGGCGTCATCACGGAGCAATTGGCGCGCCGCTGCCGGCATGTCGTCGCGATCGAGAAGGACGAGCGCCTCGCAGGCCTGTTGTGTCAAGCGTATGGCGGCGCGCCGCACGTAACCGTCCGCCACGCCGATATTCTGCGCGTTTCGCTGCCGGATACGCCCTACAAAGTCTTCGCGAACATCCCGTTCAACGTCACGACGGCCATCGTGACCAAGCTGATCACCGCGCCGAACCCGCCGGAGGACTGCTACCTGGTCGTACAGAGGGAGGCGGCGGCCAAGTTCGCGGGGACGCCGCGCGAGTCGCTCTACGCCGCGCTCATGAAGCCGTGGTTCGCGCCATCGATCGTGTACCACTTCCGGCGCGCCGATTTCGCGCCGCCGCCGAGTGTCGAGGTGGTCATGTTGCGCCTGCATAAGCGTGGTCCCCCGCTTATCGCCCGCGCCGACGCGCGGATCTACCGCGACTTCGTGACGTACTGCTTCGCCGCGTGGCGCCCCTCGCTGCGCGACACCCTGAAAGGGCTCTTCAGCCCGCGACAACTGCGCTACATACAACACACCCTGGCGTTGGATCCGGACGTCACGCCCACGGCGGTACCATTCGAGCAGTGGCTGGCATTGTTCCGCGAGTTCCAAAGCATTGGTACGGGCGAGACGAAAAGAGCCGTCGCGGGCGCCGCGGAGCGCCTGCAGCGGCGGCAAGCGACGCTGCACAAAACACATCGCACCCGCGTGTGCTGAAAGTTGTTCATCAGATCGGATGTTATAGTTTGGTGGTATCGCCTGTCGCGCTCTCCCTGGAGCGGTGACGGCTCCAGTCTTATGGGGAGGGCTGGACGGAGACACGACAACGAAACGATTAGGAGGGCGCATGGCGTGGCGGCGCGACTGGGTATGGACGTCGCCGGCGTCCTGCTCGTCGGACTAGGCTCCGGCCTGTACATCCGCGCCAAACTGGGCGCCGGTCCGCGCGATGTGCTGATGCTCGGCCTGCACCGCATCACAGGCGTGCGGGTGGCCGTGACGCGCGCGACGCTGGAGATCACCGTCGCCATAGCCGGGTTCCTGCTTGGGGGGACAGTGGGGATTGGCACGCTCGTCTTCGCCCTTGGCGTCGGGCCGGCCGTCGAACTCGGCTTCCGTGTGTTCGGCGTGCCGTCGCAGGGAGACCTGACGCATCAAGGGGGACGGGGCGGCGCCGAGGGCGGCCCGTAGCCGGATGCTGGTAAAGCAAGGGGTAATCACCGTGGCCAACCTGCCCCTCTGGTCGGGTGACATCGTGATCGCGCACCTTGTGCGCGATGCTGTGGAGGATACGGAAACCATTGGATTAATCCTGAGTGGCGCCTCGATGAAACGTACTTCGACCAGAGATTGGCCTCATTGCGACGGTGGGACGCCGAGCGCCGTACAACAAAGGAGTAGCGCTATGCGCATGGCTACCGTGCTTGACAAGTACGGCCAATGGCCGTACCCTATTATCTAGAAGAAGGTGGAATAAGGAGGGGGACGCTGATGGTACAGACGCACATGCGAAAGTCTATACACAGCCGTGGCACGCGTGTGAAAGGCGACCGGCTGGAGGCGCGCGTCAGTGCGGAGCAAAAAGATTTGTTGCAGCGCGCCGCGAACTTGCAAGGGCGTACATTGACCGAATTTCTGGTCAGCAGTGCACAAGCGGAGGCCGAACGCGTCATTCAGGAGCACGACGTGATCAGATTGAGTGTGCGCGATAGCCAGCACTTCGCATCCTTAATCCTCGATCCTCCTCCACCAAACGACCGCTTGCGCGCCGCCATGCGCCGGCACATGCTTGAAGTCGAGGATACGGAGGTACAATAGCCGAACATGGCTGTGACCTACCGATGGGAACCGCTCGGGACACAGCATGACCGGGCGTCCTTTGCTAGTGGCAATGACGAACTCGACCGCTATTTTCGCGAACAGGCAGCCCAGGACCAGAAGCGCGGGGTCGCACGTCCGTTTGTTGTGGTCGAGATAGCCACGGGCACGGTCGCGGGCTACTACACACTCTCGGCAACGTCGGTCGATCTCAGGGCGCTTCCCGCGCAAATAACGAAGCGGATGCCCCGCTATCCGACCGTCCCGACAACCTTGCTCGGTCGCCTTGCACGGGACCTACGTTACCGTGGTCGCGGCATCGGCGAACTCCTCCTCACTAATGCCCTGCGCCGTAGCTACGATACCTCTCAACAGGTAGCCTCGGTTGGTGTCGTCGTGGACGCGATAAATGACGGCGCGCGCGCGTTCTACGAGGACTATGGCTTCAACCGCTTTCCGGATCAAGAGCATAGACTCATACTGCCCATGCGTACGATCAAGCAGCTTCTCGGTATTCGGGACGAGTAACTCTGCGAGGCGAGGTTAGGCGCTGCCAAGGTAGCTCGCCCGCAGCATCTCGTCGCTGGCAAGTTCCCGCGCTGTGCCCTCGGTGGTGATGCGGCCGGTCTCGAGGACGTAGGCGCGGTCGGCCAGGCGCAGCGCGGCGCGCGCGTTCTGCTCGACCAGCAGCACGGTGACCCCCTCGTCGTTGAGCTCACGGATGGTGCGGAAGATGGTCTTGACGACGATCGGCGCCAAGCCCATCGACGGCTCGTCCAGCGCCAGCAAAGTTGGCTGCGACATCAAGGCCCGGCCAATCGCCAGCATCTGCTGCTCGCCGCCGGAGAGCGTCCCCGCCAGCTGCCGCCGTCGCTCCGCCAGGATGGGAAAGAGCCGGAACGCGCGCGCCTTGCCCTCGCTCAGGTATCTGCTGAGATTGTCGCGACGGCGGGCGTAGGCGCCGAGTTCCAGGTTCTCCTCGACGGTCATGGTGGCGAAAATCTTGCGCCCCTCCGGACAGTGCGCCAGGCCACGCTCCACGATGGCGTGGGCCGGAACGGTACACACGTCGGTTCCTCCAAACACGATGCGCCCCGCGGCCGGTTGCAGCAGCCCCGCGATCGCGCGCAGGGTTGTCGTCTTACCGGCGCCGTTGCTACCCAGTAGAGCCACGATTTCGCCCTTGTCCACGCGCAGCGAGATGCCACGCACCGCCGTAATGGCGCCGTAGCGCACATGCAGGTCGTCAATCTCAAGCAATGCGGCGCCTGCGCTACGCGAATCACTCGCATTAGTCATCGTCGTCGTCCGTTCCAAGGTAGGCTTCGATCACGGCGGGGTCGCGCTGCACTGCGGCAGGCGCGCCCGACGCGATCTTGCGGCCGTAGTTGAGCACTGTTACGTGGTCCGACACGCCCATGATCAAGCGCATGTCATGTTCGATGAGCAGCACGGTGACGCCGCGGTCGCGGATGCGGTAGATGAGGGCGGCCAGGCGCTCCTTCTCCACTGGATTCATGCCCGCGGCCGGCTCGTCGAGCACCAGCATCTTGGGCGCCGTGGCCAGCGCCCGCGCGATCTCCAGGCGGCGCTGCTCGCCGTAAGAGAGGCCGGCGGCCAGAGCGTCCGTACGCGCGCCAAGATCAACGACATCCAGCATCTCCTCAGCCACCGCCCGGCTCGCGCGCTCCTCGCGACGCTGGCTCGGCGGACGGATGATGGCGCCAAGGACGCCGGAACGGGTGCGGCAGTGCCGTCCCGCCAGCACATTGTCGCGCACCGACATGTTGGGGAAGAGGCGGATGCTCTGGAACGTGCGCACGAGGCCGAGTTGGGCGATGCGGTGCGGCTTCATGCCGCGCACCTCGCGCCCGCCGAACAGGATGGCGCCGCTACTCGGCCGGTACATGCCGGTGATGCAGTTGAACACCGTCGTCTTACCCGCGCCGTTCGGTCCAATCAGCGCGGCGACCGCGCCCTCCTCGACCTCGAAGGAGAGCTTGTCGACGGCGGTCAGGCCGCCAAACGCCTGCGTCATGTCACGCACTTGTAGCAGCGCCGTCATGCGTCCCTCCGGTTGAGTCGGAAGTCGGAAGTCGGAAGTTGGGCTGGGAGTGGCTCCCTAATTGTAGACCCGCGCCGAGCGGTGCAACAGTTAGGGCTTTCTTGGCGCCACGCGAGCGGGCCTGGCGTGGAGGGTCGATGGTGATGGCGGCCGTGCGGGTGGTGTGGCCGCGCGAGGTCTGTATGGTCGCCGAGAGGGACGCCTGTACAGGCTTGGCCGGACGGTAGCCGACGCGCAGCCGCGCGCTGTAGCCGCCGCGCGCGTTGGCCGTCCCAGTCAAGGTTGTCTGGTAGAGCACGACGTGGCGCGTGACGCGATGGCGACTCTTGCCGCTGCCAGCCATCACAGTCTTGCTTGCCGTGGCTTGTAGCGTGATGCGGACGCGGGCGCGCGCGTCCGTCCCCAGGCGGATCGCCAACGTATCGCCGGACGTCACGATGTGGCCGCCGAGGTGGAGCGTGAGCGGAGGCGGGGCGGCCGTGCGGGAGTGCGCTGTAACCCTTGGGGTCGGCGTGATCGTGGCGCGCGCTGAGGGCGAGGGGGTAACAACGGCCGTGGGTGGAGCGTTCGTCGCGGTGGGCACAGGTGTAGCCACGCCGGGGGGTGGTGACTGCTCCTCGTACGCGCCGATGTCGCACCGCCTATTGACACTGTCCGGCCGCGACAGGCCACGCTGGTCGATGGCGATGGCGCGCCCATTCTCGTCCATGCAGCCGCCTGGATTGCCGCCGTCGATAGCCGCGCTGCCGGGCAGCAGCGCCCGCGTCGCCGTGGGGCCGCCGTTGTCCCCCAATGGACCGAGGCGTGGGTCGAGGCCGACGCGATCGCCATCCACACCTTCGACGAGGCCGCTACACCCATCGCCGCTCCCCAGCAGGTTGTAACCCTGTGAGGCCAGAATGCCAACGCAGTCGGGCCCGATATTATCCCCTACAATCGTATTCGCCAACGAGACAGGAGTATGGCCCTCGCTCAAGATCCCCGTGCGGCTGTTGCCGCTCACGGTGCTGTTGTACAGCGCGGAGACGCCGACGTTATCCAGCCCAATGCCGATGTTGCCGCCGATCGTGCTGTTGACCAACGTCGCCACGCCCCCGTTCAGGATGCCGCCCCCGCTGTTCCCACTGACCGTGGCGCTGGTCAGTGTCAGCGCCGCATTGTCGACGCCGATACCGCCGACGCTCCCGCTATTGGCGTTGACCGTGCTGCTCATGACGGTCAGACCGCCGTTCGTGACGGCCATGCCGCCGGTGTCGCCGTCGTTCCCGCTGACCACGCTGTTTATGACCGTCACCGCGCCTCCGAACTGGTAGAGGCCGCCGGCGGACCCGCCGCTGTTGTCCTGTAGCACGGCGTTCATGAGGGTCAGGGCGCCTCCGCTCGTCACGCCGCCGCCGTAGCCTTCGTCGGCGAGCCCGTATTGCACCGTGAGCCCCGATATAACGGCGGTGGCCGACGGCTCGACGCTTACAAGCGTGCCGGTCATTAGACCGGTCCCGTCGACGATCGTCGCGGCGGCGCCGGCGCCAGTGAGCGTCACATCGTGGGCGATGACGACGTGCTCGTGGTAACTGCCTCCCGCGACCGCGACAGTGTCGCCGGGCGCTGTTTTATCGACGGCCGCCCCGATGGTCAAGCATGGCGTACCCTGAGACAAGCAATCGTTGGTGTCGGCGCCGCTCGGCGCCACGTAGTACGTCGCACCCGCGGCGGCCACCCGCGCCTGTTGTACAGGTAACGTCAGGCCGAACGCAAGCACGAGACAGACGAGGGTGGCGAGTGACGCGCGGCGAGTGGCGCGTGGCGCGCGGCGCGTGACGAGTGGCGCGCGGCGCGTGGCGCGTCCGTGTATGGCTCGCCTACCAAAAGCGTTCATAAAATTAGTCCTTCCTACAGTCACCAGATCTCGCCCCTCGCCGCTCTTTGACCAGGCACAAGATTTGTCCCTGCCACTCGTCACTCGCCACTCGTCACTCGCCACTCGTCTCAGACCTCCGCCCGCTCGGCCTCGAGCGCCGGTTCAGGCGTACCGACGAGGTCGATGTCGACGGAGTGCAACTCGCGCCGGCGCTGACGACTCGGCCACAGCCCCTCGGGCCGGAAGACCATCAGGGCGATGAGGGCCAACGCGTAGAAGAGCGGCCATGCCGAGGCGAGGCCAATGGCTTGCATCAGGGAAGGTACCATCACCACGATGACAGCTCCCAAGATCACCCCTGGGATGCTGCCAAGGCCGCCCAGGACGACCACGATGAGGATCTGCACCGACTGGTTGAACGTGAAGCTTTCCGGCGCCACCGTCGTGAGTTGGACGGCCAGGAAACAGCCCGCGAGACCGCCCCAGACCGCGCCGAGGGCGTAGGCAAGCAGCTTCATGCGTACCACGTCGATGCCCATCGCCGCCGCCGCCAGTTCATCCTCACGGATGTAGGCCCAGGCGCGGCCAATGCGCGAATTGGCCAGCCGCGCCACACAGAAGAGGGTCACCAGCATCAGCGCCAGGATGAGATAGTACAACTGTAGCGGCGTCTCGAGGGTGAGCCCGCCGATGGCGGGCGGCGGCACGCCGACGAGGCCATTGGGACCGCCCGTGATGTCGAGGTTGGTCGCGGTGATGCGCGTGATCTCGCCAAAGCCTAGCGTGACGATGGCGAGGTAGTCGCTACGCAGGCGCAGCGTCGGCGCGCCAATGAGGACGCCGAAGATGGCGGCCACCAGTGCCCCGACCGGCAGCACCAACCAGAACGGCCAGTTATAGGTCGTCATAAAATAGGCCGCGACATAGGCCCCGATGGCGAAAAAGGCGGCGTAGCCCAGGTCAAGCAACCCGGCATAGCCGACGACGATGTTGAGACCAAGGCCCAACATCGCGTAGACGCCGATGTTCGTGAGCTGCGAGGTGATGTAGTTGCTGCCGAGCAGCGCCGGCCCGACGACGACCACGACGAGCAGCGCGGCCAGTAAGGTGCCGCGCGTCAGGGGATTCAGCTCGGGCAGGGCGGGCAGGGCGAACCGCGCGCGGCCCGACGATGCGGCGGCCTTGGGGCGAGTAGCCATCTATACTTTCTCCACGACCTGCTCGCCTAGGATGCCGGTCGGCCGTATCACAAGCACCAGGATCAAGATGCTGAATGCGAAGACATCCTTCCAGGCCGCCGAGATGTAGCCCGCGGCGAGCGTCTCCAGAATACCCAGCACGTAGCCGCCCAGCATCGCGCCGGGGATGTTGCCGATGCCGCCGAGCACGGCGGCGGTGAAAGCCTTGAGCCCGATCAGAAAGCCCATGTTGAAGTCGATCTCGCTGTAGTAGGTCCCGGCCATGACACCGCCGGCCGCGGCCAGCATCGCGCCCAGGAAAAAGGTCAGCGAGATCACCGCGTCGACATCGACACCCATCATGCGCGCGGCGTCCTGATCGACGGCGACGGCGCGCATGGCCTTGCCCAGCATGGTGCGGTGGACGAATTGGTAGAGCGCGAGCATGAGCGCGACCGTGACGGGCAGAATCAACACCTGGACCGCGTTGATGTCGACGGCTCCAATGTGCCACGTCGCGTTGGGCAAGATGGATGGGAAGACCTGGAACGACGAGCCCCAGATCAGCAGCGCGGCCGTCTCCAGGGCGAGTGACACGCCGATGGCCGTGATGAGCGGCGAGAGGCGTGGAGCGCGGCGCAGCGGGCGGTAGGCCACGCGCTCGATGACTACGCCGAGCACGCCGACGACGGCCATCGGCACAATGAAGACGAGCGGTACCAGCAGGGCCGGAGGGAGCGCGGCCACATGGTTACCCAGCACGCCGAGCAAGGTAAAGCCGATGAAAGCGCCGACCATGTAGAGATCGCCGTGGGCGAAGTTGATGAGACGGATCACGCCGTAGACCATGGTGTAGCCGAGCGCCACCAACGCGTAGAAAGAGCCGACGGTGAGGCCATTCACCAATTGCTGCAGCAGTGTATCCATGCACACCCTTCCCGAAACAGCGGTCCACTAGCGACGTGACCACATTCTATCGTACTTGGGCCTACGCTGCGTGAGCCATCGTCTCACCGTACCCTTCCGATAATCGGATTGCTCACGACGTTAGCTATCGGATGTACAAGCCCAAACGCGGTCCCCGACGTGGATACGCGTGGGGGCGCCATCGTACGTCAAGTAGTACCCGCGCATGCCGTGGCGTAGGAACGCCAGCGCGGCGGTCACCGTGGCGTCGGAGCGCGCCTCGCGGGGGTAGCGCAGGACGTGGCGGCTAAACTCGACGCAGGGCTCCGCCGCCGTCGCGCCACGCAGTGCGATCTCTCGCCCCTCCGCCGTCACGATGAGCAAGCCACCGGTGAGGTCGTCTGCGAGAACCACGCGGCCACACTGCAGCAGGATGTTCTCGCCGGCCAGCCCATCGGTTACATGCGCGCCAAAGCGCGCGCGCATCGCATCGTAGTGCGCGGTGAAGCCGAGCGAGACGCCGTTGCCATCCGTGTAGCGCGAGGCAGGGTGATCGCGGTGATGGACATCGGCGATCGGCGCGCCATCATGATCGTGGCCGGTTACACCGCCCGCGTCGAGCGTGAGTTGCGGGACCACGGTGATCGGCGCGGGGTCGTAATAGCGGTGCGGCTTCTGTCCTGCTTTCAGGCTCCCCCGCTGCGCCTGCAGCCGCACGATCTCTCCCAAATAGTCCATAATGAACGGGCCTATAGCTCCTCGCCGCGGATGCGGCCGATCTTATCCTCGATGCGGGCGAAGATTTGGTTGAGCAGCGCGCGGTCTTCCTTGAACTCCAACACCGGCATGCGGTCGAGCACGCGCTCGAACTCGAGCGCCCGTTCGTAGACCGGGACGGCCAGTCTACTGCGCGGACCATGCGCTCCCTCGCCGCGCAGCAGGGCGTCGGTCGCGCCCTGCACCACCTGTTCGGGCGTGCTGTGCTCACCGGGGATCTGGCCGGCCTCCGCGACGTCCGGCGGCAGACCGTCTAGCGTGTCGCGGATGCGCTGGACGAGCACCTTGGTCTGGCGCGTGCTGAGTCCACGGCTCTCGACGGCCCTCAGGGCCGGTTCCTGGTACTCATCGGGCAGGCGTACGATGGTGCGAGCGTTGTCCTCGGCGATGCGGTTGGCGCGCACGGCGTCTTGCAGGGACGCGGGCAGGCGCGGCAGCGCGCGCAACTGCTCCACGCGGCGGCGCGTCAGCCCCACCAGATCGGCGACCTGCTGCCAGTTGCCGGGCATGATCGTCTTGAGGTGGTCGAGGGCGCGTCCCTTGTCGATCGGGTTGAGGTCCTCACGCTGCAGGTTCTCGACAAGCTGGAGCACGTAGCGCTGCGTGCCGCCAATGTTGCGGATGAGGGCCGGAACCTCGGTCAGCCCGGCGAGTTGTGAGGCACGGTAGCGCCGCTCACCCGCGATGACCATGAAGTCATCCTCTTCATAACGGTAGCGCACGAGGAGGGGCTGTAGCACGCCATGCTCGCGGATGCTGGCGGCCAACTCTTCGAGCGCCTGCCCATCCATGTCGCGCCGCGGCTGCGTCGGATCGGGGCGGATGCGGTCGATGGCGATCATGCGCGCGCCCTCAAGCTGGCGCACGCCGTCGTTGACCGTCTTCTCCAGAATCTGCAGATCGACCGCCGCCGGCTCCGTGGGCTCGTCGTCGCGCGGCTTGGCGATAGTAAACGTCTTCTTAGGCATAACGCGCCTCGCGGTCGATGATTTCGTCCACCAGCTTGCGGTAGCGCTTGGCGATAGCGCCGCGCTTGGCGTATGTCGTCACGGGCATAGCCATCTCAATGGCCTCCTTCACTTGCACCGAGGAGGGAATGACCGTCTCGAAGACCTGGCCGTTGTACAGGGAGCGCAAGTGCTCATCACGCGCCTGATCAAGCTTGGTGCGCATATTGACCTGCGTAGGCAGGATGCCTAGAATCTCCAGGCTCAGGTTCGTCCGTTCGCGCACGAGATTGACTGTACGCAGCGTAGCGCGCAGCGCGTTCATGCCCATCTTGTCGAGGTTGACGGGCAGGATGACGCGGTTGGCGGCGTTGTTAGCGTTGGTGGTGAGGTAGCCGAGCGCGGGCGGGCAATCGATAAGGATATAATCGTAGGCGCCACGCAGCGCGCGCATGGAAGACTGCAGGGCCACACGTAGGCGCATCTCGCGCCCCTCTAGGTCGCTCAGGGCCAACTCGATGCGCCGCAACTCGGCGTCGCCGGCGATCACATCGATGCCAGGCACGGGACTGTGCTGGATGAGCGCGGTCAGGTCGACGTCGTCGCGCAGGAGGGCATCGGAGAAGCGGCCGGCGCGCGACGCCTCCATGTCCAGGGCCACGGTGAAAGACGCCTGCGGGTCGAGGTCGACGACGAGCACGGAGAGGCCGCGGTCGGCCAGGGCCCCGGCGACGTTGAGGCACGTCGTCGTCTTGCCGCTACCGCCTTTCTGGTTGACTAGCGCGATCACATGGAGGCGCCGGCCATCGCCGCTATTAGCCACTAATTCGTCCCTCTATATGCTTCCAGCTTTGGCTCATCAACGTATCCTCCCAATCGCGATATGGCGCCCAATCATCTGTCCACTCCGATCATAGAGTTCAGCCTGGAGAGGCAACTCAACGCGTTGGTCTGTGACAAACAAGACCACTCCGGCGTCGACCGTGTCTTCCATGGTGGTCCCGTTGGCGGCAATCAGGCGCACGCGCGCCGCGTCCAGGCCGTTGTCCAAGACAACTCCCCCGGCATAGAAATTGGCGGGCCAGCCGCCGCCGCCCAGGTTTACCCAAGGGGTGGCGCGGACAGGACTCCCATCGGCGCTGCCTCCGGCGCATCCCTGGACGCGCCAACGGCTGTCGTCATCTTGTGCGAGGTAACAGGTGAAACGCATCCGTCCTCCCTCGAACGTATCGAACGTCACGGCATACGCCTGACGTTTCGGGATGCCTCGCTCCTTGATGAACCGCAGCGTTGCCACGTCCGCTCCCATGCCGCCACGCGACTGGCGGCTATGCCACCCACTTCCCTGGGGGTCCGGCGTGTCAGAGATGAGGACGCTCGGCGCGCCTAGATAATCCTTAATCACCTGTTTTGGGTCCAACCCAGGCACACGAACACCTCCCTGTTGACCGAGCCATAGGCAAAGTGCCAGAATAATCACGGGCATTAGCGATAGTATACGAAACGTGCACTATCGAGGAAGGTGTGTTGAGTATGACGGTGACACTGACGCTAGATGACGAAGCCGGAACCTACCTTGATCGTATCGCGGCCGATCAGGGCCGCACACCTGCCGAGGTGGCAACGTGGATCGTGACAGAAGACCTGCGCCGCGAACAGGCCATCGACGAGAATATCGTCGCTCGGCTAGGCCAATTGTCAACGGCCGCGTCGCAAGCCGCAGGGCTCGTGAATTATTGAAACCCGCGACCGCGGTCGCAGGCATACGAGCGCCGATAATTCACAAAAGCCCTGTGGCAAGCTGTTGGTGGAATGCAGCCAGCACTATAACGATTAGGCGCGCCCGGCGACAACGAACGTGATGGTGACGTCGCCGAGGGCGCGCGCGGCGGCGCGCTCGATGGTACGGCGCAGGCGCTGGTCGAGCCAGTGCTGGTGGGAGGGGTCGGCCACGCCGACGGTGAGCCGGTCGCCCGTGTAGTCTTGCGGGACGACCGGCGCGACCCAGCGCCCGTAGTTCTCCGGCGTGATGTCGCCGCGCACCTCGGCGCAGACGCGCGCCCAGGCCTGCCCCTCCGGCGTCGTAGCGGCGGTCGCGTCGTGTGAAACGGGCGCGCCAGCCGTCACACCTGTTTGGGCGCTCGAAACAGCGGGCGCGTCGTCCTCGTCGATCAGGCGGTAGCGCCCCCGGATAGCCTCGACCAGCCAGCCGGCCGGGTTGGCGACGGCCCCGCGCGCCACTTCCTGGCGCAAGCGCTCGATCTGCGCCAGCGCCTCGCCCGGCTCGGCCGCCAACTCCGAGAGCAGGCGCTCGCCGCGGATGCCATGCGCTTGCAGCGCGGCGCGGGCCATAGCGACATCCGGGGTGCGATCGGTGAGATCGGAAAACAAGCCACTTTGCGCGACAGGGGTAATCGCGGCGCCTTGCGCCTTGGCCTCGTCGTTTGTGCTCCTCGCGCCTTTCACAGTCTTAGCAACCGTACGACTAGGGGCGGCAACACCGTGTTGTTGTCGCTGGTTATTTTCGTTTATGTTCTTTGCTGGTGGTGTCTTTTTGTTACCTGCGGATTCCCGCACTTCTTGACCCGCACTATCGCGCACTTCTGGATGTGACGTTTTCCGCGCATCAAGGGGTGAAGTAGATGTCAGTCCTTGATGTGAAGCACGCTTCACTTCTGGATGTGAAGCGCCATGGCGGGCGCGTGATGGGCCGGGCGTGGGGGTGGGATGGGGCGCTGGATGATCGGCTGCGGGCGGGTAGCGCAGCACATGGTAGACATTTGTTTTGCCCAGGCCGCGAC
>JAABUL010005052.1_pt1 | contig 16898 bp, 23 predicted proteins | sample 5559151 | NCBI WGS metagenome assembly JAABUL01 (sample SAMN10711876, study PRJNA513368) | rock metagenome | isolation source: Antarctica rocks | place: Antarctica: Victoria Land, Pudding Butte sud | reverse complement strand
GCCCCCCCCCCCCCCCCCCCCCACCGCAACCGCCCCAGACTAATGACGTATGGCAATCTGACTCGGCGCACTACAGCACCTGTGAAATTCGACTGCGGCGGAAGCACGCTGCGCAGCTAATTTCTGAACAGACAGAACCCGAGGGAGCTTTTTCTTGCACCTTCTGCGCAAGCCTGCATCGAATCTTCGCGTGCAGCAGCTACGAGGCTGCGGGTGTGGCACGAGCATGGCACGCGACTGGTGCGGGTGCGCAGGCTCAGGCGCTGCAGTCGTGGCCGGATGACTTTGCGACTCCTGCCTGGCATTCTGGCGGTCAAGTCTTTGTGGACTGCTGCAGCACCCACGAGAAGCGGCTGCGGCGCGGCAGCACGGCGCGCGGCAGCCCAGGCGCCACAGCTGCGGCAGTGGAATCTGCTATCTCAGTTCGCTGGGCTGCACACGACACCATTCTTCTTAAAACGTGATGCAGCACCTACGAGGAGCGGCTGCGGCGTGAGCACGGCGCGCAGCTTGTGCGGGTGCGCTGGTACGGGCGCCGGGCCGCGGGCGAGCCGGGGCAGCGGCTGTGGGTGGAGCGCAAGACGCACCGCGAACGGTGGACCGGCCAGTCCAGCATCAAGGTGCGACCGCAGCTCACGTTTCAGGCTCGGTACTTGCCACAGCCGGAAGGATGCTACTGGAGAGGAGCACGCATGCGGACTCCAGTGTCAAGGCAGCAGACAGGCCTACAGGTCTATTCTAGGGTCTAGGGTTTAGGGTTTAGCAGTGAGCAGTGATGCCTGTTATGGGTTAATTTTCAGCCCCCGTTTCCCATCCGAGCCTGCTGCGTCTGCCCAGGAGCGCGCGGACATTGAGCCGCAGCATCTGGCAGCGTTTGCGGCGGGCGAGCATGTGCCAGAGCTGGACGGCATGTCCCGCCGCGCGGAGCTGCTGCGAGACACGCAGACCTTCCTGACGGCCACCTCCCAGGTTTGTGTTCCTGAAGAGCTGCGCTTCTGCGTCAAAGTTGTCGTCGCTCCCCGTGTTTCAACCCGCTGCATGGAGAATCTACGCGTCATGCACGCCTTCCTGACAGTCGCTCCTCTAGTGGGCTGTCTTCACGGTCTGCAGAACCGGGCTCATCTGCTGCCTGGCCTGCTCGAGTATAGGCCAGCATACGCAGGGTCAGGCTCACTGAACGTTTGGATGTTAGCACGGTTACATAAACAGGGAATGTCTGTGGCGGCTGACACTTGCGAACTCCCGGAGGGCAACACGTCTTTCTTACTCCTCTGCGCTCAGTCAAGGCCAACGTTGAATGCTTTTACCAGGACGACTGACGGTGTCTGCATGTGCAGGAGCCGGTGCTGCGCACGTCCTGCACGCGCACCGCTTTCCAAAACAGCGACTCGTCGGCGCTGCGGGTCTCCATCGACACCGGCCTCACCTTCACCAAGGCGCGCCTCAGCACCCTTGCGCTGCAAGTATTCGCCGTCGCCATGACACCAAACTCGCTGCTTGTACTATGCCGACATATGCGTCGCGTTACTGCCGGCAATCCGGCTTCCTCTGATCAGGCTCGGGGCCGGTGCTCTTGGGGAGAAGCGGAGGCGAGGATGTGGCTAGAGTATCAACCGCTGTGTCCCACGGTCTTTAGCAAATAACATGCTCGGCCTCGATGAGTAACCATGTAAACACGCAGAAACCCTGACAGGTCCTTGTACTCCAGGAGGTCGGCGCCGCTCGGCGGCCGGGGGAGTGGTGCCGCCCCGAGACCGCAGCGCTGGGCCGAGGTGATGCAGAGCGCTTCCCCTACGCGGTGGTTGAGATCAAGGTGGAGGGCGCCGGGCAGCCCTTCTGGGTCTGCAACCTGGTGGCGTCAGGTGAGTGATCTCAACGGTGTCTCAAGATTCCGTATCCAACCCCTCCATGCCCCCGCAGTAGAGACCAAGGTGGAAGGGGTTTAGGGGTTTAGGGTTTAGGGTTAGGGCACGCCCGGACGGCTGTTGAGGGTCCGCAGGTGCCAAGTTTCAGGTTTTAGCTTGTCATATTCTGCTCTCCCCTACGCCGTGGTGGGGATCGAAGTGGAGGGCGCCGGTCTGGTTGCGCAGCCTGGTGGCGGCAGGTGCTCAGCCGTTGGGAGTTACCAGTCGTTTTTAGGGTTTACCAGTCGTCGCGGCGCGCCTGCGGCCTGATGCGGCAAGAAGCAGCAGCGGCTGTTGCAGCTGAAGAGATCTGTTCTCGTCTGCATCACGCCTGCCAATCGCTACGGATGCTGGCACTCGTGCTGCATCTTGAGAGGAGCGAGCATGCTGCCGTGGATAGCGACGACTTGTCCTGCTAGGCAGCCCGATGTGTTTACCAGCTTTCTGTCTTGTTTCCGTGTGCAGGCATGCTGCTGGAGGTGCCTATGTTCAGCAAGTACTCCCATGCCGCTGCGCTGCTCTTCCCGCGCCAGGTGGGTCCATGCCCAATCGTGCCGGCCAGCAGTCAGCTTGCGTCCAGCGCTTGTAAAACGCTCCGCCCTCGGGAGAAGCTGTGCCGCAGCTGCAATGCCCTTCAGGAACCCCTCCCTCCATGTGCCCTGCGCGGGTGGCGCCTGTGGGCATGCCCTACTGGGAGCTCCGAAGCTTGGGTGGGCGTCCTAAAGCTGACGGCAAAGCTGAGATGTGTTTCCGAAACGTTTTGCTGTGCAGGTGGCGCCGGTGGGCGTGCCCTACTGGTTCCTGCCGGACGAGGGAGGGTCTATGACACCTGCCTCCTACGAGGAGATGTCCGACACCAGCGACATCTACCTCAAGGTCCGCTGCCCATATGCATTCCTCGTACAGTTTGGAATGACGTGGCCGCGCAGCTCAGGTCGAAGCTTCTGCTCCGTTGCTTTAGCAGCCCGTTCGGCCTCGTACGCTGTAGCTTGCTAGGTCATCATGCACGCATTGCTCAGTTTACGTTCTGGACCCCTGTGCCTGGGGTGTTTGTGCACCGATGCTTCATGTTGCAAACAAGAGTGAAAGCCAACAGAGCAGCTGTCGACGAGCTGTTCATTCGCAAGACGATCGGAAGAGCTTTTGCTCGAAAGCACCAGACGCCGCGTATTGTGCCATCGCAGGACGCTGCGCCTTGGGCGTTCCCCAGAGACTTCCAGGCGCCCACCAAGACGTCCCGCAGCGGCCGCCTGCTGGCCTTCCTCCGCGGCGGCGCCTCCGGCTCCAGTCCCCGAGCCGCCGGCGGCAGCAGCGGCGGCGGCCGGCGGCTGCCCAAGGGCAGCGAGCATGGCGGCGGCGGCGGCCACCCCGGCGCCGGCAGCGGCCGCCCCGGCGGCAGCGGCGGCTTTGCCACCTCCAGCGGCGCAAACGGCAGCGGCAGCGGCTCGGCCGGCGGCGGCGGCGGCGGAAGCGGGGTCGCGTTCAGCGGCTTCAGCACGCTTAGCGGGGCGCCGCAGGGCAGCCCTTTTGGCTCGGCCGCCCAGTCTCCTGCCATGCGAGCTGCTCCGCCGCCGTCGGCGGCAGCGCCTGGCTGGCAGTCCGCGTCACCGCGCCAGGCCGAGCATGGTCACCAGCGCTCGGCGTCAGCGGGGCTGGCCGAGATTGGTTCCACAGCAGTGGCTGGCGGGCGTTTCACGGGCCCTCGGGCCGACGGCTCGCACCTCCCAGCCAGCAGCCAGGCTGCGACGGCGGCTACTGGCCGCAGCGGCAGCTTCACAGGCGGCGGGCTGCGCCGGTCCTCTGGCCGGGTCGTCACGCCCGCAGGCGATGCAGGCTTCAGCGGTGCTGGCGGCGGCAGCGGCGGCGGTTCTGGGCGCTCGTTGCGGCAGCTCAGCTGCCGCACATCTGCTGACGCAGCGCCGCTGGGCGGTACCAGCCACAGCCTGCTGCTCCAGGGGGCATCGACAGGGTCGGCGGCCACGCGCCCTGCAGCAGGCGGCACAGATCCTGACCGCGGTGGCGGCGGATCCAGCGGCAATGGTGCCGGCGGCAGCGCGTGGGCGGGCGTCGCAGCTCTGGCAGACCTGCCGCCTTGGCCTGTGCGCTGCGCCTCGACGGGTGCCGCCTCGCCGCTGCCATCAGCTAGGCCAGGGCCGAACGTTAACGGCCCATCGGCCGCCGCGCCGCCAGCCGGCCCCTTCGCCGGCCAGCGGGCAAACGGCGGCCCCGGTTGCGTCGAGGCGGTGCCGCCGCCGGCGTCTTCCGGTGGCGCGCTGCTGCTGAGCGGCGCTCCTCGCTCCGAGGATGGCAGCCCCGTCAGTCCTTTGGGTAGGACGTCTGTTCACGAATCTTCAAAAAGCCTTCTTGTCGTGCCTTACGTCATGCTCAGGTGGTCCCAGCATAAGCCTCAGGAAGTCACACCTGCACAGCCAGCTGTTTTAGCTGTACGACTGTACGACTGTACGATCTGTACGACTGCCTGGGTCGTCATGCAAACGGGTGTGGCGATGCTTAACATCGTGTGCTTGCTGTGGATGCGTCACTACATTGCAGCGTGTCTATTCCCAGCTGCTGCAAAGCCGTACAGCGTTGAAAGACTCCGTCGCCCCGCGCCTCGACCCTAACCCTTCCATGCCGCAGGCCACACCGTCGTGGAGATGCGAGCGCTGGAGGCGCGTCAGATGGCGCCGCCAGGCACTGCGGCCACGACCGCCGCGGTGGCGGCGCTGGCGGCGGCGTATGGCGACGTCGAGGAGGGCCGCCCCGGCGCCGGCGGCGCGGTGGCGGCGCCCGTCAAGCCGCGCCGCGGCTTCAGCCACTGGGCCTCAGGTGTGTGGGATGGGCTCTGTGCGGCGCTGGGAAGGCGCTGGAAAGGCATGGAAGGGCAAACCCTTTCGAACCTGCACCCGGTGGACTGGGGAACCTGCTCGATTGTCACACTGATTCACACCTTGGTAGCGCAGGCGCTGCTCACTGCAGGATCATACGTCAGCGCAGCTCCCACGCATGTCGCACCTGAGTATGTTCGACAGCTTGGCAGTACGCATGTACGATTTTTGTTGGATTCTTGGTGTTGCAATATGCAGCGGCTGTGCTACTAAGTGCTACTAAGCTACTAAGTGCCACTAAGTGCTACTAAGTGCTACCAAGCTACTAAGTGCTACTAAGCGCACGCATTCATCCCTGTCTGCAGGCAAGCTGCGCCGCGGCAAGCGAGGCGGCGGCGGCGGCGGCGGCGGCGACGGGAGCGGCGGCGGCAGCCTCCGCTCCGTCCGCGTGGCCAAGGAGCGAAGCCAGGTGCAGGGAAAGCCGCAAGTGCATGCACGTACGTGTGAATAAATCTCTGACGTTGGACGTTGAGCGACGGGTCAGTACCAGGAAGAGAAGGTCGAGTGCCGAGCGTCTGCTGCGGAGGCCTTGGGCGAAGACGCCTGTAGCAGTGCCCAGGGGTTGGCGACACATTCGTTGAGTCCGCCGTCGCCGCTGCAGGCGCTGGTGAGGACGCGCGTCGAGCCCAAGACCTTCTTCGCCAACGAGCGCACCTTCCTGCAGTGGTGCGCTTGCTGAGACGCCGCACACACAAGGATGCACCCCGTAATGTCAGATCTTTCCGATTCACTTGCGTCGGCACATTTGACCCACAGCTGCCAGCTCAGATGGCACTTCGACAGCCCCCGGGAAGAATGAAATCGACCAGTGTGGGATGGGCACTGCATGGCGCATGCATCATGCACAGGCCCCATGCGATGCTGCGGCTGATCCTGTGCCCCTTGTTGCCGCTGCAGGCTGCAGATCTCGGTCCTCATCATGTTCATGGTGCGGCGTTGACAGCATGCCCTGTGGCATGACCTACATCTGCCCTTAGGGTTTAGGGTTTAGAGCCAGCTGTTCTGGGTAGTATGTAGACTGTGGGACATCCTTGTATCCCAGTGATGAAGTGGCGTGCTGGCAAACCCCCTCCTGCAGCCACAGCTGCATCATGCCGACAGCAGTCCCGCGATGACGGGCGCTTAGAAACAACTTGAGCTGATCTCTGGCTGCGGAGAAGGGCAGACGGTGATTCTGCACCAATCACGTCTATCTGCAGGCGCTTTCGCTGCTGGGTGGGTCTACGCTGTCGCGATCCAGCGGCAGCACCGGCGGCGTCGTAACCAACATCGCGCCAAAGGTGACTTATCCATCGGGAAATCCTACATCGTTACGCCAGTGTATGAGTCCCACGAGCTGTCACCGCTCCACGCTCGCGCCTGTGCGCCTCGGTCAGACCTGCCGCGCAAGGCCGGAATGCCGTTGTTCTCCGAGCTGGGATGCGGAGGGGGACGAGACGCAGCAGGGCGCTCGTCCTTCCCCCTGCAAGACTCGCTGGAACAGCACTGCCTGTTGCTATATTCATGTACTGCTGCAGATCGCGGGCATGGTCATTGCGCCGGTCGCCTTCATCTTCATCCTGTACGCGCTGTTCATGTACAAGAAGCGTACCATCCAGGTGACATAAGACGAAGCCTTGAGTGCGCTCTTTGTGCCGAATCCATCACTGCCGCCATTGTTGGGGAATCCTGCTGCTGCCGCCTTTGTAGGCCGGCCCGATCAAACTGTGGGGTCAGGGCAGTGCACCCAGCTGCATCCCACATGCAGCATACATCCTGCCGAACCAAGCCTGACTGAACATGCAGCACATGAGTACGCGGCCATCCTTACGAGCTGCGTTGGATCCCTGTCTCATCAAAGAAACTGGCGCAGTCCAGTGAACCGCCACCAACGTCTGGTGAATCAACATGCGCCGGCAAAATGCTTGGGTACTGGTGGTGATGCCGTGAGTGTCTGCAGATCCTGCGGCGGCAGAACGTGCGCTACGACGACCAAAGGGGCCCAGTGCTGCTGGTGTTCCTGCTGGCATGCGCGCTGATAGCCGCCACCGTTTTCACCGCCAAGTCCGCCTTTGGCGGCTGATGAAGGGGGACGTGGCAACTGCGCGCCTTGCGCAGCCCGCCGGGGGGAGGCCCCGGATCAAACAGAGCAATCCCCGCGCGGGTGGTGGCTGTGTTTGTGGTGCAGCCTGCCAGGGGGGCGGCCTGCTCAGAGCCGCATTTGGAGACCGCGCGTGAGGAGGCAGCCTGTGAAGGGCGACAGCTGTGGGACATCCGGCGGTGTTGGGCTGGCTCATCAGAGTTAGCACACGGCAGCAAACCAAGGCCTGTAGATTGGTGACTTCCTTCTGTTTACGTTTCCAGCAAGCAGGCAGGCAGACAGGCAGGTAGGCCGGTCAACAGGGAAATGCATGAACAGGAACTTGCGGCAGGGTAGGGGAGTGCGGCATGAATGAAGGTTATGCGGGTTTTGACACAGGTATTGCCGCACTGCAGAATTGTGTTGCTTTCGTGCTGCTGTTGTGCAGGCGAGCTTGCGGTCAGGGTTGGGTAGGCATGACGAACAGCTGCCTGTCAGCGGCGGGCACATTTGATTCCTGCCTGATGCAAACTTGAGGAGTAGGGTACTGCCACTTGGTGTGCATTTCTCGTTCGCATAGGTGCGTGGAGAGGGTCTGTACTGAGCATGCATCTCAACACCCACTTTCTTCAGACCCGGCGGGTAACAGAAATAATGCAATGTGCATCTTCCCTCACGATTTCAGAGAGGGTCTAAGCAAAGCTACACAAAAACCAATGTCCTCCATGACACGCGCTGTCTAGTTTACATCCTACAAGCTTCTACCCAGAAACAAGCACAAAACGGCTGCCAATACAAATACAGCTGAGCCTTCATTGTGTTGCACCAGCGCTCCCCTGCCTGGCGGTATCCCTTTCACGACGATCTACTGCATCTGCACCGGCTGCGCCACCCCTGCGCTGTCGCCCGCGGCTGCTGCCGTTGCCGAAGGCATCGCAGGCGCCGCCGCCGCCGCCGCAGCCGGCGCCGCCTCACTGGGCGACGCGGCTGCAGCTGCGCCCGACGCCAGCGCCGCTCACGCCAGACGCGCCAGCGTCGCCTGCCGCTGCGGCGTCGCCTGAGCTGGCGCCGCGCTCGGGGCTCCGCCGGCGGCAGCGGCTGCCCCTGCGGCAACTGCGTGTCCCGAGCCTGCTGCGGGGCGGCCCATGATGTACACCGGAAAGCCGCCGTGCCACGTCTCGATGTCCCGGAAACCGTTGCGCAAGTACAAGGTCCGACTGCGCGGCGTGCTGGCCTGCGCGGATCACAGACTTCTAGGGTTAAAGGCAGCTTTCTTCGTGTCCCAAAGTCAGTGGCGGTCGCGACACATGCGGCGCCGCTCTGCAGACGCTCCCCCCTCTTGGCAGGCAGAGTGCAGAGCGCACGAGTAGGGACGCAGGACTTTTGTCACACGAAACTTATGTAATATCTTTACGGAAGATAGAATATCTCTATGGAAGATAGAATATCTTTATGGAGGATAAAACATGTCAGACAAGGGCTTTTTTCACCTCCAGATATGCCGGCAGGTTGTGTTCATCAGCGTGTTGCAGCACCCGCGCCAGCAACTGCCCGCCAAGGCCCTTGCACTGGAATGCGGGCCGCACGCCCACCAGCACGACGTGCAGGAACGGGCCGTTTGCCTACAGCAGGAACAGAGGAATGATGTTGTCATGCAAGTTTGATGTGACCGAAGCGTCGTGTTGCATGTAGAAACTGGGGTGCTCATGGCTCGAGCTGTCGTCGGCACCAGCCCTAGTCGCCGCATGCAGCTATTCTTTCGACAAACTGCCAACAAGATCTTCAGACAAAACCCGCACCTGGAAGAACTCGAGCTTCTTCGCCTCAACGTAGTCGCCGTACGCCGCGTGAGGCGCGCCGCTCGGCTTGAAAGCATAAAAGCATTTTCATTTCTGGTGAACAAGCCTGTCAAGTTTCCAGCTCACCTGGAAGAACTCGAGCTTTTTTTCCTCAAGGTAGTCGCCGTATGCAGCGAGGGCGCCCCACTTGGCGGGCGGCGCGCTGCCGACCAGCAGCCTGACGCCCGCCCACTTTGCCGCCAGCCAGCCGAGCTGCGACATGGGGCAGCGAATGGGTGAGGGATTCAAGGAACAGACGCGTCTACACGACACCAAGATTGGCTGGGGCACTCGAGCCGCCCGCAACTGGCAAAAGCCCCCACAGCATGACGCATGCAGATGTGCCAGGAGCACAAGCCGCCGCAAACAGACATGGATTCATGCAGGCCCGCGTTTCCAAGCGGCGGTGGACCACGAACCTTCTGCTGCGGATAGAGATTTGCGACGACGGCGCCCTCGCCACCCTTTGCCAGGAAATTGAGGCACGCATCGCCGCCGAAGATGTGCGGCCGGATGTACAGCGACCAGAAAGCGCCCTGCGCAGCTTCCGTCTCCTTTGCAAAGTGCAGGCTGGTTGGGTCCGCCCCCGCGAAGGCCTGCACGGCGCACAGTGCATGCTTTTTGGGTGTGTGCTGTGCATGCATGCGGCAAGTCGATTCTGCATGCGGTGCCCTGGAAAGCTGTGCGTTTCTGGCCGTAGACGCATCCACTGCCACAAGCAATCTCCAAGGGAGGCAAGGCAAGTCGTAAAGAATTTCCTGATGCTTTGGAGTTCACATAGGCACTACAGTACGCAAGGATCAGCAACATAGTACCACCTCTTGGAAGGTGTCCACTGCGAGCTCCGTGGCTGCGCTACGGAAATCAAACTCCACGAGATCATTCTTCGGCTTCATGACGTCGTCAACCTTCACCGGTCAGAAGTATGCCTCCGTAGCTGGACAGGTGCTGGTGTCGGAAATTCAGATCTCGGTGTTTGTTCGGCTGACTCGCGAAGGCACTGACACGCTACGCACGATTGATCCTCGGCGTCTCGTGTGAATGATGGCAAATGCTGAAATGCTGCTGGTACACGAACTCTGTGCTTGCGAGTCGAGCTTGAGTCTCGGTCCTGAAGCCAACTGTCTTCGCCGGCACTGAAGACATGATGCACGCGCCGCCACACTTTCCGCCTGTTAGCACATGCTAACGCGGCACCCTTCTGGGTATGCTATTCCGCTCCCAGCAAGCCTATTGCGCAAGATTCTCCGAGCGGCCAAGCTGTTGGCGGCACACAATTGCGCCACCGCGTGTGCTCATCTGCCATTGCAGCACTCTTGGGTTATTCGCCTCCGTCCTGCTAGTATGTGGGCGCATATGGTTTCTGCGACTCCGGCGCAGACTCGCCAATTGAACTGAGGTGGGTGTGGGCACAATGCTCCACATCCTGCAGCCCGCCACCGCCGCCGCTCATTACCTCCGCCGCTACCGGCTCCGCTGCTGCTGCCGGGTGTGCTGCCGATGCCGCCGACGCCTATAGGCGGCTTGCCTTCGCCTCTTTCTTCGGCTTCTCCTGCCGCTGCACTGCTCGCGGTGCCTCTGCTTCTGCCCGCTGCCTCAGCATCAGCGGCGCCTGCCGCTGCGCGACCTGCCGCCGGAAGGTGCTTGTCATCGGCAGGCTGCAGACGTGCCATTGGGTAGACCTGGAACGCGGCGCCCGCCACTGGCGCATCCACGTCCGAGAAGCCGAAGTGCCTGAAGAACGACTTGTTGTGCACTGTGGTGGCCTGCAGACAGCAGCAGCAGCTGCCTTTGGTCAGGTAACCGTTCAGGGTGTGGGGCCATGCACCCGGCTATTATGTAATGGGCCAGACATGGAGGAGTCTTCACGGTCCACATGTTTGCAACATACAGGCAGGCGTCAGCGAACGGCGATTGAGAGACCGCTGTTCCATTCACAGAAAGGTTGAACACCTGCACCGCACCTCGGCATAGCAGGCCAGGCGCTTGAGGTCGGCGTAGCGCAAGATGCGGGACAACAGGCGGCCGCCAAAACCCTGGCCCTGCCGTTGCGGCTGCACCCCCAGGTGCGTGATGTGCACCGTCGGCCCGTGCTCCTGCGACAACGGCATCCGGCGGAGTGACTGGTGCAACGCGCAGGATCAAATGCATGCCATGGCATGCGTAACGACAGCTGCGGGTTGGCGGTGCGCGAGCGGACAGGCGGGCTGGCGCAGTGCCAGCGAGCTCGTCACGTGTCAGCAGTTGAAAGTTGCACTGCGAACATCGCCCACACCTCGACAAAAGCCTGGCGCTTGGCGCTGAGCAGGCCGCTGTGTGCCATATATGGCAACTATATATATAGTTGCGACACTTGGTCAGCGGCACTGGCCCCATCAGCAGCTGTCGGTTCAGCGCCATCTGGTCGCCCCAGCTGGGCTGCGGGCAGGGCAGCCAGGCGTTCGCCAATTTAATCCGTGATGTCCTGTGGACTTCTCCAACATTGGGTGCTGTAGGTTTTGATTGAGGCTTCATCATGGCTGGTCCTGCACCATATAACAGGTGTTTGCGCTTGAATGATGCAACGCATGAGCCTTATTCCGCAGCATATACGGCTGCTGCTTTCCTAATTCCGTCGCCTGCCTTTTTAATTCCGTCGCCTGCCGGAATTGCCTGCCAATCTCTTAATTCACCACCGCACCTGGTCCTGCGGCAGCACCCGCGCCATGACCGCGGCCTCGCCGCCCTGCGTCACAAAGTTGAGCCGCGGCTCCGCGCCGGAGCAATCGGCGGCGATCGCAGTGCGCCAAAAGGCCCGCTGCGAGGTGTTGCTCGGGCCCGCAAGCTGAGGGCCGGTCGGGTCGGCGCCGGCCAGCGCCTGGACAATCGCTAGACAAGTCGTTCGTCGTTTCCATGCTGACGCAACGATAATGCTCGGCAGAAATTGCATGCTGACGCTTGGCGCCGAAAAAGCGCTGGGCTGGGATGGGCTGGGCTGGGCTCTTTGAGTTGTTGCCATTCCGTTTTTTGGCCGGATTGCTCAGCTTTGACATTCATGAACGCCAATCAGCCCGAGTGAGGCTGGAACAGTTTACATCTCTGCCTCTCTTCCTTCATGTGCAGCTTCGAGAACTGTTCTGCGTTCATCTGCCACGTGTATTTGCATGGTGCTTTGCCTTGCAATCATGCATGCTGTCGGAAGCATGGAGGATGCATGCTGTTGGATGCATGCTGATGGATGCATGGGTGCATGCTGTTGGATGCATGGATGCATGTGGCCTACTGGCTGCAAACTGAAGCAGTGCGCTGTCCATCACCTCGACCAGAGCCTCCCGAGAGCGGTCAAACGCCCATCCTCTGCCGCCATATTGCACCAACTTCTGCTCTCCGCCCGCCATGCTTTCCGCCATGCTTTCCACAGCTGGCTATCGTCTGTTTCAGCGCAGGAAGCATGGCAGGGTGTGGCGCTGGCTGTTCCTGACCGGCAGCAGCACAATGCTGAGTCTTATTGAGCAATTTGCTGGCGTGTAGGAGATTTGATGAGGTGCTCGCCTTGGACATGTCACGTTTTTTTGACGTCAGGCAGCACGTGCTCACTGTAGGAAAGGGGGGATGGGTAACAGCGTCGAGAGAAGCTCTGAGTACTAGCATGAATTACAGTTACTGTCGTCACACAACGTAAATCATCGCGCAAGCCGGGCCGTGATGCACTCAAACAGGCTTGGTCAAGGTGTTGTAGAGCAGCTTACTGTCCCAGGCAATCTGGAAAGAAAAGAAGGGGCTGACTTGACTGTGTGCAGTAGGGGTATGCCGAAACTTCGTTAAGGGTGAGGTTCCACATGGCTGAGCGATCATCAGGCAGGATGCTGTGCACCTAACGGCCCCCTTGATACTAGTTTTATATGACAGACAATGCATACCTTCAGGCAGCGAGGGTACAGGTGCGATCGCTCAGCACCAGCGGCAGGCAGCAGTAGCTGAACCAGGCGGCGGCCAGCGGGCAGTAGCAGGTAGCACAATAGCTGCAGCAAAGAGTCACCTGTACAGGTGACTCTTGTACGTACATGTACATACATGCGTGGGCACAACATAACAATACATGTATCACACCAGGCAACCGCGGTCAGGTGCCCGCTAGCGGGCTAGGGGGCCGTAAATTACAGTGGAAGGGGATGCTGTCGGCAGAAGTGCTAGAGAAGTGCTCGCAAGTGCCCATACTGTACGGAAACTGCTGTACAGAAAACCCATACTGTACAGAAAACAAAAGCGGCAGGCATCTTCATCGATCGTGACTAAGTCAAACCGCTGCCTGTCTGATGAATTTCTGTTGCCTCGCAGCAATTCGATCGTCTGAACAAGAATGGTGGCCCGCAAAACCTGTGGTCTTGAGCGAGAACTACACTGCCTGAGGTTCTGGCACCGCTGCACGCATCTGCACGACGCCAAGCTAAACTAGACACTGCAGCTGCCAGAGACATTACCAATTTCATGCGACACTGCCGCGGCTCGCGGCATGACGCACGGCCCCGCAGCCCGCAGCAGGGCTGGTGGCGCACTTTGCTGCTGTCAGGGATCCACTTCAAGGCGGCTGCCCCAGCACCCGGCTGCCGCGGCCCAGGCTCAACGCCGACCCCGTCGATGCACGATGGAGTCGTGGCGGAGCCGCTGCCACTGGCCCTGCTGCCGCTGGCCCTGCTGCTGCCGCCGCTGCTGCAGCTGGTGCTTCCTGCGAGCTGATTGGCTCCGCCGCAGCTTGATCCGCCTGCGTCTCTGCCGCGGCAGCGCCAACATACCCGCGGTGAGACGCCTCGCCGCCGCCGCCGCCCAGGGGCGTGCCGCCTGCGCTGGCAAGGGCGCTGCCAATGTCGCCGCTGGCCATCACGTCGCTGTCAATGCTGCGCAGCGGGCCGCCGAACAGCGGGTCAGGCCCCTGCTGCTCCGCCGCCGCCGCCGCGTATGTCGATGCCGACGCGGATTTGCGGTGCACCGTTGCCGGGTAGGCGGCGCCGCCGTTTTCGTGTCTGCTGCTGCCGTTTGCAAAGGCGCCGTTTCTGGCGCCGGTGACGCCGATAGCGGAGGACACCTGGGGAACCCACTCGCCGGAGATGGAGTCCCTGCCGGGTCCCGCCCGCATTGCCGCGACCGCCGCCAGCGAAGGCTGCCCGCCGTTCCTGCGCAGCGGTGGTAACGACTGGCTTTGTGAACGCGTTAGTTCTCACTGTGCCAAGCCCGGCGACGTCCCGCCCGCATCGCCGCCAGGAGCGGCTGCCCGCCATGTTGCGTTGCGCTGCAGGGAGGGCAACATCGGGTCGTCGGGTGGGTTGAAGACATTTGGGTATGTTCGTTTCTCACTGTGCAACGCCCGCGCAACGATGCCAGTCCCGCCAGCGACGGCTGCCCATTGTTCCCGCGGACCAGGAACATGAATGTGCTTTGACCAGATTGGACGCAGGCGGCTGCAGCATTGTCCGACAGGCCTGAGCACGGCGGCATTGCAGCATTGGCGGTGCCGGGCACGACGCCGCAAGCGTGGACTGCCCGCCACGGCTGCGGACGAAGATGTGCAGTGACGGCACATCCTCGCTGCGTCTCCTGGCAACGTCGCAGCCGCTGCAGCAGCTGTGTAGCACTGCGGCAGCCGATCCAGAGCTTGCAACACAGCTGTGTAGCGAGGAACACGAAAGGCAAGCTGTCACACCTGCCGCTGACGCTGCTGTCACGGCTGGCGCCGCCGTCGTGGCGCATGAAGGAAAAACTGCGGCCGGAGGTGAGCGCCCGGCGCAGGTCCCGGAAGCTGGCGTGCATTGCGCCCTTATTTGCTTCCTGCTTCCTTTCCGCTTCCTGGCCCGCCGCCGCCGGCCGCACAGCCGCGCTTTCGATGGCCAGCGGCTGCATCCTTGCAGGCGACGCCTTTGCTGACTTTGGCACCGCCGGCGGCGGGCTGCGCGGCCGCGAGGCGGCTACTGTGGCTGCGAGGGTCGCTGCGGAGGCTGCCGCGGCGGCGGCTTTGGCGGCGGCGGCCGCCGCCTTGCCCTGGGCTGTGAGGTCCGCTGTGATTGCGGCAAAGTCGGGCCTACGGCGCGGCAGTTCGAGCAGTGAGCCAATGGCCAGGTCAGCAGTCTTGGTTTTCGGAACAGAGCGCCCATTACATATAGCGTCCAACACGTGCCTTGTCAGACCCGCAATGCTTGCTTGTGCCTGTCGTGACCAGTCATGCCAGATAGTGTGCAATCAATGCATGGGTGGGCTTTCGCAGCGCGGAAACCCTAAACCCTGGGACACGCAGCTCGGATAAGCCAGGCGCACCTGTCGCAGGCGTCGACGGCCCAGCAGGACTGCATCAGCTGCGCGTAGGCGGGCGGGCAGTCCGCCGGCAGCTCTGGGCGAAGTGCCTCGTGCACGACGTTGTACATCACCTGTTTGCAGTCATCAAGCATCAACAGTAAGTGATCAGACACTGCTGTTTGACGATCGATCTGTAGCAGTTCTTGGGCGGGCGGTCCGCCTAAAGCTCCGGGCACAGCGCCTCGTGCACGACATTGTACATCACTGGCGATCATTGCGATTTCCCTTTCATGGCTGTGTCGGCAGCAATGGCTCGGTTAGCAGGAAGTCTCAGAAGCTGGAAGTCTCAACCAATGTGGCCCACCCTCTGCTGACCAGCCAGCGCGGGGACTGGCGGGGACTGTGTCTGGGTGACTGGATCTGGTTCGTCCGTGCACATGGGCTCTGCAGATCGGAGAAGCCGAACGAGTCCCTACCTGCCCGAAGGCCATCCCCCTGTAGGGTATGCTGCCTGTGTACAACTCCGACATGAGGATGCCGAACGAGTAAGCCTGCAACCAGAGGCACATCAATTTGGGACCCAGCAGATTTCGTAACAGAGATGATATCAAGGCATCAAATGCAGGAGGGCGACATTGCAAACAGCTACGCGCATGCCACCCAGCATAGCCACAGAGACTCACGTCCACTGCCTTGGACATGCGGCCAGTCGACAGGAGCTCTGGCCTGCAGGGCGAACAACAGGTGGCGCCGCGTCGGGACTGCCGTCAAGGAGATGAGCACCTCCCAAAGAGGCCTTTACCAGCAGACACAGGTGTGTCGGTGCGGCATTCACGGCACCATGGTGACAGCCATGGGGCATGCGTTCTCGAAAGTGCGGCAGCAACAAGGCTTCCAGTGGAAACTCACGGCATGTAGGGCACAGTGCCAAAGGACTGGGTTGAGACGTGCGTCGCATTGAGGTCCAATATGCGGCTGAGCCCAAAGTCCGCCAGCCTGCGGCGACAAAGCACACAGGTGTGTCTCGATGCAATTGCCAGGGCCAAGTTTTGGAAACAGGCTGGAATGGCTGCAGAACGCAGCTGTGCGGCTCAACGGGGCAAAGTTCCCAGGACGGCTCAACAAGGCAAGGACAAAGGTGATGGCAAAGCCTGCTGAGCAAAGGAGGCGTGATGCAGAGTGAACGGGTAAGATGCGCACTTGCAAATGAAGCCGCGAATGTCGGTGACGGTGGATTTCAGCAGCACGTTGGCCGGTTTCAGGTCGCCGTGCACAATGCCCATGGCATGCAAGTAGTGCATGCCAGTGGCGACATCGATCAGCGACTTGTAGATGGAGCCCTGCCAAGGCAAACGACACAGCTCAGCATACGCAAGCACAGCCTGGCCTTGCGGCTTGCACACGGAGCTGTGTGTTGAAATGTCGCAGCATGGCGTTCATGAGGTTGTGCGGATGTGGTTGCACCGCCAAGCGGTCACCGGCAGCCAGCATCTCCTTGCAAGCCGGACACTGCTGGAGTGCCCCCTCACACAGGACAATGGCGCAGTCACATTATGCCAGGGCTCTGACCAAGGCAGGGGGGCGCACCATGTCGAGCTGGGGGCCGGGCTTGCGCACAAAGCGCTTCTGCTGGATGGCCTGCTCCAAGCTGCCGCGGTCCGCATACTCCAGTAGCATCCACGTCTCCAGCAGCCCCTGCTGTGCAAACAGACGACCGTGAGGGGTGGACAAGGCCAAGCACGGGGGCTGGACATTGTGCACCCGATAAGCCGTACAGGCCAGCTTACAGTTTGTGCGACACCGGCGGGTGCGGCGTGTGCAGTGGGCGCTATCGCTGTGCTTTCTGCACCTGAGTCACCGGGACGCACGCAGCATGCTGAGGATTCTATGCCTACTGCAGGCCAGGAGCCTACATTGCTGGATCGCTGCAGGGAAGGCTATTCGG
>JAABUL010005051.1_pt1 | contig 16905 bp, 2 predicted proteins | sample 5559151 | NCBI WGS metagenome assembly JAABUL01 (sample SAMN10711876, study PRJNA513368) | rock metagenome | isolation source: Antarctica rocks | place: Antarctica: Victoria Land, Pudding Butte sud | reverse complement strand
CTAACCCTAACCCTAACCCTAACCCTAACCCTAACCCTAACCCTAACCCTAACCCTAACCCTAACCCTAACCCTAACCCTAACCCTAACCCTAACCCTAACCCTAACCCTAACCCTAACCCTAAATTTTTTTTAATAATAAATAATTGTAAATAATTGTATTTTTGTTTTATTTTATATAAGAAATACAAAAATAATTATTAATATTCTTTATAACTTTCTCTTTAATAATAATATTAAAAATTTAAATATTTAAGATTAATTTTAAAGTATATATAGTATTTTTAAAATTTATATTTTTAATATATTAAAATTAAAATTAGCTATAAGTTTAAAAATTCTTAAAATAAATAATTTCTTTTAAAATTAAAAAACTAATATTAAATTAAATTAAATTTTATATAATTAAATAAATTTTATCTTAAATATTAAAAAACTTTTTTAAAATTTCTTAATTAGACAATATTAATATAAAGTATTATAATATTTAGATTTTGCAATATTTTAAAATTTGCTTTTATACAAAATTTGTAATATTTTAGATAAAATATTGTTAATAAAGTTGTTAAACAATATTAATATAAAATATTATAATATTTAAATTTTATAATACTTTAAGATTTACTTTTATATAAAATTAATAATACTTTAAACAAAATATTATTAATATAATTATTAAAGCTTAAGAAACAATCTTATTATTATTAAATTATATAAATAGTAAAATTTAAATTAAAAATAATAAGTTTTAATAATTTAATAATTAAAATACTAGATTTTAATTTTAACAAACTAATATTAATAATTAATTTTATAAATTATTTATTAAAATTTATTAATTATTTAAATTTAAAAATTAAAATTTTAATTTTTATTTAAAATATTTATTTTTAAGATTCGAATTTTAATAAATTATATAATAGTAAAATAATTATATTTTTAATATTTTAATATAATTTTAAGAATTTGTATTTTTAATAATTTAAAATTAAAATTTTTACAAATAGAATTAAATATATTTAAAAGTTTAAATTCTTTAATATAAAATTAATATTATATTTATATAAAGAAAGATTTATTTTTTACAATTAATAATATTATTTTTAATATTAATATAGAATAAGTTAATTAACAAATTAAAGTTTATAAAATTGTTTAAAATTTTAACTATTTAAAGTATTTCTATATAAAATATTAATAAAATTAATAGAATAACAAAATTTAATTTAGTATAAAAGATTATTTATTTAATCTAATATATAATTATATTTTGTTTAAATATTTATTTAAGATATCTACTAATAATTAAATTGTAAAATTATAATATAATTTTTATATTTAAAAGCAATTACTTTATTTTTTATTTTTATAAAATAATATTATTAAAAAAATTTAGATTATAACTATAAGAATTAAAATTATAAATTAGAATTTATATCTATATTAGTTTAAATATAAAATTAAATAAATTATTTATTATTAATATTAAACAATTTAATTTTTAATTTTTATTTTTATTTTTATATTTTAAATATAATTTCTAATTATTAACTTAAATTTATATTTAATTAAATAATATCTTTATTATAAATTACTTCTTCTATTAATTTTATAAATATATTTAATCGAAAAACTTTAATTAAATAAAATTATTGCAATATAAAATATAGCTTTTATTAGTTAAATATAAATAAATTTAAAAATTACAATATTAAATATTAAATATTAAGTAAAAATTAAATAATAATAATTTCGATAAAGATAAAGATAAACAGTATAAAATATATTTTAATATAAATAAGAATATAATTAGAAAATATTAAAAAATATCTTATAAAAATATAGTTTATTATAAAGAATAAAAAAAAGATTCGATTTTAATAATTAAATAATAAAATATTATTAATTTATATTTTGCTACTTTTTTGCAATAATATCTTTGTTCGAAATATAAACAAAATATATAACAAAAATTATAAATTTAAATTTTATTTAAAATAAATATTTTTTAAAAAGTTTAATTTTTAAATATAATTATATAATTATTTTTTAAGCAATATATAATAATTTTTAAAATTTATATATTTAATAAAATAAAATTAAAATCTAAATAAAGATTTTAGATTAAAAATAATTAAATTATTTAAATATATAATAAATTTTAAAATAATTATTAAGAAAAAATTTTAATAATAAATTAATAAATATTAAGAAATTAATTTTAACTTTTTAGACAATATTAGAATTTAAAAAAATCTATTATATTAATATTAGATTTAATTGTATAAAATATAATTAATAGTAATAGATTTTATCTTAAATATTAAGAATCTTTTTATAAATTTTTAATTAAATAATAATATTATAAAATATTACAATTTTTGTATTTTATAATATTAAAAGTTTTAAAAAAAATAAATAATTAATTTTTAATTAATATTAAACTTAATAAAACAATATTTTATTATAATTATAAAATTTTATCTTAAATATTAAAAATAGTTTTAAATATTTTCTAATTTAATAATATTATTGCAAAGTATTATAATATTTATATTTAAGATTTTTAGAATTTAAATTAATTAAATTAAATTAATATTAAACTTAATTAAAAAAAATCTTATTATAATTATTAAATTTTATCTTAAATATTAAGAAACTTTTTAAGAATATCTTAATTTAATAATATTATTATAAAGTATTATAATATTTGTATTTAAGATTTTTAGAATTTAAATTAATTTTATTAAATTAATACTAGTTTTAATTAAATAAAATCTTATTATAATTAATAAATTTTATCTTAATTATTAAAAAACTTTTTAAAAATTTCTTAATTTAACAATATTAATATAAAGTATTATAATAATTATATTTAAAAGATATAAAATTTAAATAAATTTTTGTTAAATTAATATTAAATTTTATTGTTTAAAATTTTTTTATAATTATAAAATTTTATTTTAAAGATAAAAAAACTTTTACGAAATTTCTTAATTAAAATATTAATTTAAAGTATTATAATATTTATATTTAATAATTGTTTTAATTTAAAAAAATTTCTTTAAATTTTATTAAATTAGTATTAAAAGTTAATTAAACTAAGTTTTATTATATTTAAAAAAAATTATTTTAAATATTAAGAAACTTTTTTAAAATTTCTTAATTTAATAATATTAATTTAAAGTATTATAATATTTATATTAAATTAAGTTAGTTTTAATTATAATTAACAAATTTTATCTTAAATATTAAAAAAGTTTTTAAAAATTTCTTAATTTAATAATATTAACTTAAAGTATTATAACTTTTAAATTTTGCAATATTTTAAAATTAACTTTTATATTAAATTTGTAATACTTTAAGTATATTATAGCAAATATAATTGTTAAATTTTAAATAAAAATTTTAATTTAAATTATTATAAAAAAAATTCAAATTTTTTAATTAAGTCTAGTTTATATAAAATACAATAATATAAATATTTTACAAAAATTTTATTTTAAGATTTAATATTATTTAATATATAAAGATAGATAAAATTATATAAAATATTAAATATTTATTTAAACTATAATAAAGAAGAAAGTTATAATTATTATTAAAAAAAGTATTAAATATAATATATATTAAGTAAAATATTAATAAAAATAATTATTTTTAAAATTCTAATAAATAAATATTTACAAATATTTACAAATATATAAAAATACTATTAATATTTAAATATATAAATATCTTTTTAGTTTTTTTTTAAGTTTAGAATTTTTTTTCTTTTTCTTTAAAATCTTAATTTATTTTTTTTATTTTTTTTTATTTTATTAAAGTCTTAAATTAATTTCTTGCTTCAAAATTTTATAATATTAAAACTAAAATTTTTATTTAAGTTAAATTAATATTAAGTATAGAGTAAAAAATTAAAAATTGTAAAATAGAATAAGTATTTAGCTTAAATAAAAAAATTAAGACTAAGTTTAATTAAAATAGTTTTTATTATATAAAAAAAATCTTATTTTAAATATTTCTAATTTAACAAACTTAAAGTATTGCAATATTTATATTTACTAAAATATTAAATTAAAATAAATTTTAATATATTAGTATTAAATTAAATTAAGCTAGCTTTAATTGTAATTAATAAATTTTATCTTAAATATTAAGAAACTTTTTTAAAATTTATTAATTTAATAATATTTAATTAAAGTATTATAGCTTTTAAATTTTGCAATACTTTAAAACTTATTTCTATACAAAATTTGCAATACTTTAAACAAAATATTGCTAATATAATTATTAAAATTTAAATTAATAATAAAGTTAATATTAAACTTAATTAAATTAAATTTTATTATAATTAAAAGATTGTATTTTATATATATAGAAACTTTTTTAAAATTTCTTAATTAAATAATATTAATACAAAGTATTGCAATATTTATATTCTATAATATTAAAATTACTTTAAGATAATTCTAAAAATTTATTAAATTAATATTAGATTTAATTAAACTAAATTTTATTATAATCTAAAAAATTTATCTTATATATATAGAAACTTTTTTAAAATTTCTTAATTAAATAATATTAATATAAAGTATTACAATATTTATATTTAAAAATATTTTAAAAATTTATATTAATATTAAGATTAATACTAGATTTAATTAAACTAAATTTTATTATAATCGAAAAATTTTATCTTATATATATAGAAACTTTTTTAAAATTTCTTAATTAAATAATATTAATATAAAGTATTACAATATTTATATTCTATAATATAAAAATTACTTTAAAATAATTCTAAAAATTTATTAAATTAATATTTAACTTAATCAAACTAAATTTTATAATAATTAAAAGATTTTATTTTAAATATAAAAAAACTTTTTTAAAATTTCTTGTTTAAATAATATTAATACAAAGTATTGTAATATTTATATTTAAAAATATTTTAAAAGTTTATATTAATAATAAAGTTAATATTAAGTTTAATCGAACTAAATTTTATTATAATCGAAAGATTTTATTTTATTTATATAAAAACTTTTTTAAAATTTCTTAATTAAGTAATATTAATATAGAGTATTATAGTTTTTATATTTAAGATTATTTTAAGAGTTTAAATTAATATTAAGATTAATATTAAGTTCGATTAAATTAAATTTTATTGCAATCGAAAAATTTTATCTTATATATATAGAATTTTTTTTAAATTTTTTTGATTAGACAATATTAATATAGAGTATTGCAATATTTAGATTTTGCAATACTTTAAGATTTGCTCTTATATAAAATTTGCAATACTTTGGACAAAGTATTGCTAGTATAGTTGTTAGAAATTATTATATATAACAAAGAATATAATAATTTATACAACAAAATTGTTTATATCTTAAAATTAACAAAAAATATAATAATTAAGAATATTTATTATTAAGAATTAAGTTTTTAATTTAATAAAGTTTAACTTTTTAATATAATTATTAATTAATAAAATATATTAATTTATTACTATATAGTTATTGCTAGATTTATTGCAAAAAATAGAATAATACAAATATAAAAGATTGTACAATTATTATAAAATCTACTTTCGAAATATTAAGTATTAAAAATAATTAATTATTTTTTGCAAAAACAAAATATTTAAAGAAGAATTAAAGAATCTCTATATATTAAGATATTTTATTAACAAATAAATAAATATTAATTTAAGATATAAGTACAAACTTATTACAATTATAGCTAAAAAATAAAGATTTAAACAATAATATTATTTGCAATATAAATTTAAATATTATTTGTAACTAATAATAAAAGAGCAATTATAAAATTAATATAAAAGTAAGAAGCAATTAAAGAATAATAAAAATTAGCAAAAATAATTAATAATATATAATTAATCTTGTTTATTAACTAAACAATATTATAAAAATCTAAATAAATTCTTGCGTTTCTTTAATATTTTTGTTAAAACTAGAGCAAAAAATTATAGTTCTTAATAAAAATAAAAATATCTTTATTGTTTAAAGAGAATACGTTGTTATATTTGCAATTTAATAAATAAAATTAATTAAACAATTCGAATAAATTATTGTTATATAGAGATAAATTATTGTTTTCTTTATTTGTTAGTAATAAAATTCTTTATTTATTAATAAATAATAATAAAAAGAATAATAAATAATAAATATTATAATTAATATTATTTGCAAACAATTTTTAATTTTTTGTATTAATATTATCGATAATATAAGAAAAGAAATTTATATTTAATAAAATTTATAAAGAAAATAATATTTTATTAAGATATTTGCAAAAATATCTAAGAATAACAAAGATCTTATTTTTATTTTATTTATATATTATTAAAATTTAGTTTTTAATATTAATATTACTTTTATATTTTTAAGTAATATTTAATAAATATCTAGCAATAATAACAAAATATATAACTTAAGATATTTATCTAAAAGATATAATTTAATTATTGTTATTAATTATTTAAGATATATTAATATCTAAATTAAGAAAAAGATTAATAATAAGATATTATATTAATAAATCTTAAGAGTATTCTTATAAATAATAATAACTTAATAAAAAAACTTTAATCTTAAAAAAAAAGTTTAACAATAATAAGAAATAAAATTAACTAAATAAAGAAACAAAAAATAAGAAGAGAAAATTAATTTCTAGAAGATACAATATTAAAGTTTAAAATAAAATATTTAAAAATAAAGAACGCAAATTAATATATTATAATAAGACAAACAATTAAGTTATTTATAACTCTAGAATTTGTTTTAAAATAATTAGAGAAACAATTATTTGAAATAGTTATAATAATTTTAAAATATTTACTTTTAATTGCTTTTTATAGATTTAAAAAAAAATTAACTTAAAATAATATTTTTTGTATAAATAATAATAATAAAATAGTAAATATAAAATATTAAATTTAACTTTAATTAAAAACAAAAAATCTTTAAATATTTTGCAAAAAAATATAAATATAAAAATTTAATTTAAGAAATAAAGTATTAGATTTTAAATTTATAATTTTAACAATAATAAAAAATAAGAAAAATATATTAAAAATTGTAAAAAATTTAATATAATACAAAATATTATTATTAAATAATAATAATAAAATTAAAATTAAAATATTAAATATAAGAATATTTTATTTTTTTAAAGAATTTTTCGATTTTAAGTAATTTGTTAATTTTAACAAATTTTATTTTAAAAAAAAATTAATTTTAAAAAATTTATAAATAAAATAATATAAAACAAAGATATAATATAAGAGTTAATATCTTAAATAAATTAAAAATTAATTTTAGTAATATTGTTTCTATTTATTGTTAAGCTTAAATTAATAATTAAATAATTCTTCTTAAATACAAAAATAAAAGAACAAAATTACTAAAAAAAAGTAAGAAATATAATTTCGATAAAATAAATAATATTAATTGTTAAAAAGATTTTAAATATCTTTTAATTATAATAAGAATATTTAAGATTATAATAATTAAAATTAAATTTCGCAAATAATAATAATAAAAAAAAACTATAAAGATAAAATTCGAAAATAAATAAAGATAAAAATTTAAACAATATTATTATTGCAAGAAACTTTTCGAAAATCTTTTAAATAGATAAAAAGTATTAGAATTTCTTGTTAATAATAATATTAATTTTAAGAAAAAATATTTTCTTCGAAACAATTTGTAAGTATTTGTATCTTTAAAAGAGTTAAAAATTGTAAAAACTAAAGAAAAATAATAAATATAAAATAAGATTAAAAGAATTAATAATAAACTTATATATATTTTTAACAAAAATATTAATTGTTGTAAAAACAATTAAGAAGATAAATATATTATTAAATATAATAAAATTATATAATAAATTCTTATTAATTTAATTTATTTACTTAATTTTAAAAGTTTATATTTTAGCTCTTTTATTTATATTAATTTTTTGTTATATTTTCTTTTTAATTATTTTTTGTTTAATAAATTTAATAAATTTAAGAGAATATTTCTTTTTTAACTTTAATAATAAAAGAATAAATATTAAAAATACAATAAAAATATATTATATAATAATAGTTAAACAATAATATTTAACAAACAATAATAAAAAATTTAAAAAAAAATAAAAGTTAATAATTAATATAAATAATAATTAATAATAATTATTATTTTCGCAAATAAATAATAAGAGCAATAAAAAATTAAAAGAAAATTTTGAAAAAATAAGAATTATTAATAAAAAACAAAAAATTAAGAGAAAATTAATAATAAAAGATAATAATTTAGCAAATATATTAAACTTAAAGATTAATAAAATTAAATAAATATTTTAAATTAAAAGAATTATAATAAAGCTAATATTACTAATAAAGAAATTGTATTTCTTAAATTTTAAAATTGCAATTAAAATAATATAGAACAATTGTTTAATTTACTTTTTAAATAAAGTAAAAGAATTATAAATTAAAAAAATAAACTTTATTAAAAATTAATTAATATTATTTTTAAAAAACTTAATAATTTAATTATTTTAATAGTATATAACTTAATTTTAATTTATACTTAATACTTTTATTTTAAATTGCAATATTATTAAATTTTATTATTTAAATATTAAGATATTCGAAATTTAAATATAGAAAGCAATATAAAAGATTATATAAGAATTTCTCTTATATTAATAAAATATAATTCGATTCGAAAAAAAATAAGAAAGAAAAGAGAATTAATTAATAGATAAAAATAATAGTATTAATTATTTAAATAATAATATTTATAATATAAAAAGAAAACAAATATTAAGATAATATTCAAATATATAATATTATATATAAACTTAATAATATTATAATAATTATATAAAAATAAAAAGTTATTGCAATAATAAGAAGAAGAATTTTTATTATACAAATTTAACAAAATTTAATTCTTAATTATTAATACAAGCTTTCTAGAGCAAGTTAATTATATATTCGAATAATTATATATAATATTTGCGTATTTGTTAATTCTAATTTTTTATTCTATATTATAATTAATTATATAAAGTATAAGATTTATCTTATTATTTATCTAATCTTATATTAATTTTATTAATAAAATTAAATAAATTAAGTTAAATATTCGATATATATTCTTTACTTATTTTACTTTGTTAAACTAGGAAATTTACTTAATTCTAGAATTAGAATTAAATTAATTAATTTATTTAGATTAAAATCTAGATTAACAATTATATTAACTAACAATTAATAATTTTTTTTAACTTTTTATATTAATTGTTCTTTAAAATAAGAAAAGATATAATTATTAATATAATTTTTATTAATAATAATATAAATAATAAAATTTAATATAATAAAATTTTCTTAAATTTTATCTTTGCAATTATAATTATATTTTCTTATAAAGTTATATTAAATATTCTTAGTTACTTTTATTTAATTTTAAATCTAAATATATTTTTTATATTATTCTTTATTCTAAAATATTGTAAAAATTAAAGAAAAAAATTTAATAATAAATATTACTTATAATTAATATAATAAGTTAAAAAAGCTATAAATTTAATTAATAAAATAATATAATTAGAAGAAATATTAAGTAAAAAAATAAAAAAATATAAATAATAATTATATCTATATATAGATTGCAATTTTTAAAAAGAATTTAATTTTTATTTTTAAGATAATATTATAGTTAATAGTTAAATTAATTAATTTTTAAAATAATATTATTAAATAAATTATAAATTATAATATTATAATTAATTTATTAATAAATATATAATTAAAGTAATAATACTAAATATATAATTTTTAAATATATAATAAGAATTTTTTTAATATATTATTACTAAAATAATTTTAGAATACTAGAAAATAAGAACTTTGTTCTTAAACTTAATATAAAAAAAATTACTATAACAAATATTATATTCGATACAAATATACTTAGATATACTTAATACTAGTATATTTATTATATTAAAACTAATCTCTAGTACTAGTTTTAGTATAACTCTAATATAAGCGAACTTGCTAGAGTTTAATTAAGAGTTTTTTTTTTTTTTTTTTTGTATAGATTTAACTACTAAGACAAATCTAGTTCTTGTCTAATTACAAGAGATATTACTTTAACTTGTTGTAATATCTATAATATACTAAAAAGATCGATTTACAGTATAGCGCAATTAAGAGTTGCTAGACCAGTTAAAAGCTATAGATACAATATTTAAAATCTCTAATTTCTCGATAAATAAACTAGAGCGCAGACAGAGTAGAAAAAAATAAATAGATCAGATTAAAGTATTGATATTCAGAAACTATATCTAGTATTTCAGTCGAATAATATTTTCGATAGCTTTAATTACTATTGTACAAAATACTTTGTCGCAAGACTGAATCTCTCGATCAGAAAACAATATTCGGTCGATTTATTTTTCAAAATTTATAGCAAGATTTATTAACTCGCGATACTTTTACAATTCAGTTTCTCAAAAATTCAGCAGTTAAAATATCGAAAAATATATATTCTGATCCGAAATCTGATTCTGACTCTGATTCAAATCTTATTTAAATATATATATCAATACTCTGTATCAGCAATAAGCAGTAGATCTGCATTTTATTTTGTTTATTTTCTTATTTATGTATTCTATTGCAGTTTTTGTAGTCAGAAAAGCGAGTTGTCTTCTTTCTCGATTCGATCGAAAAAATTATAATTAGTATATTTTTTTTCTTTTCTCTTGTAGTATTGTTTGTACTTTTTAAAAGCTTGACTAATATTTAACAGAGCAACAACTCGAATTTTATTATTGTTTTTTTCTAACTATTCTAGCTGCTTCAAGATCTCAACAAAAATCTTCAGATCTCTATTATTAATACTGTATATTTTCAATTTCTATTTTTATTTTTACAAATCTACTAATCTCTTCAGCAAACAAACACAATAATCTATTTTCTTTTCTGCTCTATTTTTACAAAATTCTTTTTCAAAAATACAACAGCTATTTGTGTTTTTGTTAAATCCGAGAATATTACTGTCAATTTTACTACAGTTCTTGTAAGCGTCTCGACATTCGATATTTTGTTCGACTACAAATATCAGTATATCGATACAATCAAGTTAGCAATTTGCTTGTATAGAATTATTGCTATCAGTAATTATTTTAACAAACAGAATACAAATATATATTCTATAAATTCTATTATATTTCAGCCGATTACTATAACGGCGGAAAATTTCCGCAAAAATGTTGACAGAAACTTCGATAGCAACTTTGTTGAAAATTTTATTAAAAACAATCGCAACTATATCTAAATTAACAAATAGTAGAGTTGTTTTTGAGTTCGAAGATCAAGAATTGTAAAATACTGTTAAAACAGAGTTTTGTCGAACTTGCTATAGAAATAATATAATAGATAAATCGGATATAGATATAGTCGAATTTCGATATTTTGTTGTAATAAAAGATATATCTATTAAATATAAAAATATTTTGTATAGAAAAAACATAGAGATAACACTCTGTTATATAAAATTAAATTTTCTATTTAATTTCTGCAGATAGCAAAACATCCGATTTTATATTCTGTATATATTCTTCTACTAGAGATACTCGGACAAAAAAACAATGTTAAATACTATCAACAGATATATTCGAATTGATAGTATATTCTCAAAATAAGAGTTTGAACTTTCCGAAAATCGCTATAGTAGATTAATAAGACTGTAGACAGAATTACAATCTTCAATATTTGCTGAACTAATACAAGTTGTCTTAATTGACTGTTTTCAAGTCTTAAAACATATTTACTTGTCGATTTGCTGTATATAAATTTTGATATCGATATTAATAAGTCTGTCTGACTACTATTATATATAGAAAAGTTTTTCTTTCTGCTGCTATCTCTCTTGAAAACTCTCTCTTTTGTTTTCAATATATTATTTTTTTAAAGTATCGCGCAATTGCACTTTCGAGTCAATCTTATTATCTCGATACAGCTTTGAATCCAGTTGTTCAAACATAACTTGCAGTTTTGAAAATTGTACAGATTTTTTGCAAGAGCTCGAGAAGATTTCGAATATATTACAAAGTTAAAGAATTGTATAAAGTTGTAAAACAACTGTTTACTAAATTTATAATCGAATTCGGCAGCATTGTCGATCTCTAGTAAAAATTTTGTATAGCAGAAGTAACAGTATATAATATATTTCAGAAAACAATCAAAAGCTTGTATATTTTTACACAATAGTTGTTAAAAATTTCTCAGAGCAATTATGCCAAAAAATCAGTCAGAAATTGCAACTAGAAAAAAGAAAAAAAATTGAAAAGTCTAATTAAAAATTAAAGAGAGCAGTATCGATCTGTTGTTTATTGTTTTTCTCGAAATTACAGTAATATTAATCAAAAAACTATAGATCTTTCTATAAAACAAATATTATTCAAGTTCTGAAACATAATATATAAACAATCTTTCAGTATATCTGCCGGTTGACATGTAGAACACGCGAGAATTATAATTTTTGATAATTAGATAGACAATAGCTGACTGCTGATTTAAAATATTCAAGTTCGATAAACTTTTATTATAGATCTGCTGTCAAAATATATTTGATTTCAGACTGAGAAATTTTATACATTTACAGAAGTCGATCTCGGTACTGTATATTATATTCTTGATAATTGCAGATTGAGACAAGTCAAAAACAACTAATTCGAATTAGACAATACATTATATCTGAGATATTTTTTAGTAATTGAATTCAGCAACTATAAGCTTGAATATTATTCGATATACTGTATTTGTCTCAGAATCTGCAATATTAGTTTTTCAGATCTGATACTGTATATTTGTATTAGCTGATCAGTAAAGTTGTTTTTTGCTCTCTCGATATATCTATTTTTTTTCTGTCAGAAAACGCAGAAGTTTGACAAAAAAGCTCTAAAATATAGTGCAATACAAGATTGAAAGTTCAGAATAAGAGAATTTATATTTGCAAGACTATATAGAAATAAAATAATCTTTAAATAATATAGATTTGTTAGTCTATTTTTGAATTTGTCTACTTCGACTTGTCTGACGGACTTATAACATATTCTAGAATTATAAATAAAATCAGAAAAATTTACACAATCTTTGTAATAAGTTTTTCTTGATTGCTGTTCTCAAACAAACGTATTTAGATATTCGATATTTTTTTTCAGCTAATCTCGACAATTGTCTTGTTCTTATTATCTATCTTAATTTTGTTATTGCTAATAGTTTTGCGTAACACTTCTAATGCTTTTTTGATCTTCTTACTATCTTTTATAGTTAAAAAATCAAATATAATAAAGTCTCTGATTTCAAGTCTTATAATTATAACTTCAAAGTAATTTTTCAAGACTGTCGGACTCGAAGTATTGTAATTGAAAACAATATTACAGACTGCAATACAACTGTAACACTTTATTCGAATCAGACAGAAATTCAAAATTTTATTATTAATATTATCGAAATATACAAATATATAGTTTTGTATTGCGACAAACAAAACTTTTTTGAACTTTTCGAAGAAGATCTTGTAATCAATACAGATATCGATATTCAAACTTTCAATTTAACAATATTTTTCCGATTTTTCTGCAATATCAACAACACGCTTGCAGCAAACAATATATTTAGCAATTTAAATTATTATACTGTCAGTAGCTTCAGCAGCATCTGAGACAATTACTGTATCTTCAGATACACACTGAGTAATATAAATTAGACTGTAGTAGACTGTCAGTTCTGTAAATTCTAGTATATTAAGAAAATATATATTGCTTATTTCTGAAACAGACTGTATCGGCTGCACATCTTTTGTATTGCAGATAATATATTTATTTTATTCGATATTAGCTACAATTTTGTTGTCTTCTTTTAAAGAGAAAATAGATAATAGAACAGAGACAATAGAGCAGACACGTATAGATATATTGAGAGAGACAGATAGAATATATAGTCGATCGGAATTTATATATACGAATATTCAGTTGCGCTGTGCAGAATTATTAAATATATATAGAGTTTGTACAAAAATCTGATCTGCTTCGAGAGTAAAAAAAGACTTTGTTTTCAACTTGAAAATAGAATTAGAGTCAGAGAAATCGGAAAAATCGATAAATTTGTTTGCAAGAAATTATTGAAAAATCTTTATAAAAAATATTATTGTTTCAACAATTCAGCTAATAATATTGCCGAATAGTAAAAAAATCCGTAATACAGAACGAAACTTTATACAAAAACTGAAAAACTTGAAGAAAATTATAAAGTGCAATAGTATTTTACGCAATACTAGAACTGATATAATTGCTCTACTCTATCTCGAATCTTGACACTTTTTTAAACAACTTAACAGATTTTTCCGCTCTTTAAAAATGTATTTTGTATTAAGTTAAAAGAAATTTACTATTTCAATATAGAGTTTCCAGTTATTCGACTGAAGATTCAGACGTGTCGGATATCGACTATAATTATATCAGAATATTATAACTTCGAGACTGATATATAATATTGCGTCAAATAGTTATTTCTGTCAGCTTTGCCGTTTTATACAGTAATTGAATACTTTCTGAACTTTTGATTTTCTGCTTGCAACGCAAAATAGTCTCGAGATCGATATTTTATAATTTGAGCAATCAATATATTTATAGTCAGTTCGAAACCGCATATACAATACAGTCAATATTCTATCGATTTACGATTGCTGATACATATTTTAAAATTAACAAAAGTTGCAATTATCTGACGTATATATAGATGTTCGAGACATTCTTTTTTTGAAAACGTATTAACTGTATTTTGCTATAAATTTAAAATATAGTGTTTTTCAGTTATATATATTTTCTTTTTGAAAGTTCTGTATTTCTATCAGAAGTTTCTGCTATTTCTTTTACAGAATATAATATTAAATCTAATTTTGTCTATCGAATTTTCGAATCAATTCAATTTTTCAATTTTGTTCAAATTTTCTATTTTTAGAAATATTTCAGTATCTTCTCTAGCAACACAGAGTGTAAACTGCAATAGTACAAAGTATCGAAATAATTTGCGAGTAGTCAGTTGCTTAAATATTTTTAATTATATTCTACAAAATTCGCGAGAGATTCGCTTCTCTTAATATAAGTTTGAACATTATAAGATTGCTCTGTTCTCAAAATAAATTAATTATAAATATATATACTGCTTCAGCTCTTCTGTGCGCTGCATATATCGAACTCGATTAATAGAATACTAGTTGATAGTCTATATATTATTAAGTCTGTACTCAAAGACAACATTCGAGTTGCAGTTGCTAGCTACAAAAACACATTTGTTGCAGCTCAGAGTCTATATCAGAAATATATAGTTATCAGATCTGTAAATAGTATAACTGAAAATATAAATAGAAATAAATAATCAATCTTTTTGTATATCTATTGTTTCTACTGATAAAAGAAAAAATTGCAGAATTTTTCAAGAATCTAAATTTTGTTATAATCTTGTAAAATTCAAAATTACAATATATTCGGATACCAGTCTTATCTGCAGAGAACTGCAAAAGAATAGTAGATTATATATTGTATATTGTACTGCAATACTTTCGAAATACTGACAGCAGATATGTTCGATTCGATATTATATTATCGAAAATTCTACTAGAAAATTAGTACTGCAGAACAATATTAAAAAAATACTGTTAACTAGTTTGACTGATAATTACTTACTGCAGTTAATCGCAAATGCGTATTTACTATCGAGACAATCGGACTGACAGATCAGTTTTGCTGATTTAAAATATAAAAAGATATTCAAGCTCTGTATAGAATATGCGCAAAATATAGAATAATAGACAGAGTTTTTGAACAATATATTTTCTGTTCTTGATTGTAATATTTTTGGAAAGAGTGCTGAAACTACTGATAGAAAACTATAAATCTATTACTATTGTTATAGAAAACAAACAGTTACAGCCGGCTGCCGAATCTCCCGATACAACAATATATATATTAGATGTTTGTCTGGAGTTCGCGTAATAGATACAGCAATTTGACAGAACTGTTTTCAGAAATTTAAATATACTGTTTTTTCGATTTGTTTCTGTAAGAAAGTTACGAAAAATTTTGCAATATATATTACAACAAAAATGTCTTTTACGGCAAGAGATTATATTATTTCAAAAAAAAATATTATAAACAACAGCACAGTGTCTGCTTAGTCGATCTGATACTTTTATTTTATCGAATATAGTTTTGTAAACGTTTTACTATTAGCTTAACAATTCTCTTGTTGTCTTTTTTTGAACTTCTGTTACAATATATATAGAATCTGATTTGAGTATATAGTATATATTATTAATATTTGTAATACAGTCTTCGATATAGAGTTTTAGATAGCTATTCAGTTTTCAAATTCTGATTCTATTTATCAGCTATATTTTTCGAAAAACAACAACAATACTGACAATTCAGATATTGCGTTATTTTAATTTGCACAGAACAGTTGTCTCAGTATTCAAATTATAGAAAGATTATTGTAGAAGTGCAATATTTAACAATACAATGCTCGATTTAATACGTTGCAATATAAATATTGTATTATTAAGTATTATACTTGTACAATAATCTTTCTATAGAGTCTGAGAACAACACTTGTCTCAGTAGTCAGATCTAATATTAAAAAAAAAAAAAATCTCTGAATCGAATTCTAGCAAATTCGTTTATATTAGAATCGCGCTAGAACTATTACTAGAGATTAGTTTCGACACAGTATTAATACTAGTATTTAGTATATCTAAGCATATTTGTATCGAGTATAATATTTGTTATAGTATTATTTTTTTTTTTTTTGTAT
>JAABUL010005050.1_pt1 | contig 16906 bp, 14 predicted proteins | sample 5559151 | NCBI WGS metagenome assembly JAABUL01 (sample SAMN10711876, study PRJNA513368) | rock metagenome | isolation source: Antarctica rocks | place: Antarctica: Victoria Land, Pudding Butte sud | reverse complement strand
GGAACAGCGTCAACGGCAAGATACAAGCCACACTGAAACATCAAAGGCTGCATCACGCAAATCTGCTTCAAACCGTCATGCGATATTGCAGGATCCTGTATTAACGCAGCGACTATCATCGATACATTCAGCATTTCGCCCGCGGCTAATCTCCGGCAGAGCGGATGATGTTATTGCTCTGGACGATCGAATTGCAAGAAACGATGGAACGACATCAACTTACGAGCAATTGCCTCACAGGCTACAAATATCGAAGCAACATCAACCTACTACTTCAGCGAAACGCGTGATAGAGCTTACGCGAACAAATGGCTATTTACTGCAAGAGTTGACTTACTATAAAGATACTCAAGCAGCTGATATGAAGTTTTTCGAGAAAGTGACCAAGACGCATGCAGATTTGAAAGACGCATTGGAGGAAAGATCTCAGAGGCGAGCAAACGCAGAATTCACTTTACTGAGCTACTGGGGTATTGATTTTGGTGATGGCAATGTGGAAGATACTGTTTTTTAATACATGCTTTCTGTTGTTTTGTAAGATAAACAGTTGAAGACTATGATAGTAATTCAACACGCAAAACCAACTCTCTCATTGCTGACATAATTTATTCTTTACATCAGAAGTGACCTCTCCGATCTAATAAAGATGGTAGTGTTCGCGTATTCAGTGCTTTTTCTGACAAAGTTAAATGCCACTTTCTTGTGTGTCACTTCTTCTCTTCTGAACCTCGTTTCAGGATTGTAAGCAACACGAACCATAATCACTAAAATGCCATAAGTACCGCCAGCGACACATGACGTAAAAGTGAGTAAATCTCGTGATCATTCTTGCTAGAAACTATGTTGAAATCCCATCTACTGTGTACATCTTAGAGGCATAGCATCCTAAATTGAATGCATAGTATTCATTTCTCTTTCGCGATTCTTTGAAGCTAAGCTCACGGAAAGGATTGCGGCCTGATTCTAATATTCAGAGGTATTCAAAATAGAATGCGGCATTCATATATTACCCTGAAGTATAGATTCCCGTCTTGAAGGTATATATCTCAGATATGGCTTCATAAAGAAACGGTCATATCATTCCCCTCTGTTCTAATGGCGAAAATTAGAACTGAGCGACATATTGTCCGAGAGAAAGCCCGAAAACGAACTCAAAGCCTCTTCAGAAAGGCAAACGAATTGACGCAGATCGCTGACGCAAACATCTACGTCGTCATAAATCGCAATGATAAATATCAAATCTACAAATCGACAGATCAGCCTGGGTGGCCTCCATCAGAACAAGAAATGGTAAGACCCCACGACGCAACGTTGTCTACACTGCTTGACAATCACGATAGAAGAAGCAATATTCTATCCCGAGGCATAAAGGTTCAGCGAACTTTGAGCCTGTAAAGCGCGAAGTCAGAAATCAGAGAAAGAAGGAAGGAACTCAGTCTGAGGACCTGGTCAGACTTGGGTTAGAAGATGGCAGTCATAAGCGACGGATTTTCTCCATTCCCAACCCTTCAATATTGCAGAGATCACCAATTGAAAAGTTCTCTTTCCCGCGCCAATCTTTATCGTAGATTACGTATATCTCATTTATCTGAACTATTATAAAAATCTCAAATGCAGAGTCCTACTCTGAAATCAAAAAAACATCACTGACGAGCCAGTACATCCTGACTTCTATCAATTTCAGGCGACTTCTGACTGAAAAAGTGTGCCTGGTTGATCAAAGCCTCTTCGACCCTCTTGCACTTTGTGTTGACACGTAGAAATATAATATACCGTCTGAGCCAGAGAAACCTCAAGAAGTCAATGTCAAAGACACTGCTTTCGAGAGAAGAAAGTCGAGGTAGATAACCTTCGCACACATGTTTGTGAAGTCTACGATGAGGCGTTCTTTGAGCAGAGGCATCGTTTTGCGAGATAAAAGATTAGAATGAAACACATGATTGCAAGATGATTATTGATGATCTGAGAATTCAGTTTTTTTGGTTATGTTACACCCACATCTATTTCACAGAGAAGAGATGTTGTTTCACGCAGGTTTTAGAGATCGTCTTTAAGCTCAGCTAGTGCAGCCTGATGTGACGTGCATTTCACGTGTTCTAAAACGCCATTGACTGACATACGTCTGAACCTTGAATAGCATCCTTTTATTTGTCTGTGCCTTATAACATTCCCATTCCTTGGCTCGCTGCTCTAGCTAGTAGAGATCTACTCGTATGCATGGGTTTTCCGCGCACACTGGGTTTCCGCGCACGCTAACTATGACTAATTATCTTAGTGCCCTTTTTAGCACGCTAAGCCCGATACTACCTGTAACTAACCTTTCTAGGTTAGAGTGCGCGGAAACCAAATGTGCGCGGAAACCTCGCGCACACGAGTACCCGAAGGGAACCCCAACCTCAAACCCCTGCCATTCAATGAACATTCATTCAGAGAGTAAAGAAATATGATATGCATCTGCGCCTCAGCTAGAATTTACACTGCCTTCCCATCAGAATCCTATTGTGTTTCAACTCTGGCTGCGTTCTTCATATGACTAGAGTACCTGCTCAGCTTCATCATCAGTGTGAGTGAAGCATTTATCCCCACTATTTAGTTTTTGTAAGCATCAAAAAATTTCATCAAGATAGAGCGCAGCATAATACTATTTATGATTACCTATTACCCACAGACTTCTTTGCTTGCTATTCTTATTATCATTGCAGTGTCTTATCAATTGTAATCATACTTAAACTGCTTCTTTCACTTTATTAAGCTCTACATCATGTCCAGACCTATTCATTCCCCTCTTACTATCAGTACATCGATTTGGAAAACCCTCTCACAATATTGACAAATTGCTGTTTTAGGAAGAATGTGTAAGATTTTGTCTGCCTTTAAACCTCCCTTCTCTGACATGTATCTTAGCCTTCTCGAAAGCTCTACAAGCAGCACAATTGCAACCTGTGTTGGGCGGTTGAGACAAGGTTAACCATCAGCAAGAACAACAAAAGCGAGACGAGGATTGTTTGACAATTGACCAACTGAAGATACAACATCAAGATCTTTGTATGCAACATCAGAATCTGTGAGCAGTCTACAATCAGTGTCGAGGAGACTTGAATGTTCAGGTTCGAGAACGACAATCTCTCGATTTAGCCTTCGACATGAAGAGAACCAACCGGGCGAAGACAGAATCACGTTGCCAGACTCTTCAAAACATCATGCAGGCATTTGAAAGCAACAAATATCAGGCAGACAAACAGCAGTTGATCATCATCGCAAAGCTAACAGATATTGTTTACGCTTCACGAATCCTTGTTGACGTTAAAGGATCTGACTCTAAACTTAGGCAGTGAAGCTTGATCTTTCAGCCATCATAAAGGTTGAAAGTTTACGAAGGCTTCAGTATGATAGTAGGCGATGAATAAGCCTCGAGATGAACAATGATCGTATCACTTGGGAACTAGAAATGATGAATTACACGATCTGCGAAACGGAAATTAGGGTCACAGATACAGAGCGCTCATGAAGCTTATTTTTCCGTATCAATTCCAACCTGCATTTTTGCGCGCTCGTTCTGTTTTCCTCTCATTATATCTATCTACATTACAATATTCCTATAACAGCAATAGAAAAGAAATAAATAAATCATACTTCTAGACACTTCCTTCGCCGAAGCCCGACCAGGAAACGAAATCCGTGACGATTGCGCAGTCGCACTTGGGGCATCGGTTGCCCAAATGCTGAAATTCATGAGCCAAGTACTCAATGAAGAAGTCGCAGTAAGTGCTAAGCCAGTCGAACCATCGCAGCCAGTCCAAACCATGCCTAGAGCTTCTGAGAAGCTCGTTGAGGCTGTTGAAATGCCACTCGATGTAGTGCTAACATTGACCAAGTGTCGATCTGAAGGATTGAGGCTAAAGATTCTTTGGTCGCTGCCATCAAGCGCACAGTTCTGCTGATGCGATGAGCTGTAAAACCATGCTGGGTTCTAAGTTGTAACCAAGTATGAGTACATCAATCTGAAGAAGTTAACGGTACTTAATACGAATTGTGCTTGACAAGGTCAGTCCAAAGTAGCTTGAGCCACAGTGTCATCGAGATTCACCGATGTAAAAACAATGATATCGCCAGTGAATGCACTTAGTTGATCCGGAGTGAACAAAGTCTTCTTGTCCTTGTCAATAACGACTTGATAAATAACTGAAGTCGAAGATATAGGCTCTGGCGCTGCTGCTAGTAATTTCATTGTTTGCATGCTTGTATTAACGCTCGTTGAGTTCCAAGTTATATTCACTTCAAAGGACAAAGCCTTCGGCACTTTATTCGCATTGCTGAAAAGTAGAATGTCAGCTCATTCGAGTTGCAACTGATTCACTTACGAGTTGGCGATTCACACAGTCAACAATGCTAATAACTTTGATTTGTTCATGTCTTCATTTGCGAAACAAAAAAGAAGATGATCTTGAAGTCAGCAAGAATGAGAAAAAGCAGACCTTTAATGATGCCAAAACATACCTCAAATTTGAATGTGTGAAAGTCTGTGTTTCTGAATGTTCGAAGCAAACTTTTTGAAAGCTTTCATTTGCAGCCAGAAAGCTATCGAAAAGCAGTCAAATTTGATCGTCAGAGAAGCTTGAATTGGCTTATGACGATATAATGAAGCCGAAAATTGCGCAAAGCAATCAACTAGAAGACTGACTGAGGAAGCTTATAAGAACATCAGTTCTCTCTTCGATAATTCAAAAAAAAACAGATCTTTGAGTTCTAATACAATCTTACAAAACAGATCGATTGATCCGATCTTTGAACAAGCTTACTTCAAGAATCTCATCTTGTCTTCAAGCAGTTTAATTCTTGTAGAATAGCTAGCCTAGCCTAAACAAGAAACTCTCTAGTTAAGTCATAGCACAATTTGAAGCTGATCTTGAAGCGGAAAAAGCGTTTCAACAGGCAGAAGCAGCGAAGGCATCCCACGATCTTGCGACCCCAGAGAGCACGTCAGGCTCAGACACTTCTCGCCTCGAAGCTGATAAAGCACGTCAATAGGCAGAAGCAGCAAAGGCACCCCACGGCCTTGTCACCCCGCAGAGCACGCCAGGCCCGAACACTTCTCGCCTCGAGGCGAATAAAGCAACAAAGCAGGCTGAAGCATCTCAAGGTGCAGCTCCTTCGAACACATCCTCAGATGATACGTCAGGCGAAGGCCAGAAAAACTACATCGACGAGCAGAAGCAAGCAGTGAAACGAGTGCTGAAGTGTGGACCAAACAAGTATTATCAAATTCTCGAAGTGAACGATCCGTCCACAAAACAGAAGATCAAAAAAGCGTATAAGAAGCTCGCATTGCTTTTACACTCAGACAAGAACAAGTATGAAGGCGCTGAAGAGACTTTTAAAAGTAGACAAAGCTCTATTCAGTCGTTTGAAACCATTCCGGAACCCTCACTTTTACTTTATTTCATTGCAGGGCTGACTTCACAACATAGATGTCAACACGACAGTCAAAGCCCTCAATGTTGAAATTGAGGAATTTAGCGAGAATGCTTACGAAGACGACGAAGATAACGACAATCACTCAATGAAAGTCGAGCAAAGCGAACCAAAGCCAGATGACTTCTGCAAGCAAATCTATGAACAAGCTACACCTCATTTGGGGAAGCTCATGAACGATCTCGATAATAAAGCCGCCCAGCTCGAATTGGGAAAATTGAACGAGCAGATAAAGCAGCGGAATGTCAAGAACAAGCTTTCGAAGAACAATTTAGATGACTTTCTCATTAACGTTTCCATGTTCATTGCTAATTTCAAAAACGCGAAGGGGTTCAATGAAGCGTTAAAGAAGAATTCAACTGACAACATCGCAAGAGAAAAACTCATCAAGATAAATCAGCATATGAATCTAGTGAATGAGCAGCGAGGCTACCCCAGAAACTGAATTATTACAATTTCACCTCACTTAGACACAAATGCAGCAGAATTCAGATCTGAAACAAGCGAAGAGTCATTCAGATCGGCTGAAGACATCAAAGTCACCAAAAAAGGCGGCCAAGCTTTTAGCAAAGATGATGTCAAAACCAAAGTCAGCGTCCCAATACCTGATGAGTCAGATGGTCGAACATCTTTTGAGAAAGTCGTGATTGTCAGAAGCGCTGGCTTTGGCTCACGAGTCATTGTCAATCGTGAAACCGATATGAACTCGTATTATGATATACATTCCGGGGCGACTTTTGGGAAAGGGGTCGCCCGACAATGGTTGAACGAGGAAACATATGAAATTGCGAATCCGTCGAATGACATTGCGATCGATGAGTTGAAAATCTGTGGAAGAGTCAAGGTCGCTCATACCGCAACAACACTTCTTAAGCGAGTCGAGAGACAGGGTCAGGGCCGTAATAACATTTGTTACTACTTTATCAAGGTACGGGGGGAAAGTTACTTGAGCATCAGGACAGCGCTCTCAGAAATGAAGAGGGTCAGCCCCGCCAAACTTAAACGAATTGATGCAGCGTTGAATCGCCAAACTGAGATGCTGCTCGAGGAACTGAATCAGTGCCGTGAAAACAATGAACATCCGGACATCGAAGAGAAACTGACCGATGATGATATCAAAGATATGCCATGGTTAGCCTTCGAAGCGACACCCACGAACGAGAATGAGAAAAGCGATGCGGAGGATGAAGACATTGACAACTTAGTGCCTTCAGTGACAGGCCTGAAGCGTGATTCGAAGCCTACAGCACCTTCGGGCACGGGAAGTGCCTCTGAGAATTCTGGAAATCCTATCAGGTCTGAGCTGTAGAGCTTCATGGTCAACTATTGATAAGTGACAGACGGCAGCAAAGACGAAGAGTTAACTTGGTAAAGTCGCGAAGAATGTTTAGAATTTTCTGTTTCCTTCAATTAGTCCTTATCAAAGCATACATAGCTAGATTCAGAACCTACATCAATAATAGATTATTGAGATGTAACGAATCATTTTCAGAACAGCCAGCATTACCCGTTGTAGCAAGAATTTGTAGAGTTGATATGATCCTAGTGTTTCTAAATAAACAGAAAAATTGAACCTCGGTACTCGATTATGATGAGAGTTTAATCTAGAATCTAAGGATGCGAATTGATTGAAGCATATCAAGTCTTGGCGAAAACATCACTAGCGTCGAGTTCTCGCAAACTTCTACTTTTAGATCTCACATCTGCAAGTTCGAGCATAGACTTCACTCACAACGCTTCATCGCAATCAGGACTTCTGCCCATGAAACATCAGACGCCAAGTCTGAAACGTCGTCTTGACAAGCTCGACGACGTTTCACGTCTATCAAAGAAGAGGAAGCCCTCATACACAGTCAATTCAGAGTATACGTCGACAGAACACTCAGAACGAGCGCAGAAACGAAAAGTCTCTTCCATCGATCAGCAACCTCATACGAAGCGGGCCTGTCAATCTCTTACAGAGCACACATTCAAACGCAATAATAGAGATAGTACTATTGAACTTGAAACGGACTTCAACGACAGAGAGAATATCGCAGTCGACGCTCAAGCTACTCAATCACAGCAGTTGACCTCAGCAGCTCCTCAGAAGGCTCAAGGCCAATACAAAAGAAAGTTCGTTCATAGCAAGAACTCTGAGGTATGTTAAGCACGCTGTTTCGTTTTGAACGAACATACTAAGTATGAAACAGTGATCTTATATCATGATCTATAAAAATGAAGCACGGTCAATTTCTAGTCATTCAGAGACAAAACGAAAAGGAAGCGCAAGCCTTTTATCCTCAAAGTTCACTAAGTCTATCACGGCTTACGATACGGAATTCGATGATATACTGAAAGCACGCCATGTCGTTGAGGCAGAGGATGAGGAACTCAAGAACTGAAGTGCGCTTCACTCTTTGCTGAAAAGAGAACGCGCATCTGTGCCACTCGAGAATCATGAAATCAAGGGTATTCGAGAAGCTGTACGGCGCAGCTTCAATGAGAACAGTGTTTCGCATAGCGTGTTCTCAAGGATCTTTCCTGTGAGCAAAGTCAACACCTGCAAGACCTTGAAGAAACACTGGAACAGGCAATGAATACACTGAACTTCGCATTATGCTAATCACGATTCCAAGGTTGTACCCTCGCAACCAGATTATGCCATTGAATATCACACAAAATTATTCCCAGGCAAAGCCGTTCAAAAGCTACAAGGACTCGCAAGCCCAAGCAAAAACAAGTTGACGTTTCCCATATTCTTTGCCGAGCTGAAAGAAGCATCGGGAATCATGAACGTGGCCAAATTACAAAACATGCACAATGAAGTCAGCGCCGTTTACAACCTTCTCAGACTACATCTGGCAATTGATCAGAGAGATGATCACTATGATCAGGCGTGGGTGCTATCTCTTGACACCAATGATGAAGTGTGAAGGCTTCAATGCCATTGAGTTTCTAGAGAGGACTACACATACGACACCTACTACTCAAAGATTCTTAGATGCTGAGCAGTGAAAGATTCTAGAGATGTTGTTATTGTGAAAGCAAGAGCTTCAATGAGAAATGTTGTGAACTGAATGCGCGAAGTTATGTTCAAAGTGTTGCACACTGCTATGAATATCTATGAGAGAACTGTCACAACTGAAGCATCCGATTCAAAGTCGTGCCTGTCTAGCTTCAAGTCACAATCACAAGATTCTAGCACATATTCAACATCTGACTATTCTTTCGTCGACGAGACACAGTTTACTGTTTTCGGGACACAGCTTAATTATGATTCGAATTCTCAGAAGTCGAAGATTCTCAAAACTTGCAGCGAATCTGTACTCGAATCTATCGAACTAGCAAGTATTCATACGTCAACAACAACTCAAGAATCTAGCCTATTCGCTCACATTCAGAAGAACATACAAGAAAAGAATAATACAAGCAAAGAAGAGGTAAAATCATGATGAAAGAAAGAGAGAGAATCTACTTCGATCTTCTATCGCTGATGGGACAAAAGAAAGGGGTCAACTGAGTCGAAGTGCAAGCCATAGTCCCCGATATCATCTGTATCGCCTGTCAAATTCGCCATTACCACCCGTCAAAAGAGCCTGGTTCAACTTCTTTATCTCAGTTGACGCTTTTTCTATTGTCTCTATCCTACTCTTCGAATCATGCATCACTGACGAAGCCTCAAAGGACTTGTTCAAAGCTCAGCACTTGATTTTCCAAGGTTAGAAGATGAGCTCAAATATCACAAGACTCATCTTTACTCAGTGAACAAGACAATTATCGAGATGAATGAAAGATGAGAAAGAGCTTCGATGTTTGCAGAGATGTAAATCGAGGTTTTGAATAATAGATTTTGCAGATGTAGTGAAGACAAGAACAAAGTGGCCGATGAATGAATGAAGTAGTGATTCGAAGCTGATCCGATGATATCAGGCGAGAAAATGGAATGAAAGACTGCATGATGAGAATGCAAAATCCTAGAGACGTAGGCAATCGTAATTGCGCAAACACAGAAAAACGCGTTCACGTCTACAGCAAAAATCACAGATTTCGACATCTCACAGCAACGTCAACGTTCATATAATTGAGAACATTAAGCGGCAATTTTTTCGTTGACTATTGCTCTTAAAAGTATGTAGACAAACTTTTCCCTAAACGCGTGTGAAAGGCCGATGACGTTGCATAGATCGACTTTTACTTAGAACTATCGATGAACATATAATCTTCGTCAACAATTAACACTTTACTTCTTTCTATGCCTCTACATCAAATTACACATTAAGAAGATGATTAAAACATCTTAGAACACTAAGTCTTGTCATGATCTGCAAAGCGTGACTATTAACATTGGTCGTAATATATATATCTGTCACTCGAACTGTTGACGAATAAAGAGAAATTGTTTATAAATACATCTTCATAAAGTGAAATCATAGAAGTAATTGATTTGACATCATGATGTCTTGAAATTGATGACATGAAAGATTCGATGAGGTTCTTGATTTCGTACTATTCAATATGAGGCGTTAGTACGTTAGATACTATTGATTAGTCATTTTCCGGATTTGCGATGAACTACGTCAGTGCAAAAAATCTCGCGCCAAGCAGCCTATTACAACGAATTTGCGTTGCTGATATAACAAACCTCAACCACTGATATCTCAGCTTGAATAAGAAGATTTTATGTCAATGGCAGCAGCTATTCAGAATGTGCATTAAGTCTCAGCATCCCTCTGACTTACATATGCTGACATACGTATCAATGCCACAGACCTTAAGAAACCTTCGTAGTCATGTCAACTTCGTGATCTCTCGTTTACTGAAAATCGAACCCGATAGATCGAAGCTCATATATGATGAAATAAGCGTCATGTCTGCAGAGCTTGACTCTATCATCATGTGTCATCGTGTTGGTGAACTCGAGCTTCTTCCAGACCCCATCGATGACCTGAATATGCATTCTCATGGTCATCGGGTTGCTCAACCTGCCATTCTCCCAACTGTCATCGATAACTATACAGAAACCTTCGAGTCCTGTACCCCTCTTATCAAAGATTCCTTACAATTGCCTCACAATCAAGAATCTCCTCGCTCTATCTATGAAACACCCCTTCACCCCATCGACGACGAGCTCTCGCGCCAGCCTTTCCTGGCCGAAAATATGAATTCGAATCATCTATTCCACGATTGTGAACATCGTCAGCCTCCTTCGGATACTATCTGTGTCCAAAATTCCTTCAAAGGCGACACACTGCATGAACCTCGCCAGAACATCTTCGCAGTCGACCAATTGCTCAGTAATCAGGAATCTCATCGCCTCATCCTTGCTCCCACAGCTCTGCAGACTTCGTCCCACAATCAAGAACGACCTCACGGTTCTCATGATACTCAATCTTCTCAATCTTCACCTCAGGTAGATAAATCTGGCGTCTCTATTCCTTATGAGACGCAGGATGGGGTACTTCGACTTCTCCCGACAATGGAACAGTGGTCTGATTTCCCTGCACTTCTACAGTATGCTCAAGACCTTGGTGTGAAGAAAGTCGGCATCTGCAAGGTACTTCTACCAGAAGACATAGCCAGCCTGTCGAAGCGTGTCCATTATACAAAGCAAAAGGAATACTGTTTCTGAGCTCAACCTCAAAGCAACGGCACCTTTATCATCGAGAGAAGTGAAAAGAACGACGTTTTCGAGGCAGACTCCGAACCAGTCAATATATCATCGAAGACCGCGACTGTGCAGCGGTTTGAGCAGCTTCTTCATGAGAAACCCGGTTTAGAGAACGTTCGATATTGCTTTGATATAGATGTACGAACAACGACGGCTCGAGAAAGTCTTGGCCTTCCCAACTCTCCCATTTGGCCTCTCAAGGGCAATCGTCTCTCTGAGACAAAGATGCGCATTCCTGGGATCCATTGGCCCTATGCTTACCAAGCCGACGATGTGTTCGAAGCGCCTTTCGTTATGCACTGCGAGAATGAGGGCCTGCTTTCCATTAACTATCTTCATGAAGAAGACAAGTATTGGGTGGCAATGCCACCAAAACACGCCAATCTTCTTGAAGAGAAGTTCAAAGGAACAAACAGCCCTTATCATCGATCAGATTGTGCACAGTTTCTACGTCACTCTGCGACATATTTTCCGACCTCTACTCTAGATAAGTGGAAGATATTCTTCAAAGTTGTTCATCAGACACGTCGAGAGACTATCATCACTTTCTGTCGAGTCTATCATCAGGGTTTCAGCGCAGAATATACACTCGCAGAAGCTGTCAATTATGCTGATCAGGAATGAGATATTCAGGGTTATCGCGAATGTGACCCTCGAACTTGCTCTGACGGATTCATCAGAAAGAAGATGATGGAATTCCGAGATCAACACCAAGAACAATATTCAGAGAACAGTGACGACGACAACAGGAACGAGGGTAGTTCAACAGAAGAGGAGAGGGATCAAGTCCGCAACGATGAAGTCAAGGACAAATTTGCGACTAAGAAAGAGAAAGCGCATCGAATAAAGCTGAGACAGAATCAGGCCGCAGTCGTCTCTGAAAGGCAGACTATCTTGAGCAAAGGGACGAAAAGAAAACTCGATGCTCAAGAGTCCGAGAAAACTCAGAACAAGATACCAAAGATTCAGTGCTTCTTTAAATCAAGCGTTTCTGCGTTCTTCAATCAGCTTTCACCCATCCCTAAAAATTTGATGCAACCAGCCGACATATATCAGATCTTCGCTGATCGCAGCCAGAACGAGAATGAAAACGGGATTTGACTTCTGACTCGTCTGTTCTTTGCTATAGTCAGTCCGGATGCCTTCTACCAATTGCGCGATGCCTGTATCGCCACTCAACGCAATGAAGACCTTTCGATTCTTCAACCGATTAATAGTATCTCTCAAACTATACAAGCCCTCGATCATCTAGATACTACAGTCTTCATAATCTCGATTCTACGACGATATTACTTGACCTTTCTGATGGCTCATCGCAACGAACGAGAGAGACATCATCAGAGTCAAAGACCTCGACGTGTGCCAAGAACCCTAGAATATGGCTACATGAGTCGAGGTCAAGTGAGACAGACATCGACGAATCAAGAGGTTTTTGAGCGCGCATCTTCTCTGACCTTGACTGATTTGATGACGGAAGCGTATTCTGATATGAAACAGACTCGAAAGCATCGAGCATCGGGTAACGAATATCAAAAAAAACTTCAATTCCTTAAAGACAGACTTCGAAGCGAACGTAATTGACACTTGATGCAGCTACAATTTTCTCCCGGAATTCTTGCTTTGATGCTCACACGCGACGACTACAACATTCAGAATTACGAGTGAGTTTTCTTACTGACAGTTCTTGTCGATAGCTAATTCAAACCAGGGTCGAGAGATTACTCGTGTGTTTATTTTCATTGTTCTTGAATGTTTTAAAGAAGTTTCGTGAAGATTTTCTTTGCAAAGTCAGTGAGTTGATCTCTCAGCATATTTATGAAATTCTGTATCGAAAAGACTTGAGCCGAAAGTACGTATTCAAGAATATGAATGAGAATCATCTGAAGTAAGAACCTCTCGACTCTTCTCACTTTATTGAATTCTGCGAACTAGCGTAATGCTTTTGATCTAGATTGCTCATATCTAGTGCGAATAAGCTGAAGAATCGAGTCTAATGTCATATACATGCTGATCCCTGAGTTCTTATCTTGTCTCTTTCCCTTCCTATTCATGCCCGACCGAAAATATTTGTGTGTATTGTCGATATCTTGTCACTAGTCCGATTCACAGTCAACCGTGTCATGAACGGCTCTGCAGACGACTTCATGAAACCTCAGAGCTATTAAGTCTTCATTAATAGAACTCAAACGATTCTAAAGTAACTCATTCTCGCTCTTGTAGATACTTATGACAACTTTCCCTGGCGAGCTGTGAAGAGAGCCAGTGATATTACAAACCGTAATCAACGCCAATTCAAGGAAGAGACTCAGCCGTTCAGCAAGAGATGATCAAGGGGAAAGATCAGAGAGAATTCTCATTCTAACGTCAACTCACATCGCAGTTCTGATAGCAAAAGAAAAGTGGAAATCTGCTTTCTTTCCTAATACTTTGATTATTCTTTATCTATAATAGAAAACGCTAACCCTTATTAACTTAGTTTCAAGCAGAGTGATCTTTACACCAAGTTTATTATTATACGAAGCTTGTGCTTTATGCTCATTGCTCATGCATTTGATTACATGAGGATTCCGCAATCTCCTCGCTGATGTCTCACATTGAATTCATTCTTTGCAGATCAGTGAAGTGTGACATTTTAGAAATTCATCGATATGTCTTTCGAATTCTCAGGAATTCCCGATAGAGATTCGATACCTCTCAGCTGTAGTCGAGGCTTCTTGCGCACTCGAAAGTTCACTTGATCATCAGACTTTCGTCTCTTTAGAGCCGTTGAATTCTGATGTAGCAAATTTGAAAAACATGTTTTGCAAGATCGATGCTGCAAGTCTCTGTGATAAGCTGTTTCGAATTGAGTCTCGAGCTTTTGTTGATCTTTAAACCACTGCATATTCTGAGAGAAGACACTAATCTTTCGTCGTCCTTGTGTAACACTTTGTACATAGATGATCATAATTTCTGTTGAATGACGAACGAAAAAGTCAATGTTCTTTTGATATCGATGACACGAGATACACAGATTCAGATCACCCTCATAGTATTCTAAGGCCTCAACGTCAGTGACAAAGACCAAGCTGAATTTATGACATCGCGTCAATAAGTCAACAACGACTTTACTCTGAAGGCGACATCTTATTGTACCACGACAATGATATCGACCTTCTCGGATGAATTCTGGAACGTTGCTTAGCTCAAAATAGAATGCAGAGACGATCAATGCATGAAGAGTTTTTTCACAATCTTCAATACTTCGTGACTGTATATGCACACTCTTTCGCAGCTCATCCATGCGATCAATGTTGTCAATTGCCGGTTCATCGCTGAGCAGAAAGACATTTAATCGGATATAATCTTCTCGATTTCTCTCGTCCAAAGAGATCATGAGTTCTTCCCATATCTTTTGACCGTTAAAGAAAGACATGTAAGATCGTCAAAGTCGAGAAACATATCCGTCGAAAATCACATGGCGAAAGTCAGTAGCCCTTGGGGATGCTGAAGCCCTCTGAGTACCTGTGCCAAGGGATACAACAATATCAGGCTTGAGAAGAGATGAATCGTTCCGTAGGCGTTTCGACAACGCAGGCCTGACAGGATTATTGTGTCCGCTCATCTCACTATCCTGAATCGGCTCAGAGGCGTTGATGTGTGCTGATCGGTACAAACTGTTTCGAGTCAGTCATGCTTCGCTGTACAACTTCTAACATGCACTCACACGGGTGCAGTCGAAGTACCTCGACCACTATACAATCAGCTACTCAGCTTATTGAAAGATGTGAAACTCACGCTTCTCAGATACACGACTCATCCTCTATTGCCTTCGGGCGAATGTGCATATACTCTAACTCGTGGTTCAGTCTTTTGCTCTTTAAGCACATGATTTACTCTTACCGCACGTTTCCTTTCTTGTGCCCGATTCATTGTAGTTCGTGAATATGATCGAAGAGACTTTGCCGATTGTAGCAGCGATGACATCGACTTTGGTAGCAAGAATGCTCGGTTGATAGTCAAACATTCGATCGTCAATTCCCAAGTTTTTCTTTAAATAATCTTCGAGGGTAGTAACATCATAATGGCCATCCGAATACCAACCCTTCAAGAAGAGACGAAGCTTTGTGACGATGTTTCTTCGCCCTTGAGGTCGTTCAAAGAGTTTTCGGGCTAGCGTATCAAATATTTGAACACATTGAGCGACTGGCACGCGGCGTAGGAATAGAATGCAGACAATGAGACCTTCTGTTTCATTATTATAATTAAAAACGTCTTGAGATCTGAACGAGAAGCTTACCAACGCTAGTGCCAAATGCAATGTCAAACAAGTCTTGAAGTTCCAATTCTGGTCCCATGATATCTTGAATTATGACCAGTTTTTCTAATGGTATAACGCCACGCGTGTCTCCTTCATCAATACTTATAATCCGATCATCGACAGAGAATGGTTTGAGTCTGACGATGCGATTTCCGAAATGACATAAGAGACAAGTATCAATATGATATTGACATTCCATGATAGGCATCTCGTCTTCATAAATTCGAACGCAGACATCACAGAGAGCGTGTCCGCAGAAAAGTGTATTTTCCGGCTTTCGTCGAAGGCAACAGAGGCAAGTGTTATTGCTCTTAAGTTGCGACCAGAATATGCCAAGGCTGTCGGTCTTCTCTTGATGCATCTGTGTCGCGATCTTGCCGGACGATATCATATTCGAGAAAAACGTGACCAGATGCTTCTTTATGCACTGTTTCTGCTTCTTAGCCTTCTCCTTGACCAGGTGCTCAGCAAAGGATCGCTTCATAAATGAGCTCATAAGTGACTTGAAGCACGAGCGATGATAGATGGCTTCATACAAAGTCTTCGGATTAAATTCTAATCGTTCATTCAGCTCATGATCTGTTGACTGCATAGGAAAGGCCTTACTGTGCATCCCCGAAGGGTACGCGTCTAATAAAATGCTTGAAGCAATAAAGCCCGTCAAGGCATCGTAAGATAATTTGTACCGGGTTTCGAGTCGTAAGAATGAGGTTACATGATCGATATGATCTGACCCGACTTCGTTATTTTCTCGGCTTGCGATAACAAAGTTGAAAGGCTGAAGGATAGAGGCGGCTGTATGCAATACAGCCATTTGAAAGAATTTATTCAGATGTATGGCGAAGTAGAGACACTCATTGCTTTGTCGAACTTGACGCATTTCATTCATCTGCCTTCGCAGTAATTCTTGTAGCCGTCGAAAACGTGCTAATGGAGATATCTGCTCGTCTGCCAAATGCAGTACAGTGATGAAAGAGTAGAAGTTTCTTAGAATCTTCTGCTGCAGGCTGGATTGAGAGTCTTTCATCTCAAGGAGATCATATGTAGGACTTGAACTGACTTCGTCACCTCGTTTGACAATGACAACTCTTGATTTTGTTTGCTTGAACAGAGTTGATCCGCTGCCAGCAGCGGCCCATGCTTTCAAACGATTCACGACACTCTCAAAGTTGATGAAATCGTCGGCGAAAATGCACAGTACATCGACGAACAGACAAAAAAGTCGGCCATACAAGATATCATAGACATTGTGCACCGTTGTGGCTTTGGCCCATCTAATAGGAGATGCCTCGGTTTCGTGGCAGAAGGTGTTGTTCACTACTGATGAAATCGTCACAGACGGGTCGCTTTCGGCAAAAAGCACAGGATGATCGAAGTAGAGGCTTCTGTTATCGACTCGCAGAGTGACAATGCCATCATGAGAACCTTTCTTGATTTGTTTGGGGAAAAGCTCTCGGAGGGCAAGGTTCTTTGCTTTCCGACCT
>JAABUL010005049.1_pt1 | contig 16907 bp, 21 predicted proteins | sample 5559151 | NCBI WGS metagenome assembly JAABUL01 (sample SAMN10711876, study PRJNA513368) | rock metagenome | isolation source: Antarctica rocks | place: Antarctica: Victoria Land, Pudding Butte sud | reverse complement strand
AAATGGAGATGGTGAAACGAGAAAAGCCAACCAGAAGAATGCTATGGCTGAGGATGACGAAGATGACCTTCAGTCAGCGCGACATGACGTGGGGCCAACCCGTTGACTCCACGCTCTTCTCGCAAAGGCACTCGTGGGCGCGACCGACTGCATCTCTGTGATGGTGCAGTTCATGACGGCCAGTGATGTGGACGGACGGCGGATTGATTTTAATGTGCTGATGAGGTGGTGGAATGGCAATTACCTGACGGCATAATTTAGATCAGAGTTTCCTGGTCTTACGCTCCTTCATGTTGGGCTACCAGAGTGGGGCTACAATACGATGGGTTCAATTGGAAGGAGATCTACGAAAAGCACGCCCTCACAACCCTGGATCCGGGCAATCATTGTGTTTAGACTTGATGGAAAATTTTGGCTAATTCGAAACAATTACATATATGACAGCTTCCAGGAGTCTAATGCGTCCTGAAAAAGATCTTCTCGAGGTATTGAGACTAGCTTGAATGCGTCGGCACATAAGAAGACTTCACTGCAGTTCAAGGTCTCCCGCGATGACTACTTGCACCTATTGCCCCTTTTGCGACCATCAAACGGCGTACTTCTGCTTACCGTGCATTGAACAGGTGCAGGTTCTCTTATTTGTCTCATGTGAAAGCTTTCCACTATGTATGCCTGACTTGTCAAGCGGAAGTCCTTCTGTTGCCTGAACCTCTTCAAAGCATGCGTAAGCCTCGCCAATAATATCTTACGTCCTAGCTACCGATCTCTGGTGTCAGCAGCAATGTCCAAGATGATTCATTTCCGATATGAGTTTCTGGAATCCTCCTTTGCACTATGATACTACAGTCAAAGGTGAGTAATCTACCATTCGCCAAATATGTATCCTTCTTATGGCGTTCACGACGCTTATGGACCGAACAACCGTCCGCGCCTAATTGGTCTGCATGGTCGATGCGCAAACATGCTGAACAGCGAGTGTGAGGTCGCGGAAGCCGCATGTCCAATCCGACAGTGCCGCGAAGCGCACAATATACCTCGCGCACTCCCTCCTAGGACTCGATTGAAAGCTAAATATTCCGGTGACCTGTTGGGATCCCAGATTCGTGGCGATCTGGCGGCGTCTCTACATGATGTCTTTTGGCTTCATAGCGGCCCTCTACTGCGTGCTAGTCTTCTCTGTTCTTGGATTGCTGCAGGATGTTTCGGGTTATGTCGCGCAATTGCCCAGTCCATTGGCGACGACAGGGCCGAATTTGACATCTGCTGTGACTGACACTTCGCGGACAATATTTCTCAATGGGTAGGTTCAACTTCTCAGTAGAATTTGTGGTAAGATTACACTGAACGAGGCTTTCCATAGCGCGAGCACGGAGTTATCTCAAGAAGAGCCGCCGTTCGATTTCAGAGTCGAGTATTTCTGGAAGGCACAAGGCGTAGCGTTCAACCGCCTCGCTCTATTCAACACCATACTCTACGACATGGCATTTTCCTCAATCAAAGATTGGAACAGCTACGTGCATGCCGCCAGACTTCCGGCGAAATTCCACATATCCATAAATTTCGTGGGCGACCGCTCCGGCCCAGGGCTCAAAGTCAAGCATCTCCTGTGGGCTCTTCAGGAGATGTTTGATATCTTCGAGGAGCAAAAGCGCTATGCACCTGGTAATGTCGTGGTGGAAATGACTCCTAGGAGATTGGGCGTAGGGAATGTGCAACTTTCCCGTTCAGTCTCGATGCCGATCAACGTGACGGATACATCTGCACACAGTGTCCCTGATGCCACCCTCGAAGGAGGCACGTTGCCTCCAAACGACAAAGCGCTGGATGCAGGTCCCACCCTCACGCTCAACGTGCCATCGAATAGTAGCATCATCCCGACCCTTTCCCAAAACCAGCCATTGAGTCTTCCAGACATCTCAGTCGATTTCCGATACCGCGACAACGGCATCACCATCCCCGACACCCAAATCTTCAACACCTCACTAAAAACCCTCGTCAAAGCCGCCGAGCCATCCAACAAGCTCGAAAGCATCGGGCCCATTCTCGCCACCTACAACGAAATGGACAACTTCACCTTCAGTATCGTCTCTAACCCTTTTGTCAAAGATAAAGCGCTAACGTGGATGGATTGCATCAACTCCATCGTCGGTATTGTTTTGAAGATGGGTAGCCAGGGGGCGGACGGCCGTTGGGGGGAGATTGATGGGTTTGTTAGGGATAGTGGGGTTGTTGTTGGGAGGTTTTGTATTGATAAGGGGGATTTGACGAGAGTGGATCCTGGGGATGTGTGCACGATGCCGTTTCCGGAGAGCGTGAACTTTTCGTGATGGGAATCATGCGGGACGTGTATACGCAAATTGAATGGGGACGTACTCTCACAGGGTGTATTCTCTCGCAGATATCACTTTCTATGATTTTCCTATGAGATGCAAGATACGAATGTATATCCACATTCGTTGAGTCTCCAAGAGCACGAAAACCGTGTGGCACTGCTAGCGGGTCTGAACAACTCCCTAACGGCTTATCGGTCTTCAACAACTTTATTGTTACTTCAATATAGATCAAAAATCAAGTATCTAGTAGAATCAGATCTCTCATCGAATCAGAATATATAACAAACACTTGATACAATAATCTCCACCCCCTATCCTACAATCAACAAACCCCACCCCTCTCTCCCCCCACGCACGCAAACCCCCCTTCAAACCACCATCTCACATCCCAACCCCCCCATAAGCTCCAAAACCCTCAACGCCACATCTGCCGCCCACACCATCTCAGCATCCGCCCCTTCCTCCTCCGTACGCGCGCTTTCTTTCATCCGTTGAGCTACCTCAAGGTGGAATCTGAGACCTCGTTGGAGCGGCGTTCGCGGTTTGGGTACAGTGTCGCTTGAATGCACTTGGACGTGGGGGGTTGGGTGGATAGGAATGATCGACTTTGGGTTGGCCATGTGGGTGTTTGGGAATGCTGGTATAGGTTATGTAGGAAAGCGAAATGTGTAGCCGAGTGGTTGAGGGGTTGTGCTGGGAAGGGTGAGCTGGGGTTAGGTTGAGGGATTTGGAAGTTTGAGTATGGACTGGTTTTGGAATTGTTCACTGATAATGGGCTTTGTGTAAGAGTGGGAACAATATATTGTGGTTCAATGATGTCTTTACCAACGTTTTCTATCGTCATGACAAAGGGCGACTAAGAATTTGATTTTGTTGAGTCAGGCATGCTGAGAGCCTGGCATCGTCGACAATGGATTTGGTCTGATTGAACTTCTTGTCTACGTATTTCAGCTGATAAGCCCTGGCTGGAGATTTATGTGATGAGTGCTCGAAGACTGCAGACTCGCTAAATTCGGGGACTGGAGCTTTTGTTGGTAGGAGCTCATGATGAGAATCGCTGCTGCTCTGAAAGCAGAATCGCTCATTCAATTTGTCACGCTTGCAAGCCTTGCCTAGGAAGCCCTTCATGGCCCTTATTCATCATTAGCGAGACCGGGCATGAGACGAGTCGGATGCCATGCTCACATCTGTCAACATAGTCGCGTTACATAACAGCGCGAATAAATTGAGTGACAGTGATGTAGAGGGGCGGCGAGAGTGACTTTGAGCTTGTGTATAAGATCTGAATTGAAATATCGGTATATCTTAACAAGACGAGTATAGACCAACATTGGGAGTATCCATACCGGCACCACTCCTAGAAAGTCGTGGTACTTGCAGGAGGTTTCTGTTTTGTAGAGATTTTGGGCCGCCTTCATGTGAGAGAATCTGGTTCACCACATCACATCAAGCCACGTGGTTTGCAAATCGTGATCCAAAAGTGTGTTCGATGGAGATGTATCCTCTTAGCAAGCAGAATTATCTGAAGGGAGCGATAGACGGCGTTTAAGGGTAAACAAAGGTTTTGAATAGAGAATTAACATAGTGCTCGGTGCACGAGAATTCATTCTGGCTAGATGTAACCTGTTGAGTTTTAGATCATGGCCACCGACGCGTCTAGGATTGCTGGTGCGAAGTCCCTCGCCATGATCAGGCCGCCGCATTTATGCGTAGCGATTCCAGAAATTGACATTGCTGATCGAGACAATTCTTTGCAAGCCCAAAAGTGGGTTCTTATCTTCGCCAAAGTTCTGCCAATGATTTCTTCCTGCCACGAAATCTTCCGGAGATCAATCCTTTGGTAGACGGCTGCATCGACAATGATGATATATCAGCAAAGCCATTGTAATCCCTTCAGGTCCAACCTCTTCGACAAAGGTTTCACTGACAACACCCGATATCCTTTGTACTCATAACAATGCGTTGTTCTGGAATCCTGGGCTCGACGCAGCAACAGTGACACAATGGCTATGCACAAAGCTTCCGGTGTCAGATCCAAGCTTGACAATCGGCCCTAATACTACTTAGGTTCTGCCATCTCTTCACATGCTCCTCATCCACTCCTGCTCGTCTGTCCCATATCCTCAGCGCTCGGATATCCAACATGTCTCCGTACACCACAACGTTCAATGACCCATTCATGGGATACGATCCAGAGAACACACAACAGCCAACCCCGAACTCAACAAGCACATCCACAGCAGTGACGACGACGAGGATAGACTCGGGATCCTCTACTACAGCCAACACCCCAGATTCCCCAGCTGAAGCTGCGGGTTCCAAAAAAGATCGACTGTATAATGTGATCTGCTGTGACTGTGGTAAGATACTCAATTTACTTAGTGTGCACTACACCTTTCAGTGTGTTGCATGCACGCACAAGCGTTGCGACAAATGTAAGATGGAGCCCATATGACGAGTATGGTCTGTTGGGACATGTGGGTGGTGAGGAAGCCTGGTAGGAGTTGATTGGCGTGCTAAAAGAGCCAAGGTAGAGTATTCCGTCTCCTGCCATGATGATTGTGCGTTGAAAACCCTGACCTCATGATGGGGGAGATGAATCTTGCGCACCACAAAGAAATTGATGGAATGATGGGAAGGGGTTAATATAATGAAGAAACCACATATTCACACATTATGCCTCAATGAATCCTTGTGTGGGATACGGAGTTGGTCGGTTTTTGTTGCTCTTGTCTTGTTCCTATGATTCCGGTGTGTCATCATTTATCTCATGCCAGTACAGATAGAAGGTGGATAGTCCTTCTGCGCTCTTGTCGCCAAGAAAGGGGCTATGAGGTCGGCAGCGCCCAAAGCAACACAGCCATATCTGGCACACCGATCCGCATGCGACACTGCAAACGTTCTGCAGGAAGGAATAATTTCGGAGGTCATCCATATTGGACAAGCCGCCGGTCTTCCACACACCATCGCTTCAATGTGAGAAGCCTATCACGATGTTTATCGGGTTCGGCAGCTCATCGAAAGTGTTGTGAGCGAGTCCGTCCGAATTCTCGAACGCGGTTTACGGATAAATCTTTATTGATCTTGTCGTACGCCTGGAGTCATGAGATATTGGTGGTGATGACCCAGGACCTTGATCGTACCGTGGATATTATCCGTGTGCGATTGAGATTCCCCAATTGCCATGAAGCTGGGTAGGTCACATGAGACTGGATTGTGGCAACATAGTAGCACCTCAACGAGGGCTCATACAAGATGGAGCAGCAGAAGAGCAGACGCTTTGGCTTGGTCATGAGGCTGTAGTCTTAGCTAGTAATGAACGTGATATATGCCGTAGAATACGGGTATGTAGATGTTTGGTGCGGGAATGTCTTCATGTCATGCTGAAGCCTGTGCGAAAGATTCGACGGCTGGGGTATAATGCTGCAAACAAAATTACATAGAAAATTCCACAGACTCCATACAATGCCGAATCCCTGGTAGAACATCAAGTATTATTGCTGGGTCCGTTGTAATCCTCACGGCGCTGCTGTTTCAGCATCGCTGAGCAGCCACCTCAATAATCCGACAGCCGAAAGGTCGTAGAGAGGTGATCATTTGCTGGGTCCGTTTGGATCCCAACCACACTTCTGGATTAGCGCCGCTGCCTGTTCAGCACTGTATCCGATGAACACTGGGCCTGTGAAGACCATCCCGGGCTTGTCGTCCTTCTGGGGCAACCTGCCCCCCTCATTCGTAAACTGCTTTGCCTGAGGTTGCGGGTGTGAAGGACACTGATGAGATTTTGCTCCACCGTTGCCATGCGCGAGAAAGCTTTCACTCTCACTAAGACCTCCCAATGCTTCTGCTCCAAGCATTGGGATACCCCATGGCCGGCCAGGGGATTCTCCGACTCTGATATCGATTAGCGGCCTGTCAAAATGTCCTTGCCTGTCTTCTGTATTTGGTAGCAGGCGCCTGTGCAGATCTTGAACGTCGGCGGGCGTCTCCTCAACGTTGTCCGCCCACTTCTGGATTTTCTCGACTGATCTTCCGTCCATCCCAGCAGCACTTCCTGTATCCTCTTGCGGTGGTAACATTGGCTGGTGCTTCATGCTTAGGCCTTGTAACATATTGACGAAATTTCCGTACTTGGCGTCTAGTTGGCGAATACTGTGCGCATTGCTCTGGTACCGCTTCACGCAAATTTCGTGACTCCTAGGGATTTCATGCTTGTGAGTCTCGAAGTACTCGGCAACTTCTTCTGGAGAACGCTCATCAAGCATACGGATGGGGCATTTGAACGCAGAGCCCAATATTGAGGGGGGAGGCGACGTTCGGTTGATGTCTTGGGGGTGTCGATTAGCTGGTCTTCCGACCTAGTGTTCCTGGATGGGGGCGATGTAGCCAACGAACCTGGACGTTGCGCTTCCAATGGCTTCGCTTTGTCCCCTTGCTGCTCTCCTAGATGAGCCATCGCAGTGAAAGGACAATCAACATCTTCTGGATTGCATTGTGCCTCCTGTGTGTGACCCGGAGGCAAAGGATCTGTTCCCTGTGAACCATCTCTCCCGGCCTCTTTGCTCGACATCCTGCTCATTTGCTCCCGGTTGAACTTTCGCCATAGAGGGCCCTTGCCATTGGTGAGCACTTTCCAGGCTTGAACCCCTGCAACGATAGCCAAGGCGTTATCTTGACCAGTGGCGCCCATGTACCAAATGGCGTGGTCCTCACTGCTTGGTGAGCGGGACAGATGACGCTTTGGGTCTGAAGTGCGCTCCACGGTGCCTTCTTCATTTGTCCGCAGCCATACTGGGGTTTCGTGAGCAATGGAAACGCCATCTTCAGTCGCGTCTCGATACTGCGATGACAGGTAATCATCAGCTACTGCATGTTTATGGCACTGTCATGTGGAGACAAAAATTGGAGTTGAAAGGATGCTCAGTCAATCGGTATGGTTCGATCATCACCATGTGAATGGCTCCAGATCTAGAGCTGTTTTGTATCCTCATAGCATATTGCTTCAACGAGATGGTGGTGATTGAGAAGGCTGTCATACCTCTTCTCGCACGCGAGCGAGCCGCTGCTCGAGGTCGATATTCCTTCGCGCCAATTCTTTCACTTGCTCCAGCATCGCGCCGAACCCGGTGGTGAGCTTCTCCACAAGCTGATCATGATTCTCATCACCTTCAGCATTCATGATGGCGACATCTGTGGCAGAGAAAAAGGGGAGAAAGATGCGGATGGTGAGGATGAAGCTGCTTTGTAAGACGAAGAGAAGCAGTGAAAAACCCGAGCCTTAACTCCGGCCTCAATCTGCAAGTGGTCTAGCGCTGTCGTCTGCCAGCCCTGCCAAGCTTGGCGTGCTTGGCATCTCGAAGCCCAAAAGTCAGAGTGACTTGTTTGACTCCTAGCAAGGTACCGCACGCCATGATCGCGAATTATAACCTTACAAACCGACACCGGTAGCCCACGGCTCAATCACCACCGCCGTCATGATTGACCTCACCGCCCAAGTGCTGGAGCAACTGTCCCAGACCGAAGAACCCATGCTCAGCACCGATGCCTTCCCATCCATACCCGCCACGGAGATCAAGAGCGCGCTGGACAGACTGAAGTCTAGAGAAATGGTGATATACGATACAATCGACAGGGACGAAGCTATCTTAACCGCAGAAGCCGAGGGTGTGGCCGCCAATGGAAGCCCTGAAGCAAAAGTATTCGAAGCTGTGCACGCTGCTATGGAAGGCTTGAAGATATCAGAACTGCCAGTATGTTGGCCTTACTGTACGCGGCCTCTTCTGGAAGCTGGGAGTCCTGCAGAAGCTGACCAGCATGACAGAACGCTGTGGGCAAAGAGAACGCAAGCATCGGTCAAGGGAAAGCGCTGAAAGCTGGCTGGATCACGAAGGACAGAGACATGTTGAAAGCCAAGGTACATTTGTCCGATTACCACTGCAAGCTCGAGGATCTGAACTCTGTCATTAGGCAGATACCATCGTGGATATCAGCCGAGAACAGCTGCAAACAATACAAAGTACCCGTACACATCCAGACCCGAAGGTCCTGAGTGATCTGAGGAAGCGAAAGCTGGTCAAGATGCAGAAGGTCATCAGCTATAAGTTCAGCAAGGGTCCTAAGTTTGCCCGGGAGTTTGTCAAGGAGGAAACCGACTTGACCGCGGATATGCTTGCCAGGTGAGCTTTTGAGGAATGCGTGTTCCGGATTGACTCACACTGACTGTCATCAGTGGAGCGTGGAAAACCACCACATTTAAGCCATACAACTTCAAATCCAAGGGCGCACCGACTACGAGCGGAGCATTGCATCCCTGTACGGAACCATATACACGGGGCGCTCTTCCTTATATGAGCTATAGCTGATCATTGGTATCCCAGTGAACAAAGTACGAGCAGAGTTCCGGCATATCTTCTTCGAAATGGGCTTCGAAGAAATGCCCACTAATAGGTGCGCTGACGCGAGATGTAAGTAGGCCTCAGATGATGTTAACGGCGGACCAGGTACGTTGAGACCGGCTTCTGGAACTTCGACGCCCTCTTTGTACCCCAACAACATCCCGCCCGCGACCAACAAGACACTTTCTTCATCTCCGATCCTCCTTGCGCCGACAAACCACGAGCGGACCCCGATGTCCCACAAACACTACCCAACGACTCCCCCTCAGCACCCAAGCTAGACTACGAACAATACTGGAAAAACGTCCGCGAAGTTCACGAAGACGGCAAATACGGCTCCATAGGCTACCGCTACCCGTACGCCGAATCCGAATCCCTCCGCCTCGTCCTGCGCACCCACACCACTGCCATCTCAACCTACATGCTACACAAACTCTCCGCCAACCCCCACCCCGCGCGCTACTTCTCCATCGACCGCGTCTTCCGCAACGAAAGCGTCGATGCGACCCACCTCGCAGAATTCCACCAAGTCGAAGGCGTCATGGCAGACTACGGCCTCACCCTCGGCGGGCTAATAGGCTTCATGGAGGTCTTCTTCGCAAAGATGGGTATACACAAGCTCCGCTTCAAACCGGCCTACAACCCCTACACGGAGCCGAGCATGGAGATCTTCGGCTTCCATGAGGGACTGGATAGATGGGTGGAAATTGGGAACAGTGGCATGTTTAGGCCGGAGATGTTGGAGCCGATGGGCTTACCGAAGGATATGAGGGTCTATGGGTGGGGATTGAGTTTGGAGCGACCGACGATGATCAAGTATGGTGTGAAGAATATTAGAGAGTTGCTAGGTCACAAGGTTGATTTGAACTTCGTCGAGAGTAATCCGGCTGTCAGGTTGGAGAAGGATTAGACTAGATACTCAAGTTCTGAAAAGCAAGCATAGCAAGCATAGCAAGCAGAAAGGCTATATGAGAATAGAATTGACACAACAACTAATCCGAACCTTAGAAAAAACCGATACGGGGAAAGGCTTTGCCTAACTAGCTATGCAGTACACTGTGACCTTTTCCCAACACAGCACCACAACCCCCAAAATCTATCTAAGCTATCTAATGTTTTTGTGAATTTTTCGCATAAAGAAAAGTAAAGAACCGCCATACCGCACAACTGTAACTTAATTAGAAGACAATTCGCCACCCAGGGGTATTCCAAATGACCGTAATCTGGGCAAAAGCCAGTAACACAGTGCAAATGCAGTCAGAAGTATCAATAAATCAGTAAAACGCCAAAGCCTGAAACGCCGACTTATTGTTGATGCAACATACCTCGTGTCGTTTAACCTAATCATCCGCTAACAATTCTCAATCTCTTGCTGCGTAGAGTCCTCATCTCATTCAATCTAACTCATCCTCTCTAACAATCTTCAATCTCTTGCTGCGTAGACCTCATCCTCTCCTCCTCCCACTCCGCCGGCGTCACAAACCTCAGCTCCCTCGATTTCATCCCCGCCGCCAACCTTGTCGCATCACCCAACTGGATACTAGCTTCCGGCTGCATGTGTTTGCTAATCTGCCATGCGCGCCCGAAGTCTTTGAGCAATCTAAAGGTGTCGACACCCAGGAGGGCAATGTCGCGGGTGTTGGTCACGATTTCTGCACCGAGGTGACAGAGGCATTTGGCAATATTGGTGGTGGTGTGGCGGATGCGGGTCGCGCGTTTGCGGATGGCGAATGCGCGGGAGATGTTTGCTTGACGGGTGGGGCTGCGGCGGAGTTGGTCTCGCGTTCCCATGCGGCGGCGTTCGTTGGGTTTTGGTCTGGTGATGCGGTTTGACGCTTGCTGTGCTTGTGCCCCGAGTACGTTTTCTCCTTGCTCGGGCCGATGGGGGACCGGTACGTGGGGAGGAGTCGTGGCGTTGGTGTTGAGATGGGCGAATATGTGGTGGCGATTGGTAGCTTTTTCTTTGCGGTTTTGTCCCTCAATGTACGCCACAGAGGGATTGAAGCTGGATTCGGTACGGAGATGCGCGACTGTGTTATGGTGAGTGGCAGCCTTTGCTGGCCGATTAAGGCCTCTGTTAGGCAGATTGGTGTTGGCACGTGGTGCGTTGACGACCGGTACACGGGGATGGGTCCTGATATCCTCGGCGAGATGCGCAAAGATATTGTGGGTAATGGGATTCCCTGCCGGCTGGTCGAGGCGCTTCTTGAGACAGGTTGCGGCAACGACGGGTGATGTATTAGTCTTCTCAGGGCTTCGTTTCCTTCCAATATCTCCCAGTTGGACCGGTCGAGCTCCTGGGAATTTCGGCCACGAGGCGCCGGAACGATCTTTCCTTCGCACCACTTCCATACACTGCTGTAGGTTTGGCCTTCTCTCCGGTTCCCATGCGGTCATACGTATGATAAGATGGCCGTAGAAGCTTGACGGTTGTTCAGCCAGCCTCTCCAGACGCTTCTTCCATTCTACAGGTCTCAATCTTTCAAATTCAAGCATCACGAAAAAAGAGACCCCAAGAGAGTACACGTCCAAGGCTGTTTCGTGGCGCTGCAGAAACCTCTCAGGAGCAGCAAATCCATCCGTGCCACAGTCACCCACTAGCTCCGCATGATTCTGCAACGACACTGTATGACCGAAATCGCCCAGCACAATTTCGAGAGGTCGCTTTCTCAGAACAAAGAAATTGTCCGGCTTGATGTCCCGATGAAGAGCACCGTTCTTATGCAAGGTTGACACCGCCTCCTACCATTTAGAAGTTAGCAAGAATGGAGACTGATGAAGGGTATGTTCCCAAAGGACTGTATAATCTTACCATCATGCGAAGCATGACCCTTTCCAAAACCTCAAGGGGTTGCGGCAATACGTCAGTCAAATTGCCCTGGTAGAGTGGCATGTACATCCACCATTCTAGAGTAGGGTTCCCATTGGAAAGCTTGCTGTGGAAGTATTGCGCAAGAAGCGGCTATGATGGTAAGCTAAAGCAGGGCAATGGGGTGACGAACGTACAGATTGAAGATCTTTCACCCGCTTCATCAACTTGACTTCTCTTTCAGCAAGCTTATTAGCACATTCGGGCAGTTTCTTGAGAGCGAATAACAGCCCAGTGTTCTTTTCCACAATACGATAAACCTTACCGTCACCTCCCTGACCAATCTGACGAGTCTCTTGAATTTTTGTTGGATTTGGACCAAGCTGGGCTCTGAGCATGGCTTCTGTGACTGGCTCAGGCTCATGCTCGAAGAACCAGCGTCTAGCTTCAGCTTTTTCTGCTTCTAGCCGAGGGAGCTCGATACGGAATTTGTAAGAACCAATGTTAACAGTTCTGAGACCTTCTGCACATAGGTGCTTTTGTTTCACTTGTATCTGTTTCCCTTGCCGGACGCTATCGTCATCGGTAAAAAACGTGCCGGCCTCAGAGAAGTCCGTTATGACCATCATATTGGGACCAGAATTAAGCTGCGCATTGATCCTGCAGTGAAATGGCCTGATGTCGGGCACCTTTGAGATTGATTGTGCATCGCGGATCGCTAACAAAACTGATCAAGCATGGGGGTTTTGCAAGAGTCGAATTGCGATCAAAAGTGACTCTCCATGAAGAGCTCTCTGGGTCCATGGGTGTCGTGGTTCCGTCGACGGAGGCTCTCGTAAGTACGTCGGACTTGAGCGGCAAACAACCAGGGTCCCGAGCATTAGAATGGACGAGATAAAATGCCACGACGAGCCCAGCTGGTATATCCATGGTTTCTAAGTCCCTGGAGCCCCGCGAGATCAAGTTATGGAGGGTGCGGGCCCCCGAGGTCGAGAAATTTCTTTGATCTTGTAGTAAGGATGGTGCTCAACGATGCAATAGGATTTGGTTGTGAAGGTTAGATTAGGGCAGTATGGATTGGGCAATTCAGGCCAATGTTATATACACAATGCCCTGTTTAGGCGGCTACTTCGTGTCTCGGATGGTATGCTCTTTGGGACTTTTCGCAATGTTACTGAGACATGATAGGGAGATGAGCACTGCAATTAGCGTGCTGTGCAAGACCCTCGCGATCCGTGCAATGCATTTCCTGGGACGTCTTAGAATGTTTCAAAGCATCGATGGGAAATGCACAATTTTTTGAGACTGACAACAAAGGAACTTGCATATCCAGGTTTCAGGCGGACGATAACGGCCTCATACACATGTCTGACACTCGAAGATCTCTGCCTAAGCATCGCCTACCCCTGCACTCACCCACCGATTCTTTAGGTCTCGACAGGCCGCGCCTTGATATATATAGCTTGGTCGCCCGATGTATCACGAGGCCTCGGCAATACATGCGTGGCCTTTCATTCATCAGTTCACTTGGAACTCATGCTATTCGGATTGTGATGAGCAATGAAACAAAGCCGCTCATGTAATATTGACTCCTGAGAAGTGTTCTAATGGAGGATGCTGGGAGCATCGGAGCCAACTTAATCAGGAACGCCTCGGACGGCGGTCGGGCCGGAGCGAGCGTTAAAATAAGACCGCGCTACTATATTTAGACTGGGGAGCGCGAGGCACGCCGTGTCGGACCTTGGAATGGGCGGCAAGGCGTGATCGAAGGGAACCTGGTACAAGTACAACAACAACAACAACAACAACAACAACATCCATCCATCAAAGCACTCTTACCTTTTTCGGGGTTTCTTATCCACCGCTGATGTGATTACTTTCCTTTGCTTAACCTTCATCTCAGCTCACACGAACAGAATGCAGGAACTGCAGATTTGGGGCATCGGTGGACCCGATATGGATTCCGATGTTCCACAGAAAGGAATCACTATGCACCCTATAAGCCCAAGGACGCTTGCTATGCTCCGAGACCCTTCCCACAATTATGATCCAGGACCACCGACTGACAATCAGCCCACACCGCAACAAGATGATATGTCGCCTGAAGAACGACAGGCTTTCAACGAGCGACAGGCGGAGCTCCTCAGAACGATCAACGACCCTTCGCTCGGGTTCGACCTTCGATTGGGGCACGATGGGACAGAGGCAGAGACATGGTCCGATGATATCAGAATGTATACACGCGCAATGTCGGGAACAATCAAGTTCTGGGGCGTTAGGGATGAAGATGAGACAATAGATGAATTCTGGGCCAGGAGTGACCCAGAGGACACCAGACACCAGGAACCTACAGAAGGGGCAGGATCTCCTGGCCTACGGGCACAAATTGAGTCCACTCAAGAAGCCAGATCACCTCGCGAGAAGACACCTGTGCCGCGTCGCCGATCCAAACAAGCATCCCAAGCCAGTGGCAGTCACAAAGTCAAGAAGCCGGCCGCAACATCATCACCAGTCAATAGGAACACGCGGAAGTCCTTGGGAAGCAGAAAGGAAATCGAGCATCGAGTGAAGTCAGATCAGGCTCGGGAAGGCGCAACAGAGATTTTGTCAAGTGACAGGCCGACACGGAGGCAGCAAGCTGCAAGAGCCCCGAAACGTCAAGAGGTGTCTGCGGGGCAGGACACATCTAACTCGAAGGCTACGCCACCCAAACCAGCAAAGACGAGCCAAGCTAGAGCTCGTACACGAAAAGCGGCTCCAATTACGCCTCTACCAGAAGGACCAAGCAAGAACGTCCAAGCAGTTGACGAGATCACACTGCAGAAACACCGCCGGGGTCAACCGCCAGCAAAAGCCAAGCCCACACCTAGGAAGAAGACCGACACGAAGCAACAAACACCAGTGGTCAGGGGCAATGCCAAAATTACGAAACGGAAGAAGGCATCACAGCCGTCCGCTGCGCCATCTGTACACACCATGCGCACAAGAGCGAGAGGCTCTGCGGAGAAGATAGGAATTGCTTGAGCGAGAGCCTCTGCTAAACAACATTGCCCTCACATCTCGACATTTGTCAACGACTTCAAGCAATGTACTTGCCGCCTTGCTTCCACAAGCTTGTACTATAGCAGGCCATGGAGATTCGACGAGGCTGGCCCCTAACGAGCGCGGCCCTCAACCTGCTCTTGTAAGCACCCATAGGACGAACACACCAGATTGATATGCTAAAATGGGATGGGGCAACGCTCAGACAAATGCAAGGATCTCAGCAAAGACCGTATGCATTACTGGAGTCGGCCCCAAAGAAAAGACCATACCCGGATGTTGTCTTCCACAAGAAACCTATCTTTGCTTCACTGTCTGGACAGTGAAGCCTGTATTGCCCGAGTTGTTCTCTGCCGCACAACGAAGAGAACGTCCTTGCATGTGGGGTTATTACCCACTTCTCGCGAGGTCTGTCCACGGTCATTGTGACACCTTTAAGGGCGTCTTCCATCGACTATTTACGCAACAACCTACGGCGCTCTGAATTGATTGACTCTGATGTATGTCTGCAGATTGAGTCCTGGGCTAGGTGGGTTGAGGGCGTTGAAAACCCGGGCTCTGGTTTGATCCACGCATAAAGAGCGCTTAGTATGGACTGACTCCGATATATATGTCTACTGATTAAGTTCACCTGTTATTTCAGTCCGTACTACAGCCTAACAATGCTGGCGAATGGTCCACATGCTCAGTGTGATGTTCAAGATAGACCCGGGAAGTTCTCTGAGGGTTAATGAGTCTCGAGATCCCAAACGCTTTATGCGCAATGAGGGTTGGAGGTCAGCATGGTCAGTTGCAATCAAATGTACTTTGTTGACCTTTACTATTTACATGCATCATCTGGGAGAATATATCATTGCAAAGCCTTCTCTTCTGGGTTGTGAAAATTCAATCTTCGTTCCACATTCCCCACCCAAGAGACATCATAATTGGCGTGGAGCTACTCCTTGCATATTTTGAGGTCTTGTGCATGATACATGACCGACCTCTATCAGACCCAAGGCAAGATAGAATGTCTCGATTGTCTTCATGGCTTTACGCCTGCAAACGTAAGGTCTGCGCTACCTCTACTTCCCTCTACAACTCCAGCTTTGCTAATGAGCGTTCAAGTAGCCCAAAATAATTCGATGCACCTGTGACTTACTTCAAAGTCCCCGCGGCAGATCTTGCTTGACCGAGGAATACACAATCTTTCGCAGCCACTTTAGTAATGCATCATCCGTCCCTTCCGCCTTCTCTCATACTCTTCGTGTTTCGATATTTTCGACCTTCAGGTTTGTGATGTCGTGATTCCAACCTGCATCGGTTGGTCGTATGGTTGTAAGAGCACGGTATTAGACGTGACATTCCACGATGTTGAAGCGAGTAAAATCGAAGATTCGAGCTCCACCACTGGCAGCTAGACTCCTCCAACACGACCTCCAAAGCATTGACGGCCGCCAATCAAACCCGACAAAGCCGAGACTTGCCACTGGTCAGACGGCAACCAGACTCCTCTTCAGAAAGCATACAAGAACCCCCCGAGCACCGCCCTATTCTCCTCCCACCATGATAAAATACAGTCCCAAATCCTGGCCCTGCCACTTCTTCGCTCCTGTTCTCTCCCTACTCTGGCTCCCAACTCACCATAACCCTCCTCGTCCTAAATTTCACCTCACGTCATCGGCGCCAGCGTCCGTTGTCCGTGTGGGCGCTGCCCCTCCAACGCTCTCAACACGCGCTATCGCTACCGCCGTGCGTCTTGACGAACGAGACCATGACGTGGATGCTGGTCTTCAATATGTCGCGCCGGCATTTGAGAGACTGTTCTTTATGATAGCGACGAGTTTCTATACGACGTTGGGATGCTCTTTGCGAGGAGTTCCTAGGAGCTACCGGTAGCATTCACGCTGACGTATTTAGAAATTGACAAGACGAAACACCTATTTAGTCCGCTACTTCGGACAACCGCGTTCTCCGGCAGACATGTCTCTGGAGAAAAGTGAGAGCGCGAGGATGGCATCAAGCTCTCTTTATGGTCGCACTGCTACCTGCCGTGATGGCTACTTATCCCGACCAACCTGTCGTGAGCGCTACCGCGGGTCGTATGGCTGTGATCACGAGGATTGTGTGGCAAGGAGGGATTGTTTGGCTGTGGAGTTTTCTGTGGCGGCGTTGAGAAGTCGGGCCGCTGGTGGGTGTACGGGCAGGGATGGGGAGAGAAATGGGTGAGGATGGAGTGTGGGATTCGGGATGGAGAGGATAGGAGGATGAGTTTTGTGCCTGAGAGGTGGGAGGGAGGGGTGGGCTTGGTTGATAGGGGGTGATGGCTGGGGGGTGGAACGTATATGT
>JAABUL010005048.1_pt1 | contig 16908 bp, 15 predicted proteins | sample 5559151 | NCBI WGS metagenome assembly JAABUL01 (sample SAMN10711876, study PRJNA513368) | rock metagenome | isolation source: Antarctica rocks | place: Antarctica: Victoria Land, Pudding Butte sud | reverse complement strand
ACAGATGTTTTTACCTTAGGGCTGCAAAGTATGCCCGTTTCGCTTCCAGCTCTGTGACGAATGCTCGATCTGCTGCCACACCCGGCAATTCTTTTGCAGAGTCTATACTTTGGAGGGTAGCGTCGTATAGTACAACTCGTTCTCTCAGCCTGGCAAGCTTCCTCCCGGTGCTCTCTTCGTTGATGGCCCACTCCTTTCCGTCTTTTCTGGGCTTCTTGGGCTTCTTCGGAGTCAACTCCGCGAGGATGGCACCGTCTTGTTTACCGCACAATATCCTATTCCTGCCTATTCTCCAACCTATCAAGGCGTAATTTACGGCTGTCCTGGTAATTTGCAACGCTTGCATACGTTTGTCTCCTTGAGGCACACCCTCAGCAGATAACTCTTCAATGGCGGTTTTCGTGGCGTCCACGGCGTCCTGACTTGGTATAAGAACTTCGTCATACGCCGCGGCCTTCGCTCTTGGGTCCAAGTCCCCATTGGATGGTAGGAAGGACGAGAGTACCTGCTCGGCAGCTGCTACTGCAGTGAGTGCTTGTGCTGTTGCTGCGTCTTCGAGATTTACGGCTCGTGACCTCCAAGTAATTGTCTTCGGCACATTCTCCACACTGCCGCTGGGGCCTTTGCTTGACCCTACTGTCGGATCATCCAATGCACTTGGGTTCAACTTTAAGATCTCCTTGACGAACTCATTATTGGTACGTGGTACATAACGCAGAACAATGGAATCGATGGAGGTGGTACGAGAAATCTTTGACTGGTACGCGGCGTACCGTATACTTGGGTCAATGGTGCTTGTTAGAAGGTCTCGTAGTAGTTCACCCCTCTTAGTATCTTTCGATTGTGCGAGAGCCAAATAGATAAACCGAGCCTGCGAATACTGTTGTAGACAGTTTTGCCAACTCTGCTTTTCAAATTCGGCAGCTCCTAATAGTGATACATAGTAGGCACGTGCTTCAAGGATATCTTCCGTTCGAGCCCCAGCTGCTTCCTTGACATTTAGAAGCTTTACAAGATGTCCGGCATAGGTACTGGCTTTGTGGATCCGAGAGCCAATGTGTCGCTTGGTTGAGCCAGTGATCCCTTTGCTTCCTGAATCGGCAGCATGCGCTGATTTCATATGCATTGCTTGGGCCCAGGCTCGCTCGGACATAAGCAAAAGCAAATGCACGAATCTACAGAAAGCAGTGAGCATCCGCCAGGTATTGGGCTGGTATTCCTAACTCATGATTGCTTGCTATATCCTCTACAGTGACGGCGGCCCTGGCGGTGTACTTGCTGCCTTTCTTAGATGCGGAAAAGAGCCTCTTTCGTACTGTGTGTAACCGCCGGGAAAGTTGCTGTCGATACGAGCCATAGTCACCAACCAACAAAGCTCTCTCCCTCTGGTCGATAATAAAAGCCGTGATATCCATTTATACACTGGTTGGTTGAGAGATTCGCTAAACAGTTCAAGGTGGGTGGTAACATACCCCGGCAAGCGTAACATTAAGACTAACGTTAGCTCGTTATAAATTACCTGACCCATGGCTTGATGATGCAGTCGAATCTCACTCTTATAATACGTTTGACGAGTCGCCTCCCCAACGTGAGTGGAACATAGCTGCCTTAACATATACATAGCCTAATAACGCACAGGTTTATACAGTTGCTGATACGTAAAGGCAATCTGTCATCACGAGAGTCTGCGAATTCGAGGCTGTTGGAGAGGTTGCCTCTTTTCCAGTGTTTTTCCAATAGGCACACCTATGATCTTCAGATTGCTGCCTGACCTTGCACAAGTGGAAGAAGGCTTGACAGGGCATGATAGAGAGGGCGGCAGAATGCCTCGAGAACGGAGGACGATGTTTCCTTCGCGTGCCCAAGATACCATTTCGAAGCCGACGGTCCCTTCATTCAACGTTCTGGTCTCATGGCGCCGGTAACATTAACCTACCCTCATGGTGGATTGCGCTGTTGCAAGTCCCGCAAACTGGGACTCATGCTTATTCACCCCAAGGCATAACAGATAGAATACAGGAGGGGCGGTTCATGGACTTCTTATATCCGGCGCAGACGGTAGCATTTCTTCATCAACTTATCAGCAGAGATATAACGTCTCTGTTAAGTCACCGTCGAAAGCGAAGCGCTCACCTCCGTTCTAGAGCTTATACTTCCAACGCATCAGATTCTACCAGTATTGTTAGATCAAAACCATTAGAGGGGAACGCGGAGCCGGTAGTGGCGTCGGTGGCTGGGGAAGACGAGGTTAGAAAAGCATTCATTAAACTATTAGGAGAAGACGCTTCTGCTGGAAATCGTGAAATATTATGGCGGGCCTATCAAAACCTACAAGACCTGTCGCTGAGGCTGGCTCCGGCAGAGCTAATAAGACTGCTTCGATGCTTAAGCACGTCGGGAAATAAGATCGATATCGAGAGATCATTACTGCTATTCGCCAGAATACCAGTTCACGAGCGTCGGGCAATCCACTACAGCCATGCTGTGACCGCTGCCCTTAGCCAAAACGACTTAGAGATGGCTCTCGGACTTCATTGTGAAGCTCTATCGCGAATACAAGGCTCTATCGGGACTTCGGCAATATTGCGTTACACCGTCCAGCGAGCGCTATGGCAACCAGCAATCGAGACTTGGCACAGATATTGGTCACACAAGCAGATGTATTTCGAGCGCCCTGATATATGGACGGGAGTCGATGCCATACCCCTCCACGAGCTGATGGATAAGGCAGTGTCGGCAGCTGAGTTTGGAATCCACGCTGCAGAGACCGCAAGCCAGAACGCCGCTGTTGCGTCTCGTGGCTTTGCTTTGCAGCTCATTCTGCGCTCATACAACATCCGTGGAACAGTCTTCGACCTCAAACGGCACAAAGAGCTTTTCGAGAAGGCCAAAGCGTTGAAGATGCCACGGCTTGAAATGTATGGAACAGCAATCTTCCAGCTTCTATCAATTGATAGTCTTGAACATGGGCGTGCTGCGATCCAGCTTTACCGAGAAATGCGAAATACTGAGGCAGTAATACCTAGCCTAGGTATCATGAGAGCAATCCTATTCCGGCTTTGTGTAATCCGCAGTCCGACAGGAATGTTTATGATGCTCGAAGACTATCGGAATTATCATGGCGGTCCCACCGCCTGGGCTTTAAAGTTAATCATACATCAATTGGCTCGACAGGGCAATAGCGAAGCCGTCTTTGATTTGTTCCAGGAATTTCGGACTCGTTTTGGGATTCCTCAAAACCCCAAACTGTTTCACTCGCTAATATACGTCTACTTTCAGCGTGGTCAAGTTGAAAAGGCCGTCCAAGTCTTCCAAAGCTTGCAGGACGAGTATGGTTTTGCGCCTGACCTTGAATCTTGGAACTTAGTCATTGCCTCATTTGCTCGTGTCGGTGACTACGACGGCGCCTTGACCTGGTTCAACAAGCTAGCTGAAACCAACTTGAAACCGAATAGTCGGACTTATACCGCTATGATGGCTATGTATGCGAAGCGGGGCGACTTTGAAGCCGTAGCAGGCCTTTATCAGCAGTCTAAGTCGGACAATGTCAAAGTACCAGTTGCAATGATAGATCACCTAGTTTTGGCCCAAACCAACAATGATCAGTTAGCCGAAGCACGGAAAATTGCCGAGGACGCTCTGCACATGGACTTGGAAGGACCGCGGACTCGCATGTGGAACATTCTAATCACTGCCTACGCAATGCGTCAAGATGTGGGGAAAGTTTCAGAGATACATAGGCGCATGCAAGAAGCTGATGTGCCTTTCGACAACATGACCTATGCAGCGCTGATGCAGAGTCTGGTAATTGTTAAACAACCCGATGCAGCAAGAAAGATATTGAAGGTCGTCATGCCTCGATCCAAGATCCGTACAAGTCCCATCCACTATGCAATAGTAATGGGCGGCTTCCTCGCGGTCCGAAATTATAGCGTCGTCTTTGACCTTTACAACCATATGTTGAAGCGTAATATAAAGCCCGTTCCAAGCACTCAGAATGCGGTTTTGAGAGCAGCTGCCGGTGTCGACATGCAGAAGGCCAAATCGGAAGGTACGGAAGGCAAGCAGCTTGAGTTGAGTCGTGCCCAGGAGGTCCTTGACCAGACGCTTGCAGACATGGATCCAATGGAGCTTGCAGGGAGTGGACCCGTCAAATTCTTCGGCGTAGACCGACTCGACGAGGCCTTCTCATCCTCTTATTTCTCCTATCTGATCTTTCTTTACGGCCGCGAAAATGCATTTGCTAAAGTCTCCGAGCTCTATGACCGCTACACCGCCACCGCCCAGAGCTTCCGCCAAAACGTCGAGCTCAGTCCCCCTATGAAAATGCTCAGCGCCTTGATGGTCGCCCACCACAGTGCCAACGATCATGAAGAAGTCGAACGGTGCTGGTACCTCGCCCTTGACAAAGCCGAAAAACTCGCTCGCCGCTCCACAGCCTCTGATCTTTCCGAACCGGGATGGGTGCTCCCATCCCGCCGCTTCATTCTGAACACTCTCCTGCTGCACTATTTTAAATCCCTCGAAGCTCAGCACCGCATTAATGACATCACCGCCACTGTCGATGACCTTCACAACTCTGGTTATGCCCTCACTAGCAACTCCTGGAACATCTATATCCAGGCACTCGTCCGCAATGACCACGGGCTCCTCGCTTACGAAGTGTGCGAGCGGGAACTCATATACGGCTGGCCCGGATGGGAATCCTTTGGCGGCACGTGGACCATCAAAAGCCGGTTCCGAACTATGACACCCTCGCGCTTGGAGCCAAACAGGCGTATGCCCAGTTACCGTACGTTGGTATACTTGGCAGGGGCCTACATGGATGCCCAATCTTCGACCAGCAATTTGTTGGAGCAGCTGAGGACGGTGGCGCCAAGGACCCTGCAAGTCGTCAGGAATATGCCCAAGGTAGAGGATGACTTGCAGACGAGTGTGCTGAGGAGGTATTGAGGGAACTGTGGGGATTGGGTGATGAGCAATAGGGAGAGTGGTGCCCGGCGTTATATAAGCCGGATAAGGTTGAATGATATGTATATAGGACCACTTTCAGAAATGCGAGACTTAGGGCTCTGTGTGGAGATGGTGTATACTTCCAAAATATGATACATCTAATCATCTATGCAATTTACTTCTCGGAGGTGACGACGCGGCTTGCTTGGTCTTTGGCTCATACGTTCAACCAATGAAATTGCAAACTCGTTTTATATTGCGGTAGGGCACGAAGCAAAAGGATGAGATCTTGAGTGAGTGCGATGTTATGGATCAGAGAAGTCTGTAAAACTTACTGCTCGGGTGTTCATGGTGTTACTAGTTGGATAAGGAAGGAGGTGGGTAACGGAGCGGTCGAGGGGATAATGCACATACGCGGCCCAATTTGGGTAAAAAAGAACAACGTGAACCGCACAAGACGCTCGATGGCTGTCTGGCCGACTATCAGGACCCATTCACTCATGTAACCACGACACCTGTACTCAGCAAGCGTATCGTTTCGATGCCATCCTGACCCTAAAGCGGAGAGAAAAGGATCCCCCAAAGGTACAGCTAAATGCCACGTCCAACCCTATTCATCTACAAAATACGCCTCATTGATACATCCCTCACATCTCTAGCCTCCGCTCAAGGAACATCAAACAGGCCCTTCAACTTCTTCACAAGCGTCCACTCCTCGTTAGTGACGTCCGCCCGGTAATACTCCTTGAGGGTGTCGATGCTCTGCCGGGATATGAGCGAGTACAGCATGTCTTTTTCTTCTAGGTGGCGGCCGTACGTGGGCTGGTTGGGGCCTTCGATCTTGACGGCGACGGAGGGCTGGCCTCTTTTGCAGATGGGGATTTGTTTGTGGTCGCGCTCGATGGATTGGCTGTGGGGTGGGGTTCTGTTAGCTTGGCCTTTTTGGGGGGAGAAAATGAAAGTGCGGATTCTGGACTAAGGGGTGACTTACACCCTGCCTAAACTGACGATTTCTTTGACGTTGGTGATGGGGTTTGTTCGGACGGCGGCGATAGGGGTGAGGAGTCTGAGATTGCCTTCCGTGACGTCGACGCCCACGACAATGGGGTCCTTCTTGTTGAAGACAGCCACCGGTGTGAGCACACAAGGAAAGACTGCAAGCAGCTTGCTGTCTTCTTTCTTTTGCTCTGCCAATTGAGCCATGTGCTTGCTGAAGTCATCAAAGAGATGGTAGATGATATCTGCGGTGAAGATCTTGACGCCAACTTCATCCGCGTACGCCTGCGCTTCCTTGTCCACCTTGACATCGAAGCAGAGCATGACGGCATACTCCTTGGCTTTTTCAAGCATGACACCTGCGGACATGACGTCTCGCTTGTAGACGGGTCCGATAGAGATATTCGCCACGGGGATTTTAGAGACTTTGAGGAATTCAAGAAGGGCTTCAAGAGAGCCGAGAGTAGACGCTTGAACACTGACACCACGGCCAGTCTTCGACACCTTACCAAGGAGGTTCTCAATATCAGACATCACTTCTTCTTCGAGATCTTCCTCATCATCTTCAGGACCAACGACCAGCAGTCGTGAGCCTGCGATGGCATGTTCTAGGTCATTGGCGGCGATCTTGACACCAAGAGAAGCTTTGACTTCCTGGTTATGGACATACTGTGATTTGATTCGAAGTTCTTTCAATGGTGCTGGGGTGAGTAAGGCCCGTATGTTGGTGGAGATGGCTCCATTAAGCCCGCAGAGCACTATTCGATCGCCTTCCCGTAAGATACCGTTCGATAACACCACATCAATCGTGGTGCCGAGACCTTCAATGACCTTGACCTCAAGTACAGTGCATTCTACCTCTGACAGATACATAAGCTTGTTTGTCATCCGTTCTTGGGTCAAAGTAAGTAGTAACTTTAATAGATCTGGTATCCCTTCGCCAGTATGCGCTGACGTAGGGACCAGTGACACATTCTTCGCCATCGACTTGTTCTCGGAATACAGTTCAGCATTGAATCCCTGCTCGGCGAATGCAACCTTGGTCCTTTCCAGACGATCACGAAACTCGTTTTGAACTCCTTTATTTTGCATCGCCATGCTTTCTTGGAATCCGTTATTGTCGATCTTCTTCCAGCCGTAGAGACGATCTATCTTGTTAAGAGCAACGATGAAAGGTGTTTTGCGATCACGGAGTAATCTCATAGACTCTAGTGTTTGGGGTTCTAGCCCGTGCATAATATCAACCACGAGAACGGCGATGTTACACAGAGATGATCCACGAGAACGAAGGTTCGTAAAAGATTCGTGACCGGGAGTGTCGATGACTAGAAGACCAGGTACCTTGAATTCAAAGGACCCATCCTTGTTGACCACTTGGGTTTTGGCCTGCAGAGCTTCTAGAGGGAAATATGTAGCACCAATCTGTTGCGTAATGCCCCCAGCCTCTCCTTCTTGAACGTTCGTCTGCCGTATTTTATCGAGGATCTTAGTCTTACCGGTATCTACGTGACCTAAAATACAGCAAATTGGGGAGCGAAGATTGTCTTTTGATCGAGCAGCCAAGGCGTCCTCATGTTGCTTCTTTCTTCTCTCGGCAGCTTCTACTTTCTTCTGTGCAATCGCTCGCTGGGTGGCGGTCTTGGTCTCGGTCTCAGAAGAATCCGAGTCCGAGCTTGAATCCGACTCCACGCCATTGACAGGCTGTTTATTCTGTGGTTTGGCCACAGCTCGTTCTGTCGGTTCAACTTGCGCGGCAATAAGTTCTTGTAATATACTAGTTTTTGGTGTTGGCTCTGTGCCTTCCTCGTCGGATTCTGCATCCCAACTCTCCTTGACATTTGGGTCACTGTCAGGTTCTTTCTCAAGCGCGGCCGCCGCTGCAGCTTCGGCCTTTGCTTTCTCCTCTTCTTCCAGCCTTAGTCTTTCCTCTTGCTCAGCCTGACGTCGAGCATCGGCCTCCGCTGCTGATTTTTCCTCTTCCAACCCAGCATCCTCACCTGGTTTTTTCAGTCCCTTCTTCTTCTTGTTGTCGTATATTGGTTTCTTCTTTTCAGCAGGTTCCTCCAGGCCAGCAACTTTACCACCAGCAGCCAGCATTTGCTGTCTCTTCAGTTCGTTTCTTTGGTTCGCTTCTTTCTGGGCTTTGGTAAGTAGCTTGCCCTCTTTCTTCAGTTGTTCCTTTTTTTCCTTCTCCTTCTCCTTCCTCCTTACCCTAGCTTCCTCCTTGCTCTTTTCTTCTTCTGCGGCCAATCGCTCCTCCTCTTCTATACGCGCTTTCTCCTCGGCCGCTAACCGTACCTCTACTTCCTGCTGCTGCCTTAAAGCTTCTTGTTGCTTCTTGAGAGCTGCTAGAGCACCTGGTAATTTCTTCTTGCCCGCCTTGTCCACACCGACAGTTGGCGTGGATTCCGGCTTGGCTTCATCGACAGGCTTGATTGGTTCTGCTCTGGCGGCTGGCGTTGGTACAGGAGCTGCTGTCTTCTTCTCCGAGGCCTTCTTAGCTGCCTAGATAAATTGACAACTAGGTCAGTCCAACGGAGGAGATTTAAGTGTGCATAATGTGTTCAGCATACCTGCTCCTTCTTCCGCTGCTTCTCTCTCTCTTTCTTCTCTTTCTCCTTTTCTTTTTTACTCTTCAACGTTCCTCCGTCTTCTTCCAAATCATCGCCATCTTCTTTTGGCGCTGCCTCTGATTTGCCTTGTTTCCCCTTGCCGCCCTTCCCCTTCGTAGCTGGTGCTGCAAAAAGATCATCCGTAGTAGCCTCTTCCGGCGCCTTCGCTGCGAGGTCCTCAATACCATTAGGCTCCGTATGACCGTTAACTCCGTTTGTCCCAGGTATATCTTCACCCTCCACGTAGTCCTCTTCCACGGCCTTGCCTTTCTTCTGCTTCTTGCTCTTGTTCTTCTTCAGTGCAGCTAGTAGTCCACCTCCTCCTCCACCGGCAGCCTTCCCTTCCTCGTCCTGAGCGGCGTCTGCATCCTTCGCTTCCTGCGTTGCGGCAGCAATTGGATCTACGGTTTCTCCTAGATCTGCCTCCCAGTCATCATCTCCCTTCTTGTTGCCTTTCTTCTTGGGTGCCATCTTGAACGCCTCCTTTGCGTATTCCCGAAGATAGGTATGTATCCTTTGAGTCTAGCTCGACCAAGGCAAAACAGCTGGACATCGGTCAAAGCTGCTCGGTCCACATTACACCGCGAATTCAACGATCGTTCTAATATTTCCGGATTTAAGCGTGGATAGTGCGTTATCGATTTACACTAGCGTACTTTGAATTTTAGAATTTGGCGACCGTGAGTCAGGAGCGAATGATCTCTTTCAACCACTTCCACGCATTCCAAGCGCTATTTAAAGGGTGAATGCATGCTATCCTATGATATATTGTTGTTTAGTATGATTAGGTATTGCGACGAGAGCGCAGACGTTCTGGTCCGTGAGTTAACGTTATTCTTTATTGTTGTAGGCTCTTGTTGAGTTATATCGTAAGTGCAGAACCAGGGGTGGAACAAAGTCTGAAGATTCTTGTCCTTGCAAAGGATGGCTCGTCGACGAGTACACGAATATTTACCTCGCATGGGGAAAAAAGGTTCTTGGTGGTTATCTGATGTTGCCGCGCATGGTCTTAAATTTTTCATTTCAAGGACATGTGTGATCTTTGATATGTTGGATGTATCCGCTGCAGTCTGTTCTACTCGTCAGGTTCTTTGAACACGTTATTTTGCGTGGGAAGGTCAGGAAAGGAGAGCCATCTTCTTGCAATATGTTCTACATAACCCCCCAAGCCGAACCCTGTTTGAAGCACCCATTCTCGACCGTGCTGAATGTTCTGCTGTGATCCAATCGTCAAATGCTCACCACGCCCCGAACGTCAAATGAACATGAAAGAAGCCGTTATACATAGAGGATCTTAAAAGATGTGCTATAATATTCTGTGACAAGTCACAAAGCTCTCAGCAGCATGAACCTCATCCATTGCACTACCGCTGCTATGTCTCTTTTCCCATCAGCCAATTCCGCGACGTCCGCAATAAGCTCCTTGAACCTTTCCCTTCTCGCTGATGCATTTTGAGAGCCCGATACTCTGTTCTTGTCGCCTTCTTCGCCTCCAGAATCGAGGTCCATCATATCTTGCAGTCGATCTTCCCCACCACAATCGAGCATGTCTCCCAATAGTGCCTCACCGCCCTGATGGAGCAATCGATGCAAAATGTCGCCGTTGATTTGCATGTGTTGCTTCTTCGATGTTGATGGCTCAATATTTCGATGGTGGAACTTGTCGTGGAAAGGACATACAGTTGGGTCTTGCATCGCCATATTCTGGATGTAGCGTAACAACCTCCACGATGGCTCATCAACAACATCGAATTGATATAGGGTGCCGTCAGCACTGGCGCCTATTATAGCTTTGCTTTTTTCGGCGGTGTGATCTTTGCTGCTCTGGTCTTTGTGCGATTTAGACGCACTAAAGCCAGATTTGGGTAAAGAGGACGTCACTTCGAAATCTCTCGATGTAGAAAGAGGCAAAGATTCACGATACCAGCCCGCTCGTGTGATACGGCGAAACCGCATTATAGACCCTGGTAGTACTGCTTGGAATACAGTACACGTTGAGTTGTCAATTCTTGGCCTGGGAGGTTTCCATAGACCCGCAACTGTGCAGTCCATTCCGGATACAAGGGTCAGGGAATGGTCAGGCACTTCCAGGTGATGAAGTCCGTTTCGGGCGACTTGATCGCCGAATTGGAAAACAATGTTACCATCTTCAATCTTGAATATCAACAAAGAATCTTTGGTTGTTGTGACATACACTTCGTGCGCGTGGACCGATATATGTGCTGCTGGTGATTTCATCGCATACTTGACAGGCTCATTCCATCTTTTTGAAGCGTTCATGACTAGCTTGCGGAGTACTAAATCATTACCACAACAATAGATTAGTGAGCTCCTACCGTAAGGTGCTACCGTATAGACTGGAGACTCAAAGTCAAGGCCTTTCTTGCTTTCCAATGTGACCTCGCCGTTGAATCCTTGTCTGATGGCAAATAGTAGGAGCCGTCCAGAAGCAGCATGGCTATGCTGTTTGACCAACGTGTTAAGCACAAGCAGGGGATACGTTTTATCGTCTTCTTCCAGAGGGAACCATTCCACCATGCCAAGGACCTTTTCCCCAGGTTCGCACTCCCTGAGAGTTCGGGCCCCTCTATCATCAATATCATCAGGATCATGTTCGATTGGGTCGTTTTTAGGATCTAAGAAACTGATAACGGGCCGTAGCGAACGTTGTGCCGCTCTTAGATGGTGTCCGTTAGTCTGCCTAGGCTGTGTGATAACAATTTTGATGTATAATGCAATGAGCTTCTTGAAATAACTCGAGTATATAATCTTTGCTGGACTACCTTCGACGGGTAAATGGCGGGGAATTGGGTGAGGTTCTCGTTTGAGATGGGCCATATAAAGCTGGCTCTCTGCAAGGAAATAGATTGCTCCTGCCGTTGACCCATCAAAATTGACAGGTTCAGTCTGAGTGAACGGAGTCATGCTGTTCTGCTGGAGACCCGGTAAGTCGTGACCAGTAAAATAGATTTTGTTCAGCGTAGCAGGGGCCTTTTCAGAGAATTTGGAAGGATACTCAAGTGTGTACATCTGATGCTCACAGATGACAATGGCTCTGCTGGCCTTTGTTTTATCTGTCGCCACCGAAACGGATGTACTACCAATATTCAGTGTCTCACATAATGTTAAGGACCCGTCATCTGCAAGATGCTGTTAGCGAGATAGTTCCCAAATTTCTGTCAGTATTTACTTACCCGAGGGCTTCATCTTCCGAAAGTAGAGGGTTTGCACAGCGCCATTGCGAAGACCACAGACAAGAATGTGGTCTGGAAGGTGCATGGAGTCTGTGCACAATGTGATAATGGCGATGCTATCACAGACTGCAAACTGACCCTCAAAGGTATATTCATATACCAGCGAAAAGCTGGAGCCAAGGTCTGCGCAAAAGACCTGAATCGTCCCTACGGTTGTGGCGATAAAGGCGAATAACTGGCCCCAAATCCACTGTATTGATATACAAGACGGCTCGGAAGGAAGAAGAAACGACTCTCCCAGCTGTTTGAAGACTGTTCGGGATTCATCAGGAGCAAAGTATCCGTGATGCAGATGACAACCCTGGTCATCCTGCACAGCTGTCAATAGCACCGACTCGTTACCTTGGACCCTTTGGATAGAAGCGGCTACGATGCGTTCGCCATGACAATGTGATTCGAACCGGGGCGGATGCGTTCCAGGTGAAGTGGCACTGATTGATTTTTCCGTGACCTGAACCAGAAGGCCATGTGCAGTAATGCCTGCAGCTATAGTCCGGGCATAAAAATCGATACCAAAGTCGTCCTCTACCTCCTCAAGCTCCGTAGCGTCCGGGGCCATGAATAGGAGTGAGGTGACGGTGGGACGAGCAAGCATGAGATAGGTCCCGGCGCCGGAAGGGTCGTCTAATGCCCAGATTTGTAGTACGCCACCTTCGTTGATATCCCCAATTTCTATAGTAGGACCCAGTTTCGCTGCCTCTACGCCATATCTCACTTCAGTAATGGCTCCGTGTCTGGCTCCTTTGCCGGTGCATGCAAATATTCGTGAGTGATTGATTGGAGAAGTATCTGTGCGATCCGGGCGCCCAAGCGCGTTTGGCATGCTGTGGGAAATATGCGCTGTTGTGTAATCGATCAAAGGTGTCCAGTTAGAAATCACGACCTTTTGGAAAGGGGGTTTACGAGGTGGAAAGGTCCAAAGCCCTCCGTTGCAGAGGTTTCCTCCTACCGCCAAAAGGTCGGTGTGATGAACGCCAAGATCGATGCTTGCAAACGCTGTATCAATGTTGACCTTGAGAATACCTGCCCCGTGCGAACTATCAATCATCTGCGGGAGACTGTCATCGATACGTAAATAGCGCACTACGCCATCCTCACGGCAAAGGTAGACATCGTCCTGGTTATTCGACATGTGTTCCTTTCCTCTCATCGGTCTTGCCCATTGGGTCCAGAGCGGTAATCTCTTGGAGCTGCCGGGCTCTTCGGGAGATTCCATGTGCTCAAGAGTATCTTGCTGATAAGCTTCCACACTACCAGTAAGAATACCTTTGTAGACTGTGATTCGTGTCTCACATATCAGCATGAATGCACTCGACATTGTGAGAGGGATGAGTAGGAGTGGTATTTGTTCCGCTTGGGCAATACGCCGACGGAGAGGCTTCATGGGAATGTCGGGTAGATCGGTCTTCGAAGCATCCCAATCGTACCATATCAAAGCCGTCGTTCCATCTTTAGACACAATGAGCAGTAGTACTATATGGTCATCGTCGCCCTTTTGAGGATGGAGAAATTCCATCTTTAGGATCGTCCCTTCGACCTGGAGGTGCCTCTCCTTAGAGAATCCGTCAGCGTTTTACCCTGCCCATCTTTGCCTTACTAGACGTACATACAGTCTTGATGGGCAGGAATCGATCACCCAGTAGCTTTCCTCCGGATTCAATCCCTTCTTTCAGTTGGTCCATGGATTTCAGAGCGTAAAGAGTGAGTGATCCCTCCCAAGCAGCAACTGCCATGGCTCGAGACCTGAAAATATGAGTGTCTTCGTTTGACGAATTCACATGGTTGACTTACCTTGGATCCACGGCAATATATTCGCCGAGCTGCCTATTGTGCTCGGCCTGCGACGGCAGCACCCTTTCACTGGAAAGGAAATGCACAGCACCTGAAGCATCGTGGAAAGCCAGGAGGAACACTAGCTTCTTTGATTCCAGACTCAGGATGAGGATCTGAGGTGGGACGCCTACATGGTATTCGTCACTGTCGTCTCTCAATGGTAGTTGCTCCTTCTTGATGATGGTGTCGATGCCTGTAGGTTCTTGTACCGAAGCAGTGATTTTCCTGGGAGAGCCGAAGACCCTAGCGGCTCGGATCGGTGAATCGAAGTCCATCTTGACGGCAATATCACGTAGCTCAACCGATAGATCCGGTAGGTAACCCTGAGTAACGACCTCCTTGATTTCAACATAATTATTGTAGATAAGCAGCACATCGTTGTACTTCTGATGTCGTATCCGAGCTGGGATTATATACTTCACAACAGGACTCTTTACCAACGTCTGTGTCAGAAGTCCTAACGCTGGTGGTTTCGGAGCGCTCAATGTCTCGTTAGTACTAGGCTTCTGCTTTCCCACTAGATCTCTATTTCCAGCCATGATCTGATGTATATCGACGGTTCTTGTGGCCCACTGATTATTGACAAGAACTCTAGTCTGCACTGACATTTCCAGAGTGACCCTGGCTTGACAATCCAGGGACTCAAGAGTCAAGTAGTGACAGCTAACAAAGAGGCCATGAGCACTATTATGGACAAGAAATTGCGCAAAGGCGCATGCCGCGAAGACTCGAGTCGGAAACCGTCGGATATAAATATTCCAAGGTAGCCCTGTATCAAGGCATCTTGGTGCACATATAAACTCTCATGAAAGGAATATGCCTATTTAGAGTGGATACGCACTAACAAAATAATTTGTAACTCAAACAAACGATAATGGAACACCATTCGGCTCTGACTTTTCTCATACGAAACAGCAGTCGCGTAGCAGTTGAAATCGAACAGCGAATGCTGCGGGTGCAGGTTGGAGGAGCCAATCGGATTAGTTCAATTGCCGTCGACGGACGAAGGAAAGAGGGCAGGTCTAAAGGCGAATGCAGAGTGATGACTTTTGGCTGGAAGGCTTCCAACGATGAACCACTCCCGTCCGCAGCTTCAATCTGGGTTCATGCAACACACTAAAACAGGGAACCAGAAGGGTGTATCAACGGGATCATGAGAAATACCAAGCCAATCAGAAAGACAACTCCTTATGAGCTTTCCGAGCTACATGAGGTTGGCGATCCTGGGCTCGAGGTAGATCTTGTTTGCCGGACTTCATGCGTCAGGCTGAGACGCAGAACAGAAGGTGCAAGCTTAACGATTAAGCTTCTGGTGCATGCACGATTACCAGACCTTGATTGAAGTTTCTTTTGGCGGTGTGAAATCATATCATCGGCATATGTTATCTAGTGTAAAGCTTTGTGCGAGTACGAAGAGCTTTCAAGGTTTCGTGGTTGGCTGTAGTCGCTTGCTTAGTCAATATATAACGGAATCTGCCGTCTTCGGTCGGTAGGTATTTACTCTCCGTATCTACTTCAATCTATCATAATCATTTCCTGCCATTCAAGAACAACCTTGGTTTGGCACTGACCGATGGCCGCGAGAATTTGGAATTAAAAGATGCAGACAAAAGCTGGAGATAAGACATCAATACGAGTTTGATTATCCCTTGCTTCGGCTTTATCAGGTCGGTCAGAAGCCCTACTTCCGGGAGGCCGTGGCCGGATCCCTTGGGTGTCCATGCGGCAATCCACGTTTTCGTAGCTATTTGCCGAGACACCAGTCATAGCCTGCTTACCGATCCATGAAATGGGCTTGCTGGAGGAGGACGTGGTCGTGGATTCCGTGAAGAATGATCTTCGCATCAAAGCCGCCTCCTCCAGTGATCTACCGTATGATGGTTTGCGGGGAAAGCGTCTATCACCTGCAGGATGCACAAAAGTCTCACGCATCCTAGTCGCCTGCAAAGAAGCCTGCGAGGGCGATCATTTAGGCACACTAGCTACCTTTAACGATGGCTTGGTAGATGATGAGGTACGTCGTGTAGCCTGTACGTCTATGGGGAACCTTGAGAACGGATAACGCTCAACTTGCATCCAGGGCCATTACTGCTGGGTTTCGAGATAGAGACAAGCGACCAAGACGGGCGACCGCAAAGATGGCGAGAGCTAGCACGACATAAAGATGAAGATCAAGTTGAGCTTGATGTGAATAGATCTTTTATCTACTATCCGAAGAGTGAGTCAAGACTTCTTAACGCATACTGTGGATGTAATGTTTTAACGCCAGCTAGATGAGTCCTCTCAGCAACTCGAGCGCCGAAAACAGCAGCTGTCAGACGTGATAACTCAAGTCCTCCGAGAGCACCCTCAACTCTCCTACTTCCAAGGCTTCCATGACATCGCTCAGGTCTTCCTCCTTGTCCTTGGCCAAAGCTTGGCTCCAGCCGCGGTAGCTCATCTCTCTCTCCTACGAATCCGCGACTTCATGCTTCCGTCCTTATCACCTTCTCTCGCCCATCTCCAACTACTACCCGCAATCCTCAACGCTACAGACGCCAAGCTATGCCAACACCTATCACAGACCCAGCCTTTCTTTGCCCTGGCGGCAACGCTTACGTTGTATGCCCATGACATCCAGGAATATGGCGACATAGCTCGACTATTTGACTTCTTACTAGCCCAGGAGGCGGTGGTATCAGTGTACTTCTTTGCTGTCATAATCCTTTCGAGACGAGAAGAGCTTTTCGAGATCCCAGCCGACGAACCGGAGATGCTGCACTCAGTGCTGTCCAAGTTGCCAAAGCCTTTAGATTTAGAAGCTCTGATATCACGAACGATGACATTGTTTACCGAACATCCACCGGAGCTCTTGCCCTTCGGAGCCTGGCCGAAGATCTCACCCTTTAGCGTGTTGAAGACCACACGGGAATACATCCGTAAGCAGACGCTTCAAGATGGCGAAGAGTTTTTTGCAAAGCAGGCTGCACAATTAAAAAGGCAGGAACAGCTTGAACGAGCAAAAGCCGTATTGTGGAACTACAGACGCCCTGCTGGTAGGATTGGCTTAGCAGTATTAGTTGGTGTTCTTTCTTTTTGGCTAAGGCGAAATGGCATCCAGGGTTTCCAGGGTCTTGGTCTACGAAGGGTGTGGGAGAGTTTCAGGGTAACAGGGCGTTATTGAAGTCTCCTGTACTGTGACACGATGTCAGTCCTAGGAAAAAGCAAGATGTCATCCCCGGTGTCTCGTCCCCAGACGCAGATCTCTCTTCATCACTCTG
>JAABUL010005046.1_pt1 | contig 16911 bp, 7 predicted proteins | sample 5559151 | NCBI WGS metagenome assembly JAABUL01 (sample SAMN10711876, study PRJNA513368) | rock metagenome | isolation source: Antarctica rocks | place: Antarctica: Victoria Land, Pudding Butte sud | reverse complement strand
CTTCCACGGATAGGGAACTCTTGCGCCAGCCCACCTGTTAAGAGCCGTTTTCCTTTGCATCCATGCCATGACTCCAATTATTACACCCTTGCCCATCCTGTAACACAGTCTGCCAATTGACCTTCAATTGTAGATTGTTTATGTAGGACTGAATCAGACGTACGTCCCATTTTAAGCATAAAGCGGTTCAGTCTGATGGCTTTTAACGTTTTACGGGATAGCTAATCTTTATACTTTTTCTAGAGGCGAGGAGTAGGAATCAAGGATTATAGAGGACGTGGTGTTTTCTATTATCTAGCTAGTAGCGGGTGTTCAGGCTAGGAGGGTGTTTTCTATTATAATAAGGAAGTGTTGCTACGCGAAGGGGGTTTGTGATGTAATGGAGAGCGGAGGAGCGATCTTCTAGCTAGCCTAGTGATTCGTTGCCGTAGAGCGGACGGTAGATAGGGGGATGTTACGGAGAGAGCGCTTAGATAAGGACCTGGAGGTAGATTGTAGCTGTAAGTGAGTGATAGGATTGTCTCTGTGAGGATATTGTGTAGCTATGAGTTGTTAGCGAAGTAGAAGATAGTCAAAGTCTATCTATTCGCATAGGTAAAGGCTTGAAGGAATTTACTTACTAGTATTATATAGCTTCTACAGACGCCCTTCCAGCTTATGAATAAGTGAAATAGGCTCTGGAATACAAGTGATCCGGATACTATAACTCATTGGTTTATCTATTACTAGGGTCCGGAACTATGGAAGAAAGGTTTCGACATTGTATGACGAGCGAGAGTAGTATTCCCTTGCGCATTGATTAATCATTGGTTCCTATGTAAGATGGTATATTGTGTACTTGATGGACTACCCCGCGTCGCAATATACGAAATAAGAAGTATTAAAAGCAGGCTTCCTTGTCTCCGAATTTTCCTCTAATACTCGCTTACTAGATGTTTCTAATCGTAGTCTAGGTAAGCATAAACGATGTCGTACTTATCATTATTCTATAGCTCAAGCTCCTCATATAAAAATATCGAACGTCGAGGCTTTCCCGCCACAAGATTGATGGATAGGTAGGATACCCTTATTTACGCACGGCAGACAGCAATGGTTATTTCGGCAAATTGTGCATTCCGTCCCTTGGAACAAGTGGCTGAAATATTTGTGTTGACAGCGATCACATATCTTATTACCCGAAACAAATTCGGTATTAAGAGGTACCTTAACGACTCGTGTCCAATGCATGGGATGACGGTGTCCCGCGCGACCGGTGTCGATACAGGTTTTGCAGGTGAACGAGGTGCAGGTTGGGCACCAGTGATGCCAAAGCTCGTACGCAATTGCTAGCGAGACCATTGAAGGTAAGTAACACTCGTTGATATAGCTGCTGGTTGGGGTTGGAGATTAACGAACCTTTGATGCAGATACCGCATTTGAGAGTATCTGTAGCATTCGGAGGATCTTTGAGCCGCAGTCTGACGAGCTCAGTCTTAGCGCATTCTGAAGGTGCAATCCAACGGCAACGATCGGCTAGGGCATCGCCTATAGATAGCACTGCTTCCGGATGCCTGTGACGCCAGTCTAGTTGAGGACCCGTAACTATGCTTGTCAGCGTTGTCCGTAAACTAATTGAGTATGTATCCAGAGCGCTGTACCAAAGGGGTTTCCGGTACATACCATGTCCACAGCCTGGGAACGCACATCGCCAACAGTTTTGACACTGAATGTCGAAATCATCCGGCATGTCTGTTGCTCGCCGAATCACTAAACGGCCAATGTCATGCCCGGCGTGTTCTTGTGACCCTCTATTATTACAACTCTCGCAAAGCTCTTGCGCAGCCTGATATTGACTTATGCATGTTCGACACTTGTAGATGGTCTCACCAATTTTCACCGCTGCCCGAGGTCAAAGTCAGTAAATGATGGTCCCTGGCAAATTGACGTGTGCAAAGGCAGCAAGATAATGGGTGGGGAACGTCAGGTCTCTTGTACAACAGTGGAGTGGAGAACCGACGAGCCGGCTCACATGGAGATGAACTCATGCCAGACCAGAAGGGTCATGGACTCGGTCTTAGAACAACAGACGAAAATTTGGTCGAGGATAAGGTGTGAAATCACGTACACTGGAAACATCCATCACAATGTGTCATGCATCCAGTAGCTTGAAGGCAATCGCAGTGATGATCCACCGGAGGTATGATAAATTGGGTCGGGGGGACTATAACCAAGATGCCGTTTCCCTTTCCGTGCTGCAGTTGATGCTGATGCCACGGGAGGCGTCTAGCTGATTGTCCGTAGCAATCATAGCAAATGGCTCGAGAACACCCCAAACATTCGATCCGGCATCTCAGTTCCAGTGAGCATTCTGAACAGCTAGAGCGCTCTGCAGCTGTCGTCATAGACTGGCTCCAGAGTTGATGCGAGTATCGTACAAGGTGGGTAGCGTGCAACCTCGCATGAGAGCTTTGGCAATTACTGCAAAAGTGGACTTCGCATTTGATACAGTAGTACGTAGTGGTGTTGGTTCTTACGCCTAAGTTCATCAATCAGTCCATTTCCCTTCAAGGCTGGGAAGGAATGAACAAGGTAGGTTAGAACCGATCCCTGAGACCACATTCGACCCAATTTGGCTCGAATCAAGCACGATTGGCGGACGTCTAGTCGGATAACAACAATGTGATGTGGGGAAGAAACCATATCGACGGACGGGAGTTAAGTAGTGGTAGCGTTTGAAAGGACACAGAGAAAGGCCGGCACTCACCTTGGAGACAGTCCGCGCATAAGACTACGAATGCATCGTGAAATGTCATTGCATCAATCATTTCATCGAGCTCTAACACAACTAGATGTTATTCTACAGTCGATAATATCGGGAGTCCGTCTAGTCACATCACGAACAGACATTCTTCTGGCCTGATACCTAGGCGCTGACCTCCGAGAACTAGATTGTTGACGCAAGCTTGGACCATATCAAAGACGTCAGGGTGATCGAGGTACCTATCGGTATAAGTTGCGATCCTATTGACAGCTTGGTGTTCTTCCAAGCCAACGTCTGCCAGACCGTGCATGACGTTGAAGCGATACAATCGACCATTCCGGACCATTTCGTTATTTTCCATTCGAAAATCCCTGTCCGTCTGTTCAGAATCCACAACAATCTCTTTGATGCGGGTTGCCAGTGAAACAAGATTGCCAGTGACGGCCTGACCAGGAGCAGCGCCAGTGCCGATACTGAGTATCAGCCTGTCTTCTCCCGGCCAAATGTCTCGTGACTCTGTATTCGCTGAACGGATCGGATTATTCTTTCCTGTCAATGCACCATCGACAAAGTTCTGTCGGCTAGGACCTATCTCAATAGGCTCGAAGAAGGTCGATGCGGCAGATGTTGCGCGTGCTGCTTCCCAGATTTTGCATATGTTGAATAAAGGATCGTGACGTCTAGTCTTGTAGGATCGCAGGATCGCCAGACTATGATCTTCAGCCCTAGTCGCACATACAAAAACCCTGCAGGCGTCTCCATCTTGATTCTTGAGCAATGCATCCTCGGAGAGCTGCTTTGACCAGATTGTAGACTTGATGCAATCCTCGAGCGGTGTGCTGCTGAACTTCCCTTGAGCATTCAAGAATCTGTACACCCGTAGGGGATTGGCAGGATTGTGGACTGGGGTGAAGATGGTCTCGGACAACAACGAATACGCTGATTCACATTCATCGAGCGTCAAGTGCAGCCTACCCAGCATGATCGCAATGATCCTGAGCAGAGTTAGCATGTGAAATAATTCCCGAAAAACAGTTGATGCGATATGTTGTAGTCTTGAATCAGAACGTCAGACTCTTAGCAAATCCATGCCCTGTAGCCTCGTATTCCCCAAGTGGCAATGACTCAGCATTGAGAGAACTCACCCTCCAGTACTCGTCCCACCAATCATATCGAACTCTTGCCACGGGTCCAAGGGGGCCGACTCCAAACCCCGTTCCCGGTTCAACTCCTGCATGATATACTTCAATATTTTGATAATTGACAGGCCCCGAACGCCTCCGCCATCGAGGGACAGTATCTTTCGGACCTTGGGGGGGTCTCGCTTCGTCGCTGGAGGTTGTGAGGGCAGTGGCCCTGGAGAAGGCCGAGGTGAGGGAGCAGAAGCTTGGAGAGCTGGATATTGGGCGGGCGAGGGCGATCTTCGTAAGGTGACGGAGCTATTTGACCAGGATGGCTGGAAGGTCTGGTAGCCCTGCGGGGATGGGGTTCTCTGCGCCCCAGCATTTGGTGGTGAGAGGGATGTAAGGCGCTGAGGTGATGGCTGCTGCAGGAGCGGACCATGTCCCTGCGTTGGCTGCCGTGGGCCTTGGGAGACCGCTGCAACTGATGTAGGGAAGAGATTGGCTTCCATTGTCCGTTGCTCCCGTGGGGGTAGAGGAGGAGGTGGTGTTGGTCGTTGTGCGGGTGATTGGGTATAGGTAGTGCCGTCCGGCTGAGAAGAAAACGCTCTTATTGTGGGTGATGGAGTATAGGCAGAGCCGTACGGCTGAAAGGGGAACCCTCCTATCGCTTGGGGCACCGCTGTTGGTTGTTGTGCGGGTGGTTGAGTATATGTAGAGTCGTGCGGCTGGTAAGGGTCCCCTCCTGTCGCTTGGTTCACCGACTGTTCAGTCTCCCCACGCCTGCTCCCTTTCTTGAACAGAGATGAGTAGTGCATCTCGGCTTGCAGGCGCTTAAGCTACCACTGCTATTGCGCGGCGAAGTCGGTTGTTGGATGTTGTTGCTTATTGCGCCAGAAAAGCGCCAAGAGATATCGACTCTAGCGCGCCAAGGCCAACATTTCTTGGCAGGATGAGGCTTCTAGATTTTGTATAACATAAAGAACATACTGCATAGCCGTCATACGTTCCTATGTCGATTTACTCCCAGGGAATCATCTAGTACATCATAGGAAATGCCCCCAATGGTAGCTCACTTCTGCTAGAATTACTGAGAGTATATGCTCGTAGCATGTATATCATCAGGATATGCAGGGAGATCGAAGCTTTAGACATCGAGAGGTGAGAAGCTTTGCAGTTGGATCTTCGGAGCCTGGCCTCTAAGATTCTGAAAGAGCCCAATGATTGTTCTTGCTGAGTCGCTCGATGGTGCTGCATTGAATCTACCGCCATCTGCTGACAGAATGTGGCCGGCGGACAATAATATGGAATTTTGACGCGGCATGAAATTGTCAGCTACTCAAGAAAAAGCACACGAGTGACCTGATCAACACAATCGCCTGCACGGTCGTCTAGTGCATATCCTGCTCATGAGAAATGGAATGCGGACTTCATCAGCCTCATCTGTATACCTAATTCTTCTCACTACATCGACGACTTGCACGACGAGACTTTCCCATTCTCGTCCACAGTTCTCTGTCCCTTTCTTGGGCTCCACGACTTAGTAGATATTTCTCCTTCAACTCGCCCGCTCAACTACCTTTTTTAATCCATAAGTATACTATGGACCCTAGCAGATGTGGTTTAGTATGGAACGATTTCGCTGCTGATCGAATTTAATCTGGTCTCGTAGGATTAATCATCCGACAAAGACTTCTCATAAGATCTAAGACATGATGAGCATTTATTCTCAGTCATGTAAGGACCGTTCTGCAGGCTGTCATGTTCCTGCTAATAAAGACCATCTGAAATATCCCGTCGAGGAAGTTGCACATCTCTCGGACTTTCGCGGACAAACATAGAAGCTACCATGGTTCGGAAAGCCACAGTAAGCCTTTGTGTCCCGCCCATCGACTCAAACCCTCCTATCCCTTACGCCTACTACATACCCGTCTTCCGGTCACCACGAGCTGAGGCTTCTGTACACGTTGTCGGCTGTCTACCATTGGGCGCAACATAGCCCTTCTCCGACATAGGCATTCGCTCGGCCGCGAAGATCTCTTTATCCTCCTGCACCAACGCGCAGCAGCTACAGCAGCGAGAGATCAAGTAGTCGTTGCAGTTGTTGCTGTCGATGCCGCGCTTCCGGCGTATCGATCTGCGCCAGGACATTTGTATCAGGCCCTGTGCGGGGTTCAAGCACAGGCAGAGAGCTGGGAAGCCCATATACTGCGGAAAGAGAATATGTCGCTGATGAGGGTTTACCAGGCTAAGCAGAGTATTGTACGTTGCCGTTGCAGGCTGATTCATCTGAGTCGCTATCTTTGCGCGCTTGAATCTAACGATAGAAATTTTGGGGACACCAGGTTGCGAGACGGCCTGTGTGTACAACGTTGTCAGATCTAGATTGAGACATTGTCGCTGATCACTTTGCAGTCTGTGGGTTACGAAGTACAACCGCCGAAAGACTCAAGGATTGATCATGCGGAGATGCGAAATTTCGTTATGGCAACACACTGACAGTTGAATGATTGGTGATTACGTTAGGCTCCTGAGAGGCTAACGCTAAGGGTCTTTGCGAAAGGATGCCTGTATAGCCTACTAAATTGGAGGCCTCGGATTACCGTTCAGCGGAGACCCTCGAGTGGAATCTAGGACCTATTTAACCACCGCTATCCATAGTAGTTACCTAATTCAGAAGACTAAACCAGAATTCGAATTATCTAGCAAGAAATTCGTGGATGCGACTACAGACACGCACACAAGGCCTGCAATCTCACAAAGTTAGAAGGCGCTCTCAAGCAACGAGAGAAAGTCAATGAAGTGTCTCTGAAACGCTATCTCGATAGTACTAAAATAATCTGCTAATCTCACCTAGTGGCGTAATTCTTCGCGCTGGAGGGAGTCTCTCCAATTCGGCTCCTGTTTCGGCCGACTGCGCAAGGATGCAGAACGGCGTTGGTTTGGTGTGATTGGACGAGCTCAACATACAGGAGATCGGCGTCAGAGTGATATTGTTCCTGGGTTGCTAACCCCTTCTTCACGTTGAGGGTGTAGAACGAATGTTCTATACAGTGGTCTTAATATCTGGCAGCCCTTGAGCTAGATGAGGAATTATGACAGCCGTGTTGAACTTCGTCAGGTTTTAACATCTCCTCAACAGCTGGTGGGTTGAATAAATCCACGTCAGGTATTGACGACGCTTATAAGTGTATGCTAATAAGCAAGCACTGACGGAATTATTCTGTGGTGAATCAGATTATGGATTAGCATGCATGGTACGTCAAAAACGACAGCGTTAGATGGTATAGGAAGTGTTGGATCAATATAAAGCAAGACTCTCAGGTCTGAATACCCTTAGCAGACCATTATCGGACAGAAATGATACGAGGATCTCTGCGGAAAGACAACTTGTATGAAAGTCTTTGATTATTCGATGCCTGGCATATATTGCTAGCGAGTATTATGGTAGGAGGCTCTTCAGGATTGACCCCTTGCAAACCTCCAAATTTCCAATCCTGGCTGTGAATTCAGTCTCTCTATACCCGAAAGTAGGATGTTCCGCCATATATCTTGGTACATAAGTCAACACCGCGAGTGCTCTCCCATACTAGTCATTACGGAGGTAGTTAGCATCCTTCTTTATTTTTGTCAAGCGAAGAGCAACCATAAAACAGAGGGTAATTACCTGACTGAAGAATTTGCCCTCAGCCATCTGCAGATGCACATTATCGAGCGGTGAATCACTCTGAAAAGGTCTCATCTTTTCGTCTGGACGGAATTGCGCAATGTGAAGGAGACCGGCGAAGAAGGTCAGGAAGACACTATTGCGACCTATTATGGTGGCCCCAGCGACCGGACTGAACTGAATCTTGACCGGAAGTGCCGTGAGCGATGATCCCGCCGGTATGAGCGCTGGTACTGCCTCGGTAACGTTCCACAATATCGCTAACTGGTCTGCCGCAGAGCTGCCTCCTGGAGTGACAGGGCCACGACGTTGGTTGCTGATTGTCTGATTCAGCCGCCCTCCCATGTCCAAAAGATCCCTCAAGTCGTCACCAATGCCGGACAAGCTCAACACGGTCTTGGCCGCAATCTTCATCCGGCCAACGAGCTTGTCCTCCCAGTAAAGCTCTATCAGAGTGTTGTGGAACCTTACTTGTTTTACCATATCGATAATTGCAAGGTAGATTCCCCAAAGAAGAAAACGTGTTTCTGTCCAAGCATATGTTTGAATCTCGACTTGTCGGTAACCAGGGGCACTGTATGTGCGAGGAGCGAGCTGTTCGTCGAAGTTCTGGATGGAGGTGGTGCCCATGAAATAGAGTATGTTTAGAAGTGCTGCGTTGACGGGGAGAAGAGTAGCTTCCAGTTCAGAGCGGATCTTGAATCGGGGGTCTGGTAGATTGGAGCTCAGAGAGACGTTGGTAGGCGAGAGAAGGGGAATCGCGGTAGTTGAGACAAGGGGAAACGCGGAGGCTGATGCTAAGATCGTCGAGATCAATATATTTATCATGACTGACTTCATTCTCCTGTTTGTCTCGGACTCTTGGATCCTGGCATGCGTCCAATCTAATGCTGTAGGACTGAAGAGGAGTCATAATATGAAGATCGTGGGATTGACGAGTCTCCATGATTCTCGTATTGCGGAACTTCTGCGGCAGTTGAAGGCGATAATATACTCTGAACTGTGGAGTTGGTATGCGCTAGAATTCGCGCCCCTAACGCCTGCTCTGGAATGGCGGCATGCGCATACTCATTGCAGCGATATCCGCGTCCCGCAACATTGTCACTCGTCGTCGATAGACCTTGGCAAAACCTGTGAGACGAGTACCTTGCTAGGATAAGGGATACTACAGGAATGCGGGTTTTATCTAGCTGTACGACATTAGCTTCTCGGTCTATTATGCGGATGTAATGTAGGCAAGGCCGCGGTCTTGAGATGTGTGAGGATACTACCTTGACCACCTTGCCTTTGGTATCTCCGACCTGCGTATTGTCTCAAATCATTCCGGTCAAGTGAGGAGTGGCTGCATTGAACTCGAATCGACCTGCGCTTCACCTAAGGGCACCAGCGATGGCGATGTGCAAAGGGAGTCATTCTGACCTCGAGCCAAGTAGTCACCGAAGAGATCCAATGGAACTCGTTTTCGAAAGGCTCGGCACGCAGAGTAGACTCTAGAATTATCAACAAGTACTTTATGATACGTGACATGCTAATCATCTAGGTGGAAATGATCGACCTACCGCTCCTGAAGAACCTATAATCCGAGAGATCTAGCTTGGATGAGATCTGAATCGCTAGCAGCCGTCCTATTCGAGTAGCGTATACGGATACTGTCTGCAAGGTTGGAATCGTGCTACTTGTAATGAGTTAGCGTATACGTCTACAGATAATATCTGTTTAGGCAGAATGGACAGTGACTTTTGCCACCTCGCATCTGAAACCGGCGCCAACCAGTCGAGTTATTCGACTTCCTGACGGCGATGTTGTGAGAAAGCTGTTACCCTCAGTGTTATAAAATCTCCCATTCTATTCGCAAGTGTCAAAGTCGCATTTGGAACTATTAGTCGGCGTGTTATTCGCTATAGCTGTGCAAGCTACCGGAGCAAGGGTTGGTGCAGATTTCGTTGGTGGTTACGGCGGCCTCGACTACTGCATTGGGGCTGGTGTCAGGTAACTCAATTCGTGCTTTATGGCTCACCGCAATAAGAACATCATGGTTGGGCATAGGATCTGATATCACTCCGCCGAACCAGACGCTCTGCGTGGGACATGCCTGATCCTTGAGACTATGACACACTTCGGCGCCATTTCGAGGGGGAAATAGAGAAAGCAGAAGGAAGGGGTAGGAGGAGTAGGGAGTACGCGCTTAGGCTTAGCAATAGAGTATAACCTCTTTATTTAAAATTAAATTATATTAGATATTATTAATAGTTATTTTAAATTCCTTATTAATACTTCTTAAGAACTATAATAGTCTATTAGAAGATATTATAATATTATTACTAATTACTACTATTTATATTAATAACTTAACTTCTCTTAATATATTAGAATTTAAAGTAATGTATTAGGATTTAAATTAAGTTAGTCTTAATAGCTAATTAAGGAGGATCTTAATATAATCCTTTTATATAATTATATATATATTTAATAAATAAAATTATATACTTTATATCTTTTATTAAATTATATACTTAAGTTTAATATAATCTAAGAATTATATAAGATATAATAATAAGCTTCTTAATAAAATTAAAATAATACTTCAAAGTATTATTCCTAGAATGACTTAATATTAATAATATTATAATTAATTATTAAATAACTTTAAAGCTTAAGAATATAGATAATTATAAATAATAAGAGATAGCTATTTAATCCTTACTTATTATTAATAGTATTAGAAAATACTTATAAAAATCTAGATTATTATATATATTAAACAATTTACCTTTACTACCTAATAATTATAAGTCTTAATATAGTTAAATATATAAGTTTAAGTATATAAATTAATAAGATTAATTATATCTTTATTATTAATAAGCTAATCTATATAATTTCTTAGATATTTTACTTTATAAGCTTATATATATTATATATACTATTTAATTATATAATATAATAACTAGATATTTATTAGTTAATATATTAAGATATAATCCTAGTAAGTAAATTAATATTAAGATATATAGATTTATATTAATAATTTAGGAATAATAGCTCTTAAAGCTAAGAGTAGCTAAGGATACTTAAGACTATTAAGTATAAATACTAGCTTTTAACTACTAAGAATATACTTTAATAATATTATATTATAAAGTATAAAATTAGTAATTATTATTATTATATATATATATTTAATTACCTTTATAATCCTTGATTATATTATTATTAATATTACTTTTATATATTATTCTTTTATTATTAATATTAAGCTTTATAAATCTTAAGCTAATAATAATAATATTCTTATATTATTTAATAAAAATAATTTATATATATAATATTATAATAAACTACTCCTTAATAAATACTTAATTTAATAAATTATCTATATAATTATAGAAATTTATAATTATAATTATTATTAAGTTTTAACTTAATCTTCTTCTTTAATTATATATATTTTGAGAACTTTTAATACTTTATACTATTATTTATAATAATTGCTAATAACCTAGATTAATTATATTATATAAGATTATTATTATTCTTAATTCCTAGCTTTTTTATTTAATTTTAATATATAAGGCCTAATTTTCTCTTTTATTACTTTATTATTTTATTAACTTTAATAAGATATTTATTACTTATTACCTTTAACTTAAATAGGCTTATCTTAATATTAATAGAATTCTAAGTAATTTAGTTATTATATAATAATTAGTATATTATTAATATATAATTTAAGGAGTATAAATATCTTCATTATTTATTATATCTATTTATTTTATAATTATAAATAATTATAAATATTAAGTATAAGTAGAACTTGTTAATATAATTAATTATTATAATTTAATTAAGATTATATCTTATTATATATAATCTTCTTATAACTTTATTCTTTTTTCTCTTTCTTATACTCTTTTTCTATCTACTTTTTAATTAGTTAAGGTAGGAGAGATATTAGACTTAAATAGGAAAAGATAACTTAATATAAGTTAATATAAGTTAACTTAATTAACTTAAATTAACTTATATTAAGTTAATATTATTTAATATTTATCTTATCTTTTGATATTAACTTTAATACTTTTATTAATATATTTTATAATAAAGTACTATTTAATAAAGCTTACTATTTATTATTAATTTATATTTATTATTAATAATATATTAACTTTCTTTTTAAACTAATTTTAATTTATTAATTAAAGGCCTCTTTTTATTTTTATCATTTAAAGTATTATCTTAAGAATATAACTTTTTATTCTTAAAATAAATTATTAAGGTTATTAAGTAGGTTCTTAAATATAAAGTTTATAATTTCCTTATTATTATAATCTTCCTTTATGAATTTAAATAATATATAATATAATCTTAATTAGCTCTTATTTATTTACTCTTTTATAATATTATATATCCTTAATTTATTTAAAGGATTTTATAAGACTTTATTAATATAATTTTTAAAATTTAAATTTAAAGACTAATACTCTTAATAATTTAATTCTTAAACTTTATTATTTATTATTTATTATATTAATATTCCTTTATTATAAATTATATTATTATTATTATTAAAATTATTAATCTTCATATTAAAGAGTTAAAGTTATACTTTATTAATCTATTATTTCTTAGATTTCTATAATTATTAAAAGGAAATAGGAAAGTAACTATCTTAATAATTATATTATTTAAGAAAGTCTTTAATAGCTTTAATTAAGATTAAATTAATAAAAGTCTTAAATTTAATTTAAAAACTTATATTATAAATCTTAATTCTTAAAAAAGCTTTTCTTTATAAAAGTATATTTATATACTTATTATAATTATTAATAAAGTTATAATAGCTTTATATAACATCTTAAGTCTTCTTTATTATATAATTATATATTTAATTAATAATATTATATATTTAACTTTTAATAAATATATTAACTTAATTTTTATAAAATAGATCTTAACTTTTCTTATTTTTTATAATATTAATATCTTATTAATATTTTAATTATATTATCTTTCTATCTTTTTAAATTAATGTATATTCTTTATCTAAATCTTCTTAATTAACTTATTTAATTATACCTTTTATTATATATTAACTTATAACTTATATCCTTTATTATAAATACTTATACTAATAATTATTTAAATTTAAGGAATTATGTTTATTATAATTACTTTATATCTTAGAGTTAAAACTTATTTAGGGTATCAAGATATTTAATCTTAAAGGTATTAATTTATATATAATAGATTATAATAATTAGATATTATAAAAGATAAAAGAATATTAATAATAAGGGGTTTTTATTAAAGTCTTTAAAATAATTTAAATATAGTATATATATAGTTAATTAAAAGGGATAAGATCTATATATCTTTTTTTTTTAATTCTTATTATTATGTAAAATAATTAATAAGGATTAAGATATTAATAAATATTAGATAAGATTATAAATTAATAATATAATATATATTTATAATTATAATATTCTTAACTCTTTATTATTAATAATTAAATAGGTTTTTAATACTTTACTTCTATTTATAAAAGCTTTTAATAATTAGAAAGTATATTATTTAATTTTTTTTAATCTTAAATTAATTATAAGTTAATTAATTATATATATAATTTATTTAGATTAAGGAGGAAGTTTATATACTTTGAAATAAAGCGCCTTTTATTTATTTAAGAAAGAGGTTATATTTATATATATAAGAATAATATATAAATAATAGTAATTATATTAAGAAAAGATAATTATAAAAAGAAAAAAGAATTAAAAAAAAGAATTAAAATAAAGATTAACTTAATTTATTAATATATTTAATAGTATATTTAAGTTAAATCTAACCTAGATTTAACTTAAACTTAGCTTTAATTTAACTTAAATATACTATTTTATATATTAATCCTCTTTTTAATATTTATACTTAATATTACCACTATTTTTATTCTATTAGTTTATATAAGAAAGAAGTATCTTATAAATATTAATCTTAATAATTCTAATTTAAGACTTATTAATATTAAAACTTATTAATATTAATACTTATCTTATTTATAATAATAAGTAATAAGTAGGTTATACTATATCTTAAATAATATTATATAAGTAAAGGTAAATATTATTATTAAAAGGATAGATTATATCTTTATTAATTATAATACTTAATATTAAATTACTATTCTTATTAAAGATAGAACTATTTAAGAGGAAAAAGTAAATATAATAATACTTCTTAATTATTATAAAAATAAATTTAGAGTATCAAAATAATTAATATTTATTAAGAGATTAACTAATTAATATATATATATTATATAAAAGGGATCTTAATTTCAAGCTAATTAAAGATATATTTTATACTTATAACTTTATACTTTAAAGATATTATCTTAAAAGTATAAAAATACTTAAATAATTACTTATAATTAATATACTTCATTTATTAATTTTAAAAAGAAAAAAGTATCTTATAAATATAAATATTAATAATAATCTTAATATATAAATTATTAGATTAAATACTTATATTATAATAAGAATAAGTTCTATTTAATAATATAATTATAATAATTATATTAAAGTATAATATCCTTTAGATAATATTAATTAATACTTACTTAATAAATAAAGTTATATATATATTACTTTAATAATATATATAATACTTTTAAACTTATAATTAAATTTCTTAAGAATATTTAAGTAATATTAAGAAGTATCCTTTATAATATAACTAGCCTAAATATATTATAATATAATATTAATATTTTAAGTTATAGAACTTAATTATAAATTCTTATATTAATATTTAATTACTTTATAACTCTTATTTTTAAAAGAATAAAAGATATTTAATAATAAACTACTATTAAATAGGTTATTAATATAAGAAGTTATTATAATTAAATTTTTAATAAAAGTAAGATAATTAATAAAAGTAAGACAATTAATAATATAAATAATATATAATTTAAATTAAATTAAATTATACTTATTTAATTAATCTTAAAGTTAACTAAGTAAGATAAGATTTATTCTATATCTTTAATTAAGAAATATAGATTCTCTTATAATTCTAATAAATATAAGGTTAAAATAAATAAATATAATTAAAATAATAGCTTTATATTTATATTTATAATATTATATAATATTCTTAGAAAGTAAATTAATAGAGAGTAAGTTAATTAATTAAGTTAAAATATAAGATAAGTATATTTCTTATAATTAAAGAAATTATAAAGGAGAAAATTATATATATAAATAATTTATAACTTATAAGAGATTAATATTACTTAATTAAATATGAAAAAGGCTTATAATATAAATTAAGTACTTAAGAAGTTTTTCTTAAATATTTTAATTTACTTATAATTAGATATTATTAAGTAGTTCTTAAATATAAGAATAATATTATCCTAGGACTTTAAGAGCTTAATATTAGATAAAAAGAAGACTTTTCCTCTGAAATCTTAATAATTAAAGTATAAAGGCTAGATTATTAAGTTCTTTATAAATAATTATAAGATATCCGATTAATAATAAGTATATAATATAGTTTTTTATATAATTTTTTCTAGAAATTTTTATTATATAAATAGTTATAACTAAAAAGATATTATTTATCTTTCTAATAATCTTTCTAATTACTATTCCTTTAAGCTTAAATATATTCCTAGTTATAAAATTTAAGTAAAATATAGTAATATATAATATACTTAATAATATATATTAATTCTAGACTAGTATCCTAATAGACTAGTAAGATATTTTAAGAAATATCTTATTATTTATCTTTTTAATTACCTTTCTAATTATTATTCTTTAATCCTAAATATATTCCTAGATATTAAATTTAAAAATTATAATATTATAGATTCTTATTAATAATATTTATTTATTATAATCTAATACCTTTATAAACTAGTAAGATATCTTAAGAATTATCTTAATCTCTATCTTTCTAATTATCTTTCTAATTATAACTTTCTATATAATAAAGATTTCTTAAATATTTTTTTATAAAAAATAATATTATATATTTATTAATTATAGGATACCCTATAGATATTCTATCTTATAAAGTAGTCTTATAAATATATTATAAAATAGATATAAGTATCTACTTTAAATATCTATTTTAAAGCTAGGTGAAATAGGGTTTAAAGTAGATTATAAAGGTTTCTATCTATCTTAATTTTGAATATATTTATCCTACTCTATCTTATTAAAAAAACAGGTATCTATTATTTATTAATAAAGGTAAGTTTACTTATTAATAAGGATAAATTAATAGCTTCAAATTATCTTTAAGAAATCTCTTAGAAATTATCTTAATCTTTATCTTAATTACTTTTTAATAAATAATAAAAGTAATATTTATCTTTTATTATTTAATAATATTTAAAAATATTTTTTCTAATAATATTTAAGAGAAGAAATCCTAATATATATTAATTTAATTTAAGTATATCTTATGAATTTATATATAAATTATTATAATATTTAAAGTTAAATTTTAATTTAAAAATTATTTGAATTAAATAAAATAACTTTTAAGAGTTTATAAATAATTATCTTTATCTTTATCTTTCTCTTAATTATCTATTAAGATAAGAAGGATTATAAGTTATAATATATCTTATAATATTTCTTAATTTATTTAATTAATATATAAAAAATTAATTATAAAGTATTATAATATTATTTTAATTAATATAATATAAGTATTTAATATAATATTAATATTATTAAAACTTAAATTTTAATTATCTATCCTTTTTTTGAAAATATAATCCTTAAAGATAATTTTTATTATTAGATTAGATTATTAATTATTATCTTAAATAGTTTATATTATAATTTTATTAAATTATAAGTTTACTTCCTAAGAATTAAAATAATAATATAAATAAAGTAGAAGACTTATAATTTAATAATAAGAATTTAAATTATTATGCTTAAATATAATTATTATAAATAAAAGATAAGAGTCCTGTAAATATTATATAAAACTATTAAAATCTTTACTTAAGATTTAAATATTATTAAATCTTAAAATTATTATATTAATTATTTAAATCAAAGAATTTCTTATTAAAAAAATTAAAGAGACTAATTAAAAAATTATTAATTATCTTAATTAAATTATAATTGAAAGTTAGGATTATTAAAATATCTTTATTATAAAAAAGAAATTTAATTTTAAATAAGTTATAATTAAGGTTTATATTAACTTCTAATTTATTTAAATCTTTATTTTAAGTATTAAATTTTTAATTTTTTAATTATTAATATTATAGATAGGTTATATATATTAATAATTATAATTAAGATTAATATAAGTATAAATAAATTTATTATTATATATAATAATAA
>JAABUL010005044.1_pt1 | contig 16911 bp, 17 predicted proteins | sample 5559151 | NCBI WGS metagenome assembly JAABUL01 (sample SAMN10711876, study PRJNA513368) | rock metagenome | isolation source: Antarctica rocks | place: Antarctica: Victoria Land, Pudding Butte sud | reverse complement strand
CCGGTCCTGCCAGAAGGCTTGTCCGGTACGTCTGACTTTGCTCTCTTGGAGCTGCCAGTCGCTTCCTCTTCCGACTTGCGCTTTTGGCCAGCAGCAGCTGGTGCTTGAGGTGCCTTTACGTTGAACCGGCCTCTTGGTGGCTGGCTGGTACCGTTTCTTGCCGCAGACCTGGCTGCCACGTCCGGCTTTGCTGCCGCCCGGCTTGCGTTCATCCTCTCTTCCAATTTACGCTGTTGGTAGTGAGCTGTCAACTCGCCGTCATCTATCTCCTCGCCAATTATATGCAGCAATTTTGTAAACCCTACTTTTCGCTGTGGCCAATGGGTTAGCTCGATGACTACCGTGACCAGGTCCGGGGCCGTGTTACAGCACTTACTATACGTTTGCGCGTTATAGTCTCTCCGGTGTACGGGATCACATACGTGACCATGTCATCCTCTTTCAGTGCACTAGGAACTAAAACGCTTGGTGAGGTCATGACAGTTGTCGTGGCATTGCTGTCGTTTGGAGTAACAGGGAACACTGTCGACTTGCTGCTTGGCTGCTTGACATCACCCTCCTTGGGGTCAGCAGCCTTCAGCTTCTTTGATGTCGTATCAACATCGTCAGCAGAGTCACGCTTTCTCTTCTGTGGCGTCTCCACTGGGTTGATCGCCTTCGAGTTGACCGATTGAGTTGGCTTGGCAGTCAGTGCTGGTCGAGAATCCTGTAGCTAGAGTTCCAGTCAGCAATGAACCGCAGCCAGGCTGATATCAATCTCCAGCACATCAGGTAGGTACTGTACCTTCACCTTCTTTGTGGCTTGAGCGTCATCATCATCATCATCCTTGTCTGCCATTCTCTTATGAGGGTTCTCTCGTGGCGGCGTGTTTTCACGTTCGAACTGCAGTCTCTTCGGTCAAGATCAGCAAGGGTAATAGAAAGCAGCTTTGCGGTCGTACCTTGTTCGGTCTCTTGATGCCAGCAGCTTTGTCTGCTCGATCCTGGCGGATCTGCTGCAACGCCGCGTGGCGGTTTCGATGCAACGCCGCTTGTGCCGACGTCGTGGGCAAGACTCTCTTCTTCTTGTCTGTCGCGATAGGCATGATGAAGGAAGCGTGTCTTACGGCTAGAGGTGTGATATGGGAGTAGGTGATGAGTGAAGACGTTGATGTATGAAGGAAGTAGTTGCTCTGGAAGGCTTGATGAGAGCTTGATGATCCAAGACTGGAAGAGCTTTGATGGAAGAATGATGATTGTGACCGTTGAGATCGAGGGTTGCTTGAAGTGTGGTTTGGGAAGAAGGGAGGTTTCGTGAGAAGGAGGGGAGCTTCATAACAGGAGAATTTCCAACAAGAAAATTCATTGGAAGTGTCGAGAGACCAACATTTTGAGAAGGGATAGGGGCCGAAGGTACGACACACTCTCTTCAAAACTTCCAAATGAAGCCTCTCAACACCGCTCGGTCAAACGAATACTGGCGGGAACAAGAACCATGCGTAAATCAGCCACCCACATCGTGACCCGGTGGGCTTGACCGTCGGTATGACACTCGAGTTGCTGTCCGGTAAAGCAGGAGTCTGGGCACGGAGAGATGCAGTATGACACCGCCTTCGGAGGCAGCAAAGCCAAAGACATGAACGACATACTGGTCCGCAACGACTTCCGCCCTGGACTTTGTAACCAGCGGTATCACGAGCAACAGTCTCCCGGCTTGTGTTTCCTTCGGACCGAACAGCTTTAAAATCAATGACAATGCCGCTGCCTTGGCTCTGCGTGGGGCTTGTCCCCTTCCTCCTACTCGTTATGCTGATGTTTTGTGTCTTGCTCCTTCGTCAGATCTATGACATCGTTGCCGCCAGGATCTTGCGCCGGCTTCCCACTCTGCTCGACTTTCTCAGCCATGGCGTTCATGCTGCTAGTCGTTGGGTTATTGTCGGACATCGCTAAGCTTGTCAGTAGATTATTCCACTGAACATCTCAGAGACTTACTTCAGCGCGATGTCGGTTATTCGGGTAGGATAGCGTGCGATCTGACAATATGCGTTGTCCTTCCTCACCCAGTGTCCAATTATGCGCCCCAGAAGCGCGTCCGACAGGATTGAATTTGGGATAGGGATTATTCGAGGTAGAACCTACAAAATCATTAGAAATCTCGCCATATGCACCCCGAGTACGTAGAGTAATAAGAGATTTACTTGTCTGCACGTTTCAAGGACAAGAGGTGCTGCTATATTGTGACGAGGTTAAGTAAGAGTCCATAGCAACTCGAATTATAGTATATGGGACAATAGTCAAGAAAGAGTACAATGGTGTTGGTAAGGGTCTCAATCTATGCGTTAGGAGCCAACGAACGCATCTTGAAGACCTCAGTATCGACGACCCACCGGTGATATGTGTAGGTCGCGATACGGACGTGAGAGCAACGTGTCTTGTGATGTAAGAGCGTTCTGTTGATCCGAGAATGCCCCCTTTCTCGACTATTATCGAGCACACCGAAATCCGGATTCCCGTCTCTTGCTTTGCGTTATCAGGACAATAAATCCCATCACTGCACGAGTAAAAGCGCGAGACTCAAACCATCAAAACGACAATATATAATATATATAGAAGATTGCGATTTCTGCAGAAGATTGTGATTTCCGTGAGTCAGATCTACCCCTTTTATACTACCTCTAGCCTACTCCTTCACTCTATGTTTCATTGACTGCGACACATCCTCATTCGTGTTTAATGAAGCATTCTTCTCCTATCTATTCCCCTTGATTTCGAAAGCTTCATTGGGAGAATCGAGGATGGCCGTGTCTTTCATAGGCCTGGACTTTGGCAGTGGAGATTTGCGTTGGACGATTGCGACGCGCGAGCGGCTAATAATGTTGCTGTCCTTTGCGTTGGCTGATGATCTCGGTGGATATCCATTTCGAAGGGTCGATCCCGGCGATGAATCAGGCAGAGTGTGTTGAGGCAGTCGTGAGGAGATTATAGCTTGTGTCACAGCTCTGTATGATAGCAGTATTCACTCATAACTTCAGTTCCCAGACACAGGTGAAGTTAGTTGTGACAAGCCGGTGGTAGTATTGCGTGCATGAACAGGAGAATCGGCACATTCGATGAGGAGTATGAACGAGATACACACATCAAGAGAGATGTCTCGGAAGTGTCTGCTATACTTCGTCCATTGCTCATTTGAGCTCTCTTGAAACCAAGGAACATTGATTGATAATAAAATACACTTTGGATGGGTTCGTCGAATGTGCCACTTGTTTCTTCGTGCGTTTTGCCGCTCTGGCGATAGGAGACTACTGGTTACTCAAGCTCCTGTTGGGTGAAAATCTCGACGCTCTGTCGCTTTTGCAATGGGGTGTTGTTAGTCAGTCATGACTTGGCTGAGGGTGTTTTACTCTATCAAGAGAAGAGCGTTATCTGGGTTCTCTGACGATGCCACGTTCGCCGCTTTGACAGGGAGACATCACTGGTCATTGGATTTCTGGTTTTTGATGGATGTAGAGCTTTATCTAGGTCCTTCGAATATGCCACTGCTATCTGTTCACGTTCTGCCGCTTTGAAAATGGGAGATCACTGGTCGATTGGCGGATGTTGAAAAATGCGTGCTCAAATGCGAGTTGCCAAAGTGAAAGCAATCCGAGAAGTCGAGAAGATGGGAGTCGTAAATTCAGCCGGATCGTGAAAATATACTCTCCGCACTTGTCAGCGCTTCCCTCTTTGTGTGCTTCCCATTCCTGGTGTGTTTCGTTTCATGCATCTACGGCAGGAGTACGCGCAATAACAATAGCAACGCCTCTACCAATCGAGCGGATTTCCACCCATCACTGTCGAAAGGTTTGTCCAATATGTGGGCAGGTCGCTTGTCTGCATGGAAGCCTCCGAGAGGAATATCCACAGCCAATGACCCAGCTATATTCACAATTGATGACGAGATGACCTTCCCACCGTTCACACCCTTCAACGTCAGCCTCCTCCTCTTCGTCCTCACCCTCGCACTGCCAAAAATCCAAGTCGACATCCTTCATGGCTCAACAAACAGCCGTGTCGCCCACTACCGCAACGCCTCCCCCAGCGTCTGCTGCACCAGCCCCCCGGATCTAATCTACAGCTCCCCAGCTATGTTCCAGCATCTCTCCGCTCTGGATATGGGTGCGATATGACAGAGCGGCGCCCCTATCTCCCTGTTGAGCGAGTGTTGGTCAACGGGGTTGATGTTGCTGCGCTGGAGCTCCCGGGCGCAAGCTGCCGACGCAGATGCTGCCCGATGGGAAGACGGTCGACTGGCTGCTTGCGGAGGGCATGCTGGTTTGGGGTGGGGGTTAAGTGGGCCGCTGGACGGGGGGTTGTGGGTTTGGGCGTCTTGCTGAGGAGGACGCTGGGATCGAAGGGGATGAGAAGATTGGAGAGGGGGCCGGCGTATATTAAGGAGCCGCCGAGGCGGGTTTAACCCAGTGTGGGCGTGCCGAATGTAACAGAGTTTGGGCGGGAGGGAAAGGAAGGGTTGATTTATAGGAGTGTGGTGGGGAGTAAGGAGAGTGGGTAGTAGCTGTAGGGGCTAGCAATTGAATCAGTAGCTTCGGGGAGATGATCTGAAGTATTTTTCACCAGATATCAAGATTTCCGGATTTTGTTGGGTCCTTGTCGTAATAGTCATTTCTCATCGTACGTAAAGGAAGTAGTTGGACAAAAGCTCGCTCAACCACTGCAATCTGACTGTGTATATCAAATGAGAGAATCACCACCGAAAGTTTGAAGAAGGCATAGTCCGCGACTTGTGGAGACTATGATTGCCCATTCGATCACTGTCGCAGGCATATTGGTATTCGGGAAAGATAGTGGGCCCATTTGTTTTGGCGTTGATGATTCCCTGGTCGCAGATGATGCGACGGAGTAAGCTTGGACCTCCACTATTAAGGGCAGAGCTCAAAGAGCGGTGACAAAGGAGGTGGATCTGGAAGGCATTGACCCATAATTCTGACGAAGGCCGAGGAAATACTGCAGACAAAGTCCATGTTCAAACAGTGTATAGAAGGGACTTCCATAACCTTTTTGTATGCTGAACGACAGCAATACTTGGTCAACCAACCCGTCCTTCTTTGTACATTCAGGACTCTGCAGTGCAGACCCAACTTACACATGGGTCGTTGCCTGGCGGCCGAGCGACCTGCCATACTCTCTAATCCGGAGTAGTCGCTCAAGACCCTACGAAGGACGTAATGTCTTCGAGGAGCCGGAAAGCGTTGTGTATCTTGCTGAAGGACAAGGAGGCCTGCCAATAAACCATCAGACTCACTGCGGAGACTGCCCCGAAATCGTTCAGAACACCTCCCTAAGGTAGCTGGCATCGACCACAATCTTTGCTTGGCTCGATAATTCCATCGATCTTGCCCGAACAAGGGCGGGATAACATGCAGGTCTACCTCTGAAGAGAATATGAGCGTAAGATTCTCTTTGAGGCCTGACAGAGGTAGCGTCTGGATCTTTGCGCAGCTCCGAAGATAGAGATGTCGAAGCCACCGAGATCAGGTGAATATTAGGTCCTTGAACTGTTCATCTATGATTTTTGCCTCCCTAATGGAGCTGCTCAGAACATTCTTCTCCTGTTCGCTTACCGTCAGTAATACGCCCTGATTCTCGCAGTTCTCTCCAAGGGGGCCGAGTGGTTCCCAGTGTCCGTCCAGTATGTAGTGAGTAAAGTTCGCGTAAGTTCCTTTATCCTGATGTTTGTTCGCAAGTAACGCTCCGTTGAACCAAAGCAGCCTATCTCTTTCATCCAAGTGCGCAATAGCATTCCCACAAACATTCCCATCACTAAGGGGACCTAAACCAATGGCGTAGTATTTTGCAAAGTAGTATGGTACTTGGCACAATTCTAAGCCGAACCAGAAGGTTTCTTTGTCTCCTTCGGTCCAAACCATGTATTGCCGACCAGCAGCAGAGTTTTGCCAGCAGATGTGGAGAAGGCCAAGTAAGAGCGATGTGCGGCCTTTGTCAAAGAGCACGACCCCAGACTCTTGCTCGTCAGAATAACTTCCTTGGTACGAAGTCAGGTTTAGGAGAGTTGCGCTCGGCTGATTGAACTTTAGGTGGCTGTTGTAGAATTCATGGCGTTCGTGGAAGCTATTCGGATGCATCAATCGGTCGTGGAAGAAGTAGGTGCCCGTATCCTGATATCCCTTACTCTTGAACAATTCCTCCGGAGGCTGAATGAACACTGCGTCTGCGTCCACAAGTATGACTTGCTCGAAGGAGCTGAGTAGCATGGCCAGCGGCTTGATGCCGAAAGTTCCGTGTGCCAGATCCAGAGTCGTGTCATCGACTAGTTCGAGTAGATCTAGTGACTCAATGTCATTGCCCAGTGACAGCAGTTTCTCCCGATATTCAATTGGCAAATCATCATCCCCAGCATATGCTATTTGGATAGGCAGAGTCGAGCCCAAAACGTTTCGGATCCCCACGATAAGATGACAAGCATACTGGAAGTCTTTTTTCCCTAGGCTGATGACGATACCCCTCGAACCCTTGCCATAGGTGTTGCGGAGAGCCTGGAAGGGCATCTTGGATTGCGATTTAGGGTTTCTGATGAATGGGAAGGATGCAACAATGGCAGCGTCAAGGCGCTCAGTCAAGGCTTGCGATTGTTGTACTGTCAAGACTCTTCTCTTCTTTTCTAAAAGGTCTTGTCGATGAGCAATAAGCTGTACTCGTTGCCCCATCTGGCCAAAATCTGTAGGATCGAGTGGGAACTTCATCATATATTCGAGGGCGTCATGAGCCACGAGATCTGATGCTACGGCAGCGGCAGGGCCCCAGTGAGCCTGGTAAGTCTTCTGAATTTTGTGCATTGGAAAAAGAAAGATAACGAAGATGACCATAAAGGCTGAGATCATTGCAGGGCGGCGTGCGATGCGCCCCCGTGGTATGAGCGCATAGCAGTCGTTTAAACGCGCCATTACGTTTGCTCGCAGGCCAGTATGCTCGTCCATTGTATGAAGTTTTCGCTTCAAGAAGTAGATACCATCTTGCAGGACCTTTGCGCGGGTTGTGAGGAGCGAGCCACGTACGCTCAGAGTAAACGTTGTGGCGGATATGGAGAGCCTGATCCGTTAACTAGGCTCCAGGGAAGGCAGGAGAGTCTTGAGCTGTATAAGGCATGACAATTTTAGGCAACTCAATACAGTATATGATGGAGAATACTCAACATGCGAAACACACAAGTACTCAAATTAAGAAGACACGAAATGAATGCATCATCTACCACAAGGCAATGCTTGACAGATTCAATGAGCTCTCTAACCCCATTGAGCCAGACTCCCATAATCCTACCGCAGGCGGCCAAAAATCGTTTGATCCTGCCGGTGTTTCATTTTCAGCCAGCGGCCCGTTCTCAAAACAAGGAACGATACGGAGTAGCGCCGCATCCTGCATGCCGCCTTAGGCACGGCCCCCTGGCTCTCGGACATCGCATAAACCGACAGACTACCAAGCAACGGCCTACAATTGGCCGATCCTGTGCTCGAAGGAACGGTGACGTTCGAATGGAGAAGGTGGCAGAGCGTTGCAAGGGTTAGGTGATTGCGCTAGATGAGTTGGCGCCGGCAATCGACATGATGACCCCACCTTTTCCCACGACCACCCAATCGTGAGGCAACATAGTCCAGTTTGGCTAAGCGCTTGTTTATTCTACAGAGAGGCGAATAACGCTGAGCTCACGGATCATCTTCTCGGAATAGTCGTCTCATTATGTCGTCCATCAATCTCGCCCCCACTTAACGCCATCGTTGTGAGTATTCGTGACGGCAGGATGTGCTCAACTCAGCCCCCGAAAGACCCAAACACAATAATCGGGAGTTAGAGTTCAGTGAGAAATTCGAATAAATTGAGTACGCGAAGATGGTAAGGAACCACTCGGGAGATGGTTATTCTGGGAGCCAAGTTTTGCTACTTCGAAATGGATGGTATAAAACACACAGCCCCCCACTAAAGGTGGACCAAGTCCAAACTTCTAGTCCCTCCTTGGCGCGTCTTCGAGACCCACCATGCGGCCCGGCGTAGCCAGCGTCAAGAACGAGACGCCTGCGTGTTGTTTAGTCTAGCGTCAATCACGACTAAGTGGCCGATCAGACCTGTGGAGTGTGGATTAAAGCCAAAGACTCTCTGATTCTGAAGACCCCTGTCGGGTGCTCCCCAAAGCAGGCATACGTCAATACTGAGGTGCCTGGCAGATCCTATATCGTGCATGGAAACAGGCAGAAAGCACCGCCATACGAACTTAGTTTGGTTAAGTTACAAGTACTAGTAGATTCGACGGGAACCCCCTCTCAGCGTTAGCGGCAGTGCATGCTCAGTCCATGGTACGGAGTACTGTAAACGCCTGAACCCGACTCCCATCATGCAGAGCGCGAGCGATCCTCCTGGATGGAACCCTTTAATATGGCTAATAATACACAGTCTAGGCCACCCAAATTCAAGGGAGATTTACGAAGACGTTGACTCAGCTTCGGCCACCCCCGCTGGTTGGCTCAGCCTCCTGGATACACTCCGACACAAGCGGCTATTGATTGGTGATCGCCGTACAGCTTCAGATCGCCCTCCTAGTACTCGTCCATAAGAGGCACAGCATTAGAAAACCTCGCCTAGCGTTTCATAGCCGTGATATCTCAAAGATAGGTCATCTCCATTCAAATAATTTCCTGCGTCCGTCTCCGGTCCGGCTCTTTCAAGAGCCCCGGGTGTCTTGCTGCTGCTACTCGGCTGTGTCTCCATTCATCTTTCCACGTCGCTTTTTCAGACCATCCATCGGAGAATGGCTGCTGTTTTGTGCAGCTCCATCGTAGCCCTCCATCTACCCTTCTTTGTGCTCCTTGCCCTTGTTCCTTCACCCTTATTAGCAGCCAATTGTTCTTCGGCTCAGCCAATTGTGATTCCAGTCACCAATGTGACATTGGCCGACAACATAGTGTCAAGAGGTGCTTCGATCTCTTTGGGCTCTCCGCCGCAGAATCTTGCTTTCATTGCAAACGGGTGGGTAGTTGGCGCCCATGTATACGGCGAACCCTTTGACTGACTCCAAGTAGACACTGGAACAACACGTATGTCTTTGATGCATCTGCTATCAGCATAGGCGCTGTCGGCTGCTACGATGTGAATGCGCCCAACGCATGCGCAGGGAGCGTTGGTGGCTTTTTCAACGAACAGTCAAGCACAACCTATTCCGGAGCCAGTTTTGAAGCTCTTCATGTCGCCGCAGAAGCTCTCGCTCATCATGGCAACGATGTCTTCGGTACAGACACGCTGAAGATAAATTCTTCCCTTTCGCTTGCCAAATTCCCGTTCGGCGTGAATAAGGGAAAGGTGGACAATGTGAACGCTCTGGGCGTGGGCCGTAACTCAACTTTGCTAAACACGCTGGTGTCCAGAGGAGATATAGCTTCGAGAACCTACTCATTCTGGGATGGTTGGACCGGTGCCGAACCCCAGCATCAGATGGACGGAAACTTGGTTATTGGAGGCTACGATGCAGCGAAAATATCCGGTAACAATATAACGTTGCCATTCAGCACCGATAGTGTTTGTCTAGAAGGATACATCGTCACCATTTCTGATATAAAAATGGAATTGCCAAATGGTTCGAGCCCAAGCATTTTAGGCTCTTTTGCAGGCTCGCAGCTGAGAGCTTGCGTTGGCCCAGGTTATCCGATCATGACTTTTCCACAGGAGGTATGGAATGCATTTGTCAAGGTATCTGGCGTAACGGAAGTCGGTCGCTCTCTTCAAACCGACTTTCTCGGCATGTTAATCGCGTCTAATACCCGGTAAGTCAATACCGTCGCAGCCCTCATAGCCAGATCCGACTAATGAGCCTACAGGTATCAAGGCGGTTTGACAATATCTCTATCTCCTGGTCTGGACATCACCATTCCTAATCATCAGCTCGTGGTCCCACAATATGGTTACAGCACCCAAGGGGTAGAGGTAGATTACAATGCAAGCACTGTTGTTGAAGTTCTCATCAACAGTCTTCAGGGTGTTGATAAGAACGATATGCCTATATTAGGCCGTGCCTTTCTAAGCTCCGCCTACCTTATGGTGGATGCAGACCATGAACAGTTCACACTTGCAAGGGTCAACGCGACAAGTGCTCAGCAGATAGTACCAATAGCTCCGCCAGCATGCCAGAGCCCCAAATCCATAGCTACACCAATACCAACGACTTCTACTGCTAGCAGCACTACTGGTCCAGCCAATGTGTCATCGACTCCTCCTGTTCCAGCAGGCACACACCAAGGCGTCTCCACGGGCGTCGTTGCAGGTGCCGCGGTCGGTGGGGCCGCATTTGTTGCCCTTTGTTTTGGGGTTCTTCTGCTACTACGCCGACGGCGACGGACGCACCAACAACAATTAGCACAGATAGAGAGCGAAAAGAGACATCCGCCGATTACGACGTCCAGCCAGGCAGAATTCGGCATGATCAAGGCTGAGATGCCCTCGGATTATACTCATCAGCCACCAGCAGAGATGCCTTCGCAACGACATTCACCCTATCAATTAGCGCCATACGAGATGGCGTCGCAAGGACGTTCGCCCCATGTACCAGCGCCTTACGAGATGTGAACATCCTGATATGATTTTTTGGAAGATTGCTGATGGAAAAACGGTATAGACATCGCCAAACTCTCGGAACAATATGTAATTTGCCTGTTCGGTATCATGAGTCGAGTCATCACCCCGGCCTTAGCCTGTACTTTACAGCGCAGCCCCTATTGCGGGATCTGCACAGCAAGTATCTAACTTCCGGCCTGCCCCAGATTACCACCCTCCACAGTGGAACCAGACTTTGACAGCTCGGGCGGCCTCAAGGGGTGTTTGAGTTGGGAATCCTGTATGATTCGAAGAGCAACATTCCGCCACAAATAAACGGTCTAGATATCTCGGAAATACATAGTCCGCGAGGTAAGCCAGGGTATATCACTACGGCCGTCAGCAGATATCTTGCAGCATGTTGTCTTTGGCAGATGAAATAATATGAGCGCGACCACTTTCCAGTTCCAACCACTAGACGAATACGCTTCGTCACTCAATCTCCTGAGAATGTTTATATCGCCCATTGTCACTCTTAGGGGTGCTTGCCAAGACAAGCAGCAGCTCCCAAGCTCCACACAACGATTCGATCTCCATGCACTTGCCTTCGGTCTCAAAATCCGTCAACACCACCATCAATCTTCCAGCTCCGGCTATCACCTCCTTCCGGCACATCCTACCGCGTATTCCTTTCACTACTCCATCATGACTCCGCCTCATTCCTGCTTGGTTGAGTCATGAAACACCACCACGCCGGATGCGCTAGCGTAGGATCCTGCATGCCGCAAAGCTACACCAATCACTGCTTGCCGATCTCGGTGGCTCGAATCCTACAGGAAGCTATCGCATGAACAAATGACAGCTGTACTCAATGCCACAGCCATAGAGATCGTGAACGTATGTGTCGGAGCTAGTCAAGAGCATTTTACCGGCGTCAGAACTTGTTTCGCGTTATGCAGGTGGTTTGTTCAGATCCTAGTTTCTGTCGCTAGAGTAACATTGCTGGCTTGATTTAGCAGTGCTGGATCTGAACTTTGGGCGAGAATAGCAGCGCGTAAAGGAAATGGTCAAATTTGCAAGTGTCTACGACGGAAACGCTCGGGATATTTTAGCCTTTCAGGGGGCGCTTGGTGGGCGCCTATACGGGCGGTTGGGGTGCGGGCCGCTGGGTTTGATTGGATGATTTGGGGGTTTGATTATTGGGCAGGTCAGGGCACTGTGCTGCTGATTCATGGGTCAATACATCCGAGATGAGGGTGGGAACGTGCCTGGGAGAGTTTGAGGAATCATTGAGCGCTGAGCCAGACTTTTGAAGTCTTGGCACACCCATGGTGTGGATCTGGCGAAGTGCATGATTGAGAAGGAGGAGTCATAAGTGTGTTCTGCTGAAGGTACAGGATGAAGACTTTTCATTGTATTGTTTTTCTAGAGCGTTCGATTTGGAGAGACAGAAACCAGGCGAATCAAGATCAGCGCCTGTACGTAGAGATAGATCTGAGATGATTACCCAGAATCAGCGCCGACAGCGACATCAGGATACCCCAGCCAAGAAGAATTCCAGTCGAAGCTCATGACGTATGTGGAACACGACACGTTGGCTCGCTACGGACGACATATCAAGTGAGATCCGCGCATCGGGTCAACATCCATTCTAGCATCAAGACTAATGCTATAATTTCCACCCACCACCTACGCCGATGGCGACGGAAAGTTCAGACACCTCCGCAACCCGGAGTTTGAAAGCAATTTGCGTTGCGTCCCTGATTGCAGAATCGAGTACATCGATGTCTCGCAACGAGTTGGAGCACTGGCTCATGGACCTGGCCGGGACGGCTGGTTGATCTCGACGCTGGGCTGGCGACGTTCAATGCCACCACGAAGGGCTCCTAAAGATACGCCCAGATGTTTTGCTAGAATTACTTGGATCTCTCTCGTGTCTTAAAGGACGCCGTCACCTAGATGTTGGATTATTTCTATCATTGAGGACGACGAAACGAGGAGGCTTGTAAGAGCCCCTTGCAAGTAGTCGCAAGGAGCCGGCATATTGGCTTTGCCATTTCCGTATTATTCGGACCACCCTAGCAGTCCGGATCCATCTATTGACTGATGGAAATAGAATCGAGCGGTAGTGCCGAGCAGATTTCCTTTTAATAACGATTGCTTTCGGTCCCCATCCAACCTGCTACCATTCACCTCGGCGATAAAGGCAACGCTGGTAATTCGAAGTTCTTCCGCAGAGGCGTAGCGTCAGGCATCTCCTGCGCGACAGCTATGGCCTCTTCGGTTGACAGCTCATGATTCGATCTTCCTTCTGACATCTCGTGGGGAGGCAGGGCGTACCCTGAATCCCGTACAGCTGGCATCTCCTGAGGTGGTTGTCGGTCCGCTGCTAATTCCGGCTTGTGGAGCATTGGCGATACACGACGACTGCTCTCGCCGGAGTTTCTAATCGATCCAATACGGTGGCTCCGAGCCCGTACCCTTTTTAGTAGAAACAAGAATCCCAAAAAGAACAAAGCTATGCCGGCCAGTCCACCTATTACAGCTCCAGCAATGGCGCCCTTGGAAACAGGCGTATGAACTGTGGCAGCATCGGCCGCAGATAGAGATGAAGTAGGGTTAAGCTGGGAAGTTGATGACGGTGCGGCCGCCGTTGTTTGATTTTGACAATATGGCGCTGAGATAGCGACAATCTTCGAGTCTGTTGTTGCTCGGGCTTTCCAGAGTGTAAATTGTTCCCTGTCATTGTCAACCATCAGATAGGCGGATGTCAAGAAATTCAAGCCAAGGACCAGCCTATCATTTGCGTTTACTCCTGAGAGACTGCCTATTCGGACTACTCGATTGCTGTCGTTATCTATATATCTTTGTCTGCTGGAGTCGATTTTGTATTCTGGAAGAACGACTTGGTGGTTAGGGATCGTGATATCAAGCCCCGGGTCTGTAGATATCGTTAGATCACCGTCATACCTAAAACACCGTAGTCAGCAACAATCGATTGGTGGCTGATTGTTTGGGCTGGCCTACGCTCCGTCTGCTTGAATCAACATCCCAAAAAACGACAAGACGCTTGTGGATCGGTCGAGATAGGTCGAGCCTGAGATCGCAAGAAACGCATTCCACATACTTTCGCGAAGGGACAGCTTGTCGAAGTGGGGCTCCACGCAGGCGCTCGCCGCCGCGCCTTTGTCGTTGCCGAAAAGGCTCGGCGACGAACCATTTTTCAAGTTCATCCTGATGTCGGTAATAGTGACTACAAAGCAATTTGCGTCAGGAATGACGGGGTTCCTGGTGGGAAGTGTTATATTTGGACCCGTGACTTTCTCTGCATCATAGCCGCCAAAGATCAGACTCCCGCCAATCTGATTCTTTGATTCGGCTCCCGTTCAGCCTTGTCAGAAGCCCCAACTTCTTGAAGATAAAGCACCGCTGGAGACGAGTGCATTGAGCAGAGTTGAGTTTCGCCCCAAACCAAGACTGTTCATTCCTTCGCCCTGCCCGCGCGAGACACCTATCGGAAAATTGTCTAGTCTTCTCTGAGACGTTACTGCAAGAACGTCTGTACCCCACAGATCAAGAATGTGATTTGGGTTGATAGATGGGTCCTCCGGAGCACGTAAGATTTGAGACGCATGGCCACTTTGCGTCCATGTGGTAGAAGCATCTTCATGGAAGAGCCCGCCAACTTGAGCGATACATTCGGTGGTTTCATTCGCGTTGCAGCCTCCATTATTAGAGCTCTTCGTAGTATCGAAGATTTATGTATTGTTTATCTGACTAGGACGATTAGCTGGCTCATTGTTGTTGGATTAGAGAAAAAAATTTACCAATATAATTGAAAAGCAAGCGATTGCCCGGGGCTTGGACTACGTATAGAAATCGGGGTGCCTCTTCTCAAGACGTTACTCGCAAGGCTTATATTACGAACAGGTACTTCAAAAGCGGTGGGGGAAGGGCATGTGGTCATGGTCATCGTAGACTTGTCTATGTAGCATCAAGCTTTACTTTCGCCTTCAAGAGACCAGTGACATAAGTAGTTTGAGCGGAAAACTGGTCTGACCAACGATGACATTTGCGAAGCTTAGGATCAAGAATTGATCAAAGAATAAGACCACTTTAGAAGGCCATCAGATCGTGCATTTCCAGTTGATACAGCCGCCGGCCACTCTGCACTGCCTTATGCATCATTGAGATCATAAGTATATCGGAGGATTCCACGTGATGGTGAGGGACGGCATCTTGGCACATTCAGCCTATTGGATGAAAAGGGATCATGCAGGATCCAGCGGCCATAGCACGATTTTGCACTTGAAACGAGGTTACGATCTTGTCGCCCTAAGCTTTGCGATCGACGCGTCCACTCGGCGCTTGTTCTAGAGTCGCCCGTAGGATCATCTGGCTGTGCTCAATTCAGCTGAAGGATGCGGTCGAAAAATCCGGCCAAGTGACTAATGATTGTCAAACTGACAGCCTCTGCCATCGCGGTAACAACTTACAGGTTTTACTGTTACAAGTATACCTTACACATATCCAATGAATGAAAGTTCTTGGCTTGTGTCGGCCCAGAATTGCCGTCTCGGCTGCAGAGTACGGCCTAAGCGCCAGCGCCAGCGCCATGGTACCTTACGGTTTAGAGTACTTTAGGCCTAGGGTGACCTGGAATACTTCATGGACAAATTAGATCCTCGATCCTCCCCATTTCGGCCTCATTCAAGCGCATCCTCATTCACGAGCGGTCTCATCTTATAAGCTAGTACTCCGTACGGAGTACTAGCAATTTGAAAGAAGGGCTGTGAGCCTGCGAGCCAGCCATTAACCGCTGTGCTTATGCAGTATGTACGCCATGTTTCAGCCCCTCATATCCCATTTTCACTGCGGCTCAATTCCTACTGGCTCAGTTGATCATGAAACATATCGGCCAGCGCTGAGTTGATGCTCGGCTCGGAGAGCTGTTCTCGTTGACACTGTATAGAGTTTTCTCATCGAGTTTGCTTGAAGTCTTTGCGCTCCGTCCCCAGTCCTTCCAGGCTCAATGTGGACATCCCCTACTGTATCATGCGCGGTCTCTCACTTTTTTGACGTCCTTGTCGTCTTAATCTCCTTTTCATTCCAGATCATAGCAGTCAGTCCCGATGCACATTGTTATACAGGCAATGGTACGATATCTACGGATTTCCCCTGCAAGCTCTCCAATGATGTTAGCTTCTGCTGCGGCGTTGGCTGGTCATGCCTTTCCAATGGACTTTGTCAATACCGTGCGAGTACCTCGTTTGCGGAAGGAACATGTACGGACAAAAGTTTTCCGGCAAATTCATGCCTGGGATTATGTTTAGCTAGTACGTCTTCTCCGAGGCCCTCGCTTAACGTATGAATGTCGTCGCTGATAATAACATGACCAAGGTGGCAATAGCGAGAAAACTCTCATCCATGACTGCGGCGGAGCCGGCAATGGCGATACTAACTCTTGGTGTTGTGCTGGCGTGCAAGGTGTCACGGGCCAAGGCGAGGACTGCTGCTCGAGCAATGCGACCACCACCCTCGACTCCTTTCCTTACTCAACTGTTACTGTCATAACAGCGATTTCAACCTCGTCAGCGACCGCTTCATCGACTTCGGCCAGTAGCAAATCCTCGTCATCCCTATCGTCCTCCGTGTCTGCTCCAAAAGCAACGTCGACTACGACCTCATCGGCAACCCCCTCCATTTCCGTTTCCGCTGTTGCTACTCCAACCTCTTCCACGACAGGCTCCGCAAAAAGCACCACATCCCATGCAGCAGCAATAGGCGCCGGAATAGGGGTTCCTATCGGAATCGCATTGTTGGCGGCGCTATTATATCTTCTTCACCGGGAGCGGAAGACGAAGAGGCAGATACGCGACCTGCAAGCGCACATGCAAGGGCCCGAAGGCAAGCCGTCGGATCAAGACATGCCTCTTGCTGGAACAGGATGGACTTCGCAAACCCCTGCCCGAGCGAACTTCGAATTGGATACTGGTATAGATCGTGGCGAGTTGCCGGCCAGTGATGGCAGGCATGAGATGGCCGGAAGACACACATGGGAGATGTCGTAGCTCAGACAGAGGCAGAACACAACTAGAAGTGGCTTTCTACCTGCAGGTTTCTATTCGAGCGCACAGCTTCAGCCTAGTAAAAAGCACCCGTAACAGCCAGGGTCCACCCCGCTCCACCAATCCCTACGGACGAGACTTCCGTCACCCAGCCGATGCCACTTCTTTTGGCACAGTTTTCGCCTCCGTGGCCTTTGTCTCTTTTCCGCCTTCCTTCCCGTATCCTGCGGTGACGCGTATCTCTACCTTATTCCCATCGGCCAGCTTGACAACGGTC
>JAABUL010005043.1_pt1 | contig 16913 bp, 17 predicted proteins | sample 5559151 | NCBI WGS metagenome assembly JAABUL01 (sample SAMN10711876, study PRJNA513368) | rock metagenome | isolation source: Antarctica rocks | place: Antarctica: Victoria Land, Pudding Butte sud | reverse complement strand
GGCGGCCGCGTACTGTTCGTCGGCACCAAGCGCGCCGCCGCCGAATACGTGGCCGACGCCGCCCGCCGCTGCGGCCAATACTACGTCAACCACCGCTGGCTTGGCGGCATGCTGACCAACTGGAAGACCATCACCGGCAGCATCAAGCGCCTGCGCCAGATCGACGACATGCTGGCCGGCGATACGCAGGGGCTGACCAAGAAGGAAATCCTCGACATCACCCGCGACCGCGAGAAGCTCGAGCGCGCGCTGGGCGGCATCAAGGACATGGGCGGCCTGCCGGACATCCTGTTCGTGATCGACACCAACAAGGAGAAGCTGGCGGTTGAAGAGGCCACCAAGCTCGGCATCCCGGTGATCGCCATCCTCGACAGCAACTCCGATCCGGTCGGCGTGACCTACCCGGTGCCCGGCAACGACGACGCCATTCGCGCGATCACGATGTACTGCGACCTGGTCGCCGGCGCCGTGCTCGACGGCATCAGCGCCGAGATGGTCGCCTCCGGCCGTGACCTCGGCGCCGCCGAGGAGCTTCCGCCCGACGCGATGCCGCCGGTTGAGGCCGAGAGCGTGGCCGAACCCGCCGCCGCCTGAAGCCGCCGCCTGAACTAGAGCACTTCCCGAGCCGATTGGCTCGGGAGTAGTGCTCTACCTCATTGATAAGAAGAGCATTGCTTCCGATCAGGTGATTCCACCTGATCGGAAAATGCTCTAGCCGCCTGAGGAGAGACTAAAATGGCCGACATCACGGCTACGATGGTTCGTGACCTGCGCGAGAAGACCGGCGCAGGCATGATGGATTGCAAGCGCGCGCTGAGCGATACCGGCGGCGACATGGAGCAGGCGGTCGACTGGCTGCGCAAGAAGGGCCTGGCCGCGGCGGCCAAGAAGAGCGGCCGGGTCGCGGCCGAGGGCCTCATCGGCGTGGCCAGCGCGCCCAACAAGGCGGCGATGGTTGAAGTCAACGCCGAGACCGATTTCGTCGCCCGCAACGAGCAGTTCCAGGCGCTGGTCGAGGCGGTCGCCAAGGTGGCGCTCGAGGTCGGCGACGACGTCGAGGCGATCAAGGCCGCCCCGTTCCCCGGTGGCTCGCGGACCGTCGGCGAGGAGATCACCCACTTGATCGCGACGATCGGCGAGAACATGTCGCTCCGCCGAGCCAAGGTGATCACCGTCGGCCAGGGCGTCGTGGCGACCTATGTCCACAACACGCTCCGCCCCGGCCTGGGCAAGATCGGCGTGCTCGTCGGCATCGAGAGCACCAGCGAGATCGACGCACTCGAGGTGCTCGGCCGCCAGATCGGCATGCACGTCGCCGCCACCCGGCCCGAGGCGCTCGACACCTCCGGCGTCGATCCGGCCGCGCTCGAGCGCGAAAAGGCCGTGCTGACCGAGCAGGCGCGCGCCTCCGGCAAGCCCGACAACATCATCGAGAAGATGGTCGGCGGGTGGATCCAGAAATACTACGAGGAGGTCGTCCTCCTCGAGCAGGTCTGGGTGCATGACGGCGAAAGCCGGGTGAAGGCGGTCGTCAAGAAGGCCGGCGCCACGCTGGCCGGCTTCGCCCGCTTCACCCTCGGCGAGGGCATCGACAAGGAGACCGGCGACTTCGCCGCAGAGGTCGCAGCCGCCGCCGGCTTGCCCGTCTAGGGCAAACCGTCGAACTCAGGTTTGTCGACGCCCGGCAAACCGTCGCACAAAGGTGCCGTGTCCGGCGCAACCGGTTTCCCCTCGCACGGAAAGCCACTAGGTTGTGCCGGCTCTCACCGCTGCAAAGGACACCATGCCCTCTCCGCCGCCCTACAAGCGCGTCTTGTTGAAGGTCTCCGGCGAGGCGCTGATGGGGCGGGGCGAATATGGTCTTGACCGTGAGACCTTGTCGCGGATTTCAGTCGACGTCGCCGATGTCGTCAACTCCGGTGTGCAGGTGTGCCTCGTCGTGGGCGGCGGCAACATCTTCCGCGGCGTCTCGGGAGCGGCCGCCGGTATGGACCGCGCCTCGGCCGACTACATGGGCATGCTGGCCACGGTGATGAACGCGTTGGGCCTGCAGAGCGTGATGGAGCGGCATGGCGTCCAGACCCGCGTGCAGTCCGCGATCCCGATGAGTTCCGTCTGCGAACCCTATATCCGGCGCCGGGCCGAGCGGCACATGGAAAAGGGCCGCGTGGTGATCTTCGCCGCAGGCACCGGCAATCCGTTCTTCACCACCGACACCGCCGCCGCCCTGCGCGCCGCCGAGATGGACTGCGACGCGCTCCTCAAGGGCACCCAGGTCGACGGCGTCTACTCCGCCGACCCCCGCAAACACCCCGACGCGTCGCGCTACGAAGAGCTCACCTATCGCGACGTCCTCGCGCGTGATCTCGCGGTCATGGACGCCGCCGCCATCAGCGTCGCCCGAGAGAACGGCCTGCCCATCATCGTCTTCGACATCAACGCGGCCGGCGCGTTCGCGGCGGTCATGCGCGGCGAAGGCAGGTTCACCACCATCATTGAGCCGCATTAGGAGTTGAGTGTGCCTGCGGACCTGAACGCATTGAAGACAGATTTGACCCGGCGGATGGATGGCGCACTCGAGACCTTGAGGCGTGATTTTGGCGGTCTTCGCACCGGCCGGGCCAGCCCGGCCCTGCTCGAGCCCGTCAAGGTCGAAGCCTATGGGACCGAGGTGCCGATCACCCAGGTCGGCACCATCGGCGTGCCCGAGCCGCGCTTGATCACCGTCCAGGTCTGGGACCGCTCGCTGGTCGGCGCCGTCGAGCGCGCGATCCGCGACAGCGGGCTGGGGCTCAACCCCGGATCGGACGGGCAGCTCGTGCGCGTGCCGATCCCGCAATTGACCGCCGAGCGCCGCGGCGAGCTGGCCAAGGCGGCCGGGCGCTACGCCGAGGGGGCGCGCGTGGCCGTGCGCGGCGTCCGCCGTGACGGGATGGACCAGATCAAGACGTTCGAGAAGAAGCACGAGATCGGCGAGGACGAGTCCAAGACCTGGTCCGACGAGGTGCAGAAGCTCACCGACGGCTACATCAAGCGCGTCGACGAGTCGCTGACCGAAAAAGACAAGGAAATCCGGCAGGTCTGAGCGGATGAGCATCATCAACGTCGCCAAGGCCGTCGGCGCGCCGGGAGCGGGCGGGTCCGTGCCCGAGCACGTCGCCATCATCATGGATGGCAACGGGCGATGGGCTCGTGCGCGTGGGTTGCCGCGGGCGGCGGGCCACCGCGCCGGTGCGCAGGCGGTGCGGCGGACGATCGAGGCAGCCATCGCCTGCGGCGTCAAATGGGTGACGCTCTACGCGTTCAGCAGCGAGAACTGGCGCCGCCCGCCCGAGGAGGTGCTCGACCTGACCGGTCTGCTGCGACACTATTTGCGCCAGGAACTGGCGGAAATGTCGCGGGAGGGCGTGCGTCTGCGCGTGCTCGGCAACCGGACCCGCTTCGATGGCGACCTGCAGGCCGAACTCGACCGCGCCGAGCAGACCACCCGCGGCAATGCGCGCCTGAACCTGAACATGGCGCTCTCCTACGGCGCGCGCGACGAGATCGTTGCCGCCACCCGCGCCATCGCCGCGGCCATCGAGCGCGGCGACCTGCAGCCCGACCAGCTCGACGAGGCGCGCTTCGGCCAGTTCCTGTTCACCGCCGGCATGCCAGACCCCGACATGGTGATACGCACCTCCGGCGAGCGGCGGCTATCGAATTTCCTGCTGTGGCAGTCGGCCTACGCGGAGCTCGTTTTCCTGGACGTGCTGTGGCCGGATTTCTGCCGCGCCGATTTCGAGTTCGCGCTCGCCGAGTTCTCCCGCCGCGAACGGCGGTTTGGTGGGTGATCACAAGGCGCCGCGCGTGGCTGGGCGCTGGAGCGACCTCGGCCTGCGTGCGCTCTCGGCAGCCGTGCTGGCGCCGGTGGCACTCCTGTGCATCTGGTTCGGCGGCATCGCCTACGCGCTCCTGATCGTGGCGGCCGGGCTGGCGCTGGCGGCGGAATGGGTGGCGCTGTGCAGCGCGAGGGTGCTCTCTGGTCCAGGGCTCGCCGTCGCGGTGCCGGTGTTGCTGTCCGGTCTGGCCGCCGCGATGCATCGACCGGCGCTGGGCCTCGTTTTGCTCGCGCTCGGGGGTGCCATCGTGTGGATCTGGACCCGGCGACCCGTGCTCGCGGCCGGCGTGGCCTATATCGGCATACCGCTGGTGGCGCTGCTTTGGCTGCGCGGCGGGAGGAGCCTGAGTGGGCGCGAGGACGTCCTCGTCCTGGTTCTGCTGGTCTGGGCCAGCGACATCGGCGCCTATCTGGTCGGCCGCCTGGTCCGCGGGCCGAAGCTCGCGCCCGCGCTGTCGCCCGGCAAGACTTGGTCTGGCGCCACGGGCGGGCTGGCCGCCGTCGCCGGGCTCGGTTGGATCGTCTCCGACACGGTGGCCGGCTGCCTGGTCGCACTGCTGCTGGGAGTGGTCTGCCAGGCGGGAGACTTGCTTGAGAGTGGCATTAAGAGGCATTTCGGCGTGAAGGACTCGGGGCGCTTGATCCCGGGCCATGGCGGGTTGCTGGATCGACTGGACGGGCTGCTCGCAGCAGCACCAGTCGCCGCCCTCGTCGTGCTGGGCGGCCGGGGAGGACAGTTGTGGCATTAGGATTGCGCACCGTGACGGTGCTCGGCAGTACCGGCAGCATTGGTGGCAGCACCGTCGATCTGTTGCTCGCCAATCCCGAACGGTTCCGCGTCCACGCCGTCTGCGGCGGCCGCAACGCGATGCTGCTGGCCCAGCAGGCCCGCGCGCTCGGCGCATCGCTGGCGGTGATCGCCGACCATGCCTGCCTGCCGGAGCTGGAATCCTTGCTGGTTGGCAGTTCGGTCGAGGTGGCCTCCGGACCGGAGGCGATCGTCGCCGCGGCCTCGGTCCCGGTGGATTGGACCATGGCCGCGATCACCGGCGCGGCGGGCCTGCCGAGCACGCTGGCAGCCATCCGCCGCGGCGGCGCGGTCGCGTTGGCCAACAAGGAGGCGCTCGTCTGCGCCGGCGACGTCATGCTGCGTGCCGTCACCGAGGCCGGCGCAACGCTGCTGCCGGTCGATTCCGAGCACAACGCCATCTTCCAGGCCATGGCGGAGGGCAACGACGCCGCCGTCGAGCGCATCGTCCTGACCGCCTCGGGCGGCCCGTTCCGTAACGCGAGCCTCGAGGAGATGACGCGCGCCACTCCAGAAGCGGCGCTGCGTCATCCGACCTGGTCGATGGGCGCCAAGATCAGCATCGATTCCGCGACCATGTTCAACAAGGGCCTCGAGCTGATCGAGGCGGCGCGCCTGTTCGCGCTGACCGAGGACCGCATCGGCGTGCTGGTGCATCCGCAGTCGGTGGTGCACGGCATCGTCCATTACCGCGACGGCAGCATGCTGGCCCAGATGGGCGCACCTGACATGCGCATCCCCATTGCCCACGCGCTCGCATGGCCCGAACGGCTGCACACCGCGTCCCCGCGGCTGGACCTGGCCGCACTCGGCCGCCTCGAGTTCTTCGAGCCCGATCCGGTACGCTTCCCCGCCCTGCGCCTGGCCCGCGACGCCTTGCGGTCCGGCGGTGGCGCTCCCACAATCTTGTCCGCCGCGAACGAGGTCGCCGTCGACGCCTTCCTGATGCGCCGACTGGGCTTTACCGAGATCGCCAGCCTGGTCGAGGCCGTCCTCGACCGTCTCGGCAGCCCGGTTGCCGACACGATCGAGGCCGTGATGGAATTGGACGGCGCCGCACGGCGCGCCGCTGAAACGATCGCAGCCGCGAAGGCTGCGTAACATGGGATCCGCAATGCACATTCCCGACTTCGTCCGAAATGTCGGCGCCTTCCTGGTGGTACTCGGCGTGTTGGTGTTCGTGCACGAGCTCGGGCACTACTTGGCCGCACGCTGGCGCGGGATCCACGTCGAGACGTTCTCGATCGGCTTCGGCCGCGCCCTGCTGCGCTGGACCGACAAGGTCGGCACGGTGTGGAAGGTCGCCTGGATCCCGCTGGGCGGCTACGTCAAGCTGCACGGGCAGGAGCAGCCGGAAGACGTGCCCGAGGATGTCCGCGCCACCTGGATCGAGGGGCGCACCTTCCACGGCAAGCCGGTCCTGAGCCGGGCGATTGTCGTGGCCGCCGGGCCGATCGCCAACTTCTTGTTGGCGGCGGTGCTGTTCGCGGTCCTGTTCGCGACCGCCGGGCGGCCGGTCAGTTTGCCGATCTTAGGCGAGGTGATGCCGGGCAGTGCGGCCGCCTCGGCCGGGTTGATCGCCGGGGACCGTGTGACCGCGATCGACGGCAACAAGGTTGCCAAGTTCGAAGACCTGCAGCGGATCGTCGCTAGCGCCCCGGATCAGACGCTGGCGATCGACATCATCCGCGATGGCGAGACCCGCACGGTCCAGGCGCATACCTCGACGCGCGACGGTGCGCTCGGGCACCGCATGGGCGTCCTCGGCGTCAAGGGCGGCGCGGCCGAGTTCAAGCGGCTAGACCCGTTCAGCGCCGTGGCCGCCGGCTTCGAACAGACGTGGGACGTGACGGCGCAGACCGTCCAGGGCCTCGGGCAGATGCTGACCGGCGCCCGCAGCGCCGAGGAACTCAGCGGGCCGCTGGGGATCGCGCAACTGTCCGGCCAGGTCGCCTCGCTCGGGATAGCCAGCCTCGTCAGCTTCATCGCCGTGCTGTCGGTCAATTTGGGGCTGATCAACCTGTTCCCGATCCCCATCCTCGATGGCGGGCATCTGGTGCTCTATTTATTCGAAGCGGTGCGTGGGCGACCGGTATCGAACCGGCTTCAGGAGCTTGGCTTCAGGGCGGGGTTCGCGGTGTTGGCCGGTTTGTTCGTCTTCGCGACCTGGAACGACCTGTCCCATTTGGGACTGTTCCGCTGGCTGCGGGGGTAACTTAAAGTAACCACCGCCCCTGCTTCGAGGCAGGGGCGGCGGACGATGTTCAGCGGCGGCGGTAGATCACGCGAGGAGCCGGCTTGGTCGCCAGCGCCAGCAGGAAACCGATGCCGGCCGCGACCAGGATCGCCGTGATCGGGCGCTGATCGATCTGCTCGGCCAGCGCATCGCCGGCTTCCTCGATCTGATCGAGCAACTGCGAGCCGTAGTCGCCGCCATACTCGCGCACGGCCTCCTTGACCTGACCATAGGCCTTCTGAGCCGTGCCGGCCGCCTCGTCGACCATCCCGTCGGCCTTCATCTTGGGGTCGTCGGTCACCTTGCCGGCAATTCCCTGCACCTTGCCGCCGAGATCGCGCGCCGCGCCTTCAAACTTGTTCTCGTCCATGAAGCCCTCCTGGTGATGATACCCTTGAAACCCTGCCGGAGCACTTCGGTTCCCCTCAGGACAGGGCGGCGGGGAGCCAAATGGTGACGGTGGTGCCGCTGCCTTCGACGCTCTCGATCCGCAACTGGCCGCGGTGGCGGCTGACGATGTGCTTGACGATGGCGAGGCCCAGGCCGGTCCCGCCCACCGCGCGCGAGCGATGGGTGTTCACCCGGTAGAACCGCTCGGTCAGGCGTGGGATATGGGTCGAAGCGATCCCCGGTCCGTCGTCGCGGACGCTGATCAGCACCCCGGCCTGTCCGGTCCGCGGGCCAGCCTGGGCGGCGACCACGACGCGGCCGCCATCGCGCCCATACTTGATCGCGTTCTCCATCAGGTTCTGCAGCACCTGCCAGAGCTGGTCCTCGTCCCCGGTCACGTCCGGCAAGCCCGAGGCGACGTCGAGGCCGAGCGTCACTTGCCGGCCGGCCAGCAAAGGGCCGAACCCGGCGGCCAGACCGTCCACCAGCGACTCCACGCCGACCCGGCCAGAGGGCAGCACATGCTCGGTCAACTCGACGCGGGATAAGCTCAGCAGGTCGTCGATCAGGCGGTTCATGCGCTGCGACTGCTCGGCCATGATGCCGAGGAAGCGCGCCTGGGCGGCCGGATCGTCGGCGGCGGGGCCGCGCAGGGTGTCGATGAAGCCGATCAGGCTGGTCAGCGGCGTGCGCAGCTCATGGCTGGCGTTGGCGACGAAATCGGCCCGCATGCGCTCGATCGCCCGTTCGCGGGTGCGGTCGGAGAGTACCACCAGCATCTGCTTGGTGATGCCCGGCATGGCCAGCACGGAGAGATGCAGCTCCCGCGCGATCGGCACGGGCAGGCCGATCTCGGCGAACTCGTCGGTGCCGCGTTGCTGCGCGCGTTCGAGTGCGGCACGGAAGCCGGGATGTCGGAGCAGGGCAGGGACGCCGGGGCCGAGCGTAGAGCGGGCCGTCGCGTTCAGGCGCACGATGGCGCGATCGGCGCCGAACAGGATGATCGGGTCCGGCAGCCGCTCGAGCAGGGCGCGCTCGGAGTCAAGTTGGCCCTGCATCAGCCTGATGTCCGCCTCGAGCGCCGCGACCCGGCGTTCGGCCTCGAACTGCCGCAGCCGCGACCGCATGGCCCGGCGCATGCCGAGATACGACCCGCCGGCCCACGCGGCCGCGGTCAGCATGAGCATCCCGAGGACGGCGAGGGCGCTCAAGCGAAGGTCACATGCCGGGACCGGGTCTCGGTGCCAGGGCCGGGTCGCGCATGTGCGGCCCGTCGGCGGCGATCTCGTAGATGGCGAGCGAGCGGCGGACCTGGCCGTTCGGCAGCAGCACGAACACGCCGTTTGCGCCGGAGAAGCCGGCGGGATTGACGAGCGTGCTCATGGCGACGCCGCCCGGCCCAGTGGCGGCCTTGGCGGCGGCGGCGGCGTCGAAGGCGATGCTAGAGAGGTCGCGCGGGGGCGTACCGTAACGCGCCATGTAGTTCTGCGCGAACAGGCGCAGGGATTGCTGGTTGGGCGCAGCGAACCAGGCGCCGGCGAGCGGGGCGAGTTGTCCGGGGTTGCGCGCCCAGAGCGCCGTTCCGAGCAGGCGGACCCGGTCGGGGCCGAAGCCTGCGCGGGTCAGCGCCGGCAGTGCGGCCATCGTCGTCTCGGCGGTGGTCCCGAGCAGGAGTGCGTCGAACGCGGGCGGCGCGCCAGGCGAGCCGCCGAGCTGACTGACGGCGGCTTCCAGGGCGGCCAGCCCGGGCTGGTAGCGGATGATCTGCGGCGGGGTCAGGCCGCCCTCCTGCGCGGCTTGCACCAGTCCGTCAGCCAAGGCGTCGCCGAATGGATTGCGCGGGAGCAGTGCGGCCAGGCGCCCCTTGTTGTCGGCCCGCAGCGCCATCACCAGCGGGCGCACCTGCTGGGCAGGGGTCAGGCCGAATGGCCAGACGCCCGGCATGGCCTTGGACGGATCGGAGGTGAAGGCGAGGACGGGGACGTTGAGCGGGTGCGCGACGGCGACGACCGCGTCGGTCTCGGCCGCGGTCAGCGGGCCGACGAAGATGCCGGCGCCGGCCTTGATCGCGCTCTGCGCCGCTTCCGCCGCGCCGGCCGGGGTGCCTTTGGTGTCCCTTTCGTCGAAGGCGGCGCCCTGCGCGCCGTCGAGGCTGAGGCGGGCCGCGCGCAGCATCGATTTGCCGAGCTCGGCGCTGCTGCCTGTGAGTGGGAGCAGAACGGCGATCCGCCGCCCCGCCGGAGCGGCCGGCAGGGGGGCGGCGAACGGGATCGGGGTGGGGCCGCCGCCATAGCCGAACGAGGATGGCTGCGCTACGCAGGCGCTCAGCCCGCATAGAGCGCCCAGGAGGGCGAATGCCCGGTTCAGACCCTGAAAACCAGACTTCATCCGATGCTCCGTCGCCGCATGAGGCCGAATCGATCCGGCTCTCGCCTATACCATCCGGGCTGATCCTGGTCGCCACACCGATCGGAAATCTGTCCGACGTGTCGGCGCGCGCGCTGGCTGTGCTGCGCCAATCCGACCTGTTGTTGTGCGAGGATACGCGCACGACGTCGCGCCTGCTCGGGCATTACGGCATCACGGTCCCGACCATGCCGCTGCACGAACATAACGAGGATGCGCGCATTCCGGGCTTGCTCGAGCGGCTGGCGGGGGGCGCGCGGATCGCGCTGGTGTCGGATGCGGGCACGCCGCTGGTGTCCGACCCCGGGTTCCGGCTGGTGCGGGCGACGATCGCGGCCGGGCTGCCGGTCTCGGGCGTTCCGGGCGCGAACGCGGCGCTGCTGGCGCTGACGCTGTCCGGTCTGCCGCCGCACCCGTTCCTGTTCCTGGGCTTTCCGCCGCCGCGGGAGGCGGCTCGGCTGCGCGCATTCGGCATCCTGCGCGCAGCAGAGCGGGCGGGCCTGTCGGCGACGCTGATCTGGCACGAGGCGCCGCACCGGCTGGCCGAGACGCTGGCCGACCTCGAGGCAGTATTCGGCGATCGGCCGGCCGTGGTGGCGCGCGAGTTGACCAAGCGGTTCGAGGAGGTCCGCCGCGACCGGGTGACGGCGCTGGCCGCATTCTATGCCGAACATCCGCCGCGGGGCGAGATCACGCTGCTGCTCGGACCTGCGCCTGAAGAGGCGGTGCAGGCCGACGATCTCGACGGCCAGCTGCGCCTGGCGTTGGCTTCGCACAGCCTCAAGGACGCTGCCGCGCTGGTCGCGACCGCCACCGGGCTGCCGCGGCGCGCGGTTTATGCGCGCGCGCTGGCCTTGGCCCAGGGATAGCGGCTACTTCCGGCTACTCGGGTCGATCCAGCCGATGTTGCCGTCCGGGCGGCGGTAGATGACGTTGAGCTCGCTGCTGGCACTGTTGCGGAACATCAGCACGTGCTGATCGGCCAGGTCCAGCCGCATGACCGCCTCGCCGACCGAGAGGACGTTGATGTCGGCCGGGCTCTCTGCGATCACGGTGGCGAAGGTCTGCGCGGTCGCGTCGCCATTGGGCTCGGCGGCCGGCGCTTCCTCCTCGGCCCGGAGCACATATTGCCGGGCGATCTCCGGGCGCGCCCGGTGGACGAGGTCGCGTGCATGATCGTTAACCCGGCGGCGGTAGCGGCGCAGGCGCTTGGCGATATGCTCGGCGGCGTCGTCGAACGCGCCGTGCGCATCGGCCGCCTCGCCCTCGCCGCGCAGCGTGAGGCCGCGGCCGGCATGGACGTTGATATCGCAGGTGAAGAAACTGCGGGCGCGGCCGAACGTCACGTGGGCCTCCTGTGCGCCGTCGAAATACTTCCCCGCGATCACATCGAGCTGCTCGGCGACGCGGACGCGCAACGCGTCTGAGAGCTCGACCTGCTTGCCCGATACCGTGATCTGCATGCGCGTTCTCCCGTGCGAGCCCTGGTTGCCTCAGCCGACCCGGTCCAGGGCTCCCACCCCGGCTCGGCTCTTCTCCCGCTTGCGCTGCACCGAGCTGGGAATGCGGAGCGCTTCACGGTATTTGGCCACCGTTCGGCGGGCGATGTCCACGCCCTCCCGCCGCAGCACGGCAACGATCGCGTCGTCGGAGAGGACGTCTTCCGGGTTTTCGGCGCCGACCAGCGCCCTGATCCGGTGCCGCACCGCCTCGGCGCTGTGGCTCTCGCCACCATGGACCGCACTCAGCGCCGTCGTGAAGAAATATTTCAGTTCGAACACGCCGCGCGGGGTGGCGATGTATTTGTTCGCGGTGACGCGACTGACGGTGCTCTCGTGCATCTCCACGGCGCCGGCGACGTCACGCAGGATGAGCGGACGCAGGTGGCCCACGCCCTCGCGGAAGAAGCCGTCCTGCTGGCGGACGATCTCGGCGGCGACCTTGAGGATGGTATTGGCGCGCTGCTGCAGCGATTTGACGAGCCAATTGGCGTTGGACAGGTTTTCGCCGAGGAAGCTTTTGTCGTCGCGCCCGGCCTTGGCGCTGACCCGCGCGTGGAAGGATTCATTGACCAGTACGCGTGGCATGGTCTCGGGATTGAGTTCGAGCAGCCACTCGCCGTTGGGCAGGGCACGCATGAGGACGTCGGGGATGGCCTGCTGCAGCGGCCCGTCATCCCAGCCGGCGCCGGGCTTGGGGTCGAGCGCGCGGATTTCGGCGATCATGTCGGTCAGGTCCTCGGCGTCGATGCCGCAGACCTGCATCAGGGTGCGCAGCTCGCGCCGGCCGAGCAGCTCGAGATTGTCGAGCAGGGCCGCCATGGCGGGGTCGAGCCGGTTGCGGTCGGCGAGCTGGGCTGCCAGGCAGCCGCGCAGGTCGGGGGCGAACAGGCCGGGCGGGTCGAACCGCATCATCGTGGTGCGCACCGCCTCGATCTGCGCTTCGTCGATATTGAGGGCTTGGGCCAGGTCGGCGTTGCTGAACGGGACCCGGCCGGCCGGGTCGAGCAGGGCGATCAGCTGGGCGCCGATGAAGCGGGCCTTGGGCTCGAACAGGCTAAGCCGGAGCTGCTCGTCGAGATGGGCACGCAAATTGCGCGGCATCTCGGCCAGATCGTCGATCCCGCGCTCGTCGCCATCGGCGCGTATGCCGCTCCCGCTGCTGGTGCGGTGGGCGAACCCGTCCGACGCGCCGCCTTCGTCGAAGACGTTGGTGGTGTCGGTCTCGACCGCGTCCGGCAGTTTTTCCATGCGCAGGAGCGCGGCGGCGTCGCGATCGGTGGGCGCCTCGGCGCGCTGGTCCGGGGCGGGGACCTCCGGCGTGGTGTCGGATCGTTCGTCGCGCTCGAGCAGCGGATTTCGCTCAAGCTCGGTCTCCACGAAGGCGACGACCTCGAGGTTGCTGAATTGCAGCAGTTTGATGGCCTGACGCAATTGCGGCGTCATGACCAGGGACTGCGTTTGCCGGAACTCTAGACGGGGACCTGTCGCCATAAGCGGGAGTCTACAGGCTAAACCTTTCTCCAAGGTATACTCGGCGAACATCTTGGTGCGCGACGACCTCCTGCGGGCGGCCCTCCATCAACACGCGGCCGTCGTGCATGATGTAGGCGCGATCAACGATTTCGAGCGTCTCGCGGACATTGTGGTCCGTGATGAGCACGCCGATGCCGCGATCCTTGAGGTGCGAGATGAGGTCGCGGATCTCGCCGACGGCGATCGGGTCGATGCCGGCGAGCGGTTCGTCGAGCAGGATGTAGTGCGGCTGGGTTGCCAGGGCGCGGGCGATCTCGAGGCGGCGGCGCTCGCCGCCGGACAGCGCCAGGGCCGAGGTGCGGCGCAGGTGGGTGATGCCGAATTCGGCCAGCAGGCCGTCGAGCATCAGGTCGCGCCGGTCGTGATCGGGCTCGACGACCTCGAGGGCGGCCATGATGTTGCTCTCGACGTTGAGGCCGCGGAACACGCTGGCCTCCTGCGGCAGGTAGCCGATGCCAAGGCGGGCGCGGCGATACATCGGCAACGGGGTGATGTCCTGGCCGTCGAGGGTGATCTTGCCAGATTCTGGCCGGACCAGGCCGACGATCATATAGAAGGTGGTGGTCTTGCCGGCGCCATTGGGTCCGAGCAGGCCGACGGCCTCGCCGCGTCGGACGTTGAGCGAGACGTTCTGCACCACCGGTCGCTTCTTATAGGTCTTGCCCACTCCGCGGACGGTCAGTCCTTCCTCGGTCCCCTGCATCTGGCGCATAAAGTTCATTTTTTCGCCGGCTTGGGGGTTTTGCCCGGGGTTGCGCCCGCGTTCGCGTCGGGCGTGGTGTCGTTCGGCACGATCACGCCCTGGACCCGCTGGCCCGGATTGCGGATCAGGGTCGAGATGCCGGTCTTCATGTTGACCAGCGCCTCATCGCCGTTGGCGCGGTTCTGGCCCCGGGTGATGTGCACGTTGCCGGCGATGCGGGCGATGCCGCTATCGGCGACGTAAACGGCGCGCTCACCGGTGATGGTCTCGGTCGCGGTCCGGACCTCGACGTTGCCGAACGCCTCGACGCGCTGAAGCTTGCCGCCGGTCGCCAGTGAATCCGGGCCCTTGGGCTTTGCCGGCGCGGCGGCTGGAGCGGTTGCATCGGGCGGGGTGGTGTATCCGACGAGCACGTCGGCGGAGAGGCGGCGGCCGTCCGAAGTGGTGACGGTGGCCAGGCCGCGGCCGATCGCCATGTGCTTCTGCGACCAGTATTCCATGGTGTCGCGCGCGGTCATGACGTGGCTCGGCGTGGTCAGGCTCATGTCCTTGCCGGTCATGACGAGCACGGCCTGGTCCATGTCGTAGACGGCGTGGTCGCCGACAGCGATGTCGGTCGGGTTGAAGATCTTGACGTGGCCGTCGGCTTCGAGGCGGTAGATCTCGTTGGCGCCGGTGTCGGTGCCAGGGAGCATCGAGCCGGTCGACGCGGCGGCCTTGGTCGCGGCCGGGGCCCCCCCGGGCTTCTTGCGGTAGTGCGCGGTCAGCGTGTCGGCCAGGATCTGGACGTCGCCGCGAACCGCCCGGGCATCTCCGCGCGCGACCACGACCTGCTCGTTCTGGCGCCACTCGATGCCCTCGCGCGAGGTGACCTCGATCGGGCCGCCCTTGGACATGTCGAGCCCTTGGGCCCACGCGGTGGTGCTCAGGCTGGCCAGCAGCGCGACCGCTAGGGCCAACCGCCTCATTTCGCGCCGCCGTTGACGATCAGCCGGGCCGGACCCTGGAACTGGATCGCATTGCCCTTGTCGACCAAGGTGAAGCCCTGGGCGTCGAGCACGCCGAACGGGCCCTCCGCGTGGGTCTGGTCGTTGCTGCTCGCCGCGCCCTGCTTGGCATCGACGGAGGCGGCTTCGGTGCGCATGACGGTGCCGTCGTCGCGGTAGAGCACGACGTCCTGGCTCAGATCCAACTGCTCGGTATGCTGGATGAATACCCCGCGCTGGGCGTCGACCTGCATCCAGTTGCCGCCTTCCAGCACCATGTCACCCTTCGGGTCGCCGAGGTCGATCCGGTTCTGCCCGGCCTGGCTCGCCCAGGTGCCGGTGATGGTATAGGGACGGCCACGCTCGTCGACGCCGCGGTAACGCGGCTGCAGCATACGGCCGCTCTGGGCCTCGAGCGAGAACGCGCGGCGGAAAGACAGGCGGGTATGGTCGCCCAAGCGCGCGATTTCGGGCCACAGGACCACGGCGCTGAGCAGCACGATCGCGAGCAGCGGCAGGCCGAGTTTTCCGGCCAGCACGGCCAGGCGCCGCATGCGCAGCCGGCGCGCGGTCATCCGCCCTCGCCGCCTGGTCCCCTGCACGACGATACGGTCGCGGACCTGCTCGATGTCGGCCATGCTCAAAGCACACCCATGCTCAAAGCACACCCATGCTCAAAGCACGCCGGCTCGCAGCAGGTCGTGCACATGCACGAGTCCTTCCGGGCGACCGTCGGCGTCGACCACGAACAGGCTGGTGACAGGACGCGCGCCGACATTCATCGCGCGCAGGGCGTCGGCGGCGAGGGCGTGGGCGGCGATGGTGCGGGGGGCGGAATTCATCACATCCGAGACTCTACGGCTCAGGAGGTCGGGCCCCATGGCGCGACGGAGGTCGCCATCGGTCAGGACACCGGCAAGGCGGCCGTCTGGGCCGGTGGCGCCCAGGCAGCCGAAGCCCTTGCCGGTCATGAGCAGCAGCGCGCGATCCATCGGCAGGTCGAGCGGAGCGAGGGGGACGGCGTCGCCGCGGTGCATCAGGTCGCCGACCCGGCGGAGCTGGGCGCCGAGCTTGCCGCCGGGGTGGAAGACGGAGAATTCGCTCGATGTGAAGCCGCGCCGGGTCAGCAGGGCGACGGCGAGCGCGTCGCCGAGCGCCATCTGCATCGTGGTGCTGGTGGTCGGCGCCAGGCCGAGCGGGCAGGCTTCTGGGGTCTGCGGCAGGAGGAGGGTCACGTCGGCGGCGCGGGCCAGGGCGGACTGCGCCCGGCCGGTGACGGCGATCAGGGGCAGGCCGAAGCGCCTTGCGTGGGCGACGAGGTCGGCCAGCTCGGTGGTCTCGCCGCTGTTGGAGAGCGCCAGCACGGCGTCGCCGGCCAGGACCATGCCGAGGTCGCCATGGGAGGCCTCGGCCGGATGGACGAAGATGGCGGGCGTGCCGGTGGAGGCGAAGGTCGCGGCAATCTTGCGTCCGACATGGCCGGACTTGCCCATTCCAGTGACCACGACCCGGCCGACGCAGCCGGCCAGGCGGTCGACGGCCTCGGTGAAGGTCGCGTCCAGGGCGGCCGAAAGCGCGCGCAGGCCAGCCGCCTCCGTGGCCAGAACGGCCTGGGCGACGCCCACGTCGGGCGTCCGGTCGAGCGCGAGGGCTGCGGTCATCAGCCTCTCTGTATGAGGACGGCTTCGAGGCGGGTCAACCGATGGCGTGAAATCGTCGCCGGGTTGCGTCAATGCGCAAATATATCAGGCATTTCGTAGCCGAGCAGATCGAGGCGGCAGCGGGCCGGCAGGAAGTCGAAGCAGGCTTGCGCGAGCTCGAGCCGATTCTCGCGCTGCAAGAGGGCTTCCAGGCGCGCCCAGAGGGCATGCAGGTGCAGGACGTCGGAGGCGGCGTAAGCGAGCTGTTCGGGGGTGAGTTCGGGGGCGCCCCAGTCGGAGGTCTGCTGCTGCTTGGAGATCTCGACGCCGAGGAGTTCGCGGCAGAGGTCGCGCAGGCCGTGCCGGTCGGTGAAGGTGCGGACCAGCTTGGCGGCGATCTTGGTGCAGCGGACTGGGGCGACGGTGATGCCGAACGCGCGCTGGAGCACGGCGACGTCGAAGCGGGCGAAGTGCATAAGCTTGGTGACGGCCGGGTCGGCCATCAGGCGGGCGAGATTGGGCGCGTCGTAACCATGGCCGCCGAGTGCCTCGGGGATGAGCTGCACCAAATGGGCGCGGCCGTCGCCTGCCGAGAGCTGGATGAGGCACAGGCGATCGCGATGCGGATTGAGGCCCATCGTCTCGGTATCGACGGCAACGACGGGGCCGAGGTCGAGGTCTGGCGGCAGGTCGTGCCGGTGCAGCTTCACCATGCCGTCCTGCTGGAACTGCGTGACGGTCACGGGAGGGGTGGTGCCCAGGAAAAGACTCGAACTTTCACGACCTTTCGGCCACAGGTACCTGAAACCTGCGCGTCTACCAATTCCGC
>JAABUL010005042.1_pt1 | contig 16922 bp, 19 predicted proteins | sample 5559151 | NCBI WGS metagenome assembly JAABUL01 (sample SAMN10711876, study PRJNA513368) | rock metagenome | isolation source: Antarctica rocks | place: Antarctica: Victoria Land, Pudding Butte sud | reverse complement strand
TGGCACACGACGGGCCGACAATGCAACGCAACATGGGACAGACACTCCACATCGAGAGAGCGACGCTCAGCGGGATCGTGGCGACACTCGTCCGCAAAGGCCTCGTCGATCAAATCCCCGACTCCGTCGACCAACGCCAGCGGGTCCTTCGCCTCACCGCCTCCGGTACGAAACTGTGGAGCGAACTGCCCGACCCGATCGCGGTCATCAGGAGGATCTCACTCGCCGGCATCGATGACGCTGAACTCGAAACCACCATTCGGGTTCTCCAGACAGCGACGCAACGCATAAACGGGCTCTTCGCGGTTCGAGGTGAGGGCGTGGCGTTGACCCCGAGGGGCTCGTGGCCCCTCGAGACTGGTTGGTGTTGAGGCACCCAGTCGAAGGGCCACGAGCGTGGATGACGCTACTTCTGTTCTGTTCGATCTGCCGGGGTTCGTGGTGATCGAGTGTGTCGAGCTCGACGACGACGCCCGGCGGGTGGTGATCATGCAAGCCGCCGCTGAGCATGGTTGTCCCCGTTGCGGTGTCGTGGTCGGCGGTAGGCCGTATGACGTGCGCGAGTCGCGGGTCACGGACCTGCCGTTCGGGGAGCGGGCGCTGGTCGTGGTGTGGCGCAAGCGCCGCTACCGGTGCCAGGTGTCGTCGTGCCGGCAGAAGCTGTTTGTGAAGCGCAGCGACCAGATCAGGCCCAGGCGCCGCCCGAGTGAGCGGCTACGTCGCAAGCTCGCCGAGGCCGACGGTGAGGCCCGCGCCTGCTCGCGGGTGGCGGCCGAGTACCGGGTGGCCCGGAGGGTGTTGCGGCCGTGCTGGTTGTGCTCGACGTGCCAGGCGTCGATGTCAGTTTGACGGCAGGTGGACAGGGCGAGGCTGTGCTCGGAGAGCCATCGCAGGAAGGCCGCGGCGTGCTCGAGGAGCTGATGCAGCGGGTGCGAACGGAGTTCCGTACTGAGCTGATCGCTCCGGTCGTCGGGGACCCGGTCCGGGGTGGTGCAAAGTGTGACGTCGCCGCGTGCCCGCGGCCCGTGCACGCCCGCGGCCTCTGCCAGGGCCACCGCTTCCGCTGGAGCAAGGCTGGCAAACCCGGCCTAACGGATGACGTCCGGACCACCGACCCAGTCACCAAGGGGCGCGCCCGGCTGCGCTCCTGTGCAGTGCCGAGCTGTCTGCGCGGCAGCGCCCGACGGAGCATGTGCCACACCCATTACCGGCGGTGGGTCAGCGCCGCACAACCCGAACGGGACAGGTGGCTTTCCGGTCAGCCCCCGATCGTCAGCCCGCTGGGCGATCGGCCGTGTGACCTCCCGTCCTGCGGGCTACTCGCCGATGGCGCACAGCCCTTCTGCTTCGGCCACTACCAGCGCTGGTTGAAACATGGCCGCGGTCCCACCGAGGAGTTCGCCCGCTACGTCGAGAACTTCGGGATCGACCCATCGACCTGCGTCCACTGCCCCCGCTACTGCGGCTCGAGTGGCAGTACATCGTGCAATGCCGGGTCGAGGAGCAACGCAGCAGGATCCACATTCAAGACCTCAATCGGGTGGTGAGGTTCGTCGCCGCCCGCGGCGTCTCATCGACACTGGAGCTGTCGGCGGACGAGTGGCGGTCCGGGTACAACACCGTTGCCGGCGGCAAGGACCGCAGCCACATCGAAGCGATGTTCACCTACGCTGCCCGCTACCTGGGCGACGAACGGATAGTTCTCCCGGAGGTCCGCCTTGGCCGTGAACGGGAGCAGTGCGAGGTCCTCGAGGCTCTTCACGTCGTCCGGGTGCACCCCGGCGACGTCGAAGCTGGCGCGGTAGTGGGCGACGTTGTCGTAGGCGTGGCGGACGGTCCACCGGAGACGGTCGACCTGCAGTCCGCGCAGCTCGTCGACGGAGGCGGTCTCGATGGGCTCGAGGTCGCCGGGCTTCGGGCTGAGGTCGCGCATGGCGGGACTCCTGGACTTCTCGACGACAGCAGTGGCGACGACCACACTGCTGCGCCACGGCAGCCCGGGAGTAGGACGCACACGCACGGCACTTGACTTCCCGAACGATCGGTCAGGTAGTGTGACGGACATCACGACCACGATCGCTACCTGCCGGAGGCACGACCAATGACGGTCACCGCGCCGAAGCGTGCGAGCCTCTCGTTCGACGAGTGGGAGCACCAGATCTGCAGCACCTTCGTGCCACTGCAGGCACGCCAGCCCAACGGCAGTGCCACCGCCTTCCGGGGCTGGGTCACTTCGGAGAACCTGGGCGCGGTGACCATGGCCGAGGTGTCCGCGTCCCACGCCGTCGTCGAGCGGACCCCACGCCTGATCCGCAAGGACGACCCCGAGCTGTACAAGTTCGGGCTGCAGATCTCCGGGAGCTGCACCATCGAGCAGGACGCCCGCGAGGCCTGCCTGCACCCCGGCGACTTCGCCATCTACGACACCTCGCGGCCCTACCGCATCAACTTCAGCGACGACTTCCGGATGACCGTCGCCATGTTCCCGCGCACCCTGATCCAGCTCCCCGCAGCGCACATGGCGTCCATCACCGCGGTCCGGCTCGCCGGTGACCAAGGCCTGGCCTCGCTGCTCACCCCGCTGATGCGCGGGCTCAGCGCCGAGCTCTCCCCTGCCGGAGGGGTCATCGCGGCGTACCTGGGCGACGCCGTGGTGGACCTGGTGACGGCCGCCTTCGCCCAGCAGCTCGCGCTCAGCCAGCCGGAGAGCTCCTCGTCCGGCCACCGCGCTCTGGTGGCACAGGTCTTCCGCTTCATCGACGAGAACCTGCACGACCCCGACCTGAGCTCGCGCGCCATCGCCGCCGCGCACTTCGTCTCGATCCGCCAGCTGCAGAAGGTCTTCGAGGCCGAGGGCGAGTCGGTCAGCACGATCGTGCGGCACCGTCGCCTCGAGCGGTGCCGCCGCGACCTGGCCGACACCCACCTGCGCGACAAGCCCATCGCCACCATCGGTGCCCGGTGGGGCTTCCTCGACGCCGCCCACTTCTCCCGGTTGTTCCGCACCACCTACGGGGCGTCGCCACGGCAGTACCGGGAGCTGCGCCGAGCGTCCTGACACACCGACCCTGCGCGACCCCCGCGGCCGGCGGGGGGTCGCGCACCCCGCGCGTCGCGCGCTCACAGGACGATCGTGACCACCTTCTCCTCGGTGTTGGCCAGGATCCCCGACCAGCCGAGCTCACGGCCGATGCCCGAGGCCTTCATGCCACCCCACGGGAGCGCGGGGTCGATCGCGGCCCAGCCGTTGACCCACACCGCCCCCGCACGGATCTTCGACGCCAGCGTGTGCGCGGCGCTGACGTTCTGCGTCCAGATGGTGGCGGCCAGGCCGTAACTGGTGTTGTTCGCCATTTCGACGGCCTCCTCGAGGGTGTCGAAGGCGATGATCAGTCCGACCGGGCCGAAGATCTCCTCCTGGGCCAGGGTAGCGTCGGAGTCGAGGTCGGCGAAGATGGTGGGCTCGACGAAGAAGCCGCCCCCCTCGGGCTTGCCGCCGCCGGCCACCACGCGGCCGCCCTCGGCGCGCCCCTTCTCGATGTAGTCGAGGACCCGCTGCTGCTGCTTGGCGTTCACCAGCGCCCCCATGGTGGTGGTCTCGGCGAACGGGTCGCCCAGCACCTGGGCCGCCGCCGCGCCAGCGAGCGCCTTCACGACGGTCTCGTAGTGCGAGCGGTGCACCAGGACGCGGGTACCGGCGGCGCACACCTGCCCGGAGTTGAACAGCAGCCCCATGGCGATGCCGTTGATCGCCGCGTCGACGTTCGCGTCCTCGGCGACGATGTGCGGGCTCTTGCCGCCCAGCTCGAGGGTGACGCGCTTGAAGGTGTCGGCAGCCGACTTCTGGATCTGCCGGCCGACCTCCGGCGAGCCGGTGAAGGAGATCTTGTCGACGTCCGGGTGGGCGACGAGCGCGACACCCGCCACGCCACCGAGCCCGGGGACGATGTTGACCACCCCGGCGGGGAAGCCGGCCTCCTCGATCAGCGTGCCCAGGTGCAGGATCGACAGCGGGGCGTCCTCGGCCGGCTTGACCACCAGGGTGTTGCCCGCGGCGAGGGCGGGAGCGAGCTTCCACGCCGCGATCATCAGCGGGGTGTTCCACGGGACGATGGCGCCGATGACGCCGACGGGCTCGCGCACGGTGTAGGAGTGCGTCGCCGCCATCCCCATGTAGCCGGCGGTCGGGATGGTCTGGCCCTGGATCTTGTCGGCCCACCCGGCGAAGTGCCGGAACGTGGCGATGGCGTTCGGGACGTCGAGCATGGCCGGCTGCGCGGCGGGCTTGCCGATGTCGAGGGACTCCAGGCGGGCGAGCTCGGCTGCGTCGCGCTCGACGAGGTCGGCGAGCTTGTTCAGCAGCACGCCCCGGGCTGCGCCGGGCGTCGCCCCCCACACCCCCTCGAGCGCGGCCCGGGCGGCCTTCACGGCCCGGTCGATGTCCTGGGCGGACCCGTTGGCGACCGTCGTGAGGAGCTCTCCCGTGGCGGGGTTGAGGTCGTCGAAGGTCTCCGCGGCGTCGGACCAGGTGCCGTCGATGAATAGGGCGGTTCGAAAGCCGGTCGTCGGCTCCGCAGTGGTGGTCATGGCGAGTCCTTCTGTCGGGGTGCGGGTTCGACCACCAGCGTGGGCGTGGCAGACGGGCACAACTTGACCGTGACCGCACCGCGCTTGTCCCGGGACGCGGGCCTGTGGCGGACTCGTGCACCGGTGCGCACGTCGGCAACTACGGGACGCCTGCGGGCAACCGACGGCAGGAGACCGGCACCACACTCGAGCAACCCAGACTGGAACGGAGCAACGATGCCCATCACCACCGGCACCCACTCTCGCCACCCGCACAGCTCTCCGCGTCGGGCGAGAAACACCGTTAGATCCGCAGCCCCAGGGGTGCAGATGCTCGACAGCGCCGAGGGCGAGCAGCGGTTCGAGAAGCTCGAGCGAAGTGTCGAGGACGGGCTGCGGGAGCGACCACCGCTCGACCGCGAGTTGACTCGGCACCGAGGCGCAGGTGGAGGAAGACGCCTACTTCGAAACACGCTTGTTACAAGGCCGCAACCTTAGTTGTACATCTGTACAGAATATTAAGGCCAACGGGCGCCGCACCGGAGCTTGCCCATGTCTGATGACTTGAACCCCGACTTGGTGGTGCTCGACGCGCGCGTCTACACCGCCGACTCAACGAACCTGTGGGCCGAGGCGTTCGCAGTAACCGCCGGCAAGATCGTTGCCGTCGGAACCTCTGACGAGATCTCCGCAATGGCCGGCCCGGTGACGACCGTGGAGCGGCTGGATGGCCGTTTCGTGCTGAATATGCTGGCAGCGCGCAACGCCGTGACCTCTTCACAAGTTTTGAACCTTTGACAGTCCAAAGGCTATGCAGGACACGGCGTTGTGCCCAAATCCCGAGGTCAACGACCCACTACAACGTCACAAGTGCCCCTCCGCACGAAGGAGTCCCATGTCCGTCTCGTTCTCCCTTTCCCCCGAGCAGGAGCAGCTCAAGCACGGCGCCCGCCAGTTCGCCGAGGCGAACCTGCGTGACCTCGCCGACGCTGTGCGCGCCGAGCCCGATCCCCTCCGCCGCGCGGGCCTCGCTCGGCCCGTGTTCGAGAAGGCGGTCGAGGCGGGCTTCTTGAAGGGTTTCATCCCCGTGCCGTTCGGAGGCGCCGCGTCGAACGGGGTCGACGCGGCGATCCTCATCGAGGAGTGGGCGGCCCATAGCCCCGACTTCGTCATCTCGATGGCCGGTCCCCTCATCGCGCTGGCCCCGGTCTACGAAGTCGGGACGCCGGAACAGATCGAGCGCTTCGTCGCGCCCTTCCTCACCGACCATGGGGCGCCGGTGGCGGTCATGGCCTACTCGGAGCCTGGCGGTAGCGCGAACTTCGACGCACCGGCACCCGCCGAAGGCACCCGGACCACCGCCGTTCCCGACGGCGACCACTGGATCATCAACGGTCGCAAGGCCTGGGCGTCGCACCTGCCGGGCTGGGACGGTGATGGTCCGGACATCATGACGATCGTCTGCCGCACCCCGGGTGGCGTCTCGCTCGTCGTCGCCGAGCGTGAGCACCTCACGGGGCACATCGACGTGGAACACCACTACGACCTCCCCGGCCTGGCGGGATGCCTGACCTCCCGTATCCGGTTGGTGGACGTGCGGGTGCCCCGGGCCAACCTGCTGGGCGAGGAGGGTCAGGGTGTCGCGCTGACGCGCAACGCGTTCATTGGCAGCGGCGCCTCGATCGGCACCTTCGCCGTCGCGGCGATGCGCCAGGCTTTCGATGTCGCCTACCGCTTCGCGCTGACCGAGAAGCGGGGCGGCCCGGTACCCGTCATCGACCACCAGGCCGTGTCCGACGTCCTCGCCGACGCGAAGAGCAAGATCGAAGCCGTCCGCCTGCTGTCATGGCGTGCCCTGGACGCCGCACTGGCCCAGCACGCGTCGGCGCTCGAGTGGGCACTGCACGCCAAGGTGTTCGGCTCCGAGACCGCAGTCGAGGTCATCACGAGCCTGATGAAGCTCGTCGGTGTGTCGGCCTACGACAAGAACTTCCCCCTCCTCCGCTACCTGAACGAGGCGCTCGCCTACCCCATCATCGAAGGCAGCAATATCGGGGTCCGCCGCCGGCAGATGCACGACCTACTCCAAACCGAGAGCTTCGACCCACTGACAGCCTCAGGCATGGCCTGAAATCCCCCAACAGCTACGGCAACGGTGAGCGGCAACTCAACGAGGGACGAGCACATGTAGGACGGAAAGCAGTTCGTCGGGACCGATCTGCACCGGCTGCGGTCGGTGATCGTGCGCCACACCGACACCGGTGACGAGCTCGCGCAGGTGCTGATCTTGAACGATCCGGTGGCGTTGAGTCTGCAGCTGGAGGAGGCCGGTGCGACCCCGGAGGTCGTGGTGGAGGCCACCTACGGGTGGTACTGGGCGGTGGATGCCCTGCAGGCCTGCGGCGCGAAGGTGCACCTGGCGCACCCGTTGGCTGTCAAAGGGTTTCGGTACCGACGGGTGAAAAGCGACGTGCGCGATGCGAGTGATTTGGCGGATCTGCTGCGGATGGGCTGGCTCCCCGAGGCGTGGATCGCGCCGCCGGCGACGCGGGAACTGCGTGAGCTGGTGCGCTATCGCGCTAAGCTTGTCGCGATCCGCGCCGGGCTGAAGTCCCAGGTGCACGCGGTGCTCGCCAACGCTGGGGTGCTGATCGCGGTCACGGAGAGCGGGACAAATTGGGGGAGGCAAAGAGGGCCAGGCAGTCGGCTCGGCCGCTGGGTGAGTCTCTAGCGGCCGTGTCGTCGTCGGGCGGCGGGGTCGGTGGCCGCAGCGTGGCGGGCGAGGGCTTCGGGCCCGGGTCGGGCGTAACGCTCGAGGGAGCGCATGGAGGCGTGTCGGGACCGCGCCAGCAGCATCGGAGTGTTGGTGCCGCTCTCGGCGTCGTGAGTCAGCGCGGAATGGCGTAGTTGGTGCATAGTCCACCCTGTCTGCTGCCCGGCGGCGGCCGCGAGGGGTGTGGTGGCGTGTGCGAACAGTTCGGCAGCGCGCCGGTAGGACAGTCGGGCCCGGCCGGTGTCGGGGCATAGGTCCAGGGTGGGCACCGCCCGGGTGGGGGCCCGCTCGGCGAGGAACACCGGTTCCCGGGTGCGGCCGCCGAGGAGGCGGGGCAGCAGCAGCCCGCCGACCACGCCCCGGCCCGGTCGTGCGCGATGAGGAATGCCTCGACCGCATGCGCGTACGTCGGCGCCGGACCGTCCGAGCCATGCCCGGGAGGGCGCCTCGGCGGTGGGTTGATCGTGGCCACGGCACCCTCCCGGAGGTTGTCGCAGAAAACGCGTATGGGTGGAGCATCGCAGACGACCCCGACAGCCCAGGTCAGCTGTGGCACAGAGAGCGGTTGTCGCAGGGAATGCGGTATTTCCTGCGGGTTCACCTGGGGCGGTTCCTGGCCAGGATGGGGACATCCCTTGCCTCCCCAACCTGTGCCGCTCTCCCATAGAGGAAGCTGGCTCCATGAGCAACGACATGCGCCCGGACATCGAGGCGGCCTGGTCGCAGGTGTCGAACAACTTCGGCAAGAAGCGGGACATCAATAAGCTGCCCGAGTACCTCAATGAAGGCGAGACAGTGCTCGCCATCACCGGAGGGATCGTGGCGCGAAAGAACGGGTTACTCGTGGCTACTAACCGACGGGCCTTGTTTGTCGCCGAAGGCGTCGTCAACCAGGCCGACCGAAGCTCTGCACGTGATGCGGGTGGGCCGATCGCCGTCCTGGCGCGCGCGGCGCGGATGACCTCGGCAATCCCGGCCAGCACCGCGACCTGCTGCCCCCGGGGAACCAGCAGCAGCACACCCAGGACCATCACCATGATCCCCACGGGCCAGGCCGCGACCGCGTTCACCGCCGGCAACCACTGCGCGATCACGTCATTCACCGCGGGAACGAGGGCGCAGGGGCCGAGGAGATCGCCATCATCCGCTTCGCGCGACGGGTCAGCTTGGCCCGAACTCGTTCCCCCTCGGACGCCGGGCGGCCGCAGAGCACCGCGGCGTCCTCCCAAGACATCACCGTCATGCCCTTCGCCCAAGCGATCTGCGCCTCGGACGGGGTGAGCCCGCCCAGGACCGCTTCCAGCCGGTCGTCCTGAACCTGGTTGAGCACGAAGAACGCGCGGTCCTCGGCCGACCGAGACGGCGGCAGGAACCCCTCGGGCGCGTCATCGGGCCTGCCCAATCGGGCAGGCAGCTGTTCCAGCGAGGCGACTCTCAAGTGGTTCAGCTCGGTCTCCCCGAGCAGGCGGCGCCCCCTCCGGAAATGATGGTTGGTCTGTTTCTCCGCGCCGCGCATCGACAAGGAAGGAGGTCCGGGAGGGTCCGTCCGACCCAGGTGGGGTCGGTTTGGCGCTGAGCAAGGCGCTGCGGGCCCATTCGGAGTGCCCCGGGGATTCCCCCCCCAGGCGGTACTCCCCGCACGCCTACGCAGCGGGGCTCACACGCTGGGCACAGGCGGGGTGGACCGACCGCGACGTCATCCAACACCTCAACGACGTCAGCATGACCGGGTTCCGGGTCTATGACACACCGTACAACCCGGTCAAGTACCTGCTGGCCCTGCTGCACCGCACCGACATCGGCGAGCGCCCCACCGTGTGGCGTGACGCCCACGCCCACGCCGCCGCCGAAGCCCAGGCCGCGGCTCAGCGCCTCGCGGCGGTCCCCGCGCAGCTCGCTGCTGCCGCTACCGCTCGCGCGGTCGGGCAGGCGGCCCTCGTCGGTCCCGGACACGCCCAAGCGAGGGCGGTTCTCGACGCGCGCGGGTGGAAACGGTGATGACGACCTATTCGTCCATGACCCGCATCGTCACCACGACCCGGGCATCGCCGGTGCGTTCGTGGCTGTATCGGTGCGCGTCGAGCTCCACCGTGCCCAGCCTCCGCGCGCGGCGGGCAGGCGGACCACGATCGGCAGGGGTCGGCTGCCCTCGCCGCCGCACCATTCAGCCACGGGTGCGCTTCCAGTCTCGGGCGGTCGACAGGGTGGACCATCTCGGGTCGATAGGGGTCCGGTGGCCACTGCACGCCGGCGGCGGGTGGAGTCAGCCAGTGCATGAGGTGCAGATCGGCGAGATCGACAACGGCCAGGGGCCGCTCGGAGTGGCTGAGGACGGCTACCAACAGGTCGTCAGCTTCTTCCGGAGCCGAAGGGTGAACGTCGGTGAGGTCAACCGTAACTCCCCGGAACGCGATGGGTGTGTCGCCCTCGAACTCCGGTCGCCACATACGAGGTACGGGTGTTCGTCCTCGCCGAGTAACGTTTCGAACACCAGGTCCTCGTTCGTGGTCTTGGTCATCCGAGTCCATAGATTGGCGGCGCTGAACCGGGCTGGCACCGCGAGCGACGCGGTGTACTCGACCATACTGAATTGTGCTTTGCGCAGCTCAAACGAGGTGCGGGTGACATCGAAGAGTTGCCGGGTGGCCCGCCCCATCGGGCGCCATGGTGCACGCAACCGCGTATACGTCACCAAACGGCCCCAGGACCGGAGCTGCCTGCACCTGGTAGGACACATCGTGAATGGCAGAACTCAGGAACACGAGCGGTTCACCGGTCCGGGCTACCTTGCCAACAGCGCTGGGCAGGAGCCGACCCGCGGGCGCGGTTGGCCCTGGGCTAGCAGCTGGCTCCCAACCGTGCTGCCCAGTGTGATCAGCGTTGGCCCAGTGGGGCCGTGCGGGTCGGCGCCGTTCGCCAATAACGTCCTTCAGCCGGACGACGCCGAAGTGGAGGCCGGGGGAAGCTCGAGGGCTGGGCCCCGGTGGAGCGGCACCTCCTTCGCTGCGCCGCTCGTCGCCGGACCGTCGTCCAGGAGGAGATCACGCAGCGGGTCGATGCGGACGCCGCGGTCGAGCGGCTCGTCGACGTTCCTGGCCTGCTTCGGGACGAGGAGCTGGCCCGTTCAACACGGACGCACCTGTGGCGACTGCTGGTCGGGGGCCGAGCCTCGCTAGCCGAACCCGCACCGTCCGGCGGAGGCGCCCCGTCGTAGACCCCGGTCAGCGAGCGGACTCGGCCGGCGCGGCATCCAGCTCACGAGCGCGTGTGTCGCGGGCGAGGTCGTGGATCGTCGTCAGCGCGAGTTCCTCCTCCACCGCCCGAGCCGCGCTGCGCGCCACGTCGCCCAGGGCGGACTGGATGCGCTGGCCCACCGCGCACTCCGGTGCCGCGCCGTGCAGCCCGAGCAGCGGGTCGTCGCCTTGTACCGCCCGCCACACATCACGCAGCGTGACTGTGTCCGCGGTCCGTCCGAGCTGCCAGCCGCCGTGCACTCCCGGCCGCGACGTGACCAGCCCTGCGCGACGCAGCGTGCCAAGCACCCGACGGACGTGCACTGGATTGGCGCCGACGCTGCCCGCCCCCGAGCAGGGTCAGCACGTGGACGGCCACGGCGAACTGCGTGTTGGTGGGGCGGACCACCCTCCTACCCTAGACCCATCTGGCACCGGGGCTGCTACAGTTCGGGGACAACCGCAACCAGCCTGCATGCGAATAGAGGTTCTTATGTCCGTCGTCATCACCGGCGCCAGCGGCCAGCTCGGCCGCCGCACCGCGGAACTGCTCCTCGACCAGGTCGAGCCGAGCACCGTCGTCCTCGTCTCCCGCCGTCCCGAAGAGCTCGCCGATCTCGCCGCTCGCGGCGCCGAGACCCGCCGCGGAGACTTCGACGACCCCGCCTCGCTCGGCGACGCGTTCGCCGGCGGCGAGCGGTTGCTCCTCATCTCCACCGACGCGATCGGCCGCCGCGTCCCCCAGCACGCCAACGCCATCGATGCGGCCAAGGACGCCGGCGTCCGCGCCATCGCCTACACGTCGATCCCGGACCCGACGGCGGAGAACCCCGCCATCGTCGCCATCGAGCATCGCGAGACCGAGGCGCTGCTCCTCGCCAGCGGACTGAAGTGGACGCTGCTGCGCAACGCGCTCTACGACGAGCTCCGCATTGACGAGGCCAGGGCGGCGCTCGCCTCGGGCACCCTCCACCACAACCAGGGAGACGGCCGCAGCGCCTTCGTCTCTCGCGACGACTGCGCCGCGGTCGCGGCCGCATGGCTCGCGGGAGGCACCGAGCACGACGGGCGCACCTACGACGTCACCGGTCCGGAACTCCTCGGTGCCGACGACCTCGCGCGCACCTACAGCGCGGTAGGTGGCTCCCCGGTGACGGCCGAGAACCTGGACGACGACGCGTTCGCCGCCGCCCTGCAGGCCGGCGGGCTTCCGCCGGAGGTCGCAGGGCTGCTGGCCTCCTTCGGCGCCGCGATCCGTGGCGGCCACCTCGACCAGCGCTCCACCGCGGTGGAGGACCTGGTCGGCCGCCCGCCGCGGACCTTCGCCGAGACGCTCACGGGCGCTCTCTGATCCGGTCGGGCTCGCCGCGCACACACACCTGCTTGAGAAGAGAGCTTCGAATGACCAGTACGGATCCATCGACCATCCACCACCACCGCGACACTCTTCGTCTGCGTCGCCTCGCCTGGGCCGGTGTCGAGGTGTCCCTCGGCGACACGCGTCTGCTGATCGACCCTCTCGAGCACGCCGAGCCGCTCGCTCCCGTCCTCGGGACCCCACGACGGCCCCTGCCGACCGTCGACACCCCGGCGGGGACGCACGCCCTGATCACACATCTGCATCCAGACCACTACGACCCCACGGTGCTTGCACGAATCGCGGCACCGGGAACGGTCGGTTGCCATGCCCCGATCGCACCGACGCTGGCCGCTGCCGGTATCGAGCCGACCCCCCAGGACTTCGAGCGAACGCGCAGCATCGGCCCGTTGTCGGTGACCCCGGTGACGTCGCTGGACTGGCGAGGCGACGACCAGGTCGCCTGGGTGGTGGCGGGCGCCGGACGGCGGATCATCCACTGCGGCGACACCATGTGGCACGGTAGTTGGTGGCAGATCGCTCGCGACCAAGGCCCGTTCGACGTCGCCTTCGTGCCGGTCAACGGCGTGATCGCCCGATTCGACGGCTACGAAGCCAACGTGCCCGTGACGATGACACCGGAGCAGGGGATCGAGGCCGCCTTCGCACTCGGTGCCTCCACCGCCTGCCCGATCCACTACTCGCTGTTCCACAACCCCCCTATCTACGTCGAGCAGCCCGACATCGAAGCACGGTTCCGGCGAGCCGCGCAGGCGCGCGGCATCGCCGCCGCACTCGTGGACACCGGCGAAGCCGTGCCCTTCCCCGGACCTGCATGAGCCACATCAAAGGCGACACCTCGCCGGAGCGGCGACTGGTCGAGGATGTCCGTCGTGGGGTCCGTTCCGCCGAGGCGCAGGTGGAGCGGGCGCTCCAGGGTCTTCGCGATCATGCCCGGCTGAACCTCCTGGTGGGGCCGCCCATGGATGAGGCCCTGACTCGCGCACGGGCGATCGACCGGGCACGGGCCGTCGGGCGCTCCCTGGGCCCGCTCGCCGGGCTGCCGATCGTGGTGAAGGACAACATCGCCGTGGCCGGACGGCCCCTGACCGGGGCGTCCCCGGCCCTGAAGGGGTACCGGCCACGGCGGACCGCCGGGAGTGTGGCGCGGCTCGTCGACGCCGGAGCCGTGGTCGTCGGCCAGACGAACATGCACGAGCTGGCCCTGGGTGTCACGAGCGACAACGGTGCCCACGGTCCCGTCCGCAACCCTCACGATCCGCGTCGCACGACCGGAGGATCCAGCGGTGGCACGGCCGCTGCCGTCGCGGCCGGCGCCGTGCTCGCCGGGCTGGCAACGGATACGGGAGGGTCGGGCCGCATCCCCGCGGCGTGGTGCGGCGCCGTGGGATTCCGGCCGTCGGCCGGGCGGTATCCCGGGGACGGCGTCCTGAACCTGCCCCGGACCATCGACGCCGTCGCGGTCACCGCCCGCTCCGTGGACGGCCTAGCCCTGCTCGACGGCGTGCTCGGCGACGCGACGGCGACGGCCGTCCCGGCGCTCGACGAACTGCGCCTGGGTGTCCCCCGCTGCTGTTGGAGCGACGTCTCCCCGGACGTCCTCGCCGGCTGCGAGGAGGCGCTCGCCCGGTTCCGCGCCGCCGGGGTGGTCCTGGTGCCGGTGGACCTGGAGCGGGTCCATGCCGTGGACCGCGAGGTCAACCTCCCGCTCGTCGCCCACGAGGTCGTCGGTTTCTGGTCGGCCTTCGCCGCGGAGGAGTTGGGCTGCGATCTGCCGGCCCTGGTGGCGCGGCTGGCCAGTCCCGACGTGTCCGAGCGCCTCACCGTCCTCGTCGCGATGCTGAGGCGTACCGCCGACGAGTACGCGGAACTGCTTGCCAAGGTCAGTCAGATCGGCGGCCTCTTCCACCGCCTGTTGGGCGGGCTCCGCCTTGACGCGGTCGCCTTTCCGGCCGTGCCGGTCACGGCACCCCTCGTCGGCGCGACGACGGTGCAGCTCCCGAGCGGCGAACGGGATGTCTTCGAGGCCGTGACCGCAACCGAAACGCCGGCCAGCCTGGCCGGTATCCCGGCGCTGACGGTTCCGGCCGGGCAGGACCACGAGGGGATGCCCTTCGCACTGGAACTCGACGGTCCCGCGGGCACCGACCGGCGGCTCATCGCCATCGGCGCGACCCTCGCGACGTTGCTGCGCGCGACGGCCAACCCAGGAGGGAACCCCACGCGATGAACGGTGTCGTCACGGACTTGTTCGTCTACCCCGTCAAGGGCCTCAGCGCTCAGCCGATGCACGAGGTGGCGCTCGAGCCGGGCCGCGGGGTGCCCGGCGACCGGGCGTTCGCTCTGGCCCGGCCGGACGGCCGGTACATGCCGGGACGATCGCAGATGCTGTCCAAGGACCAGTTCTTCGTGTTGCTCAAGAACGCCCGCCTAGCCGGACTGCGCACCCGGCTCGACCCCGGGTCCCGGCACATCACCGTGTCGGTGCGTGACCACGAGGTGCTCTCGTGCGACCTCGGCACGCCCGGCGGCATCGCGGCCTTCGAGGAACTCTTCGCGCGCGTGCTCGGCCTTCCCGAGGAACAGCGGCCACTGCTGGCTCACGACCCGTCCCACCCGTTCACCGACGTCTCTGTCGTGTCAGGGAAGCTGATGCACGCCGTATCCGTCATCAACCTCGAGTCGGTACGCGACCTGGAGCGCCGGACGGGTCACGAGATCGACCCCCGTCGCTTCCGCGCCAACGTCTATGTCGACGGGCTGCCGCCCTTCAGCGAGCTCGGGCTGGTCAGTGAGCCCTTCCAAGCCGGCGCCGAGGTCCGCATCGGCGACATCCGGGCGACCGCCGTGCTCAACACGCGCCGATGCGCGGCGATCGAGGTGAACCCGACGAATGCCCGCCGAGACCTGCCCCTGCCCCGGCTGCTGATGGAGCACTACGGACACGCCGAGATCGGCGTCTATGTCAGCCTCACCGGCGGTGGACTACTCCGCACCGGCGACCCGGTGACGTGGTGACCGACCGGACCCCGCCGAACCCGACCCAGGACTGCACATGTCGACGCTCCGCGTGACCGCACGGATCACCAGCAAGATCATGCTCACCGCCGAGGTCTGCCGGTTCGAGCTGCACGCCGCCGAGGGCGGCGCCCTCCCGCCGTTCACGGCGGCCGCGCACATCAACATCGGCACGCCCCGCGGCGACGTGCGCTCCTACTCCCTCACCGACGAACCCGCCGACGCCGACCACTACGCGATCACCGTGCACCGCGACAGCAGGGGCCGGGGCGGATCGGTGAGCCTGGTCGACGGCACCGAGGTCGGCGACCTCGTCCGGATCTCCGAACCGGTGAACGCGTTCCCCCTCAACGGGGCCCCTCGGTACCTGCTCATCGCCGGCGGCATCGGGATCACCCCCATCCGCTCGATGTTCCGATCACTGCGCCGACAGGGGCACCGGGACGTCCGGTTGCTCTATCTCACCCGCTCACCGGCCCACACCGCCTATCACGACGAGTTCACGGCACCCGACGTCGCCGGCTACGTGCACCTCCACTACAGCGACGACGCGGGACCGATCGACCTGTGGCCCTACCTCGCCGAACCAGGAGACGCCCACGTCTACTTCTGTGGCCCGGACCCACTGCTGGAGGCGATACTCGGACTGACGATGCACTGGCGACCCAGCGCGGTCAGATACGAAAAGTTCTCCGGGGTGTCGACTTTCGGCGTCGCCGACCGGGCGTTCCAGGTCCGTTGGGAGTCCACGGGCGAGATCATCGACGTTCCCGCCGACGTGACCTTCCTGGACGCTCTGCAGGCGCATGGCAAGGAGGTTCCCAGCGCCTGCCGCAGCGGCACGTGCGGGACCTGTCGCATCCGTCTCCTGTCCGGCGAGGCCGACCACCGCGACCTCGTCCTGACGGCGGAGGAACGAGACAGTGCGGTCCTCCCGTGCGTCTCCCGTGCCGCCGGAGCGCTGATCACGGTCGACCTCTAGGAATACAATCGATCTAAGCGTCCAGAACGCCAGGGCCTCGATGCGCACGTCACGGTGAGCGCGGATCCCATATGAGCCGGCGCGGCGTCCGACCTCCCGCCGCAAACGGGCTGGCCACCGCGTTGCACTCCGACTCCCACGCAGCCGGACAACCTGGTGCGCATGACGTTCCTGGACCCGTGAGCGCGTCGTTCTTCGTGATCTGACGCCTATAGCACCTCCACGAAGTACGGGCGACATGGCCATCACCCTGATGGACCCCGGAGGACTGCCGAAGGTCGACACCCACCGGCAGATGTCGGGGTTGCCTGAGCAGCGGCGCGCTTTCGTTGTTAGGGCGCGTCGCGGAGAGGTCGGAGATCGGTGCGGCCAAGTTCTCGTTCGATGTCGAAGCTGTAGCTGCCGTAGGGGTTGATGTGCTCGTGGAGGGCGGGTGAGAGGTGTGCGGCGGCGTGGCCGTCGACGTTGTGTCCACGCTGGCGGAGGGCGTCGAGCGCGTGTTGCAGGTAGACGGTGTTGAATAGCACGACGGCGTTGGTGACCACGGTCAGGCATAGGGCTTGGTCGGTCTGTTCGCTGTGATGGCGACGGCGGACGTGGGACTTCGTGGGCGAAGAACAGCCGTCGGCGCAGCGAGTGCAGGCTCTCGCCTTTGTCCAGCTGCTGGTGCACGCGTCGTTGTAGCGCCTCGTCGGCGAGGTAGGGTACGCCAGTAAGAATGCCGTCACCAGCCCCAAACCGCGGATGTGACAGGGAATGTGTCGTCGCCGGCGGTAGCGGATGATCCTGGCCACTCGGCTGGCCTGAGGCGGTCCGCACCACGCGACCGTCGATGTGACCGGGAATTGTTCATTCCCTGTCGCAACCACCGGTAGTCAGACGCGGAGTGTGCGTGACGTGCAGACGAGTGCCCTGAACAATCCAGCGCGCCAGCGCGGGATTACCTTCTAGTACTACAGTTGCGTTTATTTT
>JAABUL010005041.1_pt1 | contig 16922 bp, 16 predicted proteins | sample 5559151 | NCBI WGS metagenome assembly JAABUL01 (sample SAMN10711876, study PRJNA513368) | rock metagenome | isolation source: Antarctica rocks | place: Antarctica: Victoria Land, Pudding Butte sud | reverse complement strand
CGGGGGCGTCAAGCATAGGGTGTCCTCAGTTCCAGGGCAGTCCTTCCGCGTCGTGCTTAAGTCTACCACCGGCTACTCCTCCGCGCCGACCCTGTCTTCCTGGCCCCCGCTTTTTGAGAAGATACATCCAGCGAACGCCCTTCGCGCTCCGCGATTGCCTGGACCATCAGGTCCGGCAACCGCACCAGGGTGCGTCGCCGGTCGGCCGGATCGACGGAAGTCTCGACCCAGCCCTTGTCCCGCAGCCGCGCGACCGTGGCGGACACATAGCTCTGCGCGAAGCCCGTCCGCGCGGTGATGTCCTGCACAGCGCTGTCGGGGCGGTCGAGCACGTCGTCGATCACCGCCGTCTCACCCGCGGGCACAGCCGGGTCGTCCGGGTCTGCCATGGCCTGCCGCGCGATCGCCATTAGGCGTCGCCCCAGCCGATACAGTTCATTGCCAGTCATATCGCTAATGATACATCACTAGTGATGTATTTGCAACGGTTGGTAGCGCCGCGCGGCCGAGCGGGTGCGCGCCACTTTTTCGCGCTCGTCACCGAGGCGTCACCGAAAAAGTGGCGCGCATCACGGCCGAGCAGGACACTTGACAGGGCCGCCATACTCACGCTACCATGATCATATCTTGCAAGCCCTATTCAAGGAGCGTTCGCGACATGCGTACCGATCTCACCTCTTCGTCCATCCAGCGCGGCCCCACTCGGAGCGGCCGCCCGGTGCGACGGGTGCGCGGGTGCGCGAGCGTCAAGCTCCCTTGGTCCCGCCCTCTGGGGTACCAAGGGAGTAGTGCGCCCTTTTTAGGCTAGGGATCGCCGCGCGCCGACGCGCGGATTATCCCATACGCCGTGGACGCCCCTCTCCGCGTCCACGGCCTTTTTGTCCCCTTGGCGGTGGCTGCCGCCACTCCTCAGCATAGGCCGTGGTCTACCCCAGCGCGTCCGTGCGTGTATACCCGCGCCGCCGATATGGTCGTCGCTCGCCCAGCCGGCTTGGCGGATGCGCGTCCCTCGAGCCTGTGTCGCTTGACGTGACGCATCCGCTAGGGCCGTTGGCGTCCAGCCTTCCATCTCGTCGTGGCGCCCCCTGAGACCGCCGGCATCTTGCCGGCAGCGGTAGGCCGGCAAGATCGGGGACCCCTCTGGGGAGTGGTTCCAGGGGGTACGCCTCGCTACAACGTAACCCCTTGGAGAAAACATTAGTCGTAATGAGGACATCCCATGCAGATTCATCTAGGACAATACTGGCGCTTGCTCCGCCTCTACCTGCGGCCACAATGGCCGCGCGCCGTCGCGCTCGCCGCCCTGCTGTGCGCCGCCATCGCGCTGGAACTCCTGAGCCCGCAGATCCTGCGCGGCTTCATCGACCGTGCCCGCGCCGGCGCCGGCGCGCGTGTCCTGATCGGCACGGCCGCGCTGTTTATGCTCGTCGCGCTCGGCGGCGGCGGCGTGACCGTCGTCGAGACCTATGTCGCCGAGAGCCTTGGCTGGACGGCGACGAATCGCTTGCGCGCCGACCTCGCGCTACATCTGCTACGCCTCGACCTCTCGTTTCACCACGCCCACACGCCAGGTGAGCTCATCGAGCGCCTCGACGGCGATGGCGCCGCGCTGGCCAACTTCTTCTCGCGTTTCGTCGTCTACGTCGTCGGCAACGTGGCGCTGTTGGTCGGTGTCGTCCTGCTGCTCGGCCGCGAGGACGCGCGTATCGGTCTGGAAACAGCCGTGTTCGCCGTCGCCATCCTCGTCGCCATGGCCCGCCTGTACGGCGTGGCGCGCCCGGTCTGGGCCGCGCTGGACGAGGCCAACGCCCGTTTCTACGGTTTTCTCGGTGAGCGGATCGGCGCGACTGAAGACATCCGCTCCTGCGGCGCGACCGCGTACACGCTGCTGCGCCTGTACGAACAATTGCGCGCCCTGCGCCCCCTCCAGCTCAAAGCAACGTTCCTGGGACAGCCGGTCTGGGTCGCCGCCCTCAACCTCTCGGCCCTGGCGACGGCCGGCGCGCTGGCGTTGGGTACGCTCCTGGTCGACCGCCACGCCGCGACTGTCGGCACGGTCTACCTCGTCTTCCTGTACACCGACCTGCTCGTTCGCCCCATCGCCCAGTTGCAGGCGCAGATTCAGGACCTCCAGCAGGCCGGCGCCGCTGTCGGGCGCATCGACGACCTGTTCGCCACGCGGTCCCATCTGCCTGATCCCGATGGGCCAGGGGCGCCGATCCCATCGGGACCGCTCGCCGTCGCGCTCGACGCGGTCTCGTTCCGCTACGACGCGGACGGCGTGGGCGAACCGGCGCTATGCGACGTCACCCTGCGCCTGGAACAGGGCGCGATCCTGGGCCTGCTTGGCCGCACCGGCAGCGGCAAGACGACGCTCGCCCGCCTGCTGGCGCGCCTGGGCGACCCCTCCGCGGGGACGGTCCGGCTTGGTGGGACCGATCTGCGCGCCGCGCGGCTCGCCGAGGTACGCCGGCGTGTCGGGTTCGTCACCCAGGAGGTACAACTCTTTGCCGCCAGCGTACGCGACAACCTCACCTTTTTCGATCCGCACATCCCTGATACGGCGCTCTTGGAGGCCATCGCCGAACTCGGTCTCGAGGAGTGGTATCGGTGCCTGCCCGACGGGCTGGACACCCTTTTGGGGCCGGGCGGCATGGGCATGTCGGCTGGCGAGGCGCAGTTGCTCGCCTTCGTGCGCGTGACGCTGCGCGACCCGGGCCTGGTTATCCTCGGCGAAGCGTCCGCCCACCTCGACCCGGCCACCGAGCGCCTCGTCGACCACGCCGTCGGGCGTCTGCTGCGCGGCCGCACCGCCGTCATCATCGCCCATCGCCTGACCACGGTCGAGCGCGCCGACCGGATCGTGACGCTCGACGCCGGCCGCATAGTGGAGGACGGCCCCCGCGCCGCCCTCGCCCGTGATCCCGCTTCGTACTACTCCCGCGTGCTCCGCGCGGGGCTCCGGGAGGTCCTCCAATGACCCGCCCGACAATGACAATAAGGTTCTCGACCCTGCGCGCGGCTTGGCCCCTCGCGCGGTACCGGCCGGGACTCTACCTGCTCACCGCCGCGCTGGCTATAGCCGTGGCGCTGCTCGACCTCGCGCCCGGCCCGATCGTGGCCGCGTTCTTCGACGCCCTGAGCGGCCACGGCCGCGCCGGCCTCACGCCCTGGGCGCTCATCACCCTGCTCCTCGCACGCGCGGTCGTGCGCTCGGTCGTCAAGTTGGGCGAGCAGATGGGCGTCAGCCTCAATCGCTTCACGCTCGGCGCGCTGTTGCGGCGCAACATGCTCGACGGCGTCTTGCGGCAGCCAGGGGCGTGGGCGCTCCCCGAGTCGCCGGGCGAGGCGTTGAGCCGCTTCCGTGACGACGCGGCCACGGTGGCGGACTTCGCCGCGTTCACCGCCTACGCGCCCTCCGCGGTCCTGTTCGTCGTGGCCGTCTTCGCGGTGATGCTGCGCATCGACGCCGCGATTACCCTCCTCGTGTTCCTCCCGCTCGTTCTCGTCGTCGCGCTGATCGGGCGGGCCTCCGCCCGCATTGAGGCCTACCGCCGGCGCGGGCGCGCCGCCGATGCGCGTGTCGCCGGCCTGGTCGGGGAGGCCTTCGCGGCGATCCAGGCCGTCCAGATTGCCGGCGCCGAGGCGCACGTCGTGGCGCGTCTCGACCGCCTGAACGAGGAGCGCCGCCGGCTGGCGCTGCGCGACACCGTCTTCGGCGGTCTGCTGGGCGCCCTCTCGGGCAACATCTGGAGTGTGGGGACAGGCCTGATCCTGCTGTTGGCGGCGGGGGCCATGCGTCGCGGCTCCTTTACCGTCGGCGACTTCGCCCTCTTCGCCTACTATCTGGAGTGGGTCGGCGAGTTCACCGCATTCTTTGGCGCCCTTCTGTCCAACGACCGCAGGGCCGGTGTCGCGCTCACCCGCATGGAGGCGTTACGCGGGGATGGCGCGGCGACCGCGCTCGTGGCCCATTGTCCGCTCCACTTGCGCGGTCCCCTACCGGCCCTACGTCCCGCTACGAGGGACGATGCTGGCTCACTGCGCCTGCTCCAGGTTGACGGCCTCTCCTTCCGCTATCCCGAGTCGGGGCGCGGCGTCACAGGGGTCAACCTGCGCCTCCAACGCGGCCAGTTCGTCGTGGTCACCGGGCGCGTCGGCGCGGGGAAGACGACGTTCCTGCGCGCCCTGCTGGGTCTGCTGCCGCGCGACGCGGGTTCCATCTTCTGGAACGGCGCGCCGGTCGGCGACCCGGCCGCCCACTTCGTGCCGCCGCGGTGCGCCTACACGCCGCAGACGCCGCACCTCGTCAGCGACACCGTGCGCGACAACATCCTGCTCGGTCTGCCAGAGGGCCACGGCGACAGCGGCCTCTCTCGCGCGATCCACGCCGTAGTGCTGGAGTCGGACCTCGCGGCGATGCCGCGGGGATTGGAGACACCCGTCGGGCCGCGCGGCGTCCGCCTCTCTGGCGGACAGGCGCAGCGGGTCGCCACAGCGCGCATGATCGTGCGTGAGGCCGAGCTGATGGTGTGCGATGATCTGTCGAGCGCGCTCGACGTGGAGACGGAACGCCTGCTGTGGGAACGCCTGGCGGAGGACAGTGACAACGGGGGCTCTTACCTGGTCGTCTCCCACCGCCATGAAGCGCTGCGCCGCGCCGACCACATCATCGTGCTCAAGGACGGCGCGGTCGCGGCTGCGGGGGCGCTCGACGATCTGCTGGAGAGGTGCGAAGAGATGCGCCAGTTGTGGACAGGGGAAGGAGGAGTAACGGACGATCGCTAGCAGGATGACCACGGTCGCTAACATCTTCTCCCGACGCTGCGCCACGGGCGACGGCGCCTGGTTCACCACGGTCGGGAACGTCATAGCGCCTGTAGATGTATATGGTCATGATGGGTAGAATGGCGAGGGAGGGGACAACATGCAGTTCGATGGGTTGGGCGTGCGCCGTTGGTGTTGTCTACTCGTGGCCTGGAGCCTACTGCGTCCCGGTCCACTCACGCCGGCGGCCGCCACGCCGCCGCCGGTTGTTTTCGCGCTGCTGGCGGATGACCGCCTGCTCGCTGTCCGCGCCGATACCGGCGCGGTCGTGGCCTCTCACGCGCTCACACCCGCCCCGACCTATACGACGCCGCGACTCAGGCTCATCGGCGACCACCTCCTGGCGCCCAGCCGGGACGGCCGCACGCTGTACGCCCTCGCGCCGAGCGATCCCCCCGGCGCCGATCACCTCGCCATCGTTGACATGGCAAGCGCGCGGGTGCGCGCCCGCTATGCGCTGCCGCCGGGGGTGGCGTTCAGCGCCATGGCCGTGGGACCTGTCAGCGGGCGGCTCTACCTCTTCGGCGCCCCGACCCACGCCCGCGGGGCACGCGTGGCCGTGGTCGATCCGCACACCGGGCGCGTCCTCGCCCGCTGGACGGTGCATCGCGGCGATACCGGCGATTGGTTCGTCTACCAAGGTGCGGTCGCGCCGGATGAGCGCGCGCTGTACCTCAGCTATCACGGTAGCGACACCACCGGCATCGACCGGCTCGCGCTGACGGGTCGGGGGCTGCGCCCCTGCCCGTCAGCCAATCCCTCGCACGTTGGCTGCATCCGCACTCATGGCGGCTTCGCGCTCTACGGTCCCGGACTACTAGCCACGACCGGAGAGGGTCCCATCGAGGAGATCGACAGGGCCGGGCGGGTGGCGCGCCGGTTCGACCCACACCTGCCGGGCAACCATCTGACGGAGTTCGCCCTGGATGCGCGCGCTGGGCGGCTCTATGTCGTTGGGCCGTGCGGCTATGCGGGGGGCCTGAGCGTGGTCACCCTGGCAACCGCCCGGACCCGCGTGCTGGTCCCGCCGTCCTCTCCTGGACAAGCCCCCGCGTTCTGCGGCTTCCGCTTCGCCCTGGGACCGCGGGACCTTCTGGCCGTGGGGAAGACGGCGGCGACGCTCCCTCAACGTGGGCTTCCGGGGGCGGTGCTCCTGGTCGATGCGCGCACAGGGACTGTGCGGCGGACGGTCACCACACCAGCGGAACCTGTCGATGTCTTCGTGGTGAGCCAATCCAGCGCCTGAACCCATGCCCCAATTCCACGGCCATTCCTTGGCATGGTTCATTTTGCGCCTGGAAATATGTTGACAGTTCGCGCGAGGCGGATCGGAAATTCGCGCGTAGCCGCCGCCCCAATCGCGCCTGAACTGTCAACACGTATCTGAACCATGCCCATTCCTTGCATGATTAGCGCCTCACCTTAGCTTCGAGACAATGCTCAATGCGTGAGCACACAAATCCTCGATCCACGCGGTCTCCTCTCGTACACACCAGGCGGCGTTTCGTACGGCATTGTGCATGTCATAGAGACTGAAGACTTTACCCTCAAGGGCCGCGGGATCGCATCCAACGGATCTCGTGTAAGACTGCATGACTCGCGGCAGGTAGAGAGCGGGGCGTTCGTCGTCGGCCGGACCGCCCGCGACGAACCGCGCGAAGTCATACAGCGGATCACCGGAGAGCGCATCTCCCCAATCAACAAGCGCTGTCACGGCACCACTACGGGGATCCACGAAGATTTCCCCGTCGCCCAAGTCGCCGTGCAACAGCCTAGGCCGCACGTTCTCCAACTGTGGCGCAAGGGACCACAACACGTCTTCTACCAGGCGCATAAAGTGCGGCGGCAGATGACCCGCTCGGATGAGCGGTTGACTGCAAGAGAGCAACTCAGCATGAAGCCACCCTGACCACGATAGGTACTGCCCGCCTAAGCCGGGCGTGAGGGGTCCGTAGTTGCACAGCGGTACGCCATGTAAGGATGCAAACACATGGCCGATGTCATCTAGTGTCCGTGACCTTTGCACGTCCGCTTGGGCGACCGATGCCCATGACTGCCTGTCGGCTCGTCTCATCACGAACCAGTCCTGTCCGGGAAGCCGCTGATCCTGGCCCTCCGCCAGGATCGCGGGCACAGGAACGCCCGCACGTCCCGCGCACCGCGCGGCATACACCTCCGCTCGGACGCTCTGTTCTCTCGATGCTTTGAGCACAACGCCTGTGGGAAAGCGCGATGTCCTGGCCTCTATGACAACTCTGTCGCCCCACGTCTGATGAACCCGATACTCGTGGATGTCTCCACACCTATCGCTCAGCACTTCGAGAGCCGTTTCCTGCCAGCTCAACGCTTGTGGCAACGCCATAAGTAAACTCCCTCGCCTCCACCATTAGCGCCAAAAGTGACAGAGAACCGGGTCATGAGTCCTTATACTTTATACTTTCATCAGGAGTAATCCGCCAATCTCACCCTATCTCCCTCAGGGACGCCGGGTGGTGACGCCACTCATAGTGCGCGTGCTTACATAGGCGCTTACGATAGGAAGAGGCGCGGAACAGTTGTGACGTTCGCGATGGTCGTAGCTAACTTTTGGCCCGGTCAACGGAGGTAATCTATGACAACCACAGCCCGTAATGCTACCGCACGATATCTGGAAGAGGCCAAGATTGAGGACCTCACGCGGCAATTGAGGCGGCAGGGGTATGACGTGGAGATCCCGCCACGGGGCGACAACACCGTTTTCGACTTGGTCGCCACCAAGAGTGACCGCAAGATCGTTTTCGAGGTTAAAGCGAGTCCGGCTGACCCCGCCAATATTGAGGGTATTGCCCGCCGCCGCGCGGCAGCGTTCGCTCAAGGGTTCGACGAGTTTCGCCTCGTGGTCGTCAACCCGCCCCACGAAACCAGGGTGGATATACCTGGTCTGGAGGACCAACTATGCGCGTTCCTTGATGAGCGTGGCGCCGGTGAACTAGACGACCTGCCTGGTTTGACGCGCGTCGAGGCTGTGAATCAGGTGGACATCGATACTGTCGAGATCACAACCGCTGGCATCCACCTTGTCGGCAGCGGCATAGTGGCAATTGAGATAGAACACGACGGCGGCGAGGATCGCGATGGCCGGACCTGGCGGACGGACTTCCCTTTCACATTTGATGTTGTGTTAGGCCCGGACTTGCGCATTGACGAAGAGCATACCAGCGTCCGTGTGGATACGTCGAGTTTCTATGAGTGAAGGTTGCCTTGAGAAAGCATCGGCCGGCCGTGCGATAATACGGGAGAAACATGTCGCCGCGGCGCTGGATGCGCGTGACCTGACCGTCGCTTTTTCCGAGGTAAAAAGATAAAAGTGAGTATTGATAGTACCGACAACACCCGCCCTGTTCGTATCGCGATTATCGGCTCCGGCCCCTCGGGGCTCTACGCCGCCGAGGCGCTGACCAAGCAGCACGACGCGCCGGTCAGCGTCGATGTGTTCGACCGCCTGCCCACGCCATACGGCCTGGTGCGCTACGGCGTGGCCCCCGACCATCAGAAGATCAAGTCGGTGACGACCGCCCTGCAGCGCATCCTCGAACACCCCAACGTGCGCTTCCTCGGGCACGTCGAGTACGGGCGCGACCTCACGCGCGACGACCTGGCGCGCTACTACGACGCTGTCGTCTACGCGGTGGGGGCCGCGTCCGACCGCGCCCTGGGCATCCCCGGCGAGGATCTGCCGGGCAGCCTCTCGGCCACCGAGTTCGTGGCCTGGTACAACGGCCACCCCGATAGTGAGGCGAGCGCGCTCACGCTGACGGCCCAGGGCGTCGCCGTCGTCGGCGCGGGCAACGTCGCCATCGACGTAGCGCGCGTTCTGGCCAAGACCGTCGACGAGCTCGCGGCGACGGATATCGCCGACTATGCTCTGGACACGCTCGCGCACAGCCACGTCACCGATATCTATATGCTCGCGCGGCGTGGCCCGGCCCAGGCCAAGTTCACCACCAAAGAGCTCAAGGAGCTGGGCGAACTGGCCGCGGCCGACATCCTTGTGCGGCCCGAGGAGGTTGAACTCACGCCGGAGGAGGAGGCCGCCGTCAGCGAGAACACGGTGCGCCGCAACATCGAGGTATTGCGCGGGTTCGTGGGCAAGCCGCTGGAGAGCAAGCCACGCCGCATCCACCTACGCTTCCTCGTCTCGCCCGTCGAGATCGTGGGCGAGGAGCGCGTGGAGGGCCTGCGCATCGAGCGGAACCGCCTCGACGCGCGCGGCCACGCCGTCGGCACGGGCGTGTACGAAACGCTGCCGGTGCAGATGGCGCTGCGCTCCGTTGGCTACAAAGGGCGGCCCTTGGCCGGCGCTCCGTTCGACGCGCACAAGGGCGTCATCCCCAACGAGAGCGGACGGGTGCTGCGCGACGATGCGGTCGCGCGCGGTGAGTACGTGACCGGCTGGATTAAGCGCGGGCCGAGCGGCATCATTGGCACGAACAAAGCGTGCGCCGTGGAGACCGTTAAGCAACTGCTGCACGATGCGCCGGACCTGCCGCGTGCGGCACACGGCGATCCCGCCGCCGTGACCGCGTTGCTGGACGAGCGCGACGTCGCCTACGTGACGCTGGAACATTGGCTACAACTGGACCGGCACGAGCAGGAACTCGGCAAAGCGCGGGGCCGTGCGCGCGTCAAGGTTGTGTCGCGGGCGACTATGCTGGAACTCGCGCGCAGGGGCGCTTGACGCTCAGGATCACGTCTGCCGCTGGCCTGGCCTTAAAAGACCATGGCAGACGACGGACCTTAAAAGGTCGGTGTGGGCGTGACACGCGCTCCCCACCGTTGTAGCGCCTGGCCGCCGTGGCGACCGCCGATGATCGTGAGGAGACCTTTTAAGGTCAGGCCGCCTCTTACAATGTAGGGAGAGCCTAGCGTGGTTGCGGCGAGGGCGCGTCCAGGCGCGGCGGGGCGGCGAAATCGAAGCAGCCCCACATGTCATTGGAGCGGTCGCCGGGCGCGAAGGCGGGCGCGGTGGAGAAGGGCTGCAGGCCGAACGTCCGCAGGCAAAACTTGACCAGGCTGACGTGCGAGTGGAACGTTGTGTTGACGCCCTGTTTGGCGTAGGGGCTGATGACCAGGCACGGGACCCGCGGCCCATAGCGGAACTGCGAGCCGGCGTAGCCGGTGGGACCGCCGCCCGTCCATGTCTGCACGTTCGGCGGCTCGACATGATCGTACCAGCCGCCCCAGTCGTCCCAGGTGATGAAGATGGCCGTGTTGGCCCACAACGCGCTACTGGCTACCTGGTTCACGCGCTCCACCGTCCACTGCATGCCCGGTCCCACGACGGGGCCGCCGCGCGCGGACGAGGTGGGGTGCTCACTCAAGCCTGCGGGGGCGTACAGCCACGAAACGGCCGGCAGGGCGCCGCTTGCGACGTCCGCGTCGAAGCGCGCGGAGGGCACAATCGAGGCGGAGCCGGCGAGGCCCGCGATGTCCCCGAAGTACGACTCATGCGCGTCGGCGTAGTCGCGCCAGGTCAGGCCGGCCGCGGCGAGAGCGGCCGGTAACGACGGTAGGTCGAACGGCGGCTGTGGCTGATAGGTACGATGCGCGCTAGCGTTGTCGATGACCGGCGAGTCCGCCGCGATCAACATAAGGTGATTGGGCTCGGACTGGCTGGCCACGTCGGTAAAATAGTTGTCGCACAGGGTGTATTGCTGGGCGTAGGCCCAGTAAGCGGGGATGTCGACCTCGGTGTATTGCTGGCGAACGGCGCTGGTCGCGCGTTCCAGCCAGGCCACATGGTCGTGGCGCGGGTCGGACGGGGTTGGGTCGGGCGCGTGCGCAAGCGTGACGCCGTTGGCGCCGGGGAAGCTCCCGAAGTAGTTGTCGAAGGTATGGTTCTCTTTGACGATGATGACGACGTGCTGGATTGGGCTTGGCGCCTTCATACGCTCCTCCTCGCGGCTGCCGTAGTCTACATACCGTCATGGTAGCAGGCGGGTGTTAAGGGCAGGTTAAAGAGGGTGTCTCACACCAAGGTCAGATAAGATAAGGGATCGGGGGCCAGTAGCTTATAGCTACTGGCCCCCGATCCCTTATGTGTTGGCGAGGCCGCTTAGGAATTGACGACCTGAACGTTCGATGCGCGCATACCCTTGCCGCGCGGGTCATCCTCGGCCGTGAATGTGACCTGATCGCCCTGCCGCAACTGCTCGAAGGTCGTGCCGACGAGCGACGAGCGATGGAAGAAGATGTCTTCCCGCCCGTTCTCAGGCTTGATGAAGCCGAAACCGCGATCGGTGATAGTCTTGATAGTACCGTCTGCCATGTAGATGCTCCTCATCGAGATGTGCCCAACAAAAGAACCCGGCATGTTTACCAAACATGCCGGGCCTCCCGTGCCCGGACGCGAATACGATATCCGCGAAACTAACGTTACACAACGCACATTCGATAGATGCAGTATACCACCTTAACGCGACAGTCGCGCGCGTTCATCGTTCTTCGCCTGGTTGCGCCTGGTTGTGGATAATATTTTGCCCTCATACGCGTAGGCGTGCTACGCTCCTGGCACAGGTGACCTACTTACTATGACGCTCAACCTCTCTCAGATTGCTCCACAGGTGGGTGCGATGGCCCGCGAAGCCAGCGCGCGCCACGACGTGTTCGCGCGACGCCGCGCGGCCGCCCTCTCGCTTATGCAAGCGTGGGATGGCCGCCTCGACGAGTTACGTGGCCTCGTCCAGGAGACAGAGCCCTGGCTGGTGGCCGAGCCGCTGGAGTCGTTGCTCACCGCGCGTCCGGCCCCGCGCATCCCGCCGGACGTCACGGTCGTGGCGACCGACGGCAGCGGTATCGACCTCGATCGGCATGGCCTGGCGCAGTGCTACCTCATCAACGTCGGCGCCGCCGTGATCACTTACGGCGCTAATCCCGACGCCGCGCTCTCGTCGCGCGCCGCGCTCTACTATCGCGACGACGACCTCTATCTAGACGACGACGGCGCGCGCGTGCCGGTGCAGGGCGCGCTGGCCGACCTCAAGCGCACGCTGGCCGAGCAGGCGCGCCTGCTGGAGATCGTGCGGGAGCTGCGGCCCTCACCCCCAGCCCCTCTCCCTGACGCGGGAGAGGGGAGCCCTCTCGTCGCGGTGCTCGATGGGACGCTCCTGCTGTGGCAGCTCGCGGGGCGCGCTGGCGAGGAGCGTTTCGTGGCCGAGGCCATCGCGGAGTACGCCGCGGGCTTGCTGGAGTTCCGCCGTCTTGGCGTGCCGGTGTGCAGCTACGTCAGCCGCCCCAACGGCCGCGAGTTGACCAACCTGCTGCGGCTGGCCGCCTGTCCCTCCGGTGGCGAGTGCGTGGCGCCGACACGGTGCGCGCACTGTGTGGACGGCCAGTGCGCGCGCGATTTTCTGGAGCCGTTGCCCGACCGCGCGTTGATGGACCACTTGCGCCACGGTGAGCGCTCCGGCCGCTTCGCCAGCCGCTCGCCCGTGCTACGCTACTATGGCGGGGGGTGTGGTATCGAATTTGTGTACGTGAACGTCGGCGACGAGGTCGCGCGCCTCGAAATACCGGCCTGGGTCGGCGCGGACCCCACGATGCTTGACCTCGTCCACGCCGCGGTCTACGACGGCTGCCAGCGGGGCTGGGGCTACCCGCCTGCCTTGGCCGAGGCGCACGAGCAGGCGGTGATCCGCGGCGGCGAGCGCGACGCCTTCCTGCGGCTGGTCATGGAAGCATTGAACGAGAGCGATCAGCCGGCCGAGTTGAGCGCGAAGCGGTTGAGCAAGAATCGGAGGGCGGTATGACCATGACGCGGCCGGTGGCCGGCGAGATCATCGCCGTCACGACGACGACGTTCACGGCGCAGAGCGGCGCGCTCAACGAAGCGCCCGCGTTTGGGTCGCTGCTGCGTGTGGCCAATCCGCGTCGAAAAGCGGGAGGCCCTGGCATCGCGGCGTACTACGCGCTGTGCTACGGGTCGCAGACAGGCTCGATCGAGCCGGGCCGTCACGCCGTGGCCTGGGGACGCTTTGAGGACGACGAGGAGGATATCTACCAGCGCCAGCCACAGTTGGCCCAGGTGCTGCGCACGACCTTCGACGCGCTGCTCGTCGGGTATGAGATGGAAACGCCCGCGCCACTGCTAGTGAAGGATCAGGAGAGTTCCTTTGACGTGGCGCCCTCTGGGACCGCCGGCATCTTGCCGGCAAGCGCTTGCCGGCAAGATGCCGGCGGTCCCAGAGGGGACGCGCTGCAAAGAAACCCGTCTGGGACAACACTAGGCCCATCTGGCGACGGGGCGGACCACTATAGCGCCAACGGCTACGCGGCCGGCGACGCGGCTATCACGGTGTTGAACGGCGCCGTGATGGCGGCAGTCGGTGAGACCGTGGCGCCCGCGCCGGTACAGCGCGTGCCGGCGGCCCCGCCGCGTCTGCACGCCTTGGTGTGCCAGGCTACACCCGTGGAGACGGCGCGCTTCAATCAAAACCTGACCTATCTGCGTTTCGTGCTGCGCGCCAACCTACCCCTGGCCGACGACTTCATCGCCGCCACGATCAGGCACGCGTACGAGGCCGGCGGTTGCGATGAGTCCTTCCTGCTGGACGCCGCGCGTACCGTGGCGCGCCTGCTCGGCGCCGAGCACGAGCGGGTCATGAATATTCTGGAGTTGCTTGATGACCAAGGCTAACACACCGGCGCCGCCGTTGGGCGTGATCACGCGCGGCTCACTCAGCGAGGGCTTGCAGCTCAAGCTGGAGGCCGGCTGCAGCGTCGAGGACATGCGCGTGGGGCGCTTCGTGGTCATCGAGGGGCGTGAGAATCGCTTTTTCTGCCTGGTGACCGACATGGAACTCGGCGCGATGAACCCGCGCGCGCTGCTCGACCCGCCGCTAGGCAACCGCTTGGCTGGCCGCGCGCTCGAGGGCATCACCACGTTTGGGCAGGTCGCGGTCACGCCGATGCTGATGCTGCCGCGCGCGCCCTCAGCCCTGCGGCCCTCACCCCCGACCCCTCTCCCTGACGCGGGAGAGGGGTCGGGGGTGAGGGCCGCGGGTGGTGAGGGCGACCCCGTCGAACTGCAGCCGGTGCGCACGATTCCGGTGCACTTCTCGCCCGTCTACGACGCCGTCGAGGCGGACTTCGCGGCCGTGTTCGGGCGCGAGGGCGGCGACGGCAAGCGTTTCAACGTGGGCATGCCCCTGAACACCGACATCCCCGTCTGCATCAACCTGGAGCGGTTGGTCGAGCGCAGCAACGGCATCTTCGGTAAGTCGGGCACCGGCAAGTCGTTCCTGACGCGCCTGCTGCTCTCCGGCGTGATCCACTCCGACGTGGCCTCGACGCTCGTGTTCGACATGCACTCCGAGTACGGCTGGGAGACGGCTAGCGAGGAGGGCGGCCGGGCAGGGACGGTGCTGCCGGGGTTGCGCCGTCTCTTCGGCACGAAGGTCCACGTCTACGCGCTGGACCGGGAGTCGGCGCGTGCGCGCGGCGTGCAGGTTGACGGCTACCTGGACATCGGCCTCAACGGCATCGAGATCGACGATATCGCCCTCTTGCAAGACGAGTTGGGCCTCTCGGGGGCCATGATCGACACCTGCTATATCCTACAGCGGCAGTTCGGCGACACCTGGCTGCGCACGCTGCTGGAGACCGAGCCTGAGTCGCTCAAGAACATGGCGGCGATGGGCGCGGCCAACGAGTCTTCGGTGGCCGCGCTCTACCGCAAGCTCTCGCGGCTGCGCAAATACGACTTCGTGAAGGACCACCTGCCGGTGGGGCAGGGCGGCGTTGACGAAATGATGGGCTGGCTGGCGCGCGGCGAGCACGTCGTGCTGGAGTTCGGGCGCTACCGCGACCCTATCGTCTACATGCTCGTGGCCAACCTGATTACGCGGCGCATCTACAATACCTGGGTGGAGAAGACCGAGCGCTACCTGCTGACCAAGAACAGGGCTGATCAGCCGCGCCGGCTGGTGCTGTGCATCGAGGAGGCGCACAAGTTCCTCAACCCGCGCGCGGCGCGCAACACCTCGTTCGGGACCATCGCGCGTGAAATGCGCAAGTACAACGTCACGCTGCTGGTGGTCGACCAGCGTCCGTCGGGCATCGACCCGGAGGTGGCCTCGCAGTTAGGTACGCGGCTGACCGCGCTGCTGACCGAAGAAAACGACATCCGCGCGGTGTTCAGCGGCGTGGCCGGGGCCGACCAACTGCGCACGGTGCTGGCGAGCCTGGACACCAAGAAGCAGGCGCTGCTGCTGGGCCACGCCGTGCCCATGCCCGTCGTGGTGCGCGTGCGCGAATACGATGAGGCGTTCTTCCGCGCGGTACGCCCCGTCGAGGCGATCCAGCGCCCGGCGGGTATGGCCGCGTTACAGGAGGCGTTCGGGTAGTCTACGTTGCTATGATAGGCCGAGTTGCCGCTTGATCGCGCGCTCGACGGCAAGCAGGTCGGGGACACTGATGCGGTCCAGCGCGTCGGTCAGGCGATCTTTGGACACGGTCATGATCTGGTCCGCCACGGCCTTGCTTTGACGGCCTCCGACGGTAACGACGGCCTCCGATGGGTAAACGCGCGAGGTGTTAGAGGTCAGAGGGACCACTTGAACCCTCGCCAGCGCGCGGTTCGAGTCGTCGTTACTGACGATGACGGCGGGGCGCACTTTCTCGATTTCCGTCCCACGAGCGGGTTCGAAGTCGACCCAGTAGACGTCCCCGCGCCTCATTCCAACGTCTCTCCGGACAGGCCTTCGACCCATGCCATAGCTTCCTCCTCCCGCTCTCGGTCGGCGGCCATCGCCCGATATTGATCTTCCAGGCTCGACGAAGATACAACGTGCGGGCGCACCAAGTCCTCGATGAAGGAGCTGATACGTCCGCGATTGACCGTGCGATACAGACCCTCGTAGACATCGTCGCTTAAAGTGATGGTAAGCTTGCGGTGCATAGTACACCCCTTTCACAAAAGACACGTATATATGTATTGTATCTCTTTCTCATGCCTCTCGTTATAGTCGTTTCGCGAGTCGTGGCCTCCGTGGCTACGACGCCAGTTTCATAGCACTAGCTCGAATCCCATTCGCTATGACCCGTTTGGGCTACTGTGCCCCTTCGATTCGCATGGTACACTACGAGAGTTAGTGTCTTGAATACTCTTATTGAACTAATAGGGCGAGTAGCGACAGGGAAGGGCATATGCATACGACAACGAACACGGCGGGGCGCGCGGCGCATTGGCAGGGGGTTTGTACGGCGGAGGGGCATCACATGAAGCGGTTCGTGGTCAAGGCCACGTTGCGCGAGATGCGCCGCCACGTCGAGACGATGGGGCGGCCACGCGTGTGGTGTGAGCATTGCAGCGACGACACGTCGGTGCGCTGGGAGCGCGTGGCCGAGCAGGTCGGCTAATACACCGCCGGCATACGATAGGCACGGCTTACCGTGTCGTCGATTGGCGCGTGGGCGCCGGTTCGATCGAAACGGCGCCCACGCGCTTTTTGGCACGATTTCTGCATAACTACATCCAGACACCACAGACAATGCCATGTGCGATTCCACGCGCTAGGTGGGCGCGTAGGAAGCCGGGAGCGCCGTGACGAGACGGCCCTGGGCATGGCCCGAGAAAGGCAAGGTGTGGCTATGGTTACGCGGCCAGAAGCGATGATCGACACAGCGAGCATGGAAAGCGCCGTGACCTCTATTTTGGCGGTTAGCGATGCGCGCGGGAAGACGGCGGACGATATCGCCGCCGCTCTCGGCGCCCCATTAAAGGGAGAGGATCTCCAATTCGAGTTAGAAACACTCGTCTATCGGGGTATCCTCAATCGTCGCGGCGTCAGCTATGGCGCGCTTTATACACTGGCCAGGCCGGCGCACGGAGCGCCGTCGTTACGTCCACGCGCGCGTTCGAACGAGCGCCGCGTCATGGCAACGGCCCATCGGGGCGCGACAGCCTGATTCGGGTGCGCCACAAGAAAGTTCCCTAGCAGTCTGTCGGAGAGAACGACGTGATGCTGTCCGTGACCGGAGTTCCGCCGCCGGGATGGAGTGCGCCGCCCGTAGGCGCGTGTGATCGACGCGCGGCCAGGGGCGGGACACGGCCCCGG
>JAABUL010005040.1_pt1 | contig 16923 bp, 25 predicted proteins | sample 5559151 | NCBI WGS metagenome assembly JAABUL01 (sample SAMN10711876, study PRJNA513368) | rock metagenome | isolation source: Antarctica rocks | place: Antarctica: Victoria Land, Pudding Butte sud | reverse complement strand
ACGTGGTGGATTCCAACAATGGGCATGCTGGAACAGACAAGCTGGAATTCCAACGGTTCCACCGACTGCGGTGGAATGTGCTGGAATCTGCTGGAATTCCATCACCGGCTGGAATCCATCGCATTGCTGGAATTCCACTGCGCTGGACTGTGCTGGATTCCATCAATGGAAGCTCTGGAACATGCTGGAACAGCTTTACGCTGGAATTCCCAAGCTGGAATCCAGCAAGACCAATTTTCCGACGTGTGGCACACGCTGACTCCGTATGCATCTTGCAGAGCGTGCAGCGGGCCTGCATGCGGCTGCGCCGCTTGCTCAAGCGTCCAATCAACCATAATACATGGGGGCTATTGTGCATCGACTACCGACAGCAGAGAATCACGGAGGGGATGCCGCCGCTGATATGGCTCATCCAGCGCCGCAAAGGTGAGTCTGTCACAAGGGGCTGCATGGTGTGCCTTTTGTTTAGTGGGCAGCTCGCTGCAGGCTGACGGACCATTGGTCCTCTTGCAGGGTTCAACTTGAAATTTCAAGAGCGCAGCCAGGGGCGAGCGGAGCACACCCTGCAAGCCATCGCAGGCGCCCTGGAGGGGGACAGCAGCAGCCCGCTGCCGCTAGGTTTGACAGGCCGCATCAATGGCCGGCGGCGCCGGCGCACAGCGTGATGCATCTGGACGTCCAAAGCGAGGCCTCCGATGTGGCCGGCGGCGATTTCCGCCGCCTGTGCAGCCTGTCGGAGCTGACATTTGCCCGGCTGAAGCTGCGCAGGCGCCCATTGCCTCATGGCGCGATGCTGGGGCCGCCGCCTGCGGTCACCAGCTACCGGCTGGCTCACCCTGGAATCCCTGGCCTGCAATGTACCCATCGAGCCCCTGCTGCCGGCGGCGTCGCCCTGCAGCTGACGCGCCTGGTCATCCGGGACTGCACCACGGTCGTCGCGCTGCCCGCGGCCGTCACGCACCTGACGAACCTGCGGGACCTGGAGGTCTCTGGTGGCGCGGGTGTGATGGCGCTGCCGGAACTCGCGCTCCTGCAGCTGCTCACGCGCCTGATCCTGAGCCTCAACAAGAACTTGGCGGGGCTGGGTCCTGCCCTGAGCCGGGTGGCGTCTCTGCAGCAGCTCGATCTGAGCGAGCCAGGCGTCGGCAAGGCGGATCACCATGATGATCGCCAGAAGCCTCGCGGCGACCGTCGCCAGCCAGCATTTGGGGGCGGCAGTGCTGGCGGCCATGTCCAGCAGCGCCTGGAGTTGCACCACCAGGGCGTCGGCGGACTCGCTGGGACTGACGGCGAGAACGCCGGCGGCGGCAGCGCTAGCGGCGTGGCTTGCTGCCGCGCTGTGCCCCAGGGATTCCAAGCCCTCCGCCGCGGCAGCAAGATACATGACAGCAGTCCCGCCGCCGTCCGGCGGCTGGGGCGTCTCCAGGGCTGCCTGGCCCAGGCCGCTCGTGCAGGCCAGGGCTTCGTTTCACACAATGCTGGCCGGATCCTCTCGCAGCAGCCGCGTCAGCAGGCGGAGCAGCGCCGTCGCCGCCGCCGGCTGCAGCACCGCTGACCTGTTGGGCGCGTTTTGCTGGGACGCCTCTGCCGCCGTCAGCTCGCCCTGCCGCCGGCACAGAACCTCCACCGTCGACGCCGACTGTATGAGGCCGTCTTCGCGGTAGTCGGCGCGCTGGACATCAGCTGCGTAATGGTGTACGTCGGCGGCAGCGATGGCAGGCTCCAAGCCAGGGCGTGCACTCGCCGTGGCTGCCGGGGTGAGCGTTGCTCCCGCCGCCCACAGCCGCGCCACCACCACCATCAGCGTCTCCGCCAGCGCCGCGGCGACGGCCAGCATCCGCGGCAGGCTCACTGCAGTGTTTCGTCGGGGAGATGCCCCGCTGCATTGGCCAGCAGCTGGGCGGCGGTGCGGACCGCCATCGCTGCTTCGAGGCTGTCCGGCGGCGGTTGCCTCGCCGCGAACGCTGCGGCGTCCGCGGCGCCCGGCAGCAGAGCGTCAAACAGCTGCAGTTGAATCTGCGCGTGCTTGCCGCGGCTGGCGCTGTGCAATTCCTCGTCACCGGCCCGCGGCGGCAGCAGCACAGCATGTGGGCGACCAGGCGATACATCGTGTCTTCTTCGGCGGCGGTCGCCGCCTCCACCACGCGCGGGCGGGCCATGGCGATCGCGAGTGGCGAGTTTCTGGCTCAGCAGCAGGACTTCCGCGGCTTGCCGCACGCTCCAGTCCTCGGCACCGCCGCCCAGCAGCTCGCTGAGGGCGGCGACGGCCAGCGCCCCCTGCTGCAGCGGAGCTGTGGCCGCCAGCGCCACCAGCATCGACGCTGTGAAGGCGTCATTGCACAGCAGCAGGGCGCATCGTAAGGGTGCAGACTGCTGAAAACCACGACTCAAACGCCTGAGCCATCGCTGGTGGAGGCATCGAGCATTTTCATCTCTTCGTGCACCCATCCCAGGTCGCACAGCTGCGGCAGGAACTGCACTGACAAACGCCCACCTGGCCACCAGCTGTTGAACTGCTGCGAACAGTGCCTCCCAGGATTTTGCAGCGGCCACAAAATCCTGAAGTGCCTTGCCAGCGATAATGCCCTCCACGTCTGTGAGTGCAGCGTGCATCTGTCATTCTTATCCGCTTGGATGCCGTGTCTCCTGCAAGCGGGGTCAAGCTCTTGATTCCCCTTGTCTCTTGTTCACGCGGCGTTGCGATGAAGTTGTGCCGTGTGATATACTGCAACGTGACCCTGGAGCTCACTAGGCTCGGCGCGCAGGAGCCAGCGAGGCTTGCATGGAAGAACAGCACTTGCCAACTGCAAGAAGCCCGGATGCAGGGAATAAGCCCGGATGCAAGCAGCCTTTCCCTGCGTACGATCCTACTCTCAAGCGACCGGTGCACTCTGCTGACCAGCCTGAAACATGTGAATTACAGTACCGACTGATCCCTTTGTACTGCAGAGCATGCGTACAGATTAGGCATGTGCGAAGTGTGCGAGCTTCTGCTAGGTCTCTTCCCTCGATCCTCTAGCCAGTTCACGTGTGTTGCGGTCTCCAGCAGCTGAGATGGCAGTTCCCCGGGTAATGCCTACTGAAGCACATCGCCTTCTGAATATCGCCTATTCACAACGGGACACCGGTCCGAGAGGGGGCGTGTCTGAAAAGCGGCCACGTTGAAAGGTTCGCGTGGCTCCCATGTCCATAGCAACTTTGCTCAGCGCTGCAACAAAAGCCACATCATACACGATCACTGTTGAAACTCTTGCTCAAGCGCTAATACATTAAGTAGACAGCCGCAAGCAACCTCGAAAACCAACTCTTACGAACATGGCGATGCTCGCCCTGCACAGCACATCTGGCTCGGTCGCCCGCGCGTCCAGCCGCACAGCAGCCAACAGCTCCAGGAATATGCTGAGACAGACGATCCTGCCGGCAGCGCAGCCGCTGCGCGCGGTGGCTCAACGGCAGAGCCAGCGACACGTTGTTGTCGCAGCAGTGGACACAGAGCCGCCAAAGACGGACAATGAGAACAAGCCGGAGGTGGCGAAGTTCGCAGACAGCATCGGTGAGTCTTATCATGCCTGGCAGTTTGTCAGGTACCTTCAGCTCACAAAGCTTACAAGTGAACTCGCTGCCATCTTGCCACTGGCAGCGTGCGGCTTGTGCCTGCCAGACCATGTTGGATCCTTCCTTCGACACTGAAGTGGGTCAATGTATCACATGCCCTGCAGCCATTGCACAGCATCGAACGGCCACCAATGCGCGCTGCACACTGTCACACATGCGCCTCCTGATGCGTTGCCTGGCTCCTCCACAGGCCTGCCGACTGACGAGGGCCTCTTTGGCTTCAAGCCGTTCCCGGAGGTGTGGGTTGGCAGGTGCGCACGATGTTGCCTGCGCCCTCCCGCTTTGTGCGCCCGCAGCAGCCACAGCAGCTGCATGTCAATCTTGTTGACTCACGGCGTGATCACGAATCAACACCTCCTGTTGTCGCTGTCCTGGAGGCCTGGTGGAGTGCTGCAGTCTGGGGGGGCACCCCCCAGCAGATTCATGCCTTCACGATGCAGTGCATTTCCACATGTTGGATTCTACATGTGAATTAATCTTGTTCCGTCTGCCGCCCAGGCTGGCCATGATGGGCTTCCTGGTGTCCGTTCTGGAGGAGTTCTGGACCGGCAAGGGCACCCTGCAGCAGATCGGCCTGGAGACGCCGTCGCTCCCCGCGCTCATCGCCATTTCCACGCTCACCGGTTTCGCGACTCTGTGGGCCACCAGCCAGACGCTCGTCAAGGCGCAGACAGGCCAGCTGGAGCCGCGGTGAGTCATCTTCGTCTGCTGGAGTCTCCCTGCACGCTGACCAGTTGACGCGTGCAGCGACGTGGTTGCTGACACATGGGGGTGTCTCGTCTGGCAATTGCGCACCGTTGTCATCGGGTGAGGTGGATGCTGCGGCAGCATGCTGTCACGACCACGACACAACTATCATGGTACGCACGGTATGCGTGGGTGCATTGGACATTGTGGAGACTGTGGAGACTAGAATGTAAAACCCTACTTGTGCGACCTTGGAGGCACATGGAACGCTGGAGCCTCTTGGGTATCCCGAATTTCCTGGACATAAATTCGATAAATTTCGATGTTCATGGCATGTGGGAGACTTTCGATTGTCTCAACATTCGATGTTTAGCCTGTGGCAGTTCAATTCCGCAGGCAGGTGGAGCGGTACAAGAGCTTCCTGGGCATCCAGCCGGACGCAGAGGTGGACGCCGTGGCGGACGAGCTCAAGCGGCGCGGCGACTTCACCGACCCGCCCTCGTTCAAGGACTTTGTGGTGCGCATAGTTTTCCTTGGAGGTTCGCCACAAAATACTAAAATCTTGTGACGAACATTCTCGGAAAGCGCGGCGACTTCACTGACCCGCCCACGCCCAAGGACTTTGCAGTTCCAGGAATCGCTGCGGGGATCTGCGACTGACCGCATTGAACATGCCAACAGCGGTGATTGTGCGCCGCGTTTCGTGCACTGCCCCATGTGCGCTGCTGCTCAGTGCTGATGGGAAGACTCCTTGGCCACGGGTCTTTGACGCCCGTTGCTCTGCATCCGCAGCAAATCGCGCATGTAAAGGCTGACAGCATGGCCATGCCCACAGAAGCACACCTGCTGTTCACAGTGCTGTAGCGCACATCTGGCTGATGCCTTTCTGTCTCCACGCCTGCAGCAGCAGATCGCGCTCGCCAAGGCAGATGGCCTGCACACCTCACGCTCAAATCAATGCGATCCTGTGGCGCAACACTAGCTGACGCATTTCGTCTTCACTGGCTGACGCCTGTCGTCCCTGCGCTTGCAGCAAATCCAAGAGGCCAAGGCGGAGGGTGCGCCCGCGGACTGGTTCCTGGACATGTCGGGCCAAGAGGAGGAGGCCGGCCAGGTGCGCATATTCTACATTTCACGGCTTAGAAACTGTTCGTGGCCTCATATGACTTGCACAGTCTCGAAACTTTAAGGTTTAGGGTTTAGGGTTTAGCCTAAACCTTTGAAACCGCAAGCAATCTGGCTCGGTGCTCGGTGCTTGGTGCCCCATGGAATGGTGTTGGGTTTAGGGTTTGGGTTTAGGGTTGGCACCCTAAACCCTAAACCCTAACTGTTGCCACGGGTGCCGCACGCTACAGGCGCAAGCACAGCCTGCTGGAGGCAGGAGGTGGGAAGGGCAAGAGGAGGCCAAGGAAAGGACTGTTGCCCAGTCGGGGGCGCAGATCCATACATATAAGTATGGCTTGCTGTTTGGGGCGCACTGCGTAATGCAGACGATAATGCAGACGATAGTTCCAAGGCTGTTGTCGGCTGACTTTGCACATCACCTTTTCTTTTCGGCACGGATGGGGCAGCTCAAGGAAGCAGCAGCCGCCAGGCCGAGGACCGCCAGTCCCAGGGCCCCTCAGTGCTCCAGCATCTGAAACACCCACTCCCAATTCCATTCCGAAATCAGTTTCCAACGCAATCTGCAGGCCGCGCGGGACCTGAAGGAGCAGGAGCAGCGGTCCAGGGAATCCGAGGCTAAGGGTCCGTCGCTGTCGCTCAGCGCGCGTTCGGACATCGTGGAGCAGACGTCCGCGCAGGCGGGCGAGTGGGCCTACGCTCGCCAGGTGGAGGTCACCAACGGCCGGTGAGTCTCTTCACCAGTCAGACTCTTCACCATTTACCCTTGCCAGCCTCCTATATTCTTTAAAAACCAACAGCAGGCGTCCGCATTCCAGACGGAGGTTCCCAATGGTCGGTGAGACAGCTAACCAGAACATTCGTCAGCTCAATTGATGTTTTCATCAATGTCGTACTGGTTTTGTGATTTGCAAAAGGGTCACCATACATCTGCAATTGTTTGTGCACGCCGGCAAGTGAGCCCAGGCGTGTCAGGCAGAGGTCAACGATGGCTGTGCCGCAAGAAATCATCACCTTGCAAACATATACTCCTGATCAGCCACCGTGTCTTTCGCGCCAATCAACGTATCACCTAGAATGTTTCCGAGTGGAAAATCATGAAATGCAATATTGCATTTCATGATCTATATATACATACATCAGCAGTCGTGATCGTGCACACGCAAGCGATACTGGGACGCTGGGATCAAGCACAAACGCGGATTGCACACTGGCCCGAGCCCAAGCAGCGGCTGTTGCTTCAAACTGCCGAATCGCTGCTGTGTCGATGACTGCAACAAGCGAGCTTGCCATGCTGGGCTTCTGGGCGTGCATCATCTTGGGGTGGCCACCGTTCACGCTGCGCTCTGCTGCATTGGAACTGCTCGTTCATAGGGTGTGTCATTGACCGGGCTGACCTTTGCGCTGCAGGTATGCCATGCTGGGCTTCTGGGCGTGCATCATTGTGGAGGCTGCAACCGGCCGTGGCATCATCGGCCAGGTCGTGCTGTACCTCAAGGTGTGCAGCTCCTCGATTTCGAACAGTGCTCGTAGCGTCTGCAGAAGGCGGTGCTGTGTCATTTCTTGTTTGCTTGCACCTGAAAACCGATGAAATCTGCCACAGCTTGTGTCACATGCTGATTGAAGTATGCTTTTCTCGCAGCATCAGCGGCATTCACACAGCTCTTGCATGCCCACGACCTGTTCTATGATACACTCCAGATTGCTGTGCCTCACCCACAATTTTTCCGTACTGCTCGTAGGCCCTCAACATCCTGGGCCCTGCCTCCGGATTCTAAGTTGGGATCGACAGCACTGGCACACCAGAGACCAGCAGCACCGGAACAGTGCAGCGAGCGTGCTGCAGGCGCAGTGTGCACACGGAGTGCACGAACATATGACGGAAGAAGACCTTCAAATGACCGTTTCTTGTTGGCAAGCTACTCAGACTCAGAATTTTCTCTAGGTGTGATGATGGGATATAGTTTCGGTGAGGAACAGGCGTTGATGTCTGATGATTCTTGTGCAGACATGGCTCTTACTGTGGTTTGGTTCGTCTTGTTGGTTAGTCAGTTCGTCAGTGTAACACACGACGGTTTGTCTTTACGACCTTGAAAGTTCGAATCAGCAACATGCAGCCGGCGCAGATATCGATCTGGGCAGTGCCCATGCCATGCCTTGCTGACGCCTTCACTACCGGGAATTCATTTCGTTCTTTTTACTGCATTTTGACAAGCGTCACAGCACCGACCGAAAATTCATTTCGTTTCTCTTTACTGCATTTTGACAAGCTTCACAGCGCCGCCAGGGCACCAAGCCTGATAGTTTGTTAGGGCTGCAGCATTGACGGCTGGGCAGCATTGATGGCGCGGCGCTTCACTGCTGCGACTTGCAGATTAAACGAATCCTCAGAAGGATCGTGATGCCGCATCCGTGCTGCGCTGCTCAGAAACGACATCGAAACCGCTTCTGTTTGTACAAAAGTGATCGACATGCAAAACAAGAGCCTGCCTGCAGGGTGAATGGATGTGCAGCGTCACCTGCATAGCGCGCCATGGTGTGTCCGTATAAGGTATTTATACACAGATGCCGGCGCCGATTGAGCTGCCAGCCTCAAGCGGCTCGATCTTCATGTCGTAGTGGCCATCACTCCTGAACTCTGCATGCCAGGCGAGCCACCAGCCATCAGTTCCGGTGTCCATTCCTATCGAACATTTCGTTGTGCCCGCAGACTTCGCATCAGAGCAGCATCCCGCTGCTCATGCCATGCTGCTGCGCACATGCCAAAAGCCCAGCTTTGCTTTTTGGACTGCTGCACAGCCGCAAGATCGTCCATGCCCGCCTGCTTGAAGATGTAGGTTTCTGTCAGAGCGGTCAGCGCACTCCAAAACCGCAGCGCTTGCCGCTTCCATTCCACCGCCAGCAGCAGCTCGCTAAGCTCTTGCAGGAGCACTGCAGCGGGAACAGAGCGCCGCACGCCGCGGAGCTCCCGCATCATCTGTACGTAGCTGGCCTCCAGTTTGTTTTGCCCGGTTTGATGCTCAGCCAACGTCACTGACTGACGTCACTGACTGATGAGTCATGGCATGTGCCGCGGTCCCCAGACTTCACATGGAAGCTGTGGGCACTACCGTCGTCAGGTACAGTTGCACCATTGCGCCAACGCTGTAGGGACAGTCCAGCCGCTTGAAGCGCCGGCGCAGCAACCCAGCTGCCGCGTTCTGCCGCCGCTGCATCTCTATCATGCCGCCGACGACGCCGCGGGTCGCTGTGAAAACGAGGCCGAGATACTTCCAGAAGTCGCACTGCTGCAGTGAAGCGCCGTCACATGTCCAGGTGTGCTCCCAGGCTGCCCTGCGCGACTTGCTGCGGAAGACTACCACTAGTGGTAGTCTTCCGCAGCAAGTCGCGGCAAAGACCTGGCAAAGACGGCAGTGCACTGCCGTCTTTGCCAGGATGCCCTTGCCACGGCAGTACTGCGCCGTCGAGTTGATCAGACGCTGCAGCCCCTCTACCGTCGTCGACATCAGGACTGTGTTGTCTGCGTACATGAGCACCGACACCCGCTGGCCGCCGCTGAGCTGCGGCCCGCTGCCGCCCTCCATTGACTGAAGGTACTGAAACAAACCATCCATGACAAACCAAACAATGTCGGCTGAGGGGACAGCCCTGCTTCACGCCCAAGCAGGACTTGTGCATGTTGCCATGGCGGCCTGCCACCTTGACAGCTACCTGACTATTGTTGTACATCGCCTTGTCGCCCTTTCAGCATATTGCCATGAACTCCCAGCCCAGCCAGCGTCTGCCGATGCTGCTTGCGAGGCACACCGTCGTAGGCGGCCCGTCAGATCCACAAGCAGAAAACAGCTCTTGTGCTGTACTTGCTGATCCATGAAGTGTTGTAGCATCATGAGCGGACATCGGCAGGACAGCGCGGGGCGAAAGTCAGCCAGCCTGGCGATCGCAGGTCGTGCGTCTCTGTGAGCTCTACCAAGCGGCCATTGAGCAGGATGACCAACAACCGCATGACAGGCTCGCCCACCGCGATGGTGCGATCTGTCCGTTGCATCTCCCTTCCCATATATCGGCGTCACCATGCGTGTGTTCCACTGGTCCGGGACATCTCCCGACAGGAAGGCGGCGTTGAGCATGGTCGTCAGGGCGGGCAGCAGCACATATCGTAGTATGAAAGTTGAAAGTTGAAAGTTTGACGCCGTCTGCGCCTAGAAGGGCGACGCCCTGACTCAGGCATGAAAGCGACAGGATTCCCAATCCCCTAGTTGCTGACAGACAAGTCTGACACATCGCTAAGAGCACAGGCTTCCATCCCTCGCGAGGCCACAAACATTGCAGCCCCACTGTAGTCGAGAACAGAGTGCAGGCCACACATGCTTCTTATCCTCTGCACGTTGACACGAAGGCATCCACGTGGATGCGCTTGACTGGTATAACATTGGCAACGAGGACGGGCCTGCTGATCGACATTGGATTTCAGCATCGAATGAGACAGGTGGAAACGTGCTTCTATACGAGCAGTAATCGTGAAGATTGAAACCTGCAGTGAGCACCAGCAATATTTCCCAGGATGGATCACCAGCGAGTGAGTCACCTACCAAGAATCTGCATGCTGCAGACTCTTGCTTACATGAGTGGAAGAACCTCGTTACAGTGCTTTTGTGCATGGGACCACGCACACATTGATGGTGCCGGGCAATAGGGCAGACTATGGGAATTGCACACTTCAAAGCACCATGTTCATGGCACCGCAGCTGACACATATCCATCTCGCTCCTTGCGTCAGTGGGTCGTCGCGAATCTCACCAAGCGGGAGAAGATCCGGACCTACTCCGACAGCCTCACGGAGAAGGCCTTCACAGGAACCGGCGTTGCAATCTTGGCGCTGCTGGCGGCCCGCGGCGGCATGCACCCCGTCTTTGGCCGCTGGGCGGGCGACAGGGTTGCGCTGATAGGTGGGCATGAAAGAAGTTGCATGCTTCCGATTTTGGACTGCAGCTTGTGCTGCATGCACGATGTTGGTCATGCATGCGATCTACGACAGCTGCTGCAGCTTGGTGGCGCGGCATGTTGCACCATTACATCCTGCTGATGCGGACACATGCGGTGCATTGACACAAACAGCAACCACCTGCTGTTACTGCAGGCCCCTCAGTATCAGCTGTGGGCTGTGTCAAAGCTATTGAACAAGTAGCTGGTGTTCCCTCAATTGAGGAAAACGACCCCAATCAGACAGTTGCAGCTTTGTCTCAATTCGTGTCACGTCCGCATGCCGCTGGTCCGTATCGGATATACATATACGAATATATATATTAAACCTTGTATATCAAATCTCAGTGCAGTGCACCTGGGCGTCATTTGCTGCGCAATGAATGATGAGTGAGGTTTCCGTCCAACTGCAGGCGATTGCTGTGAGGCGAAAGACCTCCCTGCCCCCGCCTGCCGCGCCATAGCTGCGACGAGGCAATTCCAACGCCACCACTCCTATGACAGCCGCGGCAACATCTGGGGGGCGTGCTCAACTTTCGACGACATCACCGGACTGCTGCCGAGGGCATTGCATGTGGACAGCGGGGACGACCCCGATGTGGCAGCCTTCATGGCGGACGGTGGGCCTCCCCTAATCGGATTTGTAGCATGCTCCTCACCTATGCACATGCCTGGTCTATGTGGGCAAGGATGTGGCATGTACTTGATGATGCAATATGCGCTGATCAGCTGTCAAACACCCTGGCTGCGCCAGCTGCTCTCTCGCCGCAGTCCTGCACAGCATGACTCGCATGCCATGTCCGCGACTTGCATTAACGAACGTACACCTCCCGCATGGAAGCATACCTGTTCACGCAATGGTCCAAAATGACGATGCAAAAATCTGGAAGCGCAGCTGAGGCGGAAGCCGCTTCCGCGTGGGCGGTCATCAACTTCGACAAGCACGAGTTCTTCACGCCCGCCTGCCTAGGCCTGCCGAGTACCATGCGCGGGCTGCTGGGCACACGAGATTCCGTTGGCGGCTGCGCCTTTGGAGTCCCGCCGGCTCTGGTGTTCCTGCTGACGCCCTTTGAGGGAGAGTTGCTTTCATCAAATTTTTCCAGCGTCACTTCTTCTGGGTGCAAGACTATCAGTTGAACCTGCGTTTTTCACCACTGCGTGTACCCAAGTCAGCTGCTACAGCAGATAGCTTATGTTTGCACATGCCACTGATTTCTACACGATGCAGGGCGCCGCGGCGACGGCGAAACCTACAGTGACCACCCGCTGGCGGGCTTCTGGGCCGGCGACAAGGTGGTGGTGCTGCGGCGGTCCACGACGCCTGAAGACCTGCCGGCGGCGGACTGGGGCGACGCTCTGCACTTCGGGCTGCACAGGTTCGCAGACGTCGGCGCCGGCGTCCGCGACATGCTACTGCAGGGTGGGACGTTTCTGTGCCTGCGAAATTTCCCGAACATCCAGCACTGATCCACGCATCCGTTGTCCTGTGGAACAGATGCTGCAGTGCCTGTAGATGCTGTCAGCACCCTCCGCCGCGGCCAAATGCCGTGGCAACGGCTGCTTCTGCATAGGCGTCACCGCTGCTGGAGTGTCAAAACACGTGCTGGAGTCTTGTTGCGAGTCTCCCACACGTGCTTCGATGTGAAAGCGGAAGTTTTCAAAATTCGCAAGGCTTTCAGAAACAGAGACGCTGCTCCACGCTCCAATCCGGGCGTGCCGCACAGCTGCCGAGCGCTGGCCAGGACCTGGGCATGATGCGTCTGGAGGACCGTTGCAACAGCAAAACGCTGCATGGGACACTCAGAACCCTATATGGGACAGCGCAGCCCCCTCTGGGGAATTTACAAGTTTGTTCTGATCCGTGTGGTGCTGCAGAGCTGGCGAGCGCCGGCCAAGAGCCGGTCATGATGCCGTTGGAGGACCTGGACCTGGAAATGGCGGACGCAATGGCCGAGGCGGAAGCTGCCAAAGGTGATCCGAACAGCCAACCGAACTCTCAAACTGGAAGGAACGGATCAACTGTGTCGACAGGAGCAGAAATGGCAGACGTAGCCGCCCGGGTGTAAGCGGCCAAAGTTGCTTCAAGATCTGGATCAGATCTGGATCAGATCAAGATCTGGACCAGCCCTTCCTCGAATGTGCCTGCAGACTGCAACTGAAAGCCGCCAGCCACATCTAAATGCCTATCCCCCTTGACTGGGCCTCTCCTGCAGTTTCGCACTTTCGTATCCGACGCTTGCGCCGTGCGTTGCTGAACTGCTCAAGGGTTGCCACAATAGTGAGAGGTCTGCATCGAGTCGTCTAGGCTTGCGTGCGGGTGCATTGACAGCCTACAACCAGTAGCAGCAGAGGGGCTTCAGAGGACCCTAAACCCTAAACCCTAACTGAAGGCTGGCCATGATGCACTGGTGTCGCAGGTGTGGTGCACGATCAAGGCCTGACGCCTGGTGACAAAGCCGGCAACTGGAACTACCTGCCGATCGACATCGTCTGCCTCATCGCCAAGCACTGCGATGCCGACGGCATCCGCGCCATGCACGGCGTCAACCGGTATGCTGTTCAACCTGAAGGAGAGGCGGAAGGCTGGCAGTTCGTTTCATCTTCGCGCACTCATGTTAAGCAGGCCTGTGTTCGTGGCGGTCGCAGCCTCTGGTGCAAACCGGCATCGCACTTTGTCGTTCGCTGTGAACAACGCGGACTGTGTTGCTTGACTGCAGCCTTTGGTGCGACGTGGCGTCGCACTACCTCACCACGCTGCGTCCCTACAAGCAGATCGGGCCGGGTGTGCTTGCGACAATTGCATCCAGCTTCCCGAATGTCACCACCGTGGACCTGCGCGGCTGCGCCCGCATTGACGCCGCCGATGTGGAGGTTCTGTTATCGTCACGGCGGCTGCGGCGGCTCCGCACGATTGACGTGTCGCTGACGCGCCTTCACGGGCGGCCGTTTGGCGGTTGCGAGATCATCGAGTGGGGAGAGGAGCGCCGCATGTGGTGCCGAGCCTGATGGCGAGGCGCAATTCTGGCGGCGGCAGGGGCTTCAGGCTGAGGAACAAGATGCGCTGATGACAGCCGGGCGGCCCACCTGTACAGTAACGACGCGACTTGCAATTGTATCGAGCTTGGTCTTCCATGCCTGCTTAGTAGCTCCAGCATGACATCTGTACATGTTGCTGGTACAGCTCAGCGTTTGCTGCTGAGAGATACTCTTCAGTTGTTCAAATTTTCAGTTTTCAGTTGAGAGAGCTTCGCGACGCATCCGACCTGTCACTCATACGCGCAGAGTCCTACTGTCATGTCGCATGTTGTAAGCTGCACTTCGATCAATGTAAGCTAAGGATGAAGGACAAGTGGCGATGGTGGTTGACTGGCCCAAGTGCGAGCAGCCCCTGGACCCGCTGCTTGAGTAGCCGCCGCCGGCCCCGGCGCCACGGCGCAGAGATCCAACAGCGCTCTGGCGACGCCGTAAGACTCTGCGAACAGCCGCATGGGCGCGCAATGCTGCCGATCGGGCTCGAACTATGACAGCAACGCCAGGAGTTGCGCCCCGCTGTCAGCATGCGCAATCGCTGCTTCCACCGCCAGCACTCAAGCTGCGGCGAGGCGAGCTCCGCCGGCTGCGCCTCTATGCCACGCAGCACCTGGCAGCAAGTGGCGCATCGTCAAGCCACACTTTTCTTTGCGTGCCGACATGTACGATCCGCTTCAACCCAGCTGACTTGTGATTCGTCCATGCTGCGCAACACCTGGTACAGCAGTCGGGCGCCGGCGCCGTGCGAGGCTTTCCCTACCGCTGGGCGCAGCCGGGGGCACGCCGCGACGACCGCCAGCCGCGTCGGGCAGCCGCGCGACGGCCGCGGCGAGGCCGCTGGCGTCTGCCAGCAGGGCCGCCAGCGCCGCCAGCCGCCGCCAGCGCCGCCGCCAGCGCCAGACGCGGCGCGGCCAGCTGCCCGATGAGCAGGGCCGCCAGCCGTAGCGGCAGCGCCTGGTCCCTGTCGCGGCCCGGCCGCGGCCCGGCGTCTGAGTTCGAGCTTCCGAGGCCTCCCCCCTCGCAGACGCAGCTGCGGGTGCTGCGCGACACGCTGCGGCGGCTGGTCAGCTCGCGGCGGCCTGCGCCGCCAAGCTCGGCGGCCGCAGCCTCCTGCGCGCCCCTCGGCCCGACAGCCTCGCCTGGGCCGTCTGCTCCGGCCTGGTGCAGCCGCCGGGCCGCGTCCCAGACCCCGCAGCTTCGCACGCCGAGCTGCTCGACGCGGCGGGGGAAGCGCTCATTGGCGTCGCCTGCCCGCCAGAGACCGTCATGGCGCCGCCGCTGCGGGCGGCGTGCCTGCTGGTCGCCCCGCAGTACACCGCCGCGGCGATGCGCTTCCGTGCGCCTGGCAGCCAGCGGCGCTACGAGGCGGTGCACTAGGGGTCTATCATGTATTGTAAACATTACGTACCCCTGGGTGCACGCTCTGCACGTGGGCATGCAGTTGTACGCTGCTCGCCGCCAGCGGCGTGCGGAAGGGTTTTGGGGTTCAGGAAGGCGGTGGGCCGCTGCCGCAGGACGAGCCAGCGGCCGTGCGCATCGCCAGCTTGCTGCTGCTGCTCAGCGCAGCGGGCGAGCAGGCGAACGCTGCGGCGGACTTTCTCATCGACGCGCTGGCGGCGGTGGCGGAGCTGGACGGCTGAGATCGCGAGTCCCACGCCGCAGTCATGACAGGCCCGGTGGCGGAGTTCGAGCACGTGGGGGCGGTCTGCTCTTGAGGCACTGGGCATGGAGGACAGTCGGGAGGTGGGGAACGCGAGCGCCGCTGTGGCAATGGCGGCCGCTGCCGCAACGACCGCCGCGCGGCGGCATTTGCAGCAGGCGATGTGGCGCGATGCAGCCATGCAGAAGCTGCTGGTCCGCCTTGCGCTTGTGTCTGACCCTGTGGCCTCGTTTACGATAGGGCGTCAAGTGCGACTGACACTGAATTGCGACCCCAGGTGTGAGTGCGACGCGATGCACTTACTTCCACATAAGTGCGAGTGCCTCACTCAAAAGGCCATTTGCAACGCGAGTGCGGCCTGGGACGGCATATTTCGGGAAGTACTTGAAGTTTGATGTGCGACTAGCTGCATTTGAACGCTGTAGTATGAAAGGGGCCTTTGACAGGTTCTGGTTTCGGTCCAAGCGTTCATGTTGTATGGCACTCCAGCTGCCACCCTGATGATGTCGTGATATGGTTGCGCGTCTGCGGCTGTCTCTACTGCGCTGTGACCATCCCACACGTAGGGAGTACCGTCTGCATAGACCGCTGCTGCAGCGCGTGTCGTGCAGCGTGCCAGCGCAGTGAGCTTGGGCCCAGCAGCGCGTGTTCGTCGCGACCATGACGCTGATGAGAATCCCAACTCAGCCGGAACTTGCAGCTTTGGAGCCCGCACGGTCGACATAAATAGCTTGCCGGACCGGCCAGCGCACACATCTCGTTTGTAGACTTCGCGCTATACTGATCAGAGAATTGCCCTATCTATGAATCGGATGTCGCTTGGTGAGGACTGACAAGAGAGCGGATCAGCGAGATAAGACAACTTATGTCGTCATATTGCTGACCACTCTGATTGCTGACGGTGAATCCCCTGATCTGTTACTGATCGCGCCGGCATCGAGACGCGCGTCTGCGCTTCCGCAACACCCTGCACATGGTAACGTCGCTTGTGTTGTGCTCAGAAGCAGGCTTCCGCGCAAGCGATTTGCATCGTGGAAAGTCACACCGTCGTCCAGGGATTCCAGCCGTGTGCAAGGGACTCCAGGAAGGGTACCGAACGGTTTCACACCTTGTGCCTGCCGCGATTGCCGGAGTCACATGTTCTGTTCGCAAAGTACCATTCATTCAGCCGTCCATTTCCCCAGCCTTGCAGCGAACACTTACGATGCAGGGTGCTAGCGGCAGTAGCGGAGGCAGCCAGGGCATCAGTGGCCTTGCTCTGCGATCGCCCGACGCTTCCCCGGTAAAAAGACGGCGAGCCTCGCAGAACTTCGCATCGCACGTGCAGGGCGCCACGAGGACGTACGACTCGGCGCCGGACGAGGTGAGCTTGCTTGCAAAAATTGGATTAATGCGCAGAATACCATGAGTGGGGTACGATCGAGTGTTGTGAATGCGCAGATGAGAGCTACCATCATCGTTGGCAACCGACCGCTTTCTCAATCCGCCAAAAGCAATCCGGTGGCTCTAACCGTGATTGACATCGGCGGCAGCGTGCCGTGTGCCGTCATGTTGCGCCACAACGTGAACTACGAGGCAGACTGCCTGCTTGACCTGCGAGTTAGTGACGTGATTAATGCGTGTGTGTGGTCTGTGTGTGTGGCCTGTCTGGTGCATCCACACGTTGAGAACTCGGTTTTCATCCGGTTACGCGCAATGGCGTATGCAGGGGCGACGGTGCAATTCCAGCGGCTGCTCAACACTCCGAGCTGAATCAGACATGGTACCCCTGGCTGGAGCCAGGCCAGCCCATGTTTGAGCTGCTGTCTGTGTCGGACGTCGAAGTA
>JAABUL010005036.1_pt1 | contig 16929 bp, 19 predicted proteins | sample 5559151 | NCBI WGS metagenome assembly JAABUL01 (sample SAMN10711876, study PRJNA513368) | rock metagenome | isolation source: Antarctica rocks | place: Antarctica: Victoria Land, Pudding Butte sud | reverse complement strand
GAGAACAACATCGACGACATGGCCGACACGTTCGACGCCTACGACCCCACGACCCGCGCGCTCATCGCGCAAATCAACACACACTCGTACAACGGCACGCGGCGCGCCGACCTACGTGACCGCGCGATGGCGGCAGGCAAAGGGCTGTGGATGTCTGAGTACGGGACCGGCGGCGGCCCGCACGATCACAGCAACATGGTATCCGCCCTGATCCTCTCAGCGCAGATCCGGCGCGACATGACCGAGTTGCGGCCAATATCATGGGTCTATTGGCAGGTAGTGGAGCGCGAGGCAAACAACAACTGGGGCTGCATCCACGCCGACTTTGACGGGAGCGAGCAGTATTGGCTGACACGCCAATACTACGCGCTGGCGCAGTACAGCAGCTTCATCCGGCCCGGCTACACCATCATCGGCACGGACGATGTGGGCACGCTGGCGGCCTATGACGACGCCTCCGGCGCGCTCGTGCTGGTGTGCGACAACAACACGGGACAGGATCGCCAGGTCCGCTACGACCTCTCCGCGTTCAGCCGCCTCGCCGGCGCCGCCAACGTCTATCGCACCTCTACAAGCGAGAACCGCGCCCGCATAGAAGACGCGCCCATCGCCGATGGGTCGCTCGCGGCCACGATCCCCGCGCAGTCGATCATGACGTTCGTCATCGCCGCTTAATGCCCAAGAGCCCGTTTACTCACGCGCGGCTTCCTCGCGCCGTTCCCGCGAGAGTTCCTCGGATAGAGATCGCTCCGACGGCACTTTATCGAGCACCATTTGCTAGATAGACGCTAGACCGCCCTGCGGCCTACCCCATACGACGCCCCCAACCGTCCGCAATTCGAGCAGTCCGTCCGTGCTCCAACGTTCCACCAGGGTCCGTAGCTGCTGATCGAAGGCGTTCGCATCGACGGCCTGCATGTGATCCCGCGACAGACTCGAGCGCGAATGGAACGACGCGATGTAGTCTTCGACCGACTGCCGAGACGTGACCGGCGCTGTCTCGCGCCGCCCTATGGTGTGGAAGAGGCGCCGCCGCTCCAGTTGCTCAATCAAATCGAATGGCTCATAATCGCGCATAGTCGAGTATTGTTGGATCAGCCGCGTCACACCGTCCTGCCACGGCGCATCAAGCTCGGTGCGATGCACGAGGGCAACGAAGCCGTACAGGCTGCACACCTCGGCGAAGCGCGGGAACACGACATCCCAGTCCATCCAGTGTATGCTATCGCCGGCCATGACAAGGGCATAGGGCGGCGATAGCGGCGCGTCCTCAATCGCCCCTTCGATCCATCGTAAGCGCGGCTGGTCGCCACCGGGCAATGCCTGGCCCCGCGCGATCATCGCGGCGGACACGTCGACGGCATCAACGCGGTCGACGCGCTCCGCCAACCGGCGGGCGAGTTCGCCGGTCCCCGTACCGGCATCAAGGACCACGCGGGGTTTATCCGTGATCAGGTCCAACAGGATGTCGAAGACCTCTGGCAGGTAGGGCAGGCGCAGGTGATACAGGTCGACGACGCTCCGATCCTGGAAACGGGCCGCGTTCGCGGCCGTCAGGTGAGCGGGTTTCGCCGCCATAGCGTCTAGACCTCCCCTTGCGGGTTGCTTGGCAGGGGAACTTCCGTGCGTCGGTACACCATGCCAACGGAAATGCTGACGCCGATACTTGCAAGCTCAACGGTGTCGCCCGGCCCATACTCATGCATGAGCCACCCCTGTATCGTACGCCGATAAACTTCGATGGCTTGGTACTTCGTTGCGATCAAGACGTATTCTTGGATATGCGGGCACGCGCGGTAGTAGCCGGACTTCTGACCGCGGTCGTAGGCCTCGGTGGAGTCACTCAGCACCTCGACGATGAGGCGCGGGGATTGCACCTCCGTGATGCGGCCGCGATCGCGCTCGTCACATGTGACCGTGACATCGGGCAAGGTGTACCGCTGTGGGGACAGACGCGCGGCGGCGTCCGAGTTGTAGGCAATGCAGGGGCCGTCGTCAAAAGCGCCGTTGAGGGCGCTGACTACGTTGACGGCGATACCCGAATGGTCCAGGGTCCCCCCGGACATAGCGTACACCTGCCCGTCGATGTACTCATACTTGATATCGTGGCTGGTACGCTCCAGTTCTCGCCACTCGTCCACGGTCATGGTCTGCCGCGCTTGTTCCTGGGCTACCATTTGGCTACTCCTTGGCGGTCATACGATGTCTCCTCTTATCGTAACACCGCGCGTGGACCGGCCGCGCCTGCACACCTATCATGGGGTGTACCTCAAAAGGTGAGATGGGTGCCGTGGGCCTGGCCTTAAAAGGCCATGGCAGGGGCCAGGCCTTAAAAGGTCTCGTGGAGATTGACCGCGATGGCCGTACTCTAGACAGATGGAGCGTGTGACACGCCCACACAGACCTTTCAAGGTCCGTCTCCTGCCATGACCTTTCAAGGTCAGGCCGCTTAAGGTCAGGCCGCGCCTCCCCTCGGCGCGTCAGCCCGTCGACGCCCGCGCCGGGTGAGCGAGTAGGCGGCGAGGAGTAGCAGCCCCAGCGCCGTGACGAGGGTAACGGCGGCGCCAAATAGGTAGGCAAGTGGGGCGTAAACGAAGCGCACGGTGTGGCGGCCCGGCGGCAAATGGACCGCGCGCAGCAGGTAGTCGGCGCGCAGCACGGGGACGGCGCGCCCGTCGATAGTGGCCGTCCAGCCGGGGAACCAGCCGTCGTCCATCACGAGGTAGCCACCGCTCGTCCCGCCGTCGGCGCGCGTGGTGAGACTATTGTCCGCATCGCCGGCAAGCCAGGTAGCCCACGTCTCCTGTATCACGCCGAGCGGACCAGTCGTACGGTCCGGCGTGGCCGAGAGCACGGCGACCTGCCCGAGATCGGTCTGTGGGGCCTGGACACGGGCTAGCGCTTCGCCATCTGAGTGCGCCGTTATGGCGCGCGACACGACGAACACGCGCGGCAGGGCGGCGGGGTTGTCGTACACGAAGCTGGGCGCGACGCTGGTTTCGGTGTTCCAGTCCATGCCGCCGGGCACGCTCCAGCGCGTCGAGGTGACGAATCCGGCCGGCTGAAGCCCCGTCACATGTAAGGTCGTCGCGCTGTATAGCGTGCGCACGCCGAATAGGCGCAGAAAGGGCGGATACACGTCGATAGCGGTGTCGCGGCCGGTCGCGACACGTCCGTGCTGGCGTTGCACGATTGAGGGATGACTGAACTGCCAGTACTCTTCGAGCGCCAGCGGCGCGGCGTCCTGCACGTCGTAGCAGGCGCGCGTTACCATGCACAGGCCGAGGGGAATGGCGGGGGCGGCGCTACCCGGCGCCGGGGCGAACACACGGTAGGTTGCGTCGCGCGGCGACAGAACGCCCGCCCTGGACGCGCTGTAGTAGACGACAGGATCGCGCGGGCGCAACAGGGCGCCGTTGGAGCTAAAAAGATCTAGTAGCGCCAGGGCCGGCAGGACCAGCGCCCAGGCGCCGCGCGCGGACGCAACGGAGCGGCGCCTCGCGATACCAACTAGAACGACACACGCGGCGAGTCCTACGACGAGGCTAATGGCGAGGCGCGCCACGCCCCCCAAGGCCAATGTACGCGCCGCGAGGGGAATATCACCGCCATAGCCCGCGCGCATAGCAATCGCCAGCAGCGCCGCCAGCGCGACGAGCGCGACGGCCAAGCCGGGCGCCAACAACGCGCAGCGCCGCCACGAGACTTTGGGAACGGCGGCGCATAGCGCGTCGAGACCAAAGCCCGCAAGTACGGCCAGGGCAAAATCGAGGATCAGACCAGCGCGCGCCGGGACGCGCACGAGTCCGGCCCCAGGCAAGTGGTAGAGCAGCCCATAGAACGGCGTGTTACCCCCGAGCATCACCAACAGAGCCAGGAGCGCCAGCGCCGCGTACGGCCGCGCGGAGCGACAACGCACGAGAGCCACCGGCGCCAATAGCAGCGGCGCCACGCCCGCGTAGGCGTAGATCTCGTGAAAATAGGGGCTAGAGCGGCCAGCCGGCCAGTACGAGCCGTCCGCCGCGTTACCGAGGCCATTCGGAGCGACGAGCATAGTCAGGCCGCGCCACGGCAGCGACTGCGCGGCGCCCGTCTTCAGGGGTACCGCGCCAGCGCGCAAGGTATAGGGCAGGATCTCGGCGAACGGCAGCACAAAAACGGCGCTGAGCGCCAGCGCGACGAGCGCGACCACGACCAGCGCTCCCAATGGCCAGAGGTATACCCTCACCCCCTGTCCCCCTCTCCCTATCCGCTGGAGAGGGGGAGCCGACAAAGTCGGTGAATTGTTGGCGGGGCCCATGCCCGTCAATCCCCACGCGCCTCTGTATGGCGGGGGTCTGGGGGGAGCCATCCCCCCAGGTTCCCCCCGAGGCGCGCTGGACCGTCGGCCGCAGCCGAGGGGCCAGTCAGCCATGGGCGGAGGGGGGGAGAAAGGGTGACTTTTCACAAACCATAGGTGGAATAGAGCATGAGGGGCAAAGGTATACCAAACCACAAGCAGGGGCAGCGGCGCCAGCGCGAAAGGGAGGAATTGCACGCCAGCCGCGAGGACCATCAGCCCGACCACGGCCCCACACCATATAGCCGTCACGAGGCTGCGGCGCCGAATAGCGCGCCGCAACAGCAGGAACGCCAGCGGCATCGGGCAGATCGCCCCGATTTCAAAGATGTGGCCGGCGTAGGCGTGCGCGGCCACGAAGCCGCCGTAGGCCAGCGTCACGGCCGCGAGCAAGCGCGCCGGACGGCTCTGACCGAGGTCGGCCGCGAGCAGGTACATCCCGACGCCGAGCGCGGCCAAAAAGAGGGCGTAGAGCGCGGCGAGCGCGCTGGTGACGGGCAGCAGGAGCAACGCCAGGAGAACGGGCGGATAGAAGGACAGCGCGCCATAGGGAGCCAGGGGGTAACCACCGGCCGCGTAGTAGTTCCACAAGGTCGGGTGTCCCACGCGCAGTCCATGTGACAGCAAGCTCAGGAGCGGGTAGACGTGGACCAGAATATCGCCGCCGTAGGGCGGCAGGCCGCTGGGCGCCGCGCGCAGGAAGAAAACGGGCGCGGCCACCAATAGCACGATGGCGGCGATATCCCACGCCCACATAGGCCAGTCTCTATCGCCAATCAGCCGCACGACCGCGTCCTGTCCCGCACTACCTTCATCTACGCCTCGCTATAGCACGACGATGCCTACGATGATATGCTACAGCCTTGGGCGAATGAAAGGGAGTTTTGTGGTTACTGGCACTATCATCAACGTCATCACCGTGCTGATCGGCGGCACGCTCGGCACGTTCCTGGGCGCCGCGCTGCCGCCGCGCTTCCAGGAAATCGTGATGCAGGCGCTTGGCCTCGCCACACTGTTGATCGGCATGCAAATGGCGCTCAAGACCGGCAACCCGCTCTTCCCGCTACTGGGCATCCTCTTCGGGGCCCTGATCGGGGAGTTGATCGGCATCGAGAACGCGCTCAATCGGCTCGGCGACTATTTCCAGCGCCGCTTCTCTGGCGGCGGCGGGACCTTCTCGCAGGGCTTCGTCACCGCCAGCCTCGTCTTCTGTGTTGGCCCGATCACGATTCTGGGCTCACTACAGAACGGACTGAACCCCAACGACATCCGCCTGCTCAGTGTCAAAAGCGTCCTCGACGGATTCGCCGCGTTCGGCTTCGCGGCCGCGTTCGGCCCCGGTGTACTGCTCGCGGCCCTGATCGTGCTCGTCTACCAGGGCGGATTGAGCCTCAGCGCGGGGCTCGTCAAAGCCCTCATCTTCTCGCACCTGTCCACGGCGCAATTCAACGCTGTGATCGGCGAGATGACGGCGGTGGGCGGGCTGATGGTGCTGGCCGTTGGCCTGCGCCTGCTCAAGATCGCCGAGTTACGCGTCGGCAACTTCCTACCCGCCCTGATCACGGCGCCCGCCTTCGCTCTGCTGGCCGCGCCGCTCGCCGCCCTCTTGCGCGCCGTGGGGCACGGGCTGGGCGTGCGGTAACAGTAGTTAGTAGTTAGTAGTTAGTTATTGACAGCAAACGCAGTACTCACTCCTACTACGCTAATGAAGCAATCGAAGACCCTTAGTTCTGACTACTGACTACTGACTACTCGTACCACCACATATCCGCGCATGGCGGTCTTACTCGACACATTGGCAGTGTAGACCCAGGAGACAGCGGCGTCCCTAGCGCCCGTGGTGCTGTCGGAGATCGCGCTGAGCCCGTAGACGCGCTGCGGGACAGCGGGCGTTTTGTAGATGACCTGGCGCGTGGCCACGCTATAGATGCACACACGCGAGAAATCGATCGCGGTCCACGACACAAACCCGCCGCCGATCGCGGGGTAGATCGCCTTATCGCTATGGGCAAGATCGTCGGATAGGACACGCCCGCTCTGGACGGAGTAGAGGCCGATGCGCCCAGGTCCACTGGTTAACCCGCTCTTCCACGCGACGAGGTCGCCGCTGGCCGCCAACTGCGAGACGTCGCCGACGGGGAGCACGCGCAGGCTGCGCCGCCGCATGTCATACGCGTTTAGCCGGCTCGACGGGTGTTGACCAAAGGTCTGTGTTGTCCATAGAGCGGCGTCGCGCGCGAGCGCAGGGTCAGCGAAACTTGTTGTCGGCGATGATAAGCGCGCTAGCACCTCACTTGTATGTCGTGACGGTGTGTAGAGGGTGGCCGTGCTCTCGAAAGCCCCCGCCTGACGGCTCATCGACTGCAGCACGAGCAGACGCGCGCCGTCGAAGGCGATTTGCGGTGGGATGAAGGACGTGGCGCCGGGTGGTGAGGTCAATACCGTCGTTGTCCCTCCGTGCCGTAGGTCGACGATGCACACCCGCCAGGTGAAGATGCGCGACGGGGTAACCCCAGTGTCGACATAGGCAAGCGCGCTGCCGGCAAGCGCAAAGCCGCCGATGAAGCCGGCCGTCCCGTAGTGCGAGCGAACGGGCGTGCTTAACTGACGTTGAGCGAGGTTGTACACGTAGATACGATCGATCGGTGAACCCGCCGGTCCCTGTGGGGTATTAGCCGTCCAGGCGACGCGGCCCGCCGAGAGCGACGGGCCCTGCCCGTTCAAGGGCACGAAATACGGGCGCGGCGAGGCGATCGTTACCTCGTTGGCCTGTGGCGCCGCCGCAACCACCCGGCCGGACGCCTCACGCCACGGCCCCACGCCCCACACACTTGTCAGCAGGACGGCCACACCACCAGCCGCACATGCCCCTCCCACCACGCTCCCGCGTCGTCCCCCACCACTTTTGAGCGCCACGTCCGTCCCTTTCCCGCCAGTCGTTAGTCAGTCGTTGTTAGTCGTTAATCGTTAGTACTTAGCCAAAACTATGCCAGGCGCCCGGCGCCATGCGCCAGCAATAAAATAGCGCCATTGTATAGCATGTGCACGCACATCGATGGATACAGCGAGTCGGTCCGCTCGAACATCATCGCCAGCACGACGCCAAGCAGCAACGCTTCGGGCGCCATGGTCGAGCGCGCGTGGACAAGCGTGAACAGCAGCGCGCTCCCACTCGTAGCCAGCACGACGCCCGTGCGCTGCCGCAAAGCCTGGTAGAGCACGCCTCGGAAGAAAAGTTCTTCCGCGAATGGCGCCAATAACAGCGACGTCAGGATCGCCGCGGCGATCGGGATAGGTCCCCCCGTAGGAATACTATCCTCGATCACGATGGATGCGGAAGATCCCAACAACTCAACGACCAGCGTCGCCGCCACGAGGATGAGCGTCGAACCAATTACGAACAGAATAATCAAGAGCAAAACAGGCAGGCCCCACGCGGGCCGTGGCGCGGCCAGCCCGAGGTCCCGCCAGTGTACGCCGCGACGGCGCACGACCAGCAGCCAGAGTCCCGTCAGGATACCGAGATAGAAGAGGATAGTCGTCGTCATCGCCAGCCCGGCGGGGGGCTGCGCCGGCGCCCCTTGCAGTCCGCCTTGCAAAGCATAGAACTCTTGCGCGCCCACGAGGAACAGCGCGGCCACACCAAGGCCTAACACAAAAGTCAGCGCGGCGTCACGCACGCGCCATGGCACAGCGCCCTCCACTGCCGTCCTCTTTACCCTCTACCGTATTCCGACTGCTACAACAGGCCTACAGCTACCGCGAATAAACGACCGTGAATCACGACCCTATCAGCGCACGATATCACTCCCTCAGCATTGAGGAGCGCCGCGTTGGCACGGCCCATACAAGACTCAAGAGACAAGACATGGAGCTACGTAGGAACTAGCGAACCGTTGGGGGAAGCCCAAACGGTGTGGAAGGCAGCGCCGCCAGCCATCTATAAATATAACGGCTCAGTGGAGGAAAAAGTAACACTCAAACGGGGGCTATTTCGCACCCATGCATTGGGCACTGACTTGGTCACGCGGCTTGATCGTCGTCGGACCAGATCGCCGGAATGCGATTGTACTGGACAATCGAGGCCGCCTCCGGATAGTTGCAGGGATCGAAGTACCGGCACGTCGCATCACCGGCGCCGCGTCTGGTCCCGCGGACGAGGCAGGTATCGCGTGCCCAGAACGGGCAATCGCCACAGGTGCGGTTCTGCCAGGGGAAGCGCTCCTGCTCTCCCTCGGCCGCTTCAGTGCGGTAGTAGCCGGCGTCATAGGCCGCTTTCAAGCGTAGCATCCAGGCTTCATCGGCGAGTGGGCGCGGAAGATCTTCGTTCATTGTCGTGTCCCTCGCAAGCAATCGACGGTTCGCTAGCAGCTTCCACCATGGGGCGCGCTTTCTCCAACCATTTGTCAACACAACGGCGGAGCCATCATCCCGTCAAAAACAGTCTACGGCAAGCGGCGCAACACCTCCCAGCGCCGCCTGCGGATCAGGGCGCGTCCCTCCTCGCGGTGCGGACGGTCGTCGTAGCGGCAGGTATGCGCGTTGGCCGGACGCGGCGTCTCGTACACCAGGCAGATATCATGCGCCCAGAACGGGCAATCTCCGCAGGTACGGTTCTGCCAGGGGAAGCGCGTTTGCTCCTCCTCGGCCGCTTCAGTACGGTAGTAGCCCGCCGCATATGCCTGCTTGAGCCGCCGCAGCCACTCCTCGCCGTCTTGCCCGTCTCCATCCATTCGTCAATCCTACCGGACTATGACGAGCTATCAGCCGTCAGCTTTGGAACGTGTCAATGCGCGATGCGCGCCGCATCAAGCCGCCACTCGCCACTCGCCACTCGCCACTCGCCACTCCATGCTAAAATATCTGCATGAGGTGTACCCAACTATCGACAATGACGCGGCACTTGTAAATAGCATATTCTGTGGATATGTCCTCCCCCCCTCCCACTCATCCTATCAGTCCGCGCACCGGGCTGCCCCTCATCCCCAGAGGGCGCGCCGAGCGCACGGGACGGTGCGACGACGCCGCCCCTGAGGGGCTACGCGCCGGTATCGACCAGTTCAACCGGGGCGAGTACTGGGAATGCCACGAGACGTTGGAAGACATCTGGCGGAGCGAACCCGACGCGGTACGCTACCTCTACCAGGGCATCCTGCTCGCTGGGGTCGGGCTCTACCACCTGCGACGCGGCAACCGGCGCGGCGCTCTGAGCAAGCTGCGCGCGGCCCACCAACTCCTCGTCCCCTACGCCCCTACCTGTATGGGTGTGGATGTCGCCCGTCTGCGCGATGATGTAGAACGACTACTCGACGAGTTGTCAGCGGTCAGCAATCAGCAATCAGCAATCAGCCGGTAATGTCCCATCAGCGCTCGGGGTCCAAGATCGGCGTATCGCGATCAAGTTTGTGGAGTAGGATGCTTGCGCCATTTATTCAAAAGCTGACTGCTGATCGCTGACTGCTTTTTACGGCAGTACCTGCGCGTCCATGTCGTACAGCCGATGATATTCGCGGACGGCCCCGCGGTCGGTCATCGACGCGATATGGTCGCAGATGGCGCGCTCAAGCGGGATGCCGCCACGGATACGCCCACGCACGGCATCGGGTAGTTGCGACTGGTTGGCCTGGTAGGCGTCGAACAGGCTCCCCAACAGCCGCTGGGCCTTCTCGCTCATCGTCACTACCTCGTAGTGCCGGTAGAGGCGCGCCATCAAATAGGCGTGCAGGGACTCGCGCATGGCCCGCACCGGCGGCGAGAGGTCGACCACGCGCGCGGGCAGCTGTCGTACCGTCGCGGGATCGGGCGGCGCGACGGCAGCGAGGCGCGCGGCGCTGGCCTCGATGAGGTCGGACACGAAGCGGTTGATCAGGTATCCCTTGACGCGCCGGCGCTCCAGGTCGCGCGCGATAGGGTCACCAGCGCGCGCCGCGCCCTCCAACGTCCCCCAACGGCGACCCAGGGCGTCCGTCGCTTCGGCCCACCAGGAGGGCCGCTCACGAACGAGGTCGTCGCGCCGCAGTAGACCCGAGGCAAGGCCATCCTGTAGATCATGGCAGGAGTAGGCGATCTCGTCGGAGACATCAGCGATCTGCGCCTCGATGGAGGGGCGCGACTCCTCCCCTTCGCCATCGCTGCCCGCGGCATCACTGCCCACGGTTCCGGTCGTATCCGCCGATAACGGCGTATGGCCCATCGCAGGCGTGCCGGCCCAATGCGCCGTCACGCCCTCGCGCACCTCGACGGTCAGGTTCAGTCCAGGGAAGTCAGGGTATTCCAGCTCAAGCTCCTCGACCACGCGCAGCGTCTGCACGTTGTGCTCGAAGCCGCCGTGGCCGGCCATCTTCGCGGCGAGCGCATCTTCCCCCGCGTGGCCGAAAGGGGCGTGCCCGAGGTCATGGGCGCGCGAGATGGCCTCGGTCAGGTCGACGTTGGCGGCCAGGGCGCGGGCCACCGAGACCGCGATCTGTGTCGCCTCCTCGGTGTGGGTGAGGCGCGTGCGGTAGTGCTCGCCTTCGAAGGAGATGAACACCTGCGTCTTGTTGCCCAGGCGGCGGTACGCCGAGCAGTGGATCACGCGGTCGCGATCACGCTGGAAAGCCGTGCGGTAGGGATCGTCCGGCTCGGCGTAGCGCCGCCCCCGTGAGCCAGCGGCGCGCAAGGCGTACACCGCCAACTCCGCGTCCTCACGCCGCTGCAGCTCCATGCGTCCGACGATCATAATGGCTCCTAGCGGTCAGCGGTCAGCTGATAGCTGATAGCTGATAGCTACGTAGATTAGCTCGCGGCGTGGCCTGTGGGGGCAGAGGCCAGGCCGCGTCCGCGTAGCGCACGAAGGGCCAGCGCCCCAAGCGGGACGGCACAGAGTGCGAGCGCGCACGCGCCGGCAGCGGCGCTGACTACCGGCCCTGTAGGAAGCAGACCGGTGAGCGCGCCAGCCGCTGGACATAGTAGCACGGCCGCCGCCAGCACGATTGGGCGCCACACATAGAGCACGGCGAACGGCGCAGGCTCACATCCGCGCAGCAGCCAGACAGCCGCGCGCAACGCGTGCGCCCCATCGCAGCGCGGGTGTACCGGCAGCGTGTTAAACACAAGGTCAAAAGCGCTGAACACCGTCAGCGTCGCGGCGACTAGACGCCACAGCGGCGGCAAGGGCAGCGTGCGCCACGCGAGGAAGAGCGATACGGCGACCACCGCCGTGACGGCCGGTCCGGCTAGCGAACGCACGAGGGCCTGCCCCGGCTTATCCTCATCGACCATGGCCGCGCAGGCGCCGCCGCTGCCGCGCAGGGTCACGCGCACCGGCCAGATGCCCTGTGCACGGTAGGCCAAGGCGTGCCCGCTCTCGTGCAGCAGGGTCGTCACGATCATTAACACAGTGATGGCAACGGCGGCGAGGTGATAGGCCAGGGCGGGCTGATCGGGCAGCGCCGCGGGCAAGAAGGTAACGTCAAGCGCCGCCGCGATGCCGCCGAAGAGCAGCGGCGCGCCCGGACGGATCACGAACTCGACGCCGCCACAATGAAAAACCAATGAGCGCGGGGGCGGTGGAGGCATAGCCATGGTGTACCGTTCCACTTTGCTAGACATGAGGGCCGTGTAGCAATCCTTCGTTCAGTATAATCTAAGCACGACCACCAGAGAGGATTGGGGATAATTTGCCGTGAAGATCGAGTGCCGTGCGCCTTTACGCATCGACCTTGCCGGGGGCTGGAGCGATATTCCACCCTTCGCGCGCCGCGAAGGCGGCGCTGTGCTCAACGTGGCGATTGCCCAGTACGTCACCGGCGCGGTGGAGCGCGACGCGGGGCACGATGGCGAGGGGCTGCGCGTCTCCTACGGGCTCGACCTACCGGCCGGCGCCGGCCTGGGCTCGTCCGCCGCGTTGAGCGTGGCGTGGCTCGCACTCATCCACGCCAACATGGGCGCCACGCTCGACAAACCGGCCCTCGCGCGCGACGCCTGCGCGCTCGCCGCCCTGCTCGGCATCGCCGGCGGCAAGCAGGACGAGTACGCCGCCGCCGTCGGCGGGGTCAACCTGATGCGCTTCAGCGGCCCCGACGGCGACGACGTGACGGTCGAGCCGTTGGAGCTGGCGGCGCCCGTACGCGAGGAACTGGAGGCGCGCCTGGTTCTGTGCTACTGCGGCCAGGCGCGCCTCTCCGGCGACATCCATGATCGCGTGTGGGGCGCCTACGAGCGCGGCGACCACGCGGTCGCCGCGACACTCGGCGAACTGCGCGACACGGCCATCGCCATGGCGGCCGCCCTGACGGCAGGCGACTTCGCTCGGGTCGCAACATTAATCGACCGCAACTGGGCGGCGCAGCGGCGTCTGCACCCCTCCATCACCAACGCGCGCGTCGACGAGATCCTCGGCGTCGCGCGCGGTGCAGGCGCGCTGGCCGGCAAAGCGTGCGGCGCGGGAGGCGGGGGCTGCCTCGTCTTCCTGGCCGAGCCCGCGCGCGTCCTGGCCGTGCGCGTCGCCCTCCAGGCCGCCGGAGCGCGCCTCATCGACGCGCGCATCGATGAGAACGGCGTCGTCGTTACACGAACGTAGTAAGGAGATAAGGAGATGATGTGAGCCAGCACTTTGTCTAGCTGGCGCACCGTCTCCGCCATGTCGCCGCCTCGCGCGGCCTCACGAACGTGGAGCAAATCGGCGCGCAACGTGTCGGTCATCATCTATCGTCCGCCCCTTTCTTTCGCGGCATGTGCTTACCGACACCAAATCCCATTCCCGCGATTCCGTCAATAGCGGCAATAGCTTCGGGGGCGCTACAGCTAAAGTTCCCTTATGCGGCGCGGCAGCAAACCGGCGTGACCGCTGTGCGCGTGCATGGGAACTTTGCTGTGGCGCACCCAATAGCTTCGTTACACGACCGTTCGAACGCTTCTGGCCGCGCCCGCGCGCGTCCCCGCGTTGCGTGGCAATCTCCCGGACACCAGCGCGCGTCGCTGGCTCACGCGAGCGCGCCAGCCTCGTTGAGTAATAGGTTACGCCACGTCTCCCACACGGCGTCGAACAACTTCGTCGCCGGACCCGCGCGCAGATCGGTCACCATCCGGTCATGGAGGGCGCGGGCGGCCGGCGGGATAGGCGCGCCACTCGCCTCACGCAGGGCGGCCGCCGTCCCGAAGAGCGCGCCCGCGTGGTCCGCCCGACCGGATCGGGCCGCGACCAGGCAACGGGACGGCGCCAGCAGGGCGGCGGGGGCGAGCAGTTGGAGGCGCGCGGCCGAGAGTTCGATGTCCAGCGGCAATCCGTCGAGCCGCGCGCAGATGGCGGAGATCACCGGCGCGTCCGCGTCGGGCGGCGCGAAGAGGGACACGGCATCCCGCGCCCGCTCCAGGAAGAGCGCTGTCGCCGGAGCGCGCGAGCGCGGCGGCATTGCGAACGAGGTCGGGGGCATCTTCAGGATAGCCGTTCTGTAAGAACCACATCGTTTCGAGCAATATGATATGAAAGCGTCATATCGCGTCACCTATCACCGAGGGAGCGCTCAAAGTGATGCGCCGTGATGTCGAACCCATGGTTGAGGTAGAAGCGGTGGGCCGTGTGCCGCTGCACCCCCGAGTCCAAGTGGACCTGCGCGCAGCCGAGCCGCCGCGCCTCGCCCCTGAGCCACGCAAACAGGGCGTCGGCGTGCCCCTGTCCCCGAAACGCCGGCAGCGTGATGAGATCGTCGACGTAGAGATAGTCGCCCCAGGCCAGCGCGTGAAGGTGACGGAAGCCGGCCACGGCCGCCGCCTCATCGGGACCGTCGGCGAAGGAGGCCGCGAGGCGATAGCCCTCTGGCCGCTGCCGCGCGTCGACCCATGCGGCGAACGCCTCACGCGTCGCGAGGTAGGGCTTGCCGGCGCGCAGTTCGGCCATGGACAGATACGCCAACGCTGTTTCGCCCGCCATCAATTCGCGGATCGCCATCATCTTTCTCCCAGGGTCATTTGTTCCGACCCATGCCGCCACCGTCACTGCCCCAAGCGGGCGCGGACGACGAGCACCACGGCCACGGCGACGAGCGCCAGCGCGGTGGTGAGAGCCGCCACCACCCCAACCTCCACGACGGCCACGGACGCCAAGATCATCACGGCCAGCGCCGCCGCGGCCAGCCCAACCCACAGGACCGCACGCCCCCGCGCTGATCGTCGCGAACCACGCGCTGACCGTCGCGGACCGCGCGTGGGCCTGGTCGTGTCCCCGCTGATCAGCCGCGCACGCAGCCGGCGCTCAAAGGCCGGGTCCAGCTCAGGGACGCCCTCCTCCGGCGCGCCCGTGTCCTCGTGCTCCTGCCAGCGTAGCAGCGGACCAAGCCGCCGCAGCAGCCGGTCCAGGGCCGCGTCCGAGGACAGGTTGGGCTGCTGTGGCCGCCGGGGTTGTTCATCCTCACCCATCGTCCACGACCTCCTCGTGTACCTGTACGCGGAGGGTAGCCAGGGCGCGCCGGAGGAGTTGCTTGACCGCGTTCTCGCTCCGGTCCATTCGGGCTGCCACATCGCCAAAGCTCCGATCATCGTAGTAGCGCAGCTGCACCACGCGCCGTTGGTCCTCCGGCAGCGCCGCGAGGTGGCCGCGCAACCACGCCGTCAGCGCCCACTCCTCGGCCCAGTCCGGTGCCGCGTCCGCGGCGGCCCCGTCGTCGTCGAGGGGCGCGGCGGCGTCCAGCGGCTCGGCGTGGCGGGCGCGATCGGCGACGACGTGGGCCGCGATGCGCAACAGCCAGGCCGAGAAGGGCGCCCCGCGCTCCTCGTAGCGGCCGATGGCGCGCAGCGCCCGCTCGAAGGTCTGCGCGGTCAGGTCCTCCGCTTCCTCACGCGAACGCCCCCCTAGCGCACAGAAGGCGTAGACGCGGCGCACGTAGAGGTCATAGATCTGCCCGAAGGCGGCACGATCCGTGCGAGCCTGCGCCACAAGCGCGGGCGGCGCTTCCACGCGCCGGGGACTGCCCTCTTCTCCCTGCACCGCCCGTCTCTCCTCCTTACCCTCTATCTAGCCAAACGCGATCCAGCCCCCAAAAGTGCCGTGGGGCGCTCCCATCCCTCCGCTTCTGGCACGCGGGGCGGGCCGCGGCACTTTTTCGGCCTCACTATCGTTTAGCTTAGTGGACGGATGATCCACCCCCGCGCCGCCACTGGTGGCGGCTGGCAGTCCACAGGACACAGGAGAGCGCACGATGAACGAGAACCAAGCCGAAGGCAAGGGCAAGGGTATCCTGGGCAAAGCGAAGGAAGCGCTGGGCAACCTCACCGGTGACCAGGGCCAGGTGGCCGAGGGCCGCGCCAACCAGGCCGAAGGCTCCGCGCAGGAAGGTGTCGGCGGCGTGCAGAAAGGGATCGGCGACGCGCTCGGGCGCACGGGCGGCCAGGAGCAGGCGGCCGGCCAGGGCGACCAGCTTATCGGCAAGGCCAAAGAGGGCCTGGGCGACGTGACCGGCAACCAGGACCTCCAGGCCGAGGGCACGGCCCAGCAGGGCACGGGCAAAGCCAAGGAGGGTCTGGGCAACGTGAAAGAGGGCACCGAGCAGCTTCTCGGCGATAACCACTAAGCGGCGCGTTACACGGCCAACGGGGTCGCTACTGGCCATCGCTGGGAAGATCCCCAGGGGGTGGCGGCCCGCTGCTGGATAGGAGGAGGGAGACACATATGACACAGGAACGCGCGGCGGTCACGCCCACGGCGATGGCCGCGACCAGTAGTACGACGCCCGTCCGCACCACGGGCAGCAGTGGCGTTGGCGGCACGACCAAAATCGCGGACTCGGTGGTGGCGCGCATCGCCGGCCTCGCCGCCCGCGAAGTCCCCGGCGTCCACGACATGACGTCCACCGGCTTGGGGCAGGCGTTCGGCGGGTTGACCGGGCGCGTCACCGGCCAGGACCAGATGGACCGCGGTGTGGCCGTGCAGGTAGGCGACGTGGAGTGCATCGTTGATCTCAACCTCGTCGTCGACTATCAGGCCAGCATTCCCCAGGTGGCCGAGGCGATCCGCCGCAACGTGAGCGGTCGTCTCGATGCGATGACGGGGTTGCGCACCAAGGAGGTCAACATCAACGTGGCCGACCTCTATTTCCCTGACGAGGATCAGTCGCCGCCGCAGCAGCAACAGCCGCCGACGGTGCGCTGAGTCATGGCGGAGATGGGCGCGCCGGCGCCCAACGATGTGACGCTGGCGCGTGCGGCCCTGGACGCGACGCGCGCCGTCCCCGGCGTGGCGGGCATCAGCCGGGGCCGCTACGCCATCGCCCGGACCTTCGGCCTGGGTGGGGAGACCGTCGAGGGGGTGCAACTGACACACGGCGACGACGGGCTGCGCGTCGCGGTGCATGTGGTGGCGCACCTCGTGCCCATCCCGCCACTGGCTGACGCGGTGCGCGCCGCCATCGCGACGACGGTGGCGGGGGCGGGTGGCGCGGTAGCAGTCGTGGACGTGTGGGTGGATGGCCTGCGCGTGGAGGGGGATGCTGAGACAGAGGAGGCGAGAGGATGAGGGCGCTCAATCGCGTGCTGGCGCTGCTCCTGCTCCTCGCGCTGCTCGCCGCCGCGCTGCTGACGCTGGGGTTGGTGAGCGGGCTGCTGCCAGCGGCCACGGT
>JAABUL010005035.1_pt1 | contig 16933 bp, 17 predicted proteins | sample 5559151 | NCBI WGS metagenome assembly JAABUL01 (sample SAMN10711876, study PRJNA513368) | rock metagenome | isolation source: Antarctica rocks | place: Antarctica: Victoria Land, Pudding Butte sud | reverse complement strand
CATTTCGGCGGCATCGTTCGGGCTCGACCCCATCGTGGCGCCGGCGCGCTGGTCGGAACTGGCCCGGGAAGGCATCGCGAAATTCGGCCCCGAATCGGAACTCTATATCCGCCCTATGTACTGGGCCGAAGAAGGCATGGTGGGTGGCGGCGTGCTGTACGATCCCGCGTCTACGCGCTGGTGCCTCACCATCTACGACGCCCCCATGCCGAAACCGGCCGGCCTGTCCGTCACCTTGTCGCCCTACCGCCGTCCGACGGCCGAGAGCGCACCCGTGGAGGCGAAGGCGGGCTGCCTCTATCCCAACGGCGCGCGGGCGCTGGCCGAAGCCAAGCGGCGCGGCTTCGACACCTGCCTGATGCGCGACGGGCTCGGCAACATCGCCGAACTCGCCAACGCCAACGTCTTCATGGTCAAGAATGGCGTGGTCTATACGCCGGTGCCGAACGGCACCTTCCTGGCCGGCATCACGCGGGCGCGCGTGATCGGCCTCCTGCGCGGCGCCGGCCTCGACGTCGTCGAGGCCACCATGAGCTACGCGCATTTCGAGGCCGCCGACGAGATCTTCTCGTCCGGCAACTTCTCGAAAGTGGTGCCCATCACCCGCATCGACGACCGCGCGGTCGAGCCCGGGCCCGTCTACGCCAAGGCCCGGCAGCTCTACTGGGATTACGCCCACGGTTGAGCACGCGCGCTTCAAGCGCCCGCGACGAAGCGCCTGAGCCAGCCCGCGACGACAGGCGCGTCGCTCGGTTCCCGCAGCGACGCCATGGCGCGCTCGGCCGCCTCGGGACCGATACGCGGGCCGCGCAGGTCCACCAGGGCCTCGGCGAAACCGCGCTCGAACTCGGGGTGGAACTGCACCGAGATCGCGTCCCCGCCCGGATAGGCCAGCATGGCATAGGGCGCGAATGCGCTGTGCCCCAGCACCGAGACGCTCTCCGGCACCGCCATGACCTGATCCTGATGCGAGGCCGCGACCGCGATCCGGGAGACGCCCCGGTCCATCCAGGGGGCGGCCTGGGCGACCTCATAGGTGTGCAACCCCAGCGCCCAGCCCTTGTGGCTCTTCTCGACCCGTCCGCCCAAAGCCTCGGCCATGACCTGGTGGCCGAAGCAGATGCCGACGAGCTTGGCCCGTCCCTGCGCCGACCGGATGAAGCTCTTCAGCGGCGCGATCCAGGGCAGCGGGTCGTAGACCCCGGCCGAGGATCCCGTGATGACATAGGCGGCGTGGTCTTCGGGCGCTGCGGGAAGTTCTCCGGCCTGCACGTCGTAGCTGCGGTAGCCGAAGCCGTCGCCCAGCATGCGCCGCATCATGGCGTCGTAGCGGCCGTAGCGTGCGGCGAGATCCGTCGGTGGGACGCCGGTTTCGAGGATGCCGATGGTGGTCATGGAATATGCTGGATCTCGCAAGCTACTCGGAGGGAATCCGACATTCGAGGCTTTGCGCCAATGCTAGGCGATGACCCTACACGGGATAGTAATCACCGATGAGCAGATCCCTGAAATCACGTCGGCTGTGGATCACACGCAGGACGAGTTGCTGGTCTCGGTCGACGATGATCGTGAAGGGGAAAGGCGAGATCGGAATGAAGCGAATTCCATCTCCCAAGCCGAGATCGCTGCGGCCGCTGCCCAAACCCACACCGCTCTCAAGCTGGTCGATGACGCGTTGTAGGCGTGCCTGGAGTCTACGCACGTTCTCAGCACCATAGGTCATGGCGCCTTTGAGGATGGCGTCGATCTCGTCGATCGCCGTCTCAGTGAACTGCATCAAACTCCCAAGCTGGGAGGCATGGGGCTGTTCTCGTTGGCTTCGGCTTCGAGGCGCCTGTCTTCTTCACGGCACGCCGCTTCGTGCTTAGCGAAGACCGCCGCCATACGTGCTCGGGAGCCCGGCGCAGCACCCCGTCTTCCGAGATCTTTAAGCTGCCGCACGAACAGATCCTTGGCCTGTTCCTCGGTCATTGGCCTCTGCGCCATCGCGATCTCCTGTCGCTCCGATGCCAACAAGATACGACATGGCCTTGTGGAATCAATCGGCTTGCAAGGCGAGGGTATCACGGCTGCGAGCCTCAGCGAGGCTCTGGACGCGGCGGGGCGCAGCGAAGTGCCAGGCGCAACCGACCTTCATCTTGAACCTCGCAAACTCCAGGTCACCCCGCCAGCGCTTGCTCCCGGATGGCGCTCAGCGTCGTACTCGGGGTGATGGCCTCGGGGTCGATCTTCAGGTGGATGATCGACGCCAGGCCGGAGGCCCGCGCCGCCGCGAAGGCAGCGCCGAAATCGGCCGTGCGCTCCACCGTGGCGCCGAAGCCGCCGAAGGCCCGGGCGTAGGCGGCGAAGTCCGGGTTCCTCAGGGTCGTGGCCGAGACGCGGCCGGGGTACTGCCGCTCCTGGTGCATGCGGATCGTGCCATAGATGCCGTTGTCGGCCACGAGCGCCACGATGGGCAGGTCGTATTGCACGGCGGTGGCGAAATCCGCGCCGTTCATCAGGAAGTCGCCGTCGCCGTTCACCGACAGGATCAGGCGGTCCGGATGGAGCCGCGCCATGGCGACCGCGGCCGGGATGCCGTAGCCCATCGAGGCCGAGGTCGGCGCGACGTGGCTGCCGAAACGGCGGAAGCGGAAGAAACGGTGGATCCAGGCCGCGTAATTGCCGGCACCGTTGCACAGGATCGCGTCGGCGGGGAGGTTGTCACGCAGCCAGACCATCACCTCGCCGAGGTTCACGCCGCCGGGCTGCGGCGTCGCGACCTCGCTCCAGGCGAGATATTCGGCATGAGCGGCCGCGACCGTGTCGCGCCAGCTCGGCGATCTCGGCACCGGCATTGCCGACAGCGCCTCGACGAAGCGCTTGGGCGTGGCGTGGATCGCGAGATCGGGCCGGAACACGCGGCCGAGTTCCTCTACGTCAGGATAGACGTGGACCAGCTTCGGCTTGCGGGCGAGACCGTCGAAGAGCCCGTAGCCCTGGGTGGCGATCTCGCTCAACCGCGCCCCGACGACGACCAGCAGGTCGGCGTCGCGCACGCGGGCCACGAGCTTCGGGTTCGGCGCGAGGCCGAGGTCGCCGGCGTAATGGGAGTGCAGCGCGTCGAACAGCGGCGCACGGCGATAGCTCGTCATCACGGGCAGGCCGAGGCGCTCGGCCACGGCGTGCAGCGCCGCCCGCGAAGACTCGTCCCACCGGCTGCCGCCCACGACCACGACAGGGCGGCGCGCCTCGGCCAGCATCGCGGCCAGACGATCCAAATCGGCCGTCCCGGGCGCGGTCTCGATGCGCGCCGTCGGCGGGATATCCTCGACCGCGACGCGGGCGTCGAGCACGTCGCGCGGCAGCGCCACCACGACCGGGCCCGGCCGGCCGTTCGTCGCGAGGTGGAAGGCCCGGGCCACGACCTCGGGCATGCGCTCGGCATCGTCGACCTCGGTGGCCCATTTGGTCATGCTGCCGAAGACGGCCGCGTAATCGAGTTCCTGGAACGATTCACGGCCCTTGACGCTCCGCTGCACCTGCCCGACGAACAGGATCAGCGGGGTCGAGTCCTGATGGGCGACGTGGATGCCGGCCGATGCGTTGGTGGCGCCGGGACCTCGGGTGACGAAGCAGATGCCGGGCCGCCCGGTGCTCTTGCCGTAGGCATCGGCCATCATGGCGGCGGCACCCTCCTGCCGGCACACCGTCACGGTAATGGCCCGGTCGTGGAAGGCGTCGAGCACCGACAGGTAGCTCTCGCCGGGCACGCAGAAGACATGGTCCACGCCATAAGCCAGGAGATGGTCGACCAGGACCTCGGCGGCCGTGCGGCTGTTCGGCGACAAGTGGAGCATGGTGCGGCTCGGTTCCCCGGGGGTGGTTCAGTGGTGCCGAAACCGCCACGTCCCGGCAAGCGGCGCCCGGCATCGTGCTTACCGCGGATTGAAGGTCGGAGACGTCGTATCAGGCGCCGAGGATCGCCCGCTCCGTATAGCTGAGGTCGCCGAGCCGGGGGCGTTGTGGTCCGCGATAATATTTGCGCCCACCATACCGCCGGACCGGCATCATCCCGCCGAGCGGCACGTCGGCGTCCAGCAGCATGCCCATGAGGCCGTGGCGCAGCAGCGCGCGGCCGAGCACGCCGGCGAAGCGGGACAGGTCGGCGATGTCGCGGCAGAAGATCAGTTGCACGACGGGCGTCGGCAGCCGGCCCGCTCGGACCCGGAGCGGCAGGAAAACGAAGGGATACGTCCCGCTCGGCGCCTCGACGACGAGGCTCCTGCAGCCATAGCCCGCGTGGTCGGCCAGCAACGCCGCCTCGGGGACGTCGCGCCCAGGCCCGGCGGCGAAATCCAAGACCCGGGCCGGCTCCCGGATGCGGCTCAGGGCGGGCGCGACCAGCACTTGGCCGATCGCATAGGCGATGAAGCCTTGGGCCTCGATCGTGGCCCAGGTGTGGGGCGCCGGGGTGACGTTGGTGTAGGTGACGTCGCGGCGTCTCAGGGCCGAGGCGACCAGCAGAGGGGCGTGCATCCGAAAGGCGGGTTCGACGTACCAGCTCGACAGGTTGCATCGCAGACCCGGCTCTCCACGCGCGATCCCGTCGTCGAACAGCAGCAGGACGACGCCGACCGGCCCGCCTGCGGTTTCCAGCATGTAGCCGTAGCGCGGACAGCCGGCCGGGGGCGAGGGGCGCTCCGTCATGCGACGGAGCCCACCCGCCCAGTATTCGCGGCGCCGGCCCGGGAACCCCCTGACCAGGAGGTCCGCAATGGCGCCGAGGTCGGGCTCCCCGATCTCGCGCCGTCGGACCTGCCCGTCAGACACCATTGTATTCACCATGGCCGATCGATTGGCTTGTCACTGTGGGAACCCTTCATTACCGTCAAGTCTCAAACCTGAGGTAAACGTCTCGATGGACACGCGAGCCACCATCATCTCGGCAATCGAGACTGTAGCGTCCGAGCAGGACAAGGTGCTGAAGCCCCTCAGCGACGACCTGGTGCTCCTCGACTCCGGACTCGACTCGCTGTGTTTCGCCATTCTGGTGACCCGCCTCGAGGACCAGCTCGGCTTCGACCCGTTCACGATCTCCGACGACGTCTATTTTCCCGTCACGCTCGGCGACTTCATCGGGTTCTACGACAATGCAGCACGGCAGCAGAGCGCTTCGACGCTGGTTGGTTGACGACCCCGAGGCCGGCAAGCGGTTCCTCGATGCACCCCAGGGCCGTCTCCGCCTCGCTGACATGCGGGACGGCACGGTGCTGGGTGTCGGGCGCGACCGCCTCCTGGGCCGTTCCGTCCTGCTGAGCCTGAGCACGCAGGCTCAGACGGCCCAGGCCCTGATCGAACTCGACGGCGCGGCGCGGCGCATCGTGATCGCCCCACCCGACCTCAAGGCCTCGGACCATGCGGCCGTGATGGCGGGTGCCGACGTCGACGCCGTGCTGACCGACGGCGATCCGTCGGCCTTCGGCCCAGACGCGAGCGGGCTCGTCATGGCGCCCGCCCCCCTCGCCCGCGACGATGGGCACCGTGGCGCGGAGGATCGCGACACCGAATGGGTGCTGCTGACATCGGGGACGACCGGCACGCCCAAGATGGTGGTGCACAGTCGTTCCGGTCTCACGGGCGCCATCGTGGCGGGTGCCGCGGCGGCACCCCCGGTCTGGGGCACGTTCTACGACATCAGACGCTACGGCGGCCTGCAGATCCTGCTTCGGGCCGTGCTGTGCGGCGGCTCGCTCGTGCTGTCGCAAGCAGGCGAGACGATCGGGGACCACCTGGCGCGCCTCGGCGGCGCCGGGGTCACCCACCTCTCCGGGACGCCGTCGCACTGGCGGCGCGTCGTGATGAGCCCGGAGGCCCAACTGGTCTCACCGCGTTACGTCCGCCTGTCGGGCGAGATCGCCGACCAGGGCATCCTGGACATGCTGGCCCGCACCTATCCGGACGCCAGGGTCGGGCACGCCTATGCGTCGACCGAGGCGGGGGTCGGCTTCGAGGTCGAGGACGGCCAGGAAGGCTTTCCGGCCCACTATCTCGATCCGGATCGCCCCGTCAGGATGAAGCTCGAGGCGGGCTCCCTCCGCATCCGGTCGGCGCGGGCCGCGAGCCGGTATCTCGGAGGCGCCGCGGTGCTCCGCGACGCGGACGGGTTCGTCGACACCGACGACATGGTGGAGCAGCGCGGCGACAGGCTCTATTTCGTCGGTCGGCGCAGCGGCGTCATCAACGTCGGTGGGCTAAAGGTGCACCCCGAGGAGGTCGAGGCCGTGATCAACCGGCACATCGGTGTCCGCATGTCGCTCGTCAAGGCGCGGGCCAACCCGATCACGGGCGCGATCGTGGTGGCCGAGGTGGTACCGGAGGAGGCCTTCGCGGAGGGTGAAGCGGCGCGCCAGACGAAGCTGAAGGCCGAGATCCTGCAGATCTGCCGAGAGGCCCTACCGAGCCACAAGGTGCCGGTGCTGCTGCGCTTCGCCACGAGCCTCGCGGTCACGGCGGCCGGCAAGCTGGACCGCGCCCATGCGTAACGTGATCGTGACGGGCGGCAGCCGCGGCCTCGGGCTCGGCATCGCGCGCGACCTCGCCGCCGCCGGCCACCGCGTCTTCGCGGTCGCCCGCAAGCCCAGCGAGGCCCTGCTCGAAGCCAGCGAGGCCGCGGCACGGGACGGCACCGGCGAAATCCACATGGTGCCGTTCGATCTCGGTGAGGTGGAGGCGATCCCGGGCTTGGTCCAGGACCTTCGGGGCCGGCACGGCCCGCTCTACGGCCTCGTCAACAATGCCGGCATCGGCACCGAGGGCATGCTGGCCATGATGCACAATTCGCAGATCGAGGCCCTGATCCGGTTGAACACCCTGTCGCCGATCGTCCTCACGAAATATGCCGTGCGGGGCATGATGGCGGAAGGCCAGGGCCGCGTCGTCAACATGGCGTCGATCATCGCCTCGACGGGGTACAACGGCCTCTCGGTCTACGGGGCCACCAAGGCGTCCCTGATCGGCTTCACCAAGTCGCTCGCCCGCGAGGTCGGGCGGGCCGGCGTCACGGTCAACGCCGTGGCGCCGGGCTTCATCGCGACCGAGATGACGAGCGGGCTCGGCGACGGCCAACGCGACCAGATCGCCAAACGCAGCGCGCTGAAGCGTCTGGCCGAGGTCGAGGACGTGGCCAAGGCGGTCGGCTTCCTGATGAGCGACGCCGCCCGCAACATCACGGGTACCGTGATCACGGTGGACGCGGGGAACACCGCATAGGCGGGGCTACTTTCGACAGACCGGAGAAGGAGCTGGCGGGTGTTGATGGGCCGGACGGCATGCGCCGTGGATGACCTTCGATCGGTGCCGGGGAGACGGACATCATGATGGTCCTGTGCTTCGCCGCCATGTCGCTGGCGCTGGCCTCCATACGTTTCGGGCCGCGCTGGTTGGCGCTGGCAGCGCTCGTCGTCGGCCTGGCGCTCTCGGCGGGCCTGTTTCTGACCGAGATCCATGGTCCCGACGACGGATTCCGCATGCCGTGGTTGCAGGGATGATCCCCGCCGTCCCGCGCCGATCGAACCCGGGGACACCCGCATGACCGTCGGTTCCAGTTCCCGCGCCGGCCTGGCGGCGCGCCTCGACGACCTCGCCCGCTTGGTCATGCTGACGGCGCTCGCCGCCATCCTGACCGCCGCGATGATCCTTCAATACGGTTATGGCGAGGTGCCGTGCCCGCTCTGCCTCCTGCAACGGATCGCCATATTTGGTATCTGCTTCGCGCTCATGCTGCATTTCAGGCGAGGCGATCGCGTGAGGTGCATCGGGATCGGCATGGTATCTGCCCTGTTCCTGCTCGTCGCCTCGGCGCGGCAGACCCTGCTCGACATCTGTCCGCTGCCGGGACGGAGCTACGTCGGCAGCGCGGTGCTCGGCTTGCACATGCCGGTCTGGTCGGTGCTCGTCGCGCTGGCCGTCATCGCGGCTTTCGCGGTCCAACTGGCCGCGCTGGGTGGAGGAGAGTCGCGAGAGGAAGCATCGTCGCCGTTGCTCGCGAGGATCGCGGCAATCGCGGGCCTCTACGTGATCGCGCTCTGCGCCATCAACCTCGTCTCGGCGATCCTTCAATGCGGGCTCGGCGCGTGTCACACGACGGGATATGAGCTGCTCTGACCTTGGAGCCTGGGCTTCGGACGCATGTACCGGATCAGGACGCCGAATTAGCGCAGGCGCGATTACCGGCGGCGCGATCAATCCATCAATGACGTCGGCACCGCGCTCATCAGCGATGTCGTGGCGAGATTGGCGAGGATGCGGTCGTTGTTGATCATGATGGGCGACGACAGGATGTCGCGCAGATGGCGCCCGATGCTGCTCTCGCCGTCGTTGCGGTATCCCGACAGGCCGCAGGCCCGCATGGCGCTCATCACCGTCGCGACGGCGATCTCCGACGCATCGACCTTGAGCAGGTTCATGGCGGCATGGAAGTCGAGCGATCCGAACAGGCGTTCGTCCGCCAGGGCCGCCTCGTAGCGGACGATCCCGGCCTGCACCAGGGTCCGCAGGACGCGCAGCGACGACTGCGCCTTCGTGTAATGCGCGGCACCCGGCGGCAACTGGCCTTTGCCGTGGCGCGCCGCCTTGCGGATGAAGTTCTGGGCGCGTTCGACGGCCGCCGCCGCGATCCCGCTCCAGGCCGCCCCCCACAGGATATGGGCCACCGGCGTCATGGTCTGGCTGTGGATGGTCTCGTAAGCCACCGGAAGCACCTGGTCGGCCGACCCGCGCGCGCGCAGGCGGAAGCCGGCGCTGCAGGTGCCGCGCATGCCGAGCGTGTCCCACTGCAGCACGGGTTCGAGCCGGTAGTGCTCGCGGAGCAGGACCACCAGCACCTGGTCGGAGCCCGCCGCCTCGGAAGAACGCCGCGCCGTGGTGACGATACCGTCGGCCTCGGCGCCGTAGGAGATAACGGTAGACTCGCGGTCGAGCACGATGGCGTCGTCCGTCTCCGACTCGATCGCCGCGGCGCTCGACCGCACATTACCGCCGTTCTGTCCCTCGGTGGTCGAGGACGCGAGCAGCATTTGCTCGTCGCAGAGACGCCGCAGCATCGCTTCGTGCCAAGCGCTGCCGCACGCATGACGCATCACGCAGGCGACCTTGATCTGGTGCATGGCGAAAACCATGGCGGCCGACGAGCAGGCGCGGCCGAGCTTGAAGCAGACGTCGGCGACATCCGCCATGGACGCGCCCTCGCCCCCGAATTCGCGCGGCACCGCCATGCCGAGCAGGCGATGGCGCTTCAAGGCCGCGATCGCCTCGCCCGGAAAGCGCGCGTCCCGGTCGACCGCGGTGGCATGCTCGGCCGCGACCGCCGCTGCCGCTTCGGCGCGAAACGGGATGGCCGGAGCCTCGACGCCACCAAGACCGAACACGGCGGGAGCTATCGCGCCCTGATCAGCCCGTGTCTCCAACATCGTCATGATTACGACTCCCCGGACGGCCGGTTCTGCTACAGTCCGTTGTACCCTATCACTGATGCCCTCAGCAAATCCACGTGCCAACCCCGTTCATGGTGAAGCGATCGTAACCGCACACGTTACGTGAACAATCATCTAATCTGACCCAAGACACCAGCCCTCATCGATTTCAACATTTTACATCGAAAACTCTCAAATGCTGGAGTCAGGCCAAAAATCTACGATTGAGCAATCACTTGCGGAGCAGATGGCGGTTGCTGCCGTGTCGAAAGGGCGACGGGCGTGAAAGGAAAGACGATGCTCGACAAAGCGAGACTTGCTCCGGCAGAACAGATCGGCGCCGTAGTGGGCGAAATCCTGGCGAGGCGCGGCATAGACGGTCCGATCGCGGCTGATGCCGATCTCGCCCGGTTCGGCATGACCTCGATCGACATGGTCGAACTCATGCTCGGTGTCGAGGCGGAGTTCGACCTGACCATTCCACCGGCCGAGATCACGCTCAGGAACTTCGGCTCCATCGCGGCCATCGAGGCGATGGTGTCGCGGCTCCGCCCGCCGAGCTGAGCCGATGACCGCATCGAACCGACCGAAGGGCGATCAGGCGAACCGCAGCCTCTGACCGATGCCGAGCCGTGCGGCCTTTTCCAGCATGGCATGGCCGAGCGCGATGTCGCTCAGCGAGAGGCCGCGATGCCAGAACAGGATGGTCTCCTCGGCCGTTTGGCGGCCGGGCTTGGAGCCCGCCACGATCTGCCCGAGTTCGGCGTGGAGCGTCGCCTCGGTCAACAGGCCGGCCTCGACATGGGCTCGCAGGGCACCGAACGGTCCCGTGCGGCATTGGCCCCAATCATCCACCACTATCTTGCCCATGATGTCGGTCAGCGAGAGCTCGACGGCGCTCATGGTGCCATAAGGCACCACCAGAGCGCCGGGTTTGATCCACGCGGTCTTGAGCATCGGCGCAGGTGCTTCGAGCCGCGTGGCCTCGACCACGATGTCGGCGCCCTCGACGCAGTCGCGCCAGGAGGAGACGGCCCGCACGGGCTTGCCGAGATCCTGCGACAGGCGGGCCGCGAAGGTATCGCGGCTGTCGGGCCGGCGGGAATGGACCCGGATCTCGTCGAACCCGAACATCCGGTCGAGCAGCCGGACATTCCAATAGGCCGTACCCCGCGCCCCGACGTGGCCCAGGACCTTCGGGTTCGGCGGCGCCAGGTGCTTGGCTCCGACCGCCGTGACGGCGCCGGTGCGCATCTCCGTGATGGCCGTGGCATCGAGGATGGCCCGGGGTGCCCCCGTCCGCGGATCGAACAGGGTCAGCACGCCGAACTCGGACGGCAGGTCCTTCAGGTAATTGTCGACGAAGTCACCCACCACCTTGACGCCCGCGAGGTTCATGGGCGCCACGTAGCCGCGCAGCACATTGAAATGGCCGTTGAAGCTGGCGTCGGGCATCAAATGCACACGCGGCTCGATCACGGTCTGGCCACGGCCCTGGGCCGCGAGCCCCGCTTCCACCGCCGCGATGATCTCGTCGTCGGTCAGCGCCAGTTCGTGGACGTCGAGCGCGTTCAGGTAGTCGATGTAGATGGGCTTCACGGCGTTCTCCGGCATATATCGAGGCGAGCTCGCTCGCGATGCGGCAATGCCGATCGGTCGGCCGTCACGGATCGAGCAGGCGCGAGGCCGCGAGGCCGCCGTCCTGATAGAGCAGCGGCGTGATCGCGTCGGACAGCAGCACCGACATGACCTCGCCGATCAGGATCGAGTGGGAGCCATAGTCCACGGACTGCCGCACCGCGCAGAACAGGCTCGCCTGGGCATCGTCCAGGTAAGGGGTCCCGTCGAGGTCGCGGCTCCACCCCCCGTGCAGGAACCGCGCTTCGCCTTCGACCAACCCGCCGAACGGGCCCACGAGGCCGGCGTGATGGGTGGCGAGGATATTGACGCAGTAACGCCCCGAATCGACGATGATCGCATGGATGCTGGCCTTGCGGTTCACGCAGATCAGCAGGGTCGGAGGCTCGGCCGTGACCGACGTCACCGCCGTTGCGGTCATGCCGAACCTGCGGCCCTCCCGGCCGGCCGTGACGATCGTGACGGTAGTGGCGAGCCGACGCATGGCGAGCTTGAAAGCCGCCGTGATCTTGGCCGATGACGGCGGCCTTGGGTCCCGTCGCATGGTGATCCGATCCGTCGGCGGCACTCGTCGCGGCCGTCCGGCAAGCTTTACCGCGCTGGTTGCGGCCCCGACAAGCTGCCATAATGCCCAGGCGGCGCTCCGTCCTGCGCCATCGAGCCACGGCGTGAATAGCTCGCCCCGGCGTGGCGTCGCACGCGGTCGAACGTGGCCGTCAAGGCTCGCGGGCGCAGCGGTCGGTGGCCCGGATCAGCTCCGACAGGATCCCGGGCTCGTTGAAGGCGTGGCCGGCATCCGCGACCAGCCGGAATTCGGCCTCGGGCCAGGCGCGATGCAGGTCCCAGGCGGATTTCATCGGGGTCGCGACGTCGTAGCGTCCCTGGACGATGGTGCCTGGGATATCGCGCAGCCGCGACGCGTCACGGATCAGCTGCCCTTCGTCCAGAAAGCCCGCATTGACGAAGTAATGGTTTTCGATCCGCGCGAAGGCAAGCGCGAAACGATCCTCGCCGTGCTGTGCCGTGAACTCGAGGTTGGGCAGCAGCGTGATGGTTTCGCCTTCCCACAAGGACCAGGCGCGGGCGGCCGCCATCCTCTCGTCGTGTGCAGCACCGGTGAGGCGCCGGTGATAGGCCGCCATCAGATCGCCGCGCTCGGCCACGGGGATCGGGGCCAGGAAGCGCTCCCACTTGTCGGGGAACAGCCAGGACGCGCCCTCCTGGTAGTACCAGAGCAGTTCCGACCGGCGCAGCGTGAAGATGCCACGCAGGATCAGCGCCGCCGTGCGGTCCGGATGGGTCTCGGCATAGGCGAGCGCCAAGGTCGAGCCCCAGGAGCCGCCGAACACGAGCCAGCGCTCGGCGCCGATCATCGCGCGGAGGCGCTCGATATCGTCGACGAGGTGCCAGGTCGTATTGGCGTCGAGGCTCGCGTGAGGAGTCGAACGACCGCAGCCGCGCTGGTCGAAGACCAGCAGGTTGTAGCGCGCGGGGTCGAACAGCCGCCGATGGCCCGGCGATGCGCCCCCGCCCGGACCCCCGTGCAGGAACACGGCCGGCTTTCCGTCGGGGTTGCCGCAGAGCTCCCAGTAGATGCAGTGGCCGTCGCCGACATCGAGCATGCCATGCCGGTAGGGCTCGATCGGCGAGTATGGACCAGACGGGGTCGCGGGTGCGGTTCGCGATAGGTCGGGATCGTCGGGCAAGTGCTGTCCTCGGGAACGCCAGCTCCGCGCCGGCGCCCGCAGGCTAGCCCATCTCATGCTGTTGCCGACATGCGCCAGCTGAAAAACGGGCAGGCCTGTTCACAGGCTCACGATGACGCCACGCTTCAACGTCAGTCCGAAGGCTCTAGCCGCCGAACAGCTGGTCGAGCAAGCCACGGTCCCGGCGCGAGACCGTGGCGGCAGGCGGCGGATCGTCGGGCACGACCGACGGCGGTATGGGCTCGTCGGTGTAGCGGGGATCGTCGACGCCGGCCGCTGCCCCGCCGGGTGGTAGCGGTATGGAGCCCGTCGTGGCCGGCGCAGAGGTCGACGCCGGCCCGCGCCCACCTGAGGGATCGCGCCCGCCCGCGGTCCCGTGGCCCAGCAGGGCGCCGGCCCGGCTGAGCAGCGCCGCCAAGGGGCCACCATCGTCGGGGGCGGGCTGGACGCCGCCGGACCCGTGCCAAGTGCCCGGAAGCGGCGACGGCGTCATGTTCTTCAGCGCCACTTTCATGAAGCGGCTCCAAACGTCCACCGGCAGGTTGCCGCCCGAGGCCTTGCGGGTCGGCGTGCCGTCGTCGTTGCCGAGCCACACACCCGTCACGAGACGGCTCGTGTAGCCCACGAACCAGGCGTCCCGCCAATCCTGGCTGGTGCCGGTCTTGCCGGCTGCCTGCCAGCCCGGCAGCTCGGCCTTGCGGGCCGTGCCGGTGAGCAGCGTCTCTTCCATCATGGCGTTCATCATGCCGACGTAGACGGGGTCGACGGCCCGGCCGAGGTTGGCACTGCGGCGCTGGTAGAGCATCTTGCCGGCCGCGGTCTTGACGCGCGTGATGATGTGGGGCTGCACCGCGATCCCGCCGTTGGCGAAGGGCGCGTAGGCGGCCGTGAGTTCCAGAGGCGACACTTCGGACGTGCCGAGCGCGATCGAGGCATTGGGCTGCAGCTCCGAGACGATGCCGAGGCGATGCGCTGTCCTGACCACGGCCCTTGGTCCGACCTCGACACCGAGCCGCACCGCCACGGTGTTGAGCGACAGGCTCAACGCCTTGGTGAGCGAGACGGGGCCGAAATATTCGCGGCTGTAGTTCTCGGGGTGCCAACCTTTGATCGTGATCGGGCCGTCCTCCCGCACGGTGTCGGGCGTGAGGCCGGCTTCCAGCGCCGAAAGGTACACGAAGGGCTTGAACGAGGAACCCGGTTGGCGCTTGGCCGAGACCGCGCGGTCGAACTGGCTGTCGGCGTAGTCGCGGCCGCCGATCAGCGCCTTGATGCCGCCATCGGGATCGATCGAGACCAGGGCGCCCTGACTGACGCCGTATTTGCCGCCGTTCTTGTTCAGGCTGTCCACCAGGGCGCGCTCGCCTGCCCGCTCCAGCGCCGGGGCGATCGTGGTGGTGACGACGACATCCTCCTCGACGGCGCCAATGGTGTCGTCGAGCATGTCCATGACGTAGTCGGCCGCGTAGTTCACGTCGCCGTTGCCGCGCTCCTTCACCGCATGGGCGGGCGCCGCCAGGGCGGCCTTGCCGGCGGCCTCCGAGACGAGGCCCTCCTGCATCATGGCGGCAATGACCTGCGCGGCGCGCTCCGTGGCGCCGGTGGGGTTGCGGTTCGGCGCCAGCTTGGTGGGCGCCTTCATCAATCCTGCCAGCATGGCGGACTCGGCGAGCGTGACCTTGCTGGCCCCGTGGCCGAAGTAGCGGTTGGCCGCCGCCTCGATCCCGTAGGACCCCGAGCCGAAGTAGACGCGGTTGAGGTAGAGCTCAAGGATCTGGTCCTTGGTGTATTTGTGCTCGAGCCACAGCGCCAGGATGGCCTCCTGGATCTTGCGCGACAGGGTGCGTTCCTGGGTCAGGAACACGTTCTTGGCGAGCTGCTGGGTCAGGGTCGAGCCGCCCTGGACGCCGCCGCCTCGATGCATGACGTTCTGCACGACGGCGCGTGCGATACCGGCGGGATCGATGCCGTGGTGCAGGTAGAAGCGTCGGTCCTCGATGGCCACGAAGGCCTTGGGCAGATAGGGCGGCAGATCGGCGAGTCTGACCGCGGCGCCGCCGGTGTCGCCTCGATTGGCGAGCGGCGTGCCGTCCTCCCCCAGGATGGCGATATTGGGCGGACGCTTCGGCACCGCGATCTGGTCGATCGGCGGCAGACGGCTCGCGAAATAGCCGACCATACCGGCCACGCCGACGACGGCCCAAATGCCGAGGATGAAGCACCAGTAAACGAGGCGGCCCAGTACGGTGCGACGACGGCGACGGCCGCCGGACGCGCGTCCGCTTCCGAAAGCTCCCCGCCCCCCGCCACCCGATCGGGCTCCCCGCCCCTCGCGGCTCACGTCGATGTCGTGCGGAGCGGCACGGCGTTCGCCAAGAGGTTCGAAGGTCGGTTCGCGGCGACCGTTGGCCAGCGGTTTGCGCGACGCGTGCCGGGCCGGTGCAGGGCCACCGCCGGCCCGGTCCTCGGGATAGGCACGCAGGTCGCCATCACGGCCGCGGGCCGGGCCGAGACGCGGTTCGCGACGTTCTCCCCGGTCCCCATCCCTGTCCCGAACCCTTGACATCGCCCGCCTTGCATCCGCGCAGTACCGGACCCCTTCGAAGCTAACGACGGCGAATTAAGGGCCGGTAAAACAAAGGGGTCTGGCCAAAGCTTGCCGGCGCGGCCCGCTTCAAAGCGGCCGCGATCCGTGGCAGAAGCGCGCGACATCCTCGCTCGGAACATCGGAAGTGGCCGACACCATCGACGTCCTCCTTCTCGGCTCCGGCGGGCGCGAGCATGCTTTGGCGGCCGCCATCGCCGCGAGCCCCTGGCTCGGCCGCCTCCTGGTCGCGCCCGGCAACCCGGGTACGGCGGCGCTCGGCACCAATGTGGCGCTCGACCCCGCGGATCCCGCGGCCGTGGTGGCCCTGGCGCGGCGCGAGAGCGTGGACCTCGTGGTCGTAGGCCCCGAGGCGCCGCTCGTGGCGGGCGTAGCGGACTCCCTGGAGCAGGCCGGCATCGCGGTCTTCGGGCCCACGCGGGCCGCCGCGCGCCTCGAGGGCTCGAAGGGTTTCACCAAGGACCTCGCGCGCGACCTCGCCATTCCCACGGCCGACTACCGGCGTTTCGACGCCGCCGAGAGCGCCAAGACCTATCTGGCCGACATCCCCTATCCCGCGGTCATCAAGGCCGACGGCCTCGCGGCCGGCAAAGGCGTGGTGATCGCAGCCGACCGCGCCGAGGCCGAGCGCACGATCGATGTCATGTTCGGTGGAGGCTTCGGAGCCGCCGGGGCCTCGGTGGTGATCGAGGAGTTCCTCGAGGGCGAGGAACTCTCGTTCTTCGCCCTCTGCGACGGCGGTCGCGCGCTTGCCTTCGGCTCGGCCCAGGACCACAAGCGCGTCGGCGATGGCGACACGGGTCCCAACACGGGCGGCATGGGCGCGATCTCGCCCGCGCCCATGCTCGATGCGGCGCTCGAAGCCCGCATCATGGGTGAGATCGTGTCACCGACGCTGCGCGGCATGGCGGAGCGAAGCGCCCCCTTCAAGGGCGTGCTCTTCGCGGGTCTGATGATGACGAAGGTCGGCCCCAAGCTGATCGAGTTCAACGTACGCTTCGGCGATCCCGAGACCCAGGCGATCCTGCCGCGCCTCGACCAGGACGTCCTGCCGCTGCTTGCGGCCGTGGCGCGCGGGCACCTGCCCGATGGCCCGGTGCGGTTCCGGCCCGAGATCGGCGTCGCCGTGGTGATGGCGGCGCAAGGCTACCCGGAGGCGCCGCTCAGGGGTTCGGTCATCGGCGGGCTCGACCGCGTGGCCGCCCTGCCCGGCGTCACGCTGTTCCATGCCGGCACGCGCAACGACGGGGACTTGATCCTCGCCGATGGAGGCCGGGTGCTGACCGTGACCGGGTTGGGAGCGGACGCGAGTACCGCCCGCTCCCGCGCCTATGCGGGCGTGGACGCGCTCGATTGGCCGGAGGGTTTCTGCCGACGCGATATCGGGCTTGGCGGCACAGCCGCGCCCTAGAGTTTGTCAGACGGTTTTAGTACCATAGCCTGCGTGGCGGAGGTATGCGGCGCATTCGTCAGGTTTGAACTGGTCGAGCAGTTTGCCGATCTCGCGCCACGCGGCTTCGACGGTGCGTTGA